>Ga0214473_10007359_pt1 | contig 13072 bp, 11 predicted proteins | sample RVTome_7_FD_203509 | JGI IMG/M metagenome (GOLD analysis project Ga0214473, IMG submission 203509) | Soil microbial communities from uranium-contaminated site in the Upper Colorado River Basin, Wyoming, United States - RVT98D197 | ecosystem: Environmental > Terrestrial > Soil > Contaminated >...
CGTCCCCGCAGCAGGCTGCGGATGCCCTGGGCAAAGAGGGCATGGTGGAAGACGATGAAGATTCTGAAGGGGTCTCGCCTGCCGGCCATGACCGGGTCGCTGCCTCCTGTTTGCATGGAAAGGTATCGCCGGCCCGCGGCGATGTCTATCCCCCCTCCGGCACGGTTTCGGAGAAATGAAGGGCTATGGCGGGATAGCCCATTCGGGTGGTCCCGGCCAGATCCCGGCATTGCCGGGGCGCCTGGCCTCCTCTGGGAGTCTCATCGTGGGCCGACATCCGACCTCGCTCCGCGAATTACCTTCCGCCGCGCGGCCCTCCGCACCCCCAGAGCGTTGGGCTCGAGGTCAATCGTGCGACTGCCCCGTCAGCTTCTTGAGCTTGTAGAGCAAGGCGCGGCGACTGATACCGAGGAGGCGGGCCGCCTGGGTCCGGTTGCCACGGGCGCGATCCAGGGCCCGGCTCACTTTCGGCGACGGACCAGGCTCCGGATGTAGGCAACCAGGTCCTGGATCTGCTCGTCGCTGAGCTGGCCGCCCCAGGGGGGCATGAGGGGTGATTTGCCAAGGGCCTGCCCGCCGCGCTTGATGAAGTCGAAGATCTGCTGATCCTTCAGTTTGCCCATGTAGGCCCCGTCGGTGTGGTCGCGGGGCTTGGTCGGGAGGCTGGCCGCCGCCGGTCCGTCGCCCTTGCCCGACGCCCCGTGGCAGGCCGCGCACACCTCCGCATACTTCGCTTTCCCCTTTGCCGCGTCCCCCGCGCCCCATGCGATTCCCGGGAGATGAACCACAGCGACGACCAGACAGACAGTCCACCAGCAGGTCACGCGCATGTCTCTTCCTCCTTGGCCTTAAGTGGCCGCGTGTCGATCTCCCGGGCAGGGCCATCCCTGCACCCGATCAACCGTGCGTCCGACGCCTGACCCACCAGAGCCCCCACAGCTCGAGTCCAAAGACGGCTGTGGCCACCAGGGGCGGATAGAGCCAGCGCGCTCCGGATGGCGGCCGCTCCAGGCGCAGGTAGTACCACGAGGACATTGAGAACTTGCTCCCAACCTCTCCATTCTCCCCATCCCATGCGAAGAAGGCGACGGGAATGAACGTCCCCACTGGGAATGGGGTCGCGGTGGCTCGCGTGGGCGTGGCCCGGGGCCGTTTCATGACGAGGCGGTAGCGGCCGTCCTCGTAAACTGCCCGGCCCTTCGCTTGGGCTTCCTCTTTCTTCAGGGGAGCGACCGTGCCCAGGCCAGTGGCGTTCGCCTCCATAACCCCGGTGTCTGAGGTCCAGCGCAGGAGGAAGACGGGGTTGGCGCCACCCCCCATGAGCACGTAAGGGCGCTCGGGGCCCTCGGAGAGTCTGGCGGGGAACTGGAGAGCCGCCTGGTCGGCGAACGTCTTGCCTCCCGGGTCTGGCTTGGAGGCGGTGGGGTCATCCCAGGTCAGGTGGAAGGCGATCTCGGTGTCGGAATAGACCGCCCGCACCCCGATCATGTCAATGGACGGGTTGAAGTTTCGAGGGTCCATGATCACCTGACCTGCCAGCGGGAAGTTGGCGGGGGCCTGCTGGTCCCAGAACGGCGCGCTCGGATCGTCGGGGATCTCCCCTTGCACCGCTCGAACCGGCAGGATCGTGGCGAAGTTGGGTTTGTCCGGCCCGAGTGACCTCACGTAGTTGGCCAGATGCCAGACGTCCTCGGGTTGCTCCACGCCGTCAATGAATGACGGCATCGGGGTCCCCATGAGGCCGGTCACCAGGCGAGTGCCGATGTCCCTGGCACCTCCCCCACCCCGAAACGTCCAGGGCTTGCTCAGGTCGGCCGGGCGGATGGGGTTTCCCCAGTCGTCCTTGAGTTCGGGAGCCGAGGGGCCATCGCCGCGCCCCGCATTGCCGTGGCACTTGTTGCACTCGATCGCCTCGAACATCTCTTTTCCCCGGGTAAGGGACTCCTTCGAGGAAGCAACCTCTTGGGGGAGATCGGCCACCTTCGGTGGATCTTTGAACTTGTCCGGGGCAAAGGTCTTCAGGTAAGCGACCAGGTTCCACCGGTCCTTTTCGGGAAGCGCCTTCCAGCCAGGCATGGAAGTCCCGGGCATGCCGTCCGTGATGATGCGGAAAAGATCCGCGTCCGTGGGCGGCATTCCTGACGGGCTCGAGCGGATCTTGTATAGGCCCTTGGTGAAGTCGCGGGGCTTGGGATCGAGGGTCGCCGCCCCGGGGCCGTCACCCTTCCCCGCTGCGCCGTGACAAAGGGCGCACTTCTTCTCGTAGATCTCCTTGCCCGCGCTGGTGTCGCTCCGCTCCCGAGCGGAGGCCTCCGCCCGCGCCGGGCTCCAGAGTCCGGGCGAAAGAGCAGGGGCCTGTCGACCCGCCGCGTGCGAGGAAGCAGGAGCCACCGACGCCTCCCATCTCCTCGGCTGGTATCCCGTGGCATCGTAGAGATACAAGATCACCTTCCAGATGTCTTCCTGGCTGAACCGGTCCTCCCAGGCGGGCATGACCGAGTTCCAGGGGGTTGATTCCTTGGGCAGGCCCTGGCCTCCCTTGGCGATCCGCCAGAAGAGGAAAGCCTCCTGGAGCATCGCGATCGTGCCGGGGTCCGTGAAGTTCGCCGGGGGCGGGTTGAAGGCGTGGGCGAAGTGGCCGGCGCCGTCTAGGTTATCGCCGTGGCAGTAGACGCAGTGCTTGATGTAGATCACCGCGCCCTCGGCCACATACTTTGTGAAGCTGGAGGCATCCTTCCTGAGAGGGTTCTCCAGCCCCTGGATATCAATGGTCGTCCCCCTGAAAGTGATGGAGGGCGGGGGGGCCGGGTGGACGGCCCGCAGCTCGGCGGGCGCCTCCATCCTGGCCGCCGCCTGCGTGTAGGCGTAGTAGCCGAAGAAGACCGGCAGAAGCACCATCAAGGCGAGCCGGATCGGACGCTTCGCGTCGTCCACGAGCGTGGAGCGAATGGGGGCGAGGAACGCCCGCCAGGAATCGGAGTCGGAGGAGACGTAGACGAAGACGGCCACCAGCACGATGGCCATGTACAGCGTGACCACGCTCCAGGGCGCCGGCGGCCGAATTCCGTACCGAAAGAGGGCGAAGGTCCCCATGAGGATCAGTACGGCCTGGAGAAACTTGGAGCAAAGCATCCCTATTTTCCACTCTATTCCCGAATGTTGCGACGTCCCCCCATACTCGCGGGCCATCGTATCCGCTTCTGCCAGCGCACCTCAGCTACGGGACTGCCCCCCGGCGGCGAGTCGTGCTCGCTCCTCGAAAGGCTCTCAGCCTCCTCGTGTATGCATTTCAAGATGGGGGTCGCTGCCCAGTCCTTCCACGGAAGTGAAGGCCCTCCGAAAGGCCATCTCGCGGCGCTCCTCCGCCCCGCGCTCCTTTCGCGTAACCCAGCGGGACATGATCAGCGACTTCAGCGCCTCTTGAGAGGCCCCCGCCCGCAACGGGTCCCTCAGGTTGATCCCCTTGGCGGCATAGAGGCATAGATACCACATGCCATCGGCGGTGAGCCGCGCCCGGTCACAGGTCCCGCAGAACGGCGTTGTCGTGGATGCGATAATTCCAAAGGTGGTCCCGTCTGGCAAAACAAATCGTTCCGCGGGCGCGGTCCTCCCTTCAGCAATAGGTAACACGTATCCATAGTGTTGCCGCACCCGCTCCAGCACCTCTGCCCGGGAAACGACCTGGTCCATACACCACTGTGTGGCCCCTCCCACATCCATGTACTCAATAAACCGCACCTCCGCGCCAACTTCTTTGCCGTACTCCAGCAAATCAGTCAACTCGTCATCGTTTACCCCCCGCATGACGACGGTATCGATCTTCAACCCCGGGAAGCCAGCCTTGAGGGCTACGTGGACTCCCCTGATGACTGCGGCGTGCGCGTCTCTTCGGGTCAGCTGCCGGAAGCGCTCGGGTCTCAGGGTGTCCAGGCTAACGGTGACCCGGTGCAATCCCGCATCGGATAGTTCCTGGGCATGATCGGCGAGAAGGACCCCATTCGTCGTCATGGCCAGGTCTTTCACGCGGAGATTCTGCGCCAGCATCGCCACGAGGTGCTTCAGGCCTCGCCGCAAGAGCGGCTCGCCACCCGTGAGTCGGACCTTGTCCACCCCCAGTTCCGTGAAGAGGTCCACCAAGTCGCGAATCTCTTCGAAGCTCAGGAGATCCTTCCGGGCAAGCCAGACGTATTCCTCCTCCGGCATGCAGTACTGGCACCGCAGGTTGCACCGATCCGTCACGGACACGCGCAGGCTGCGCAGGGGCCTTCCCAGCCCGTCTCGAATCAGGCCTTGATCACCGCGCGTGGGCAGCACGGGTGTTTCTGGTGCGAAAGGCGCCGTCAGTACGTGCATCAAAGGGTCCTCCGGGAAGGCGCACATCTCCCACCTACGGCCGCGCCACCCCTGGCTCCCTTTCCGGGGCGCGGGCGGCATTGACGATCCCGATCCGGGCGGCCAGGCGCCCGGCGATCTCGTGGAAGGCTCGAGCTGCCGGGTGTCCCCCGGAACCCAGCGCCACCGGTTTTCCTTGGTCACTCTGGACCCGAATGGCAGCGTCCAGGGGGACCGCCCCTAGGAAGGGGATCTCGGCCTGTTCGCTGAACTCCCGGGCGCCCCCGTGGCCGAAGATCTCCTCCCGCTGGCCACAACGAGCGCAGGAGTGGTAACTCATGTTCTCAATGATCCCGAGGATGGGCACCTTGAATCTGTGGAACATGAGGATGGCTTTGTAGGCCACCCGCAGGGCCACATCCTGTGGCGTACAGACGATGACGGCGCCGGTAAGAGGGATACTCTGGCGCAGGGTCAACTGGACATCGCCTGTCCCGGGCGGAAGGTCCATCAGCAGGTAATCCAGCTCCCCCCATTTGACGTCCGCCAAGAGTTCCAGAATTATCTTGTGGAGCGTTGCGCCCCGCCAGATGGCCGCTTCATTCTTTGGCAGGAGGAGTCCCATGGATATGATCTTGACCCCGTAAGAAACGGGCGGAGTCACCTTACCGTCTTCCCCGTACCGCACCGGGCCGTCGGCTGCCATGAGGGTTGGGATGCACGGGCCATACAGGTCCGCATCCATCAGGCCAACCCTGGCCCCGGTCTGCATGAGGGCTACGGTGAGGTTCGCCGTCAGGGTGGACTTGCCGACACCGCCCTTCCCGCTGGCGACGACGATGGTATTCAGCACCCCCCGGAGGTACACGGTATTTCCCTCCTTACTTCGTCGCCGGGGCGGATGGCCCACCTGGACCCATCTTCGATGGGTGCCCCGGTCCCCCGCCACCCTTGAGCGTCAGGAGGAACGAGACCAGGTCCACGTACTCCTTGGCGGTCAGGGTCTGACTTACCGTTGGGGGCATCATGTTGGGCGGATAGCCCGCCACCGTGCCCATTCCAGCGGGGTTCAGGATCTTGGCCATGATGTACTCGGGGGTCTGGATCCGGGCGATTTCGGACAGGTCAGGCCCGACGGGCGACGCGCCGATTGCGCCTGCCTTGTGGCAGGCGATGCAGCCGCCTTTGCCAGCGAAGACCGCCTGTCCAGCCTTGGGATCGCCGGGGAGCTTAATCTCGGCCACCGGGGCAGCGCCGGCGGCGGCAGAGCCGGCGGTCTGGGGCAGGTCGTCCAGCTTGACGCTCACGCTCCCGCCCAGGGATTCCAGAAAGGCCGTCACGGCCCAGAGCTCGGAACGGTTCAGGTCGATGGGCGGTCTGTCGACCCTGGGCATGATGTTGGGGTACCCCTCCACGAGATAGGCCGCGGGTTCCAATAGCGACTCGATGAGATATGCCTTGGCGCTCATCCCCGGCTTCCGCTTGGCCGCGCTCGCGCCGATCCCGGCCAGATCGGGCGCCCGGGTCCCTTTCTGCCCGATGCGGTGGCAGACCTCGCAGGTGCCCTTGCCTTTGTAAATCTCCTCGCCGGCCTTGATGAGCTGCTCGGGGGTGACACTGCCACCTTCCAGGGAAAGCTCCTCCGGAGGCTTGGACTGGATCTGGGGGATGGAGTTGGCGTAGTAGGTGTATGCGCCCATCACCGCCAATGCGAAGGTGCCCACCTTGACCGTGACCGGGACGCGCATGCGCGTCCTACCCTTCTGCCCCCGAGGCGCCGGTCCCGGCTGAGGGATCCCCTTCGGAACCGCCCGCCAGGGCGGGGAACGGGGCGTGTACCTTCTTCCCCCTCTCCCCGAGCCCGCCCAGCCAGAAGATGAAGAGGACCAGCGCGAAGAAGACCACGGTGACAATCGTGATGACGTTGGCGGCGTAGCCGAGGGCGGGGGTCACGGCCTCCGGTGAGGTGTCGCGCATGATCCCATAGACGTGCCAGTGCTGGCGGATGGCCGAGCGGGCAAAGCCCATGAGCCCCATGAGCCACGTGAAGGTCACGGCGAGCAGGATCAAGACGTACTGGGAGCGGGGCGCGATCTGTCCCCAGCGGATGGCACCGGTGGAGCGGGCCCCCCGGAACATCGGGATGTCGATGGCCATGACCAGCACGATAGCGGCCAGGACCGACAGCACCTGGTAGACGGAAAATCCGATGCGGACGATGGATTCGACGAAATAGCCGTAGACCCCGAAAAAGGTCACGATGGCCGCGGACAGCGCCAGGATGATCCACTGGGCTGCCACCCCGGCGCCGGCCCAGGATTTGATAGAGACACGGTTGGCCCGCCGGTAGAGGACGTAGGAAAGAAAGGTCGTCAGGATCATCAGGTTGACGGCCGTGTTCTTGGCCGACATGACGCCCAGGACGCCCAGGATGGGGTGGTGCGTGCCGCCCATGGCCCGGGCCTCCTCCAGGGTCAGCACCATCGTGCGCGGGGTGGCCCAGACGATGAACCCGGCCGCCAGGATCATGATCATGTAGGGGATGTAGCCACGGTAGCGCTCCGAGCCCGGGATCCGCTCCATCCCGAGCCAGAGGTAGTAGTTGGACCCGATGAAAAGGACCCCGATGAGGATGGCCTGGATGACCCAGAGCCAGGACAGGAACCCGCCCATCATGGTGATGCCCATGGTCTGGTTGAAGGCGTAAACCTCGCGCCCCAGCCAGTAGCCGGCGAAGGGGAGCAGCATCAGCGTGGAGATGGCCACGAAGTTTCCCACGTACCCCATCCAGTCGTATTTCGCCCGTTCCCCATCGCTCTCTGCCCCAAGGAAGCGGACGGCGGCGTAGGCGGCCGCGATGGCGCCCCCGAAGGTAACGTTGGCGATCAGGCGATGGACATTGATGGGCATCCAGGTGAAGTTGTTGATGGCGGCCCAGCCACTGGTGAGCCTGCCCGCCTCATCCACCCCGCCGGGCGAGACCATGAACGTGACCCAGGCGTTGGCCACGAAGAGGAGGGCCGTCCCCCAGAGGTTGAGGAGGACCCCCAGAAGCAGGTGGATCCATTTCCGGTGTCCGCTCAGCCAGTCCCAGCCATAGTAGTACAGGTAAAGCGTGAACGTCTCCAGGAAGAAGAGGCCGGCATACAGCCACATGGTCGGCCCGAAAATCCCGACGAGGTAGGCGAAGAAGCGCGGGTAGAGGCTGATGAAGAGGAACACCAGGGCGCCACCCAGGAGGGCCGTGGCGGAGAAGGCCGCGAAGGTCAGCTTTATGAACTCGCGGGCGAGCCAGTCGTAGCGTGGGTCCCGCGTCCGCCAGCCGGCGAACTCGACGATGACCGCGAAGACGGGGACCCCAAGAATGAACGCCGCGAAGTTCAGGTGGAGCTGGGCGGCGCCCCACACCACCAGGCGGCTGCCGATCAGCGGAAAGCTCCGATAGGCGGGAGATGGCTCGGCCGTGGGGGCCTGGCCCCAGGCCGCGCCGACGAGCACGAGAACGATCGACGCCGCGAGAAGCACTGCCGGGCGCGAGAGGCGGCTACAGCCCGAGGGCGATTCGCGCCTCATCCATCACCTGTTCAGTGATGCGGCTGTACCCGCGCTCGGCGGCAAACCGCTCGATGCTTTGGCGGGCCATTGGCTGGATGAACTCGGGGGCCCGCTTTAGACGCTCCGCCGCCGCTGGATCCCAGACGAGCGGTACGGTCTTCGCGGTAGCGTCGGTTACCTCCAGGCCTTCCCGTTTTCTCGCCAGCGTGCTACGAATGAACTGCAGGGGGGCTGGTGAGGCATCCGGACCGCCCAACCGGACATCCAGCGCCCGGACCAGTTGGGTCTCCCAGGGATTCGTCAGCATGGCCACCTTGTTCGGGCAGCGGGGGCAGGCGAAGACGACGGTCAGGGAGCCTTCCTCCGGGCCTTCGGTCCGGTTCAGCATCATCGGTTCGTCGCACGCCACACACAGAAACTTCATCCCCCGATCCTCCCCGGGATTCCGAGATCGCTTCGGCTCTTACCTGAGGTCTTCCTCCAGCCTGGTCGCCACCGCCGCGAAGGCCTTCGCGGCCGGGGAGTCGACATGGTCGAGCACAAAGGGCAACCCCCGATCACTGCAGGCGGAGATGCGGGGATCGAACGGGACGCTCCCCAGAAATGGGATTCCCATCTCCCACGCGATCCGTGCCGAGCCGCCATCATGGAACAAGGTTTCAGGGATCCCGCAGTGCGCGCACACGTAGGCCCCCATATTTTCCAAGAGCCCAACTACCCGGGACTTCAGTAGCTCCCTCGCCACGGTGACGGACTTCCTCACCACGAGGTGCGAGACCTCCGAGGGGATAGTCACGATCAGCGTCCCGATCCCCTCCGGCAGGAGCCCCACAACGTTGGCCAGGCGATCCGTGCCGGGCGGGAGGTCAAGGAACAGAAAGTCCAGCTTGCCCCAGCAGGTGTCGGTGAGGAACTCCCGGAGGGCGGTCACCTCGTGGGCACCCCGCCATACGAAGGAGTCCTGCTGGGTCGGGGCGTCCCACAGAACGGGCGTCTCGTCGCCGGGAAGGAAGAGATCCATGGAGAGGACCCGGATCCCCGCCGGTCCCACGGCTGGTTGCACGGCGCCCTGCCGTATGCGAAGGGGCTGTCCACGCACCCCGAGCATCTTAGCAATGCTCGGGCCATTCAAGTCCGCGTCCAGGATGCCGACGGTATGCCCCCGGGCGGCCAGGGTCGCGGCGAGGTTGACGGAAACCGCGCTCTTCCCCACGCCCCCCTTGCCGCTCAGGACGGCGACGGTCCATTTCACCGCCCGCAGGCGTGCCGACAGGCGCTCCCCCTTCTCAGCCACCTGGCCGAGGATGTTGGAGCCCCCGTCCCCGGCGATGTCGCTATACTTCTTCATCGTCCCTTCATTGGTGAGGTAAACAGCGGAAAGCGAGCGGCCATCCGTTCGCGCACTTCCTGCATCAGCTCCGGAGTGATTACGGTCTTGCCCCGCTCGCGGGCGTAACGTTCCACGCCCTTAATGACCATTCCCCGGGCGAAGCCAGGGACCAGTTTGAGCCGCGTGTGCGCTTCGACCGTCCATGTGAGGGTCGGCTTCGCCGTAATCCCGAAGGTCTGTTCCGCCGGCAACTCGATCCGGCGACCCCCATAGGCCCCCGGCTGGTAGCTACAAGCTGGATCCTCCGCCAGGTAGTCGCCGGAGGTAGCGAACGCCCGGCAGCGGCAGCCGCCGCACACCCTCGAAAACTCGCACGTGCCGCACCGGCCCCGAAGCGGGAGATCCCGGAGGTCGGTAAGGACCCTGGCCTCGCGCCAGATCTCGCCGAAGGACCGCTCTCTGAGGTTCCCCGCTGGGACCGGCATGTAGGGACAGGGAGTTACGGTCCCATCCGGCATGATGCGGCAGTACTGCTTCCCGGCCGGGCAGCTCCCCTCGGCGAAGTTCTTCAGGAGCGGGGAATCGGGATCCAGCGTATACAGGATCCGCCGGAAGTGCGGGGCGCATTTCGCTCGGATCAGAAGCTCGTCTGGCCGTGCCACCGCCACGCTCCAGCGAGCCTCCGGCCCGGTGGAGTCGTCTCCGGGTGAGGCGCCGACCCCCTGCACCCGCGCCAGGTAGGTCAGGATCCGCTCATACTGCTCGAGAGTGATCTCGGTGAGTCGCTCCCCGCGCCCGGTCCGCACCAGGAAGAAGAAATTCAGGACCCGCGCCCCCAGGACCCGGGCCAGGCCAATCATCGCGGGGACCTCGTCCACATTCCAATCGCTCACGCTCATGTGAAGGGAGAAGGGAAGGCCCTCGGCGCGCAGGACCTGGGTGGCCCGGACCGCTCGCCGCCAGGCTCCTTCCAGGTGGTGGAAGGCATCGTGCTGTGCAGGGACCGTGGAGTCGAGACTGATGCTCGCCCCCTCAATCCCATTCTGGCGCATCAGCCTGGCCTGACGCTCGCCCAGCAGGACGCCATTGGTCCCCAGAACCACCGTGAAGCCCTTCTGGCTGGCGTAGCTCCCGAGGTCAAAAAGATCCGGCCGGAGGAGCGGTTCTCCCCCCGTCAGGATCAGGAGGACGTCGGGATTGACCGCGGCGATCTCGTCTACCACCCGGAAACACTCCCCGGTGGACAACTCCCGGGAGGCGTCCGCGCCGGGGAAGGCGCTCAGGTAGCAGTGGGCGCAGCGCAGGTTGCACCGCTGCGTCAGATTCCAGGAGATGGTGTATGGTCGGTGGGTCATGTGGCTTCGCCCTTCACGTCCATGGGCGGAGAGAACGTCCGGCTGGTCAGGAGGACGTGGCAGGGCGCCAGGCGGAGCAGGTTCTCGCTGGTGCTGCCGATGTCCAGCTCCTCATCGCTGTGGTATCCGGTGCGGCCCAGGACCAGGAGCCAGGGCTGAGCCGTCCGCAGATGCTGGAGGATCCGGTCGAAGGGCTTTCCGCACAGGAGGGTGATCTTGAGCGGCAGCCCCTCGCCCTCGGCCATCTGCCGCGCTATCTCCAGGTGGGACCGGTAAATCCGGGCCAGGCCAGTGTCGATCACATCCTCGTGGAGCTGTTCTTGCTCCTCGGATCGGAAGAGCCCGGCCGCCTTCTCCGAGAGGACGCCCACCAGGCGGTGGAAGATGAGGCCGTGGAGGGTCGGGTCGTAGGCTGCCACTGCCTCGACGGGCGTGCCGAAGGCCCTGCCCAGGGCAAGGGCCGCCATGAGGCCACCGTAGCTCTGAGGGCTCCCGTCTACGCCGACGAGAATGGGCCCACCCCGGTCCCACGCACCAAGCCGGGCATGCTTCACCACCAGGGTGTCGGTCCGGACCCGGCGGATGACCCGCTCGCACACGCTCCCCAAGGCGCTCTCCTTCACCGCCCCCATCCCCTGAGCGCCGAGGATGACCAGGTCGGGTTCGGTCTCGCGGATGTGTCGGACCAACTCCGCATAATTCTTTCCGTCGAGGAGTTTTCGGGTGAAGGGGAGACCGGCCTGCTGCGCCTTCGATGTCATCACGTCCAGATAGGACTCGGCGATGAGTCGGAGGCCCCTGGAAATCAGCGACGCGTGGTTTCGCCGCTGCTGCTCCAGCACCGCCTCGTTCTGATACCTCTCCGGCAGGGTGGATTCCATTTGGTGAAAGCGGTGGGCATGTAGCCCCGCGGCGACCACGTGGCTCCCCACCAGCTCCGACCCGAAGGCCTTCCCCAAGGCCATGGCCAGGTCCATGGCTGCGTTGGCGTGTTCCGAGTTGTCCACGGGGATGTAGATGTGTCGGTACATGCGCTCCCCCTTTGCCTATATGATCTCCCGAGATCGGCTTGGAGCGACCATTGCGACCATCCTCGGTGGAGCGGCCAGGAGGCAGCACAGAGGCATGGTCACGAATGCTCAAGTCGCGCGTTTCGCCGCTAGCGGTTCTCCCTGCTCAGCCCACAGGTCGGGAAGGAAGGGATATTGGCGGAACCGTGACGGCATGTGAGACCCCACGGAAGCGATAACCACGACCACCAAGAGGATCCACACCCTGTGCTGCCAGAACAGGGGAATCATGGACAGGAGCAGGAGCTTCCCCAGTACCGCGATGCCCTTCCCCATGAAGAGCCAGGCGCAGGTCGAGGCCAGCTCCATGGCCATGAGGCCGGCGCCGGTGACGATTGTCCAGTAGAGGAGCGGGAGGAGGCGGGACGGATCCACCTCGAAGACGTGTCCGCCGAGCAGGGTCCCGAATGTGATGAGGTGAGCGGTCCGGAACGTGATGCCGAGCCACCGGTGAGCCGGGACCCTCCGTGGAGGATCGGGAAAGAGAACGGTCCTGAGCGTTGAGAGCATCATGGCGGATGGCATGCCTAATGGGCGTGCTCCTCGGCCTTCCCGCCGTGACTGAAGGTGTGCTGGTACGCGATCACTTGCCATCGCTCTTCCTCGGTCAGTTTGTCCTTCATGGGGGTCATGGGGGTCTGGGGGACCCCTTCCGAGAGCCGCCAGAACCAGTAGGCATCCAACACCTTTTCCACATAGGCCTTGTCCCGGAAATCGCGGGAGCCGGTCAGGATCGGCTGGCCATCGCGGCCGTGGCAGGCCGCACAGGTCACGTCGGATTTGACCGCCCCCTCGTAGATCTGCTTCCCGCGCGCGATGACCTTGGGGTCGGTCCACCACCCCTTCGGCATCACCTTCTGAAACTCCTTGGGGATGCTGACCCACCCATTCGGACTCTTGAAGAGGGGCTTGGGAGTCGGGGGGTTGACCTTCTCGTTCCGGAGCGAGGCCATGTAGGCCACCACGGCATCAATCTCCTTGGGCCCCATCCGATCCTTGAAGTCGTCTGGCATGGTGACCTTCTTGTAGTCCTCCTCGAACCCCTCGGTGAGGAAGACGAGCGGGTCGAGGATCTTCGCTCTGAGCATCTCGGGCGAGAGCAGGCTCCCCGTGTTATCCATCTCTGGACCACGACGTTTGACACCGCCCTTGCCGCCCAACTTGTGACAGTTGTAGCACTCGTAGTCGTCATAGACCTGCTTGCCCTGCGCGACGAGCTTCGCATCGGGGCCAGCGGCTTTGGGTGCCGCCGCCACCGCCACGGGGGCCGGAGCCGCTGCGGCCGGGGACGTGGGAGCTGTTGGCGCGGCCGGCGGAGCCTCCCCGGCCTTGGCCAGCGTCAGCCCTTGCTTCTCGGCGAAACGCCGGAGGACCTCGAGCTCACGCACTGCCTCCCGCTCCCGGGCCGCCTGCTGGAGACGTCGGATCTT
>Ga0214473_10007360_pt1 | contig 13069 bp, 13 predicted proteins | sample RVTome_7_FD_203509 | JGI IMG/M metagenome (GOLD analysis project Ga0214473, IMG submission 203509) | Soil microbial communities from uranium-contaminated site in the Upper Colorado River Basin, Wyoming, United States - RVT98D197 | ecosystem: Environmental > Terrestrial > Soil > Contaminated >...
GGCTGCCGCGAAGATCAGAACCAGCATAGTGACCATTAGTAATGACGGCAAAAACGACTTCCGCATCACGTTCTCCTTTCAACCAAGGACGTCGTTCCAGATGCTTGCGCGCCAGGCGAGCGAGTTTTGCGCGACCGCGGCGCTTTTCCCCGGCGTGAGCTTCTGCTCGATCTGGACGACCTTGCCGTTCTCGATCTTATAAGCGTTGACCACGGCGATCGCTTCCTTGTCGTTGACCCAGCTGTAGCAGGTGTTTCCCGGCGCGATCACCGACGGCTCTTTGCCATTGAGCAAGCTAACGACGGAAGTGGCGCAGATTTTTCCCATGGCGTTGGCGACGTTACCGGATTTTGGCACCGGCAAGCCGATGGTCGCATCGCCGATGACGTGGATGTTTTTGTGCTTCACCGATTCGTAAGTCACGTGATCGACTTCGCACCAGCGTTTGTCGCCGCCCACCAGGTCGGCATCAACCGCGATGGCGCCGGCGCGCTGGGGCGGAATTAGATTGATTAAATTGTATTTCACCTTGTCGCCGGGCTCGGTGGTGACTTCTTTCGCGCCGACATCGATCTTTTCGACTTTCTGCGACGGGCGGTAGTCTAGATTCGCATAGTCTTTGAAGACCGCTTTGAAGAGCCCCGTCTTCGAGACGATGTCTTTGTTGGCGTCGAGGACGATCAGTTTCGACTTGGGTTTCTTGGTCTGAAGATACCACGCGATCATCGAGGCGCGTTCATAGGGGCCGGGCGGGCAGCGAAAAGCCACCGGCGGAACGGTCATCACGACCACGCCGCCGTCCGGCAGGGATTGGAGCTGCTTGGCGAGTTGGACGGTCTGCGGCCCGGCCTTCCACGCGTGCAGGACCGTGTCCTTCGCTTGCGCCAAACCTTCCACTAGTTCCCATTGAAAATCGATGCCCGGCGAAACGATCAGCCGGTCGTATTCCAACGAATCCTTGCCGACTCTGACGCGCTTTTTGTCCGGCTCGATGGCGGCGGCTACCTCATGGCGGATTTTCACACCATGCTTTCGCAGGCCGTTGTAGTTCATCGTCAAGTTCTTCAGCGACTCGACACCGGCCAAAACGAGATTGCTGAACGGGCAGGAGATGAATTCCTTGTTCGGTTCGAGCAGCGTGACCTCGATGGACGGATCGGTGAGACGGATATACTTCGCCGCGGTGGCGCCGCCCCAGCCGCCGCCGATGACCACCACCCGACGTTTCGCCTCGGCGGCGAAACTGCGTATTCCGCCGGCGCCCAAGAGCGCAGCCCCGAGACCTGAAGCCTTAAGGAAATTCCTTCGTGTCAAGGTCTGCATGACTCTTTACCTCATTTGCGCTGCGACCGTTTGGAGTGATTCGTGGATACCGAAAGGGCTCGGTGCTGCCAAGATAAAGCGGCCGCAGGGGTAAATAGCGTCCAGGGCTAGCTCATCAACTTAGATTCTTGCCTGTAAAATGTTAAACAAAACCACTGCAAGAAAATTTATCCCGCCAGGCAACCAGGGAAACAAATCCGAAATCCGAATATCGAAATTCGAAACAAACCGAGGCCAAAATAAATCCCAAATTCGGAAAATCCAAAACACCGAATCCGAATGAAGCTCGTTTCGAATTTTCTCTTTTTTTGGTCATTTGAAATTGTTTCGAATTTCGTGCTTCGAATTTTTTCTTCTTGGCGCCTTTGCGCCTTTGCGGGAGACATGGTTTTTCCGATCTCGTCTTGGTTTCCGAATTTCAAATACTTTTGGCTAGGTTTTGAGTCCAAGAATATTATAGGCGGTGATGGGACGACGGAAGCCTTTGAGAACGAGTTCGCCCACCGGCGCTACGTCAATCAGCTCTTCAACCATGCCCAGCAGTCGTTGGGAGATCAGGAGTTGGCCGGGCTGGGCCTCGCCGCAAAGACGCGCAGCCAGGTTGGTGACGGTGCCGATGGCCCCGTAGTCCCAACGTCCCTCGAAACCGATGCTGCCGATGGTTGCGTACCCCTCGGCGATGCCGACTCCGAAGTCGAGCTCGTAGCCCCGCTTGCGCCACTTGGCGATGAGCGTGCCGACTTGGTCCCTCATCGCCAGGGCCATGCGAATCGCGCGGTCCGTCGGGTTCGGCACCGTCACCGGGTCGTTAAAGAAGATCATCATGCCGTCGCCCGTGAAGCGCTCGAGAGTCCCCTCGTGTTCGAGAATCAATTTGCCCATTTCAGCGTGGTACTCGTGGAGCACATCCATCACCTCCTCGGGCTCGCTGGTCTCGGCGAAGGCGGTAAATCCCCTTAGGTCCAAGAAGACCACCGTTATTTTCCGCCGGTGCGTCTTGAGGGGATCCTCCGCGCCTCCGGCCAAGATCAACTCGGCGAGCTGAGGGGAAAAAAAGCGTTGTAAACGTGCTAGGCGCGCGATCTGGTCTACCTGCTCGTCCACGCGACTCTCAAGGGTCTTGTTCCAATCGGCCAGCTCATGGAGATAGCGGGCTTCCTGGTCGCGCAGTCGCTTTTTTTCCAAGCAAGCGCCGATGCGGGCGCGCAGCAACACGGGATCGAAAGGTTTGGTCAGATAATCCTCGGCGCCCTGTTCAATACATCTCACGACGCTATCGATCTCGCCGAGCGCCGAGACCATGATGACGGGAATGTCGCGCGTCGTCGCGTCGGTCTTCAGCTCTTTGAGCACGTCATACCCATCCATCTCCGGCATCATCACGTCGAGGAGTATCAGATCAGCCAACTGCGTCTTGAGGAAATCCAGGCCCTGCCGGCCGTCGTCGGCGGTCGAGACGTGGTAACCTTGATGTATTAGCCGCCGCGAAAGCATGTCGCGGTTGCCTTCGTTGTCATCGATCACCAGCAAGTGACCGGTGGGATGCTCGGAAACGGCCTGGCGGGCCGCCGCCGAGGTCTGCTCCGGATGGCTCTCCCGGAATAAGACCGGGGCGCTGCCGGGGCTCCCAACAGTCGGGGTCCCGGTCTGGTTTTCCGTCGTGGTATCGAGGAGGTCATCGATCAAGGTCTGAAGTTGTTTGCCCGCTGTGCGGATTTTTTGCAGATCGGCGACGAACTCATCGAGCGCGCGTTCGCCGGCCTCTTCCAATAGCATTTCACTGTAGCCGATGATGTGGTTCAAGGGCGTTCGCAATGTGTGGCGGATCTGTGCCGAAGTGGAAGAGTTTTGGTTCTCGGCAACGGTCGGGTCTATTTTTTGCTCCGGTGCTTCGCGCCGGGGCCTATCGAAATCGTCGACGCTCATTCAGACTTATCCTTGCCGATCAATCGATTAATCTTCTCTAACAGCCGCGGCAGCTCTATGGGTTTGGTATCATAGTCGTCGCATCCCGCTTCGATGGCTTTGTCGCGGTCGCCGACCATCGCATGTGAGGTGAGGGCGATAATCGGGACGGCCCGGGTTTCGGGCGCGGCCTTAAGCCTTCGAGTGGCTTCCCAGCCGTCCACCAACGGCAAGCTCATGTCCATCAGGACGAGGTCGGGTACTTCCGACTGTGCCATGGCGACGCCTTGCTCGCCATCCACGGCGATCAGCACTTGAAACCCGCGCCGCTCCAGACGGCGCGACAGCATATCTCGGTTCATCTCATTATCTTCTACCAGTAGGATCTTACTCATCGGTGATTTCCCTCATGCTTGGTGTTGTGGACCATCTAGTTACCCAGGGTTACGGACCACGTGGACCGGAAGCCGGATAGTAAATGTCGAGCCCCGGCCCAATGTGCTTGATACCGTGATGTCGCCTCCCATCATTTGGCAGAATTTCTGGCTAATAGCCAACCCCAACCCGGTGCCCCCGTATTTGCGCGTCGTAGAAGGATCCGCCTGTGTGAACGGCTGAAAAAGCTTACTTGTCTGCTCCGGGCTCATACCAATGCCGCTATCGCATACGCGGAAATTGACCCAGTCCGCGCCGTTGATCCCCTCACGGTCGACCTGAAGCAAGATCGTACCCCGATCGGTAAATTTGCAGGAGTTGTCGAGTATGTTGAAGAGCGCTTGCCGCACTTTGATTGCGTCGGCCCGCATGCTACCCAAGTCAGGGGCACACTGGATTTCCAGGACGTTGGCGTTCTTCTGCAGGAATGGCTTGATCGTGGTTACCACGTCCTGAATGATCGGGGCAATCTCGAATTCCTCTAGACAGAGTTCCGCCTTGCCGGCTTCAAGCTCCGACAGGTCTAGAACATTGTCGATCAGGGACATCAGATTTTTGCCCGCGCTGTGGATTTTACGGAGATCCGGGATGAACCTCTTCTGTTGCAGGTCTCTCGCTTCTTCCTGGAGCATTTCACTATAGCCGACGATTGCATTAAGCGGCGTGCGCAGCTCATGCGACATGTTGGCAAGAAATTCACTTTTGGCGCGACTGGCAACTTCGGCGGCGCTCTTGGCCTCTTTCAGATCTTTTTCCACGCGGTTGCGCTCGACGATTTCACCCTGCAGTTTTTGGTTCGCTCTTGTCAGCTCAGCGGTCCGCTCGCGCACCCGTGTTTCCAAGCTGTCGTGCGCTTCGCGCAACGCTTTCTCGGCGCATTGGTTTTCGGCGATGGCGGCGGACAACATCAGAACCATCAACGAAACCACGCCCATAAACGTTTGCAGTAAGAGAAGCGATTGATGGAAGTCCTGCTTGGCAAAGGGACCGACTCCGTACGAAGTCCCGACCACGGCAACGAACGATACAATAAACAAGGCCGTGACGGCGGTTCTCTGATTAAACCGGAAAGTGATCCAGGCAAGAAGTGGCAGCGGCAGGTAGACCACAGGATAGTGTGTGCCCGTTGAAGACCAGAGTCCGAAGGCGAGAGCACAAACGGCAATCAAAAGTAAAAACAAGATCGCCGCTTCAGGAAGCCGCTGGCTTTCCACCATGGCCCACGGTCGTTTGCTCCATACCAAAACCAGCGGCGCAAATAGAAGCACTCCCATTAAATCCCCCGTCCACCATGTCCACCACAGAGCTTCGTAAGCCGCCCAGGGAGTGATTCCCCCAAGACCCACACTAGTAATGCCGGCAGTGGCGCCGATCATGCAGCTCAGGGCCCCGGCCAGAGCCGCAAATTTCAAAACATTCCGCACTCGCTCCAGAGGACTTTCTTCCCCGAGAAAACGACGAAGCAGGAAAGCGCCCAACATCGCCTCCAAAGTGTTTCCGACCCCGATGCCGCAAGAGATCCCGATCGAGGCAGCCAGAGACACATGATTGGCATAAAAGGTTGTCACGTTGGCCGCAAAAGCCCCAAGCATGATCGCCGGCCAGATACGATACCCCAGCAACAGGAGAGCGGCCAGCGCGATGCCGGAGGGTGGCCACACCGGCGAGGCGTTCGTATTTTGAACCGCGACTAAGAGGCCTAATCTTGCCGCTCCGAAATAAATGGCAGCAATGAGAAGAGTTCTCAGCAAAAGCATTTTCTGCTCGGATGAGAGACCGGCCGGTTTTGCGTGTCATTGTAGCCCTAGATCATCTCGTCACCCTCGACCAGCAGGATCTTCGGCATGCGAGATTTCCTTTGCGCCTGCGAGTCTTGAACGCATGGAGGTGGCCACCCGATCTGGCGAAAATGTGGCCGCTGCCCGAACACAGGTCTTCTCCCCCTCGGACGCTTCGATGAGTCTTTGCAACTTGTCCTGTCACGGCTTCGCGCTCCGGCTTAGGAGCGACTGGATTTTCCCGACCAGTCCGTCAAAGTCAATGGGCTTCAATTCGAATTCATCACAGCCGGCGGCGAGCGCCTTCTCACGGCTTTTCTGCGCGTTGTCCGCGGTGAGGACGATGATCGGGATGTGTTTGGTTTCCGGCAGGTTCTTCAAACGGCGGGTCGCCTCCCAGCCGTCGAGCACCGGAAGGTTCAGATCCATCACGATGACATCGGGCAGCAACGTTTTCGCCCATTCGACGCTCTGCGCGCCATCCGTCGCGATCCTGACCTCGAATCCGCGGCGGGTCAGCCGCCGCTGCAGCATGAACAGGTTCTCCTGGTTGTCTTCGACGCAAAGAATCATGGTCATCGCGGCCTCTCCTCTCCGGGCGGCGCTCCGCGCGCGACGGAGGTCCCCAACAAACGCGCGACTTCGCGCAGCAATTCCTCGCGATCGGATGCTTGCTTCGGGATGGTTCGCTTCACCCTGCCGGTGAGCCGGCGCGACAGCATATCGCGGTTGAGTTCGTTATCCTCGACCAGCAGGATCTTTGGCATGGGCGATTTCCTTTGCGCGTAAGGGTTTTGATCGCATCGAGGCCGTAACCAGGTCGCGAACCTCGCGTATCAATTCCTCCCGGCTGTACGCGCCCTTTTGGAGAATTTTCTCTACGGAGCCATTGAGCCTCTGCCGGTCCTCCGGCGTCAGCTCTTTTGCGGTAATCACAATCACGGGAATTGATCTCCAATCCTCGTGCTTACGAACCTCGTCTAAAAACTGGAAGCCGTCCATTTCGGGCATCATCAGGTCGAGAAGGATGAGTTCCGGTTCTCTTTCCGACATCCGCTCCAACCCTGCCCGTCCATTTTCAGCCTCGATCACAGTCCACTGCTCCTTCTGAAGCCTTCGACGCAGCAACTCCCGCAAGCTCGTATCGTCCTCTACGATTAATACCGGGCAAGGTGGACGAGGGCATTCGAATTTCTCCAGGACGGCGGCAAGGCGTTCCCAATCAATAGGCTTCGTCAAGTAATCGGCCGCGCCGAGCGCATAGCCCATTTGCTTCTCATCGACGATCGAAAGCACGATGACGGGAATATCGGACAAATCAGGATCGGCCTTCAGCGCCGTCAGAACCGCCCAGCCATCCATGCCGGGCATCAAAACGTCCAGGGTAATCACGGCGGGGCGCAGCTCTCTGGCGAGCCGAATCCCCTCCTCACCACTCCTGGCGGCGACCATCCGCAAGCCTTCTTTGTTGAGGAACCTAGACAAGAGATCGTGCACCGTAAGGTCGTCGTCGATCACAAGCACGGTCGGGGCCCCTTCGGCCACACGCGGGGCCGTCGCAGCCGTTTCTCCCGCACGGGTCAAGGAAGCAGCTTCGCGTTCAACAACGGCAGCCGGCAGCCGGGCCGTGAATGTCGAGCCATGCCCCGGAGTGCTCGCGACTGAAATGTCGCCGCCCATCATCTGGCAAAATTTCCGGCTAATCGCTAGCCCTAACCCTGTGCCGCCATATTTCCGCGTCGTTGAAGCGTCGGCCTGAGTGAATGCCTGAAAAAGCTTGCTGGTCTGCTCCGGGCTCATGCCGATGCCGGTGTCACGTACACTAAAACTGATCCACTCATCGCCGTTCACGCTCTCTCGGCCGGCCCGCAGCGTAACGGTTCCACGTTCCGTGAATTTGCAGGCATTGCTGAGGAGATTGAAAAGGGCTTGACGCAGCTTGGTGAGGTCGGCGCGCATTGTCCCAAGACCATCGGCATAGTGGACTTCCAGAGTGTTGCCGTTTTTCTCTACGAGCGGCTTGACGGTCGCGACAACCTCTTGAGTCATCGAGGCGACGTCGAAATTCTCCAGATAAAGATCCATCTTGCCGGCTTCGATTTTCGACAGATCCAGGACATTATTGATCAGCGACAGTAGATGCTTACCCGCGCCGTGTATCTTCTGGAGGTCCGGGATAAACCCCTCTTGCCCGAGATCCCCCGCCTCTTCTTCAAGCATCTCGCTGTAGCCGATGATTGCGTTGAGTGGCGTGCGCAGCTCATGTGACATGCTGGCAAGAAACTCTGATTTGTACCGGCTGGCGTTTTCGAGTTGCCGGCTCTTGTCTTCGATCTCACGGAACAGCCTGGCGTTTTGAATCGCTAGCACCGACTGGGTTGCCAACGTTTGAAGCAGATTCACCACTTCCGTCGAGAAACTTCCCGCCTCCCGACGATAGACGGAGAGCCCGCCCATGACGCGACCCTCACGAAGGAGTGGTATGGCGAGGAGGGCTCGATAGTCGAGGGTTCGCAGGACGAGCCGGGCGGGGTTTGCGCCGGAGTCCTGTTCATCCAAAATGTCGGCAATTTGAACCGGCTCGCGGGTTGCGGCAGCTCGACCGACGGTGCCCTGGCCAAAGCGTATCGGGTTAGCCTGAAGCGCTTGAACCAACTCTTCTTCCATTCGATGGCTGGCTCTCAGATGAAATTCTTCCTTGGGTTCATCGTATTCGTACATGGCTCCCGCGTCGGTGCCGCTCAACTGGACAGCGTGCGAGACGATGCTGGTAAGAACGGTCGGAAGGTCTAGAGTGGAGCTGACCGTTTGGCCGATCTCGTTCAAGGCGCGCAGTTCATTCAAAGCTTCACTTAGCTTTCGGGTCCGCTCCTCAACTCTTTGTTCGAGAGTCCGGCTGTACTCTTCCAATTTTTCTTTACTCTCTCGAAGTTCCCCAACCAATCCCTTGATCGACCCGCGCATCCCGTTAAGGTCTCTCGCGAGGTGTCCTATTTCGTCCTGGCTGCTCGTGTCGATCGGTGCTTCGAGATTTCCGCCCGCAATCAGACCCGCCGAATTCTGGAGTTGTAGTAGAGGGCGGGCGATATACCGCCGGCTGATAACGATGGAGGTTAGGGAAATGGCTGCAATGATCAGGATCGTCAAAGCGGCGATGCCGAGAATATTTAAGACGATCTCTTTCCTGACATTTTCACGCGAGACCGCGAGCTGAATTGTGCCGATATTCTTTCCTTGGTGAAAGATATCGGAACTCTTGACAAGAAATTGCGCAGATTGCTCAAAGTAAGGAAAATCCTTCCCCTCAAACTTCGTGCTATTCCTCCATGCGATGGCCTGGCCCTCCGAAAGGATCTTCACAAAAACTAGAGACTCATCCAAGAGCAAAGCCTCGGCAAAATGGCCGACGATTTGATTATCCAGGTTCCAGATCGGTACGTTTAGGCTGACCCGCGCGAGCTTGACGACATTGTCCAATCCATTTCGTAAGTCGGCGTCAATTCTTCTTGCATTGATTAAGATAGCGACTGCGGCAAAACCGATTAAGAGCAACGTCACCACGCCAATAAGCGCGTAGGTAAAACGCTTGCTGATGCTGGAGCTTTTAACGGGCCGTTTATGTGAAGAGGCGTCTTCCACAGGCAAAAATCTCCCGGTGCGCGCGGGTCTAAGGGAAAGTCACTGTCGCAAGCCGGCTTACTCTTATCACTCCAACCGCGCGGCGTCCATCTTATATTTCGAGAGTATTTCTTGGATGATTCCGCGCTTGTGCAAATTGCGGAATGCCATGTTGAATTGATCGACGAGTTTTTTTTCGGTAAATTTCTGAGAGAATCCTATGTAGTATTTTAGAATCTGTTGCCGCCCGGCATATCGGATGTTCCTTATGCCGAGCTTTCGCATCAGGTCATTACCTACGTCTCGGTTGGAGAAAACGGCATCGACGCGGCTCACAGAGAGCTTTTTAAAGCCCGCCCCATTATCTGAGGTCATATCGATGGTCAGGCCCTTGATCTCCGCCTTTATTTTTTCGAGCGCCGTCGCGGTATTGGAAGGCCCGTAGACGCCGACGGCATACCCCTCTACATCTGAATTCTCTTTAAACCTGAGCGGATTGTCAGCTCGAACGAAAAAGCCATATTCCGAATTCAAAATGGGGGGCGAAAAATACAGCCACTTGGATTGCTCTTCATTCCAGCCGACGACAAAAATCCCATGAGCCTTTCCGTTCCTAACCTCGTCCTGAGCACGTGCCCAGGGAAGCAACTGCATCGAGCAATCGATCTTTGTTGCGCTGCATATTCTTCTGATGATGTCCGCCGCCGGGCCGGAGACGATGCCGCCGGCGTCATAATTAAAAGGAGCAAAGTCCTGGGTGTTGAATTTCAACTCCGCTCCAGTGGCAAAGCCGGCGGAGAATAAACAGCCAGTAACAAGGATGAGACTATAAACCAGTTTATCAAGGTTCATCAAAGTCCTCCTTATTATTATTTGCCGAAACGGAAGACTAATCGCATACTACGTTACCAAGGAAGGTGTCAAGCGGCACGTTCAATCAATCCGGGGCATGTTGATTGGCGCCTTCGAATCGATTAGATTTCTGTCATCTCGGACGGCTGATTTTCATGACGAACGAAGGGCTTACGGAGACGGAGTTAGGCCTTAGCCGGCGCGCTTTCCTGCGCGGGCTGGCGGCAATCGTCGGTCTCGGAGCGACGCTGAAAGAACTTGGCGACGGCGCTGCGGCTTCGGCGCAATCCACCGCTTCCGGCCTGCCGCTGCCCGATGAGCCGGTCGACGCGACTTTGAAGCGGCTGTTCGGCAATCGGCCGTTGCAGCCGGGCGACGGCAAGATCAAGTTGGAGCTGCCGCTCATCGCCGAGGACGGCGGCAATGTGGCGATTAGCGTGGATACGAATTTGCCGGTGGGCGGCCCGATGCGGGTGAGCAATATTTACATCTTCTCGGACAAAAACCGCCGTCCGATGTTGGCGAAGTTTTCTTTCACGCCGGAATCCGGCAAGGCGTTCATCGCAACCAGTATTCGTCTGGCGATGAACACGGACGTGCGCGCAGTGGTGGAAATGAGCGACGGTACGCTTTACGCCGTTAGCAAGAACGTGCGGGTGACGATCAGCGGCTGCGATTTGCCGCCGCAAAGTTAAAAACCTGATCGGTTGAGGACTGGCGGTCTTAATTCGGGAAAAGATGAGTCGCGCAAAGACGCAAAGGCGCCAAGGAACTCTGGCAAAAGGCTAAGCACGAAATTCGAAACAAATTCAAATGAGCAAATTTCGTAAAGCTCCAAACCGGCCGTTTCGGATTTTTGTCATTGGAATTTAGGTCTTTGCTTTGTTTCGGATTTCGAGATTCGAAATTCGGATTTTGTTTCGCTGGTCGATATTTTGGATGTGAGCATTTATGGCGGAAGTAGGCAGAGTCAGCATTCGGTTGCCGTCGGCGATCAAGCAGGGCGACGTGGTCCGCGTGCGCACGCTGGTGATCCACCCGATGGAGCTCGTGCAGCGGGACAAGCAGGGAAAGATCGTTCCCAAGAACTACAATTTCATCCACACCATGACGGTGGAGTATAACGGCAAAGAAGTGCTGCGCGCCGAGACCACGCAAGCGATTAGTCAGAATCCGCTCTTCACTTTTCCGCTGAAGGCCGAGCGGCCGGGGAAACTAACGGTCACTTTCTCCGACACGACCGGGAAGATTTACGAGGGAAATGCGGAAGTTAGGTTCTCCTAGTTCATGGTTTCAATCGTCGAGGATGGGGGGGGGTGAGGGTTGCTGTTCGCGAATCGCGCGCGCTCCCTCCGTTATGACTCCCGTGTCACCATCGTTCGAATCCTTCCTGCACGATCAGTACAATAAAGTTTTTAGCCGTCCCTGGCCGGTGATCCCGTCGGCCCTGGTCGTCGCCGCGCTGAATGTTTTTCTCTTCGCTTTCGACCGGCCCTGGACGGCGTCGGACGGGATGCGCAACTGGGGCGATGGGTTGATGCAAGCGGTCGGAATCATCAAGCAGCCGGATCTGCTGCCGCCGTTACTCTACTCCGGTTCGGTGCTCAATCTCGGCCTTATCTTCGGCGCGCTAGCCGCCGCGCTGCTCAGCCGGGAGTTCGCCGTCAGGCCGGCGCCGCCCAATGAGCTTTTCAAGGGCGCTCTCGGCGGCCTGCTGATGGGACTGGGGGCCATGCTTTCCTTCGGTTGCAACATCGGCGGATTCTTCAGCGCGCTGTCAGCGCTTTCGTTGAGCGGCGTCGCGATGATGGCGGGGAGTGGGTTTTTCCGTCTTTCTGGCTGGGAGCCCTGTTCGGCGGAGCGCTCTTCGGCTTCGGCATGGTGATCGCCGGCGGCTGCGGCGCGGGCTCGCTGTGGCGTGCGGGCGAAGGCCATATCAAGCTGTGGATCGCGATTTTGTTTTTTGCCCTGGGCGCGTCGGCGATGAGGCAGTGGCTCGTGCGCACGGATCTGATTCGGCGGTTGGGCTCAGCGGTGTTCCTGCCCGACGAAATCGGCTGGGTCGGTGCGGCTTGGAGCGTGGTGCTCCTGATGGTTCTTTGGTATTTGCTCACCGGCTGGAATGAACAACGAAAGAGCGCCGGTCTGTTGAAGCTCTGAAGGCGCGGATTTCCATGCGCAAGGCGAAAGAAATAACCATCGGCGCCGGCGACAAGGCGGGAAAGGTTTCCGGTCTCTTGTTGGCGCCACGCGATAGCAAAGCGTTTCTCGTGCTGGCCCACGGCGCCGGCGCTGGCATGCGCCATAGGTTTATGGAAGAAGTCGCCGCGAAGCTTGCCGATCAAAACGTCGCGACGCTGCGCTATCAATTTCCATTTATGGAGAAGCGCACCAAGCGGCCAGATCCTCAGAATGTGCTTACGGATACCGTGCGGGCGGCCGTTGCGGCGGCTAAGAAACACGCGGGCCAATTGCCGCTTTTCGCGGGCGGCAAGTCGATGGGCGGGCGCATGACATCGCTGGCCGCGGGGAAAGCTCCGTTGGACGGCGTGCGCGGTTTGATCTTTTTCGGCTTTCCACTGCACGCCGCGGGCAAACCGGAAGCCGAGCGCGGTAAACACTTGGCCGATATCAATGTCCCGATGCTATTACTCCAGGGCTCGCGCGATGCGCTGGCTGTTCTCAAGCTGCTGAAGCCGCTTTGTCGCCGGCTCGGCAAAAGCGCCGAGCTGTTTGTTATCGAGGGTGGGGATCATTCCTTTCACATGCTCCAGAGCGCGGGGCGGTCTGACGATGAAGTGCTTGATGAAGTGGTCGGGAAAGTGGCATCGTGGATGGACGAACGTGCATAGCTATATTGCGTTCAAGGTTCCAGGTTCAAAGTTCAAGGCGCTCCGCGCAGTTCAAGGTTTCGGGTTCCGGGTTCAACGTTGAACCTTGAACGTTGAACTTTGAACTGGAGTAGACCCGACGTAAGTTATGTATCCCACGACGGAACATGACGCGCTCAAGGCGCTAAAGGGCGACGATGCCGAGCTTGCCGCCACGGCGGAGGCGCTTCTTTGGAGCGCCTGGTGCCGTTCGGGGGATCCTGAAACCGACCGGTTGTTTCGTGCCGGCGTCGACGCGATGCAAAATCGCCGGCTCGAAGAATCGGA
>Ga0214473_10007361_pt1 | contig 13069 bp, 10 predicted proteins | sample RVTome_7_FD_203509 | JGI IMG/M metagenome (GOLD analysis project Ga0214473, IMG submission 203509) | Soil microbial communities from uranium-contaminated site in the Upper Colorado River Basin, Wyoming, United States - RVT98D197 | ecosystem: Environmental > Terrestrial > Soil > Contaminated >...
CCCCTGTGAGACGGAATGCAAACGGGCGGATTGGGATGAAGCGGTATCGATCTGTGCCCTGAAGCGCTTTGCGTACGATGCCGGGGCGGACCATGACAAGCCGGAACCTGTTCCCGTCAAATATGCAGAACGCGTGGCGGTGGTGGGCGCCGGTCCCGCCGGGCTAACGGCGGCTTACGAACTGACCCGGCGCGGCTACAAAGTGACCGTGTTCGACGCGTTGCCCGCACCCGGAGGCATGTTGGCAGCAGGTATTCCCGAATACCGCCTGCCGCGTGACGTTCTCAACCACGAGATTGATTACATCTGCGCCTTTGGCGTCGAACTGAAAATGAACACCCCTATCGGGCGGGATGGCGGCCCGAGCCTGGATGACTTGCGCCGCGATTACCAGGCGGTGTTTTTGGCAGTTGGCGCGCATGGCAGCAGCCGGCTCGGTGTGCCGGGCGAAGATATGCCCGGTGTGTTCCAGGCAGTGCCGTTCCTGCGCCATCTCAACATGGGACACGAAGCCAATATCGGCAAACGCGTGGCAGTGATCGGCGGCGGCAACTCTGCTGTGGATGCCGCCCGCTGTGCCCTACGCCTGGGTGCGGATGTGCAACTGGTCTACCGCCGCTCGCGCACCGAAATGCCTGCTGCCCCGTGGGAAGTCGCTGCCGCGGAGGCCGAAGGCGCGAAACTGACCTTCCTCTCCGCCCCGGTACGGGTGATTGAGCAGGATGGGCGCATCGCCGGGATTGAATGCATCCGCATGGAGTTGGGCGAACCCGATTCAAGCGGACGCCGCCGTCCTGTCCCCATCCGCGGCTCGGAATATGTGCTGGATGTGGATACTGTTATCTCCGCCATTGGTCAAACTGTTGAGAGCAGCGGGCTGGGCGTTGAGACGAATCGCGACCGGTTGGTGGTTGACCCGCTCACGCTGGAGACACCACTCAAGGGCGTTTTTGCGGGCGGCGACGCGGTTATGGGTCCCGCTTCGGTGGTCGAAGCGGTTGGGGCAGGCATCCAGGCGGCTGAGTCCATCCATCGTTATCTGCGTGGTTTGCATTTGCGCGAAGGTCGCGTGCAAGATTATCCCAATGCAAAGGATATTGAAGTTGTGCCCGCATCGCCAGTCAAGCGCGCCTCGCGACCGTCTATGCCGGAACTACTCGTTGCCGAGCGCATCAGTGGTTTCAAGGAAGTGGAGCTGGGTCTGACCGCAGAGCAGGCAATGGCTGAAGCCCAGCGCTGCCTGGCGTGTGCGGTGTGCTCCGAGTGCAATCAGTGTATCAGCGCCTGCCAGCGCGGGGCAATCATCCATGATGACAAGCCCAAACGCATGGAAGTAGATGTGGATACCATCCTGGTCGCCACTGGCTTCGATGTGTTCGACCCGCAGCGTAAACCTGAACTCGGCTACGGAAAATATCCGCAGGTGGTTACATCGATGGAGTTCGAGCGACTGGCATCAGCATCCGGTCCAACGGCAGGCACGCTTCGCGTCTCGCTCAACGGGCACTCGCCAAAGAAGGTGGTGTTCATCCAGTGCGTAGGCTCGCGCGACCGCAGTTTGAATTTGCCCAACTGTTCGCGCGTGTGCTGTATGGCAGTTGCGAAGCAGGCACACTTGGCGCACGACCGTTTGCCAGGTGCAGAAATCACCGTCTTCTACATGGATGTGCGCGCCTTCGGCAAAGGTTTCGAGGAATTCTACGATAGGGTGCGCAAGGAAGGGATCCTCTATCGGCGCGGCAATCCGTCTGAGATTGTTCGGCGGGGCGACCAGGTCTTCGTGCGTGCCGAAGATACATTGCTCGGGGAACAGATTGAAGTGGAGGCTGACCTGGTCGTCCTGGCAACGGGACTCACACCCAGAGCGGACGCATCCGAATTGTCCCGCATCCTGCATCTCGAACAAGGTGCAGACGGATACTTCCAGGAGGCGCATCCTAAACTGCGGACGGTGGAGAGCAATGTGCCGGGTATGTTCCTTGCGGGCTGCTGCCAGGGACCGAAGGATATTCCAGATACGGTCGCGCATGCCAAGGCGGCTGCATCTGCGGCAATGATTTTGCTGGCTGGAAAGGGAGCGGACCATGCTTCAAATTGAGAGCCGCCAATTCGCGAAAGAACGCGGGCTGTTTGCCTGCATCCAGTGTGGGAAGTGCACCGGCGGGTGTCCGATGGCAATGAAGACCAAACTCAACCCGCGGGCCCTGATTTACCGCGTGCTAATTGCTGGGAACGGGTTCAACCTGGAAGGGCGCGAAGAACTGTGGGACTGCACGACCTGTTCGACATGCTATAGCCGCTGCCCCAAGCAGGTCAACCCGATGGAAGCAATTGTCGCCATGCGCAGTGCTATCGTCGAGAAAGGGCGCATCCACCCCAATGTGAAGATGGCGTTGGAGAGCACCTTCCGAAATGGGAACCCGTTGAAAATGCCGCGCTCCGATCGGGACCTGTGGGCGAAGGATTTGCAGGTCAAGGCGCTCGCCGATGCCGGCGCGGAGTATTTGTATTATGTCGGTTGTACGCCATCGTATGACCCGCGCGGGCAGAAGGTGGCGCGCGCGCTGGTGCAGGTGCTGGGTTCGGCGGGCGTGGACTTTGGCATTCTCGGAAACGATGAGAACTGCTGTGCCAGCGAAGTACGGCGGCTGGGCGAAGCGGGTCTCTTTGAAGCCATCGTCGAAGAGAACACCGAGATGTTCAAAGAACTAGGCGTGGAGAAAATGTTCACCATCTCGCCGCACTGTTTCAATGTGTTCAAGAACGATTATCGCAGCATCGAGGCAGGCGCCAAATCTGGCGTGCAGGTCCAGCACTACACCCAGGTGCTGGCTGGGTTGGTGAAAGATGGCAGGTTGAAATTCAACGGTTCATTCGAGAAAAAGGTGACCTATCACGACCCGTGCTATCTCGGCAAGCATAATGGAATTTTCGACGAGCCGCGCGATGTGCTGGCAAACATCCCCGGCCTGGACTTAATCGAGATGGACCGCTCGCGCGAGAAGAGCCTGTGCTGTGAAGGCGGCGGCGGTCGTATGTTCCTGGAAGGGACAAATCCCGGCACGCGCCTGGCTCAAATGCGCGTCAAAGAGGCGCTCGATACCGGCGCGGAAATCCTTGCCACTGCCTGCCCGTTCTGCCTGCTCACGCTAGACGAAGCGGTTAAACACTTGAATGTGGAAGATAAACTCCGCGTGCTGGATATTGCCGAGATTGCAGCTCAGGCATTGTGAAATGGAGTGCTGAGATGACCCTTCAGCAGACTCAGGGCAAGCCATTTACTCCCAGAATCGGCGTGTACATATGCCACTGCGGCATCAACATCGCCGCAACGGTGGATATAACAGCAGTCACGAATTATGCCTCCCATCTGCATGGTGTTGTGGTGGCGCGCAGCTACACCTACATGTGCTCTGACCCCGGTCAGGCGCTCATCAAGAACGACATCGCCGGGCACAACCTGAATCGTATTGTGGTTGCGTCCTGCTCGCCGCGCATGCACGAGCCGACCTTCCGGGCAGCCATCGCTGAAGCTGGCCTGAACCCCTACTGCCTGGAGATGGCAAACATCCGTGAGCAGTGCTCGTGGGTACATCCACAGGGCATGGCCACCACGAAAAAGGCGATACAACTTGTATCCGCCGCGGTTGCCAAAGCAGCACGCCTGGAGCCATTGCAGACACGGCAGGTTTCCATCACCCCGACAGCGGTCGTCATCGGCGGCGGGATAGCTGGCATGCAGTCCGCACTGGATCTTGCAGAGGCGGGCTTCCAGGCGACGATTGTCGAACGCGCCGCCCAACCTGGCGGACACGCCGCGCAATTCTACCGCACCTTCCCGACACTCGAACCCGCCGGGGCGCTGGTGCATGAACTGGTCGAGCGCGTCAACCATCATCCGCGCGTCAACCTGATGACTGAAGCGGAGGTGGCGGATGTCAGCGGCTATGTGGGCAACTTCCGTGTCAAGGTCAAGCACAATGAAGAAACAACAGATGTCCCTGCTGGCGCAATTATTGTTGCTACCGGTTTCGAGATCTTCGACCCACATCTCAAGCCGGAGTTGGGCTACGGCAGGTATCCTCAAGTTGTAACCACACTTGATTTCGAGCAGACACTCAATCAACAATCAGCAATCAATAATCCAAAATCAGTTGTCTTTATCCAATGTGTTGGCTCGCGCGACCAGGCGGTTGGCTGCGGCGGCGATAAATCCCAAGCCCGTCCATATTGCTCGCGCGTGTGCTGCATGGTCACTGCCAAACAAGCCCGGCTGACGTGCGAAAAATTCCCGAATGCCAATGTGACCGTTTTTTACATGGATGTTCGTGCCTTCGGCAAAGGCTTTGAAGAGTTCTACGATCAGGCACGCGAAGACGGTGTCATTTACCGGCGAGGGAATCCATCCGAAATTATCAAGCGCGGCGATAGGGTTGTCGTACGCGCCGAAGATACCCTGCTTGGCGAACAGGTCGAGATCGAGGCAGATTTGGTTGTACTGGCAGTTGGGATGACACCGCGCGCCGATAGCGAGACAGTTGCTCAACTGCTCAAACTTTCCCGTTCGGGTGACGGCTTTTTCATGGAAGCCCACCCCAAACTACGTCCGGTGGATACATCCATGGCAGGAGTCTTTCTTGCTGGCTGCTGCCAGGCACCCAAGGATATCGCCGACAGCATTTCACAGGCGCGTGCCGCCGCATCTGCCGCGATGATTCCGTTGATGCGCGGGCAGGTTCAGGTTGACGCGGCAACATCTTTCATTGACGAAGAATTGTGTTCCGGATGCGGGCAGTGTGCCGACTGCTGCAATTTCTCCGCGCTGTCACTCCATCCCGTGCGCGGCAAGATGACCGTCAACGCCGTGCTGTGTCAGGGTTGTGGTGCGTGTGCCACGGCGTGCCCATCGAAGGCCATCAAAGTCCATCAATTTACATTTGAGCAGATCATGGCGCAAATGGATGCGTTGACCGATTGGTATGGGATTCCGCTGGCTGTTGAGATGGTCGAAGCAGTATGACCCAATCAGGTGTGTTTGATTGTGAAATCGGGTCTATGGCTGAACCAATCTCAGATGAATGGCGGATTACAGTTAAGGGCGAAATGGTTACGATGTAGATGTAGTAATCCATTGCTTGAAAGGACAGTAAAACAATGACAACCTGGATGCTTAAAACCAACGACAGCCCCCTGGCAACAGCCAGACAGTTCCTGCAAACCGTCTGGTCATATGCAAACCTGGAGGGCATGGTCGTGCCGGTCTACCAGCCGGGGTACACGACCGCCAAGATGACCCTGATCAACGACCCCGCCCAATTGCAGGAGGCAAACCCGTTTGTCCCATTGATGCTGTTCAATGCTGGCAAGCTGGTTGCCGATCTGGCATTTGAGATGCCGGATGTGCGACTGGCCATGGTCATGCGTGCCTGCGAACTACGCGCCTTCGATGAACGAGTCAAAATAGATACACTGAAGCTAGAGAACTGGTTGATTATTGGCGTGGAATGCTTGGCCTGTTTCCCGGCTCAGGATTTTGAGTGGCGTGTCCAGAATGCCGGTGGCGTGGAACAACTGACCCACCTCGTTCTGCGCAATGCCCGCCAGGGCGGGATCGCCCTCGACCGTTTTCGCTCTGCCTGTCAAATATGTTCCAGACCTGAGCCTTCCCATTTTGACATGTGTCTTGAGTTGCTGGGGTTGCCGGTCAAAGAAACGATGCTGATTTCTACAAAGGATGATGCCATTGCCCGGAAATTCCGCCTGCATGAAATCACCGATGGCCCGGCATCGCCGGAGTTGGTTACACAACATGACCGTATGCTCAAGACCATCGAAGAACATCGTCAGCGCGCCCGTGAACGGAAACTTCGCGAGCTTTTCCCCCGCCTTCCGGCAAGCCTCGACGAGTTAGTCAATTTCCTGATGGAATGTCAACCCTGCAGGAAATGTATTGAAGCGTGTCCGGTTTATCCAGAAGAAATAATATCATCACTTGATCACGGCTATATTTCACGAACCTTGGCAAAGCGTTGGTTGATGTCATGCGCGGAGTGCGGCATGTGTGAACAGGCTTGTCCAAAAGGCGTGCCGCTGGCAGCCATTATGAACCGAATTAGCCGGGAGCTGAAAAGCGAAGTGGTAGCCATTTAGTCCCGAAGGAGTACCGTATGCCGCTACGCACTCAGACCGACCCAACCAAAATCCAACATGTCTTGAGCACGGTCTTTTCACAACCGCGTCCGCCGGTGGCGCGGTGTCGGCTGTTGAGCTCAGGTTTGGGTCCTGCACATACGCTTAAAGTCAGCGAGGAAATTATTGGAACAAAGGCCTGCCTGGGATGCGGAAGTTGCATGGATGCCTGCCCGGTGCTGGCTCGTGATCCAAAACGTCGGCTGCGTTGTGATGCGCGCAGTTCGATGGCTCTGGAGACGCTGATTGGCGAGGACTGCGACCGCTGCGGGAATTGCGCTCTCGCCTGTCCTCAGGTGGACCCGACCATCAAGCACTACCTTGTCCAAACGCACCTGGCAGAGGGAATGGCTGAACTGCTGGCAAAAGCCACCTCCGAGGAAGTATATGCACTGGATCTGTGGTTGAGCATGAATTGAGAGGAGTTCTGCATGATGGAAATCTTTATCCTCGGACAGTGTTACGAAGTACCCGAAGGATTGACCATTTTGAAAGCCTTCGAGTGGTCGGGCTTTCACCTGACGCGTGGTGTGGGCTGCCGCGGTGGTTTTTGCGGCGCATGTGGAACAGTTTACCGATTGCCGAATGATCACAAACTGTATTACGCCCTCGCCTGTCAGACCGTGATCGCGCCGGGCATGATTCTCGGTGAAATTCCGTTCTTCCCAGCGCAACGTCCTGTTTATCATCTCGAATCACTTAAGCCGGTTGGAGAAACGTTGCTAAATCTTTATCCTGAGGTGCTGCGCTGTTTTGGCTGCAACACCTGCACCAAAGCCTGCCCGCAGGAAATTGACGTGCTGAATTACATGTCAGCGGTGATACGAGGCGATATACCCGCCGCGGCTGAAATCTCTTTTGACTGCATCGCCTGCGGATTGTGCGTGGCCCGTTGCCCATCAGACAATGTCCCTCCGAATGTCGCGTTGCTGGCGCGACGGCTTTATGGAAAATATCTGGCGCCGCAGGCTGAACACCTGCGCCATCGTATCCAGGAGCTTGAAGGCGAATCGGATAGATCGGAAATCACTGCGCTAAAAACCACACCGCTCGATGAACTCAGGAAACAGTATGCTGTGAGGCAGATTGAAGAGTAGTGACATGGATTTCGAATTTTCATCTGATGCCCTCATGTTGCGCGACATGCTGCGCCGTTTCGTTGAAGATGAAGCCAAACCGCTGGAGATGAAGTATTTTTCTGCTGGTGGGCTTGAAGAGAACGAACGTGTCCGCTTGCGCACCGTCATCGAGCAGATGGGATTGTGGGGGATCACCGTCCCTGAAAAGTTTGGTGGCGGTGGTCTGGATATGGTGACTGCCTGCCTGCTCGAAGAGGAATTGGGCAAGACATTTTTACCTATGGAACTTGGCGATGTGCCTCCACTGCTGTATGCCTGCCAGGGTAACCAAATTGAAAAATTCCTGAACCCCGCGCTGGCAGGCAAGCGTCACCCGCTCCTTGCAGCGCGTGAACCGAATGCCTTCAAGCCGGAAGATTGGAAGACCACTGCGACCCCGGAAGGTCTGGCTTATATCCTCAACGGAAAAAAAATACTGTCCACCATGCCCTCCGCGCAGGATTTTTTGGTAGTGTTGGCGAAGGCTCCAGCTGGGATCAGTGCTTTTATGATTGAACCAAACCAGAGCGGGGTCCAGATCATCAAGAATGGCGGCGTGGCGCTGCAACTTGATCAATGTCGAACCGAGGCCGTATCCCTGCTAGGTGAATGTGGTCAGGCACTCAATCTGGGTGTTGAAACTGCGCCCGCTGCCTGCATCCGGTTGGGAGCACGCTATGTCGGATTATCAGATCGTTTGTTGGATATGGCAGCTTGTTATGCAAAAAGCTGGGTGGCACTGGGTGCATTGCTTAAAGAGCGCCCGGCAGTTCAGCGTATGCTGGCTGAAGTGAAAGTACAGATTGAAAGCACTCGCTGGCTGGTTTACCACGCTGCCTGGCTGACGGATAAGCAGGGGGCATCGCGCCCGCCTGCCGCTGAAGTCCGTTTGGCAGTCGGTGAGATGTTGTCCAGAGCGACAAATCTGATAACCATGATTTACGGCGGGCCAGGTCCATCACCACAGGTTGAAATACATCGCTATGTTCAAAGCGCAATACCGATAGAGGCGCTTGAATTCGGGTTGGACTGTGCGCGCATCGTGATTGCGACTGAACTCCTGGCTGCGGCCAATGGAGGTTGAGCCATGAATGTAAATCATATCCTGCATATTCGAGATAACAATGCTGTCGATACTTTGCGGAGTTTTCTTTCCGCCTGGTGGGTGCATGTCGAATTGGATGCGATGATTGCTCCGATCGAACTTCCCGATCATGGGGGAGTTTCCCCTCAGGTGATTGAACATCCCGACGAATTGAGCAAGGTCAATCCCTTTTTGCCGGTGATGCTTGCCAATTCTGCCCCGATGGTGGATGGTTTTATCAAGGACCATCCCGGGAGCCGCCTGGCTGTGATACTGCGTCCCTGCGAATTGCGTGCCCTGGTTGAACTTCAAAAACGAAACCGGGTTCAATTTCCAACGCCAGTTAAGAGTGATAATCACAAGAGCCTCGTTACTATTGGTGTGGATTGCCCTGGTACTTTCTCTCCTGCCGAATATGCCCGGCATGTTGAACAACATCTCGATGATGCAGAGATGATCAAGGTGGCGTTGGCTTATGGGTCACAGGAAAGTTACATCCCATATCAAGCGCGGGCAGCCTGTCAGATGTGCGATTCGCCTAGCCCTTTGGGCGCGGATATGATCATCGGCACGATTGGCATCGCACCGCAGGGCTCTTTGCTCGTGATTGCCCGTGATGAGAACATAGATGTCAATCTTAAGTTGCAAGAGGTCACCGAGGATATGGCCACTGAACAACAAGTGGTCTGCCGGGAAGTGATGGTTGGAAAACTTACAGATAAGAGAACACAAAAGCGTACTGAATTGATCAGGGCGCAGGCTTGGCAAACAGAGGACATCAATACGGCCTGGGCTATGATTGCCCGCTGCACCCTCTGCGCCGATTGCCTGGATGCCTGTCCATTGTATGATGGCGAGCTCAGCGGCGTGCTGGGCGTGGGTGAAGCGTGCCAGAGTTCGCATCCGCTGTTATCCGAACTGGTGAGCGTGAGCCGCTGGCTGGCATCCTGCTCGGGCTGCGGCATGTGCCAGGAAGTTTGTGAGCATGGTGTATCTCTCATGCCCATCATCATCACTTTAAGTCACCGCATCCAGCATGGGTTGAAGTACAGGCCGGGGGATCCCAATCAGCGCTTGCCGTGGATAGTTTGAACGAGATGTAAAGGAGTACGATATGTCTTATCCGGCTGAAATGCGAGAATCTCTGACGAAAGTGGAAGCCTCCCGCCAGAACAGGTTGCATGAAACATTCCCGAAACTTAATCCACAGGAGCGGGATCATATCCTGCACACATTCCACCCTGACTATATCAGCGAGGCGTTCCGCGAAATTCGCGTTGGCCCGAACAAGGGCGACCGCGCTCCGCTTGAGCTGGCCAATACATTGGAAGCACCATCCATCCTTGTCCACGATGGATACAAGCTGGAAGAAATCTTGCGGCAGGAGCCGGATGCAAGCTGCGATGTGCTTGTAATTGGAGGTGGAGGTGCGGGAGCGAGTTCGGCATTGCTTGCACAGGAAAACGGTGCGGATGTGCTGATTTGCACCAAACTCCGTTTTGGTGATGCCAATACCATGATGGCGCAGGGGGGCATTCAAGCGGCGGATAAGGATAACGACTCGCCTGCCATCCACTATCTGGATGTAATGGGCGGCGGCGGTTTTGCCTGCAACCCGGATCTTGTTGAAGCGCTTGTGATGGATGCACCGAAGGTGATTGCCTGGCTCGAATCGCTTGGCGTCATGTTCGATAAGGAAAGCGATGGAACCATGCGCACGATCCACGGCGGAGGCACCAGCCGCAAGCGGATGCATGCGGCGCGTGACTATACTGGCGCCGAGATCATGCGTACGCTGCGCGACGAAGTCCGCTCGCGCGTGGCAGAACATCCTTCGATTCGGGTGTGGGAATTCCGCCCGGTAATTGAACTGCTCCTCGATGAGGAGAGACAGATTGCAGGCGCGATCGTGAAAGATCTGGATACTTCTCGGCTGATGATTATCTGCGCCAAGTCAGTGATCATCGCGACCGGTGGCAGTGGACGTCTGCATTATCAAGGTTTTCCAACAACAAACCACTACGGCGCAACCGGTGATGGGCTGGTGCTGGCTTATCGCGCTGGCGCACGACTGGCATTCATCGATACCATGCAATACCACCCAACCGGTGCGGCATTCCCGGAGCAAATTCTGGGGCAATTGGTGACTGAAAAAGTGCGCGGCCTGGGCGCGCAGGTATGCAATGTAGAAGGAGAGCAGTTTGTTTATCCGCTTGAAACGCGTGATGTGGAAGCTGCTGCATTCATCCGTGAGTGTGCGGAACGCAAACGAGGTGTAGTCACATCCACCGGTCAGATGGGCGTTTGGCTGGATGCCCCGATGATTGATCTACTCAAAGGTCCCGGCACGATCGCGCGCGAACTACCTGCAATGGTTCGCCAATTCCGACGCTTCGAAATTGACTTAGCCCACGAACCAATCCTGGTTTATCCCACTTTGCATTATCAAAATGGAGGCGTTGCCATCCAGCCAGATGCCAGCACTTCAATCCCCGGACTGTTTGTTGCCGGCGAAGCAGCCGGGGGTATTCATGGTCGCAATCGTCTCATGGGCAACAGCCTGCTGGATATATGCGTGTTTGGTCGCCGTGCCGGGGTTGCCGCAGCAGCATGGTCCGGCAATGTCCGTCCCGGAACACCAACATTGGCACATCTTGATGAATGGATACACATTCGTCAGGAAGCTGGATTGAGCAACGGGTTGTCATCTCCCATGATCCTGCCGGATTACACACGGAAAAACGTTGTTACTCTTCTCAACCATCCCGCCGCCGTAAGGCGTGCAGGGCAGGTTGATGAGCATATCCATGCGATATGAGACTGTAGGCACCTTATGAAAACACACACGTTAGAAAAGGAAGACACCATTTTTGAGGGGCCCGAATCGGCTTTGGAAAGGATGCTGATTGAAAGTTATTTGAAAGATAAAGGCTTTGCCTCCATCAAAGAATTAAGCAAACTACCAAAAGATGAGGCAAAAAAACTCATGATGGAAGCCTGCAGATATGCTTCTTTGAAATTGGCTGAGGTTGAATGCACTAATAGGTTCCAGAGGGACATACATGGCGGTGGTTAGTTCAAGGGAATGTATCGTGAATTCGGATTAGGCTATCAATGCAGGCAAAGTACCTGCATTCAGAGGAAACACTGTATGTTAGAACCAACCTCCGCAGATGGACTGTCGCCGCTGGATCAAATCCGACTGGTCGAAGCAGAAATAACGAGGAAGATTATCGCGGCGCGTGAATCGTCCGAACACAACGCGGCGAACGCGCGCATACAAGCTGTGCTGCTTAAGAAACAGGCGGAAGAGAATGGGAAACGCGAGGGTCAAATCCGTTATAAAGAAACGATTGCCAAAGCCGAGGAGCAGGCGAAGGTGATCATTGCTCAGGCGCAGCATGAAACGGACGATCTGCGCCGAAAAGGACAGGCGCGCATGGAGCAGGCAGTCAATGAAGCGTTGAACATCGTCCTGGGCATGAAAGGAGGCGGGACAATCGATGAACCTTGAAATGATCCCCGTTGAAATTGTTGGGTTGAAAACGGATCTGCAGGCTGTCCTGCACGCCCTGCGTCAGGCAGGCTGCATGCACATTGAAGAGTTGAGCGACATGCCCGAGGTGTCCGCCCGCCCACTCACGCTTGATCGGGAGACATTGCGCCAGCAGGAGGCACTCAGTTTCCTTGGTGCGCGCATCGGCGGTTTGTTGGACGCGCTGGGTGGAATGCAAAAAAAAACGGCGATTATCCTGTCGGAAAATTATTTGATCGAGGCGCACAAAGGTGTTGAGGAACTCATGCCCAAAGTGAAATCGCTCACTTCTCAACGCGAACAACTTGAATCTGAATTTGCATCCCTGCCTCGCTATGAAGCCACGCTGCGAAAACTTCTGCCCATCATCCCCTCCTCCGTGCGTGAGTTGGGTAATCGCTCGGTTGGTGTTCTGGTCAATCGGGAACATATGGATATTCTGGATGTGATCGGTAAACGTGTATTCGACATGACACAGGGGCGCGCAGAGGTGGTAGCCAGCGACGTGGATGTTTCCACCCGTGCCATGATAATTGTGTTCCCTGAGAGATACACAAACGAGATCGAAGCCTTGTTGGGCCGCCAGGATATCTCGCGTCTGCGCCTGCCTTCTGAATTAGGTGAAGGCTCTCCCGACGTTATCCTGGCAGCCTTGTACCGCCGCATGGCGTCCATTCCGGAACAGGTCACAGAGATCAACCGCAAACTGTCTGAACTAGCCACGCAATGGTGTGAAAAATTAGCCGCCTGGCGCGCCGCCTTGCAGGATGAGATCGAAGCCTCGCGCGTATTACCGCGGTTCGGGGAAACAGACATGACCTTTGTGCTGGTGGGCTGGGTGCCTGCCAGGGAAATTGAAAGAGTCGAAACAACTCTTCGGGAGAATGTCGGCAATGCGGTCTTCATCCAGGAATTGAAGATGACTCCCGAAATGAAAAAACGCGCGCCGGTCATCCTGCAAAACCCCCGGCTTGCCAAACCCTTCGAGAGCCTAGTCAAATTGCTTGCCTTGCCGCGTTACGGGCATATTGATCCCACCCGCTTGATGGCATTCTTCCTGCCCATCTTCTTCGGCATGATTCTCGGTGATGTGGGATATGGCATTCTGGTTCTGGCGCTCAGTTTGGGATTGCTGCGCCGCTT
>Ga0214473_10007362_pt1 | contig 13067 bp, 5 predicted proteins | sample RVTome_7_FD_203509 | JGI IMG/M metagenome (GOLD analysis project Ga0214473, IMG submission 203509) | Soil microbial communities from uranium-contaminated site in the Upper Colorado River Basin, Wyoming, United States - RVT98D197 | ecosystem: Environmental > Terrestrial > Soil > Contaminated >...
ATTCACAAGCGCGGCATCACCGGCATTCGCATTCGCTTCAATCGCTCCGTTACTTTTGCGACCACCCCGGCCGCCGCCTTCTCCTTTGATTGGACGACCGGCACGGGAACGACGTTTTCCGCGGTCAGCGATGTCGCCACGAACATCACCGTCTCCAGCGTCGACGACGTCGGGGGCACCGTCGTTTCCATCGTGATCACCGACAATTATGTGCGTCGGCGGTGGCTCCGGGTGATGCTCGATTCCTCGCAGATTCTCAGCGGGCTGGCTGCCCTGGACGGCGAGCTGATCGGCAGTCCGATTACGCTGCCCAGCGGCAACGGAAATCCCGGCGGCAACGCGGTCTTCTATCTGGGCAACATGGCCGGCGACGTGGACGGGGACCGCCGTACGCTGCTGGCCGACATCGGCGCTATCCGTGGGCAGGTGAATCCGTTCGTCAACGTACCGATCACCAACGTGTTTGACGTGAATAAAGATGGGAAGGTTCAACTAAGCGACGTGGGAGACGCGCGGCAGGATGTGAATCCGTTCTTCACCCTGCCGCTCATAGCACCGTAACGGAGGTGCGCGAAGTGACGACGAGCGCGGTCGCGGCGTCGTTTTCGACTTAAAGGCTTGGCTACATGCGGCGACAACGCACTCGACTATTCTCAGAGGACGGTTACGGGAGGAGCCGCCGTGTGATTCTGCGCTTAGCAGCGACGACGCTGATCTGTTTCGCGGCGTTGGCGGCAACCACGCAGGCGGCGAGCCTCTCCGTGGGCAATCTTAATTTGACGCCCGGCTCGTCCGGCAGCATCGTCATTTCCGGTCAGCTCAATAATGAAATGACTTTCGGCGTCACCGTTTTGATTGAGTTGGTCCCCCGCGCCGGGGCGACGGGGACGGTCAGCTTCACGGCCTCTCCGCCCGCGGACATCGTTCAACTGGGCGATCCCTGGCCCGGTTTCGGCACCTTCAGCCCGTTCGATACGGACCAGACCAGTTCCTCGCTGCTGAACGGCGCCGTGGATGACAACGGAACATTCACACTCGAGGCGACGACGTTTGCCGGACCTCTCGTGCAATTCCCTATCACTACCAGCGGCAACGCCCAGGGCGTTTGGGACGTTGTTCTGAACACCTCGCAGGGGTCCAGCACGTGGGAACAGCTTACCACCACCTTGACCGCGGGGACCGTCACCGTGGCCCCTAGCGGCTGCACGACCAATCCGCAGTGCGATGACGGCCTGTTCTGCAACGGAGCGGAGGTCTGCGCCGGCGGCAACTGCACGGCCGGCTCCGATCCTTGTCCCGCGCAGCTTTGCGACGAAGGGATAAACGCCTGCGTCGCCTGCGTCGTCGACGGCGACTGCAATGACGGCCTGTTCTGCACCGGCGCGGAATCGTGCGTCAGCGGCAATTGCCAGAGCAGCGGCGATCCCTGCCCGGGTCAATTCTGCGACGAGGTCAGCGATACCTGCGCGCTTCAGGCCGCCCAGCTTTCCGTCGGCAGTCTGACGATGGCCCCCGGAGCGACTAACAGCGTGGTCGTGTCCGGCGCGATTGACGGCGACTCCACCTACGGCGTGACGTTGTTTGTCGAGATTCTCCCACGATCCGGCAATGCCGGGACGGTGACGTTTACCACCGCTCCGCCGGTGGACATCACGCAACTTACCGATCCCTGGCCTGGCGCCGGAACCTTCACCGTGTTCGACACCAATCTGACCGGGTCGGGCGCGTTGAACGGAGCCATTGACGACAACGGGACGTTTATTCCTGGACCGTTGACCTTCAGCGGCGATCTGGCCTCCTTCCCGGTTCGGGCGAGCTCCGACGCCGGCGGCACTTGGGACGTCGTTCTCTCCACGTCGTCCGGAGATAGTATTTGGGAAGGGGTCACCACCGTCCGTTCCGCCGGGACCATCACCGTGGTCCCCTCGGTTAGCGTATCCGTGACCAGTTTCGCCATGCCGCCGGGGGCCACGACGGGGTTAATCGTGTCGGGCAACATCGAAGGCCAATCGACTTACGGCGTCACCGTCCTGGTGGAGTTGATCCCCCGCGCCGGAAACGCCGGGACGCTGGCGTTCACGTCCGCCCCGCCGGTGGACATCACGCAACTGGGCGATCCCTGGCCTGGGGTCGGGTTTTTCAGTCCCTTCGACACGGATGTTTCCGGGTCGCCGCTGTTCAACGGCAGCGTGGATGACAACGGCACATTCATCACCGCCGCGGTCACTTTTTCCGGACCGCTTGCGCGATACCCCCTGGTCGCCAGCAGCGGCGCCAATGGGGTCTGGGACGTCCGCCTGCAAACCACCGATGGCAACAGCGGATGGGAGGGGCTCACCACCGTTCGGATCAACGGAACGGTCATGGTGTCTGCGGGCGCATGTCTGGTGAATACCGATTGCGACGACGCGAATCCCTGCACCAACGATGTCTGTACGCTCGGCGCGTGCGGCCATTCCGCCGTGATCGGCTCGTGCGACGACGGCGATCTTTGCACCATCAACGACACGTGCGTGGGCACGCTATGTTCAGGCAATCCGGTTGATTGCTCGGGTTTGAGCGACGTTTGCAACCTCGGCCTGTGCAACGGTCTCACCGGCCTATGCGAGGCATCTCCCGTGAATGAAGGCGGCGGATGCGACGACGCCGACCCGTGTACGGAGATCGACATCTGTACCTCCGGCGCCTGCGCCGGAAGCCCCATTCCCGGGTGCATCAACTGTGGCACGCCGATTGATTGCGATGACGCCAACGTCTGCACCGATGAGGACTGCGTCGGCGGCGTATGCGCGTTTGCGAATAACGCCCTGGCCTGTGACGACGGCGACGCCTGCACGACGGGCGATACGTGTTCGTCGGGCGCCTGCGTCGGCGGACCGGCCCCGGTGTGCGACGATGGCAATCCCTGCACCGATGATTCCTGCGATTCCTTGATCGGCTGCGACGCGACGAACAACGCGAATGCCTGCAATGACGGCGATCCGTGTACCTCTTCCGATGCGTGTGGTGGCGGGGTTTGCGCCGGGACGTTTATTCCCGGCTGCGTCAATTGCTCCACCAACGCCAACTGCAATGACAATAATGCCTGCACGTCGGAATCCTGCGTCGGCGGGGCCTGTGTTTACGTCAACCTCACCAACTCCTGCAACGACGGCAGTCCCTGCACCTTGAGCGACGCATGCTCCGGAGGCGCTTGCGTCGGAACGCCGAAAAACTGCTCCTCGTTGAACAATACCTGCAACGTCGGCTCGTGCAACGCAACCTCCGGCGCATGTGAGGCCCTGCCCACCAATGAGGGCGGTTCCTGCAATGATGGTCTGTCCTGCACCATCAACGACGCCTGCGTGAGCGGGCAGTGCAAAGGGACGCTGGTCGATCCGCTCGGCGTGGACTTGTCGTTTGTTCCGTCGTCTTCGGCCGTGCAGGTCGGGGCGAACTGGCAAGTGCAACTGGTGGCGTCATCCAGCACCTGCGCCACCATGCCGGTCGGTTCGGTGGAGACGATCCTGCGCTGGGATCCGACCAAACTGCAATTTGTCCGCAGCATTCGGCCTACCCCGGCCGTTTGGGAGATCTCCTGGTTCCCTAACGACAGCCAGTTGGACGGCCTGAACGCTCCCTTCAACGGAACCATTACCAATGACGGCAACGCCTTCTGGCAGGGGATCATTAACTTTCAGACTGGAGTGGACGTGCCTCCCGGCGGGCGGCTGCTGGTGACCTTTGAATTCCTCGCGTTGGACGGCACCCCGGCGACCACCGTGTCCGTCGATCCCACGTTCGGATCGTCCACGCAGACCCGTGTTCTGGGGGCCAAAGATTACGTCGGACAGAATCTCACCGCCGCGCTTCCCTCGACGGTGGTCGATGTGAATGAATGCTCGGTGGCCGCGGATTGCAACGACGGCAACGTCTGCACGACGGACGCCTGCAATGCCGGCGTTTGTGAGTACGCCAATAACACGCTCTCCTGCAACGACGGTTTGTTCTGCACCTCAGGCGATACGTGCAGCGCGGGGGTGTGCGTCGGCGGGGCCAACCCTTGCACCACCCCGCTTCTATGTAGTGAATCCCTGGACGCCTGCGTGCAGTGTCTCTCCGCCGCCAACTGCAACGACGGCAACGTCTGCACCACGGATACCTGCAACGCCTCCGGGTCGTGCGTGTTCACGAACAATACGTCACCCTGCAACGACAACCAGTTCTGTACGTCGACCGACGTATGTTCAGGCGGAGCGTGTGTGGGCAGCGGCAACACCTGCCCGGGCCTGATCTGCGATGAACCGACCGATCGGTGCGTTCAATGCCTCTCACCCTCCGACTGCAATGACGGCAATCTCTGCACGAATGACGTGTGCACGAGCAACGTTTGCAGCAACCCGAACAACAGCAATCCGTGCAGCGACGGAGCGTTTTGCACCTCCAGCGACACGTGCAGCGGCGGGGCGTGCGTCGGCGGTCCCAACCCCTGCGCACCGCCGAGTTTTTGCAACGAAAATTTCGACGCCTGCGTGCAATGCCTGACCGACGCGCACTGCGACGACGGCAACGTCTGCACCACGGATCAGTGTTCCTTCGGCACCTGCGTCCGTCCCAACAACACGCTGCCCTGCGACGACGGCGTGTTTTGCACCGCCAACGATGTCTGCGGCGGCGGGGCGTGCGTGGGATCCGGGAATCGGTGCCCGGGCCTGCTCTGCGATGAATCCGGCGATCAATGCGTGGAGTGCTTCACCGTCGCCGACTGCCCCGACGACGGCATCCCCTGCACCGTCAATCAGTGCAACAACGGGCAGTGTGATTACGTTCCGAACAACGCCGCTTGCGACGATGGAACATTCTGCAACGGCGCGGAGTTCTGCAACGCCGCTTCCGGTTGCGTCACCCCGGGCAATCCCTGCGATGATCCCGCCCTCTGCAACGAGACGACCAATTCCTGCGCTTGTCGCCCCGTCCTCGCCGTCGACGAAGGTTCGCGTTACATCGCGGTCACGCCGCGATCCGGTAACACGCCCGTGGCCCTGCGCGTCAACGGAGTCAGCCCCGGCGTTTCCTGCGTGGTCCAATATGTGCAGGCCGACGGTCGATTGGGCACCTCGCCGGTGTATCGCGTTCCCGGCCTAGCGGGTTGGAGCACCGTTCATGTGCGTGGCGCCAACATCCGTCCGAGCGCGATCTATGAAGTCCGAAGCGAGTGCCAGACCGGCGCCGGACTCGATTTGTCCACGCCCGTACAGGCGACCACCTGGAGCTGGGCGGACACGGATGACTCCGGCGGACTGGTGGTGATCATCGATCTCGTGCGTGTGGTAGACGCGTTTCGCGGTATCGGTAACATTCCTTTATATTCGGTCGATCTTTGGGGGGCCGACGCCGCGGCTTGCCTGCCGCAACGGGTCGTTGACGTGTTCGACATGACCCGCGCCATCGATGCCTTCCGCCAGTTGCCGTTCCCGTGTGTGCCACCTTGCCCGTAGACGACGAACGACGGCACTCCCAGGGCCGGCGGCAGCGGGGCGCGTCCGGCGCCCGCGACGCGAACACGGTGGATCTTTTGAGGCCGCCAACCACCTGCGAGGGACGCACCCGTGACCAGACCAACCTTGTCGTCGCCCGGCCGATGGTGTCCGGCCTTTCTGGGGGTCTGTTGCGCGCTGGGTTTGAACGCGCCGCGTCGAACGTGTGGTCAGGTTGTGAATCTGCAACTGGAATCCGCCACCGCCGCCCTGCCGGTGGGAGAGGCGTTTCATGTCGACATACTCGCAAGATCTCCCTCGAACGCAGCACAACCGTTTGCGTTCACGGAAATCATTCTCGAATGGGATACGGAACAACTGCAACTGGTCGACGTATCACGACCATGCGAGACTAAGCCTTGCCCGGAAGGCACCTATTTCTGGCTCGATCTGGGCTTTCCTAGTCCTTCACCCGCAGGTCTGAATGATTCCTTGACCGATGGCAACGCCATCCTCTGGGCCGTGGCGCAGTTCCCGCCGAAACCGCCGGCCTTGGCAACCGCCGAGGGGTTGCGAATCGCGCGGCTGCGATTCGACACCCGCGCGCCGGGAGCCGCACAAGTCCACATGGAACCATCCTTCGGACTGGCGGAAACGAAGGTCATCCACGATGGGTTGGACATCACCGGTACCCTGGGTTCGCCCATTCAGGTCTTTCTGGTGCGTTGTCTGACGCCCACGGTCGAGGTTCTCGGCTCCCGCTATCTGCGAATCACGCCCGCCGCGCAACCGGAGCCCGTCGCCCTGCGCCTCAACGGGGCGCCCCCGTCGAATGAAAACGTGAACTGCGTGTCGCTCTATGTGCAGCCCGACGGTTCCCTCGATCGACACCCGGCGACGCAGGCCCCGGAGACTTGGGGAAGCGTGCTTGTCACCGGATCGACCGTGATTCCCGGCGCACGCTATGACCTTCGTGCCGATTGTTCCGCGGCTCACGAGGCCTTCGTTCTGTCGCCTCCCTTTTCCGTCTCCACCTGGAAATACGGCGATGTGAACGGCGATGGGGCGGTCCTGATCGATGACTTATTCCTGGTGATCGACGCCGCCGACGGCGTGTTACCTCCCGGCGCACGGCCCGAACAGTTTGACGTCGCCCCCTGCCTGCCGGACGGCGTGGTAAACGACGCCGACGTCGCGGACGTAGAAGCGGCGGCGGGCGGTTCGGCGGACCCGTGCCCCCCGCCCTGCGTGAGGGAACAGTGGCTGGCGGCCTATCAGCGGTTCGCCATTTGTCTGATCAGCCCGTTCCCGCCCCCCAAGAGCTGCGCGGCCTTTGACGTTGATCCGGACGGCTCGATCAACTTACGGGATTTTCAGGACTTCCAGCAGGCTTTCGGCGGACCGATATCGCCGCCTATCGCGACGCTTCCTTGATCGAGGCGCGGTAAACCTGCGGCTCGTTGAGCAATTCCACCAGCTTCATCACGTCGTGCAGATCAAACGCGCCGTCCCCGTTGATGTCCGACCGGAACAACGGTAACGGCTCATCGCTGTTCGACGCGCCCGAAAGCAGGGCCGTCAGGTCGGTCGAAGTGAGCTTTCCGTCGCCGTTCACGTCGCCGGGAAGACTTCCGATCCGCGTCTGCGTACCGCTGGGTGTGTGAGTGACCATCGTCCATGCGCAGGAGCGCAAAGGCCGATCTAGCATCAGTTTGACCGTTTTACCGGCCGTCACCAGTTGCGTGATCTTGGGCGGATTCTCCGATCCATCCTCCAGCGTGAAGTCGCCCGGTGAAGCCCCCCTCACTTCCGCGTTGAAATCCAGTTGCACCGCCGCCCCCTTCTTCTCCTCCACTTGGGTCGCCAGGATGCCCCCGTGCGGCGGATCGCTGCGGGCGATGCGCAGCGGAACACGACCGTCCGCGGGAACTTCCACGGTTAACGATCCATAATGGAGCGGAATGATGGCCGCGCTGTTCACGTCGTTCATCACCGTCGCCCATTCCGCCTCCAGGAAGCCGATCTGAAACGTCCCCCTGGCGTCCTCCGAGACCTTGAGATGGACCGTGCCCGCGTAATACTTCCGATCGGGGTTCGGACACACCAATGATTTGTCGTGTTCGACCAGCACGCCCAGGAACCGGTAGTCATAGGCCAGCGTATCCAGAATCGCCACCGCCTGCTGGCCCTTGAACACGAAGTCCGGATGGTTTCGATCGATCAGGGCGTGGTCGGGATTCTCGGCTTCCCGTTCGATGGCGTCGTCATAACCCACGGGTTTGACGCTCCCTCCTTCCGCGTTGACAAATCCCATGTGCGAAAGCGTCGCCTGATACCCCCGCAACTTCTCACCATTCGGTGACCAGCCGCTCAGAAAGACTTGCGCGACGATAACGTCACCCGGGGCGGCCGCGATATGATCTTTCGGCGGTATCAACGAATCGTTGTTGAGCGCCACCGCTTCCAGCGAAATGGTGGGCGGCCCGGCCGTCGCCGCCCCCCCCAGCCAACAGCTTGCGAGGATCGTCCAGCAGCTCCCTACCCTCCACGTCGTTCCTTGCATGCCCAACCTCCCAGGTCGCTCATCAATGATGGCGAGCGCCTCGCCCGCCACGATGGCGCCAGAAATACAAGCCGCCCATGGCGGATCCCGCCCTTCTCATTCGCCATGAAATGTCCACCGGTATACCAACGAAGTCCCGTGCCGACAGGAACATACCTGGTTGACAGACGAAAAGCGGCCCACCAAGCAGCCACGAAGTCATGATACTGCCGGATCGCCTCTGCTTCAACGTCCTCCGGTGGCGACCTGCGGCCAGAAGAAAGGCGACCGTTCCCGCAAGAAACGGTCGCCCTAGGCTCCGTGATCCGATTCCCGCCGAAGCCGCCGCGTGCTACGGACACGGCTTGGCGCAAGGGTATGGCTCCCCCTGGAACGAATTCACCACCCAAACCATATCCAGAATGTCGATGATCCCATCAGGCGTGCACGGGAAAATGTCCGTGCGTGTCTTGGGCGGCGCTGTAAATTCCCCCTGGAACGCCTCAATAATGGCCGTGAAATCGAGCGAGTCGATGATCCCGTTCGGCGGCGTCCACACGCCCCCGACAAAAATGCCCACGATGTCGCCGTACTTCGCCGTCGTGGCAAACCCCACCGTGGATACGAACGCCCCGCACTCCGCCACCACGTCGTACCGACTGCTCGGCGCGATTTGCACAACGCCTCCCACCAGCAACGTTCCCCACGCGTCCGGCGTCAGAAACACCGGCGAATTGACCAGGTTTCCGGCCGCCCCGATGTACTTGTTCACGCAAGCCCAATTCGGCGACGTCAGGTGCAACGCCACCGGCGCCGGAGATCCCGGGGGTTTCGGCGTGACTTTAATAAAGCGGCAGCCTTCTTGCACCACCTGCGGGGCCTGCAAGATCGACGTCCCCGCGCACAACCCGTCCGTGCAAATGTCCGTGCCGGTACACACGTTGAGGTCGTCGCAGCCCGTGCCGTTTGCCGCGTAATTGATATCGCACGACCCGTTTCCGTCGCAACGGTCCGCCAGATCGCATTCCGTCACCGTTTGGTCGCCGCAGACGGTTCCGAACGGTTTGTTATTGGGGATGCAAAGACTCGCCCCGTCGCAAATATCCGGCCCGTCGCATTCGTGGTCGATCGGATCGCCGCAAGGCGTATTCAACGGACGCGGCGGGTGTGTGCACAGCCCCGTCCCGCACTGGTCAAACGTACACTGGATGCCGTCATCGGAACACGCCGTTCCGTCCGGCTTGTAGTTGACCTCGCACAATCCCGCCCCGTCACAGGCATCCGGATCGTCGCATTCCGTCGCTACTTGTCCCGGAGCGCCGCACGCCGAGCCCTCCGCCAGTGGCGTCCAGCCGGTGGTCGAAACCTCCGGAACGCACGCCAGGCAGTCATTGTCCGGATTGAGATCGCCCGCCTCGTAGCAAACCGGTCCGTTTCCGTCGTCAATCAGGCAATCATCCACCGTCGAAATGTTGAGCACCACAGAGCCTGTATTATTCTCGAATCCCGCCATTCGGATGAGGTAGTTCGTTCCTCCCACCACGTTGAGCATGAGCGCCGCCTGCAATTCCGCCCCGCTGTCATCATCGCAGGCGATCTCTACGCCGCCGTTGAACGGGCAATCATCCAGCACGCTCAGCACCGGATCGTTGGAAGGCGACAGCGTGCTGCCCGTCGTGCTCATGAACACCATGCCGGTGCAGGACGCGGTGTACTCAAACCAGATATCATTGTTGGAATCCTCCGTGCAGGAGGCCTCCGCGTCATCCACGTCACCCGGACCGCCGTCCGGGATGATGCTGGGAGTGACGCCTTCCGCCGCTGGAATGGCGAAGTCGCACGTATTGTTGCACTGCGGGTCGGGAATACCGGAGCAGGTTCCCGCGCCGTCGCATTCGTCAAAACCGATTCCCGGGCGCCCCGTTCCCGTGCAGGGATCACCGTCATCGCAAAGCGTGCCATCAGGCAGGAAGGACCAGCCCAGCGGGTCACTTCCCGGATCACACTCCTGACAGTCGTTGGCCGGATTCAACGCTCCGTCCGCGTAGCAGGTGCCGGCAATCAGACAACTTCCCGCGTTGAGGTTGTTTTCGCATGCTCCGATTCCATTGCAGATGTCCGTGGTGCATGGAATCGCATCATCGCAGTCCGCATCGATGAGGCATTCCACGCAGGCGTCTAAGGCCTCGCTGCACAACGACGGCGGAGTGCAAGGATCGCCGCCCACTACGCACACCCCGTTGTTGCAAAGATCACCCGACGTGCAAAATAGCCCGTCTTCGCAGGGCGTAGCGTCGGCCACGTGATTGAACTGGCACGTCCCCGCCCCGTCACAGGTATCCGGATCCGTGCAGTCCGTGTTCGCCGCGCTGCCGCACGGCGTGTCTGCGGCGACAAAGTTCGGGTCGCAATTCCCGGCCCCGTCGCACGAGTCGGCCGCATCGCACTCCGAACTGTTCGCATCCCCACAAGTCGTACCCGCATCCTCCGGCGGATGGGTCACCAGCCCCGTGTCCGGATCGCAAACATCCTTCGTACACTCATTGTCGTCGTCGATGATCGTCGAAATTCCCGTGTCCGGATCGCAGCAATGCGTGAGCGGATCGTAATTCGGCGTGTTACTGCACGTCCCCCCGCCATTGCAATTGTCCGTGGTGCAAAGGTTGTCGTCGTTGCAGTCCAGCGCCGATTGGCACTTGATCGTGATCAAGGCGATCTCCGTGGTCTGCGGAACGATGGGCTCGTTGTCGTCGTCCAGGAACACCGAGTCCGGCACCGGCTTGAGTGAAAGGGTGAACGTCCCGCGGGCGTCGGCGGGTACGTCCAGCACAAAAGTTCCGCCGTAGCGGTCGGCATGGTTGATCTCGCACGTGCCGTCTGGAAGAACTGACGGAAAACCAGGACAGTCGCCGTCCACCAGACAAACCTTGCCGGGCTCCAGACCACCGACGCACTTGAGGTTCTGAATGGAATCACCCTGCACCGCCCCACCCCAACGATAGGAAGGCGTGCTTTGATCGACCCCAATCAGATTGGGGATCGCTCGAAAGACGAACTCCGGGCGGCTGGCCAGGATGAACCCGGCCGGACAGGTATTCGGCGGAATCCCCGGTTCCCCGCAGGTGCCGCCTCCGCCGATGGCGCTGGCGCACTGTGCGCTCGACGTACACGGGGTGCGAAACGGCGTTAGCGTCCCGGCCAGGCCGCTGGTGTATCCGGCCGGGTCGAAGACGGCCTGGTAGCCCTTCAATACCACCCCGGTTTCATTGGGATCCCAGTCGCTAAGCCGGATTTCGAGTACAATCCGCTGATCCGGCGTGTCCAGCTTCATCTCGTTGCCCACGATGGTGGACGATCCGGTGGACCGCACCGGAATGAGCGAAAAGCGGACCTCTGCCGATGCCGGAAGCGCGCTCCATCCAACGGCCGTCAAAACTCCCCATCCCCAAAGCACTCTTGACGCTTTCATGGTTGTTCCTTCCATTCTGATCGCCCTGCTTGCTGCGCCCCTAACCTCTTCGCTGTTTGATTCAATCCCACGACGCAAACCGAACACCTTCGCCCGGGTCATCCTTTCCAGGAGAAAGATCAACGAATGACACGCGACGAGATTGATATTCCATACTCGGTTTTCGCGGCCGATGTTGTCCTCCTCACCCCGCCGGTCCGGACTCCTGTTGTCGATGTGATCGGTAATCGCCGACACGGCCCGCCCCGATCGGGATGAGTGTGCTCTTCCGGGATTTGCACGCACGCTTACCCCGTTGCGGCTGCTCGCGGAGTCTACGACGGTCATACCGTGTCCCCGCGGACCCCGAAAGCTCCCACCCTCCATGCGGGCGTTGGCTTGAGCACACCACAAGGGCGACGGTTCGAATATCCGGCGAGCACTTATCTCCTCCCCGACCACCGAAAACCACGTCCGATATTGATAACATAAACGCAGGAAAAAGTCTACCTAAATTCCGGACGCAAAGGGATTTCCACCGCAAAACCGCCTCCTCGCCGCTCTCCGACGGAGGTGACATTCCCATTCGTCGTCGGGCTTTGAACTGGTCGCCGTACAGCGTGAGGCCGGTCCTTACGGTGACCGCGGAAACGGCAGGCCCTTGCCGAACGTGCACGGCACGTGGCAATCCGTCTGGCTCCGGTAGGTTTGTCCTTGAAACGCTCCGACCCAGCTCACCAGATCGAGGATATCCACCATCCGGTTCGGAAGACAGTCCGAAATGGCGCTCCCGGAAAGATCGGTCCGCTGCAGGCTCGGAGCCGTCGAGGTGCCTCGGAATCGATCCAAAATGCTCGTGCCGTCCACAATGTCCACGAAACCGTTGGGTGGCGAATACACACCGGCAACGATGCTTCCGGCGGTATCACCCCATCGAGGCGTTTTCGCCGTGACCAGCGCCGACAATCGGGGTTGGCCCGGCGCTCCGCAGTCGCCCCGCGCGTAATAGGTCGTGTCCGGTGCGATGGTCTCCCCATACGCGTAAACGGTGCCGCCCCACTGGATCGCCGTCAGGAACGGCGCGGTCCATGAATCCGCCGCTGGAAGGGAGACGTTTTCCGGCCCCGCCGGCGCCGTCAGGTACTGACCTTGGTCGATATCGCACACCGCTCCGACTTTTAGCGCAACCGCAGTCGTTCCCGATGGCGCAACCGAAAGATAGCGCGCCCCAAACCCGATCAGACTCGGCGGCGGGCACGTCGCATCGAAGCAAACCCCGTTGAGTTCGTCGCACGAGAGTCCGGCGGCGCAGGGCGTCGCGCCCATCTGACAAGTCTGATTGACGCACGGCTCCACGCCGTTGCAGAATAACCCGTCATCACACTCGGCGTCGGAAGCGCACCCGTTCCGAACGACGACGTCGTCGATAAACCAATCTTCGGTAGAACCGTTCACCTCCGTTCGAAACCGCAGCCGAAACTCGTTGTGTCGGGCGTCCGCCGGAAGGGTGTGCTGGTGAAACTGAAACGTCGATTGATCCAATCCGTTCGACACCACGCGGTTGAGCTCCACCCAGCGCAGCCCGCTATTCCAGTATTCCACCACCAGCGTCCCCCCCAAG
>Ga0214473_10007364_pt1 | contig 13061 bp, 12 predicted proteins | sample RVTome_7_FD_203509 | JGI IMG/M metagenome (GOLD analysis project Ga0214473, IMG submission 203509) | Soil microbial communities from uranium-contaminated site in the Upper Colorado River Basin, Wyoming, United States - RVT98D197 | ecosystem: Environmental > Terrestrial > Soil > Contaminated >...
ATCGGCGCGTTCCTGGCGACCGGCGCCCTCGTCCTTGTCCTCGGGCTGAGTGGATGGGTGCGGCGGTCGATGCAGGCGGTCCCCATGCCGATCGTGATGGGCATGGTCGCGGGCGTGTTCCTGCGGTTCGGGCTCGACCTCGTGAGTGCCCTCCACCACGATTTCTGGATCGCGGCGCCGATGACCGCGGTGTTCCTGGCCGTGACCGCGCTGCCCGCCCTGGCCCGGCGCCTGCCGCCCCTCATCGGGGCGATGGCCGTCGGCATCGCCATGATCGCCGTCCTCGGCGGCTTCCACCCCGGTGCCGGCGTGGACGGTGGCCTCGCGCGGCCCACCCTCTATGCGCCGGCGTTCTCCTGGGCGGCGATGGTCGAGCTGGTGGTACCGCTCGCGGTCACGGTGCTGGTGGTGCAGAACGGGCAAGGCATCGCCTTGGTGCGCGCCGCCGGCCATCAGCCGCCGGTCGACGCCATCACGGTGGCGTGCGGCGCGGGATCTCTGCTGACGGCGTTCCTCGGCACGGTGCCGACCTGCCTCACTGGTCCCGTCAATGCCATCATCTCGGGGAGCGGGGACAAGCGCCGCCAGTACACGGCGGGGATGGTCGTCGGCCTCCTCGGATGTCTCTTCGGGCTCCTGTCCCCCGCCGTCACCCGCCTCATGCTGGCCGCTCCCGGCGCGTTCATCGCGGCGCTCGCCGGCCTGGCGATGCTGCGCGTGCTGCAGTCGGCCTTCGCCATCGCGTTCCGGGATCGGTGCACCCTCGGCGCGCTCGTCGCCTTCCTCGTCACCGTGGCCGACATCGGGCTCGCGGGCATCGGGGCGCCGTTCTGGGGCTTGCTGTTCGGTGTCGCGGTGACCCTGCTGCTCGAGCGCGGCGAGGTGACGCTGCGCGTCCTGCCCTAGGGGAGCCCGAATTCCCGTGCGATGGCGCGCGCCTGCTCCACGTAGAACGGCGAGCGGGACGCGGCGAAGACCTCCTGCGCCTCGGCCAGGTGCTGTCCCGCGGCGGCAGCGTCGCCTAGGACGTGCACCGCGCGGGCCAGGACGAGACGGGTCCGCGCCACCTCGAAGCGCGCGCCCGCGCCCTCCATCGCGGCGAGCGCGGCGTCGAGATGCGGCCGCGCCTTGTCCGGTGCGCCCGTGGCCAGGGCCACGCGGCCCAGCGCCCGCTCGGCCCATCCGATGCCCCACCAGTAGCGCACCTGCGCCGACATCCTCGTGGCCTCGGTCAGGATCGCCCGGGCCCGGGCCGCGTCGCCCGCGACGAGGTGGGCCTCGCCCAGCACGCTGCTGAGCCACGCCTGCATCTCGAGCGCGCGGAAGGCCCCCATCTGCGCGATGGCCTTCTCGAGCAGCGGGATGGCCTCGGCCATGTCGCCCTTCTCGAAGTAGATCGCGCCGAGGAAGCCCATGGCGAGCGCGGTGTTGAGGGGGTTCGGTGAGCGATCGAGACCGCGGCGCGCCGTCTCGACGCCGCGGTCCCAGTCCCCCCGCAGCGCGTACACCGAGCCCGCCGTCCAGTCCGCCGCGCTCTGGAGCTTGGGATCCTGCATCGCGTCGGCGATCTCCACCGTGCGGGCGAGCGCCTCGAGCGAGGCGTCGAAATCGCCGATGGGGCCGTGGTTGAGCGCGAGCACCCAGTACGCGGAGGCGAGCCAGTAGCGCTCGTCGGTCCGCGAGAGGTGGGCCACCGCCTCGCGGGCGTGGCGCACCCCCTCGGGTAGCGCGCCCGAGAAGTAGCACTCGTAGCCGAGCACGTGGTGCGCCTTGCCGATGAGCGCCTCGTCACCGGCCCGCCGGGCCTCGGCGAGCGCGCGCTCGCCGGCCGCGACGGCGCGGTCCCGGAAGCCGGTAACACTGAAGGTCCGCCCAAGCCAGAAATGGTACTCCGCGGAGAGCGCGGGGTCGGCGAGACGGGCCACGCGCGGGCCCGCCGCGGTCAGGGCTCGAGGGTGGTCTGGAACTGCCCGAGGAGCCCGAGCGAATGCGTCTGGGCGAAGGCGAGCCCGATCACGGTTCGGTCGCGGCGCTCCGGCGGCTCGAGCCGCTCGGCATGGACGAGCGCCTGGTCGAGGAGGGCGACCGCTTCGACGTTGGCATAGCGCTCGGCCGAGCGCCGAGCCGCGCGCGCCAGGTGGCGGGTGGCCGGCTCGTGCAGGTCGCTCGCGCCGTAGTGGAAGGCGATCTGGTCGAGGCCGTCATCGAGGCGGTCGGCGAAGCGCGCCTCGAGGGCTCGGGCGGCGGCGGCGTGCAGCTCGCGCCGGCGCGCCGGCGCGAGGCTCCCGTAGGCGACGTCGTGGGTCAGCGCGTGCTTGAAGGCGTAGACCGGCTCGTCGGCGACCAGCGCCTCGTAGAGGAACTCGGCCTCGACCAGCGCGGTGAGCCGCGCATCCACGTCGACGTCTCCCTCGATCATCGCATCGAGGAGCGCAGCCGGGAAGTCGCGGCCGACCACCGAGGCCGCTTGCAGGAGCTCGCGCTCCGCCTCGGGGAGCCGCTCGATGCGCGCGAGCAGCACCTCGTGCACGGTGCCGGGCACGGTCGGCACGCCGGTCTGGCCGGCACGCGCGAGCGTATGGGTGAGCTCCTCGAGGAAGAAGGGGTTGCCCTCCGCGCGGGCGAGGATCGCGTCGGTGGCACCCGGCGGCAGGCCGGTCGCCGGAAGGAGGGACTGGAGCGCGCGGCGGCTGTCCTCGGACGAGAGCGGGGCGAGCCCCACCTGCGTCACGTACGAGCGATGGAGCCAGGCGGGCTGATAGCCCTGGCGGTAGGTCACCACGACCATGACGGGTGCCCCGGCCAGGCTCCCCACGATGGAGGTGAGGTAGGCGGCCGAGGCATGGTCGATCCAGTGGAGGTCCTCGACGATCATCACGATCGGGCGGAGCGCCCGGCTCGCGCGGAGGCTCACCGCGCGGAGGATCTCGAGGGTTCGCGCGTGCACCGCCTCCGGGCTGCGGGTGGCCATCTCGGCGCTCGCAGCGGAGCTGCCGAGGAAGTGGAGGAGGTACGGCGCCATCTCGTCGCTCGCGAGCCCGAGGCGATCGAGCGCCCCGCGGACCTTTTCCTGCACGCGGTCGGGGCCGTCAGCTTCCGTGATGCGGAGGGCGTGCCGCACGATCTCGATCACGGGGAGGAAGGGCAGGCTCGTGCCGTGCGGATGGCAGTGCCCTTCGAGAAGAAGGACCTCGTCCGGCGACAGGCTCTGCCGCCACTCGAAGATGAGACGGGATTTGCCGATCCCCGCTTCCCCGACGACCGCGACAACTTGTCCGTGGCCGGCGAGGGCGCTGGCGAGCCGGCTGCGAAGGAGCTCGAGCTCCTCGCGCCGGCCGACGAACGCGGTCCGATGCGCGGACGCGGTCAGCCCGCTCTCGCGCCCGCGAAGGACGTAGGCGGCGGTGTCTCCCGGCCCGGGCGCGGGCAGGCGCGCGAGATCGAAGTGGCGAGCGAGGAAGCCGGCGGCGGCGGCGCTCACCGCGATGGTGTCGTCCCCGGCCATCGCGGCCAGCGCGTCGAGCAGCTCCATCGCCCGGCGCTGGGCATCGGTGTCGATCTCGATGCCGTCGCGGGTCTCCGCGAGCTCGACCTGGTCGGAGTGGATCGCGAGCCGCACGCTGGCACCTCGGGGTCGTCGCGCCGTGCGTGCTCCACCGCGGTGGCCATGACGATGGCGGCATGCGCGGCGCGGCGGCTCGCGTCCTCCATCGGCTCCGCGCCGAACACCGCGAGCAGCGCAGTCGGGCTCAGCCCGGCCAGGCGTCCGCCGAAAGTTGCCAGCTTGTCCACGAAGGCCTCGACGAGCCGACTCCACACGTATGAGTCGTCCCCGCGCCCGGCGGAGACGACGACGCGCACGAAGGTGACCCGGCGCGAGACCCAGCGGAGTGGGCGGACCGCGCGGTTGGCCCGCGCGGGCGCGTCGGCGGCGAGGGCGGCGGGCGCCGCGACCGGCGCCGCCTCGGCGGTGGCCGGTGGCGGGAGCGGGGGCGCTTCGATCCGCGGCAGCCGCGCGGGCGCGACGCCCGGGCGCAGCTCGTGCCGTGCGATCCGTGCTCGGACGGTATTGCGCGTGACGTCGAGGCGCCGGGCGGTGAGCGAGATGTTCCAGCCGGTCTCCTCGAGCGCCGCGAAGAGATGCGCCCCCGCCGCGGCGTCACGGGCGGCCGGCAGCCCCGCGGGCGCCGGCGGGGGGGCCAGGCCCAGCATGGCCACGCTCACCGTCGTCGCGTCGGCGAGGAGGGCGACCCGCTCCATGACATTGGCAAGCTCGCGCACGTTGCCGGGCCACGGGTAGGCGCGGAGTCGCGCGCATGCCTCCGCGGCCAGGGTCTTCGCGGGCAGCCCGTACTCGGGGCAGGCCCGCTCGAGGAACGTGCGCCCCAGCTCGACGATGTCGTCGCCGCGCTCCCGCAGCGGCGGGAGCACGAGCTTCCGCCGCCAGATCCACGTTGCTCGCCGCGACGATGCTGACGTCCACCACCTCGTCGTGGGTGGCCGCGAGCCGGCGCACCTTCCTCTCCTCGATCGCGGTGAGGAGCTTGGCCTGGGCCGCCTCGGGCAGGAGCCCGATCTCGTCGAGGAAGAGGGTGCCTCCGGTGGCGGTTTGAAAGAGCCCCGGCTTGGCGCGTCGCGCGTCCGTGAACGCGCCAGGCTCGAAGCCGAAGAGCTCGGCCTCGACGAGGTGCTCGGGGAGCGCGGCGCAGTTGATCGCCTGGAACGGCCCGGCCACGCGCGGGCCGGCGTGGTGGATGGCCCGCGCGAGCAGGCCCTTGCCGGTTCCCGTCTCGCCCTCGAGGAGAATCGTGGGCGACCGCCGCGTCCCCGACTGCAGGGCGACCAGGCGCCGAACCTGGGCGCGGAGCGCGACGATGACCGGGCTCTCACCGCTGAACTCGCCGAGGGGACCGGGGCCACGCTCCACCCGGCCTCGGCCTCCCGTCCCGTGAACCACGCCCCCTATCTACCCTGCCGCGACCCTCTGTTCAAGCTCCGTGACACCCCTGGTCTGATTCATCTGGTCACCACTGATCACTGACCACCCACCCTCCACCGTCGCCAAGTAGCTGATTCCCCGTCTCGCCGAGTTGGAGCCGGGCTTGCCTCCAAGGGAAGCGGGCGGACGACCGACGGCTTCAAGCCGCGGAGCGCCGCCCGGAGGAGGGCGGGAAATGGGCACGCGAGGACGAACAGGACGGCGGCGGTGGATCGGGGTCGCGGTGCGGGCCGCGCTGCTGTGCCTCGGCCTCGGGGTGTCGGGCGCAGCGCCCGCGGCGATCGCCGCTGACCTGGTGCCACGCGATACGGGAGCGGCGCTCCGGGCGATCGAGACCGCGGTCGGGCGCGGCGACCTGGCTACGGCGGAGCGGCTCCGCTGGGACCTCCACAGCGAGGCGCTGGCAAGCCGCCGCTGGGAAGCTTCGCTCGCCTCCGGTCACGCCGCGCTCGCGATCGGCCGCGGGGCGCCAGATCCGACGCTGATGCGGGCCACCGCCCGCCGCGCCTACCTGGCCGCCCTCTTCCAGGCGCGAGGCCGGCGCTCGCTCGACGGGGTGCTCCTGGCCGCCGAAGCCTTCGCGCGACTGGGCGACCGCGACGTCGTCGAGGGTGCGCTCCGGATCGCGGAGCGGCTGCCCGGTGCAGCTAACACCCCCGAGATCAAGCGCATCCGTCTTACCGCCCATCGGCTGCACCGGCTCACCCAGCACGACAACCCACACGGGAGGATCGATCCATGACCACTCGACATCGGCGTCGCACCCTCTTCGCCGCCTTCGCCGCGGGCGGCCTCACCTTCGGCTTCCTGGCCGGGATGGCCACCGACCGGATCCGCTACGATCTGCGTCGGTCCGTGGTAGTCGCGCGCTACAAGCAGGCGGTGGAGCGCCTGCATCAACGCCTGATGGCGATCGAGACCGCCGAAGCGCGACAGCCATGACCACGCTCCACGCGCTCCTCCAAGTCGGTCTCTGCACCCTCGTCTTCGATCTCCTGCTGCGCCACCTCCCGCTCCTCGTCCCGATCGCGGTCGGGCTCATCGCCTGGGCGGGCCCCCTGCATCGCGAGTGCCCTGGCTCGTGGCGATCCTGGGCGTGAGCACGGTGCTCGCGGTCGCCGCAGCGGGGCTGCTCGCCTCGGATGCTACGCCGCCACCTGCTGGCTGCACCGCCGCTGGTGCCGCTCTTCACCGGCATGCCGATCGAGCGCTATCGGCCTGCTCCTCGGGCCCGCCACCGTCGCGCTCTCGCTCCCGCTCTACCGGCACCGCGGTGGCGCTGAGCCTCACCGCCATCGCCGCCGCGCTTGCGGGGCCGCCGCTGATTGTCGGGGTCCTCGCCCTGCTCCACGCCGCGAGCCTTTAGGCCCGACCCTCCAGGCCCAGCGGACGATCTCTCGTGCGAGCACACCCTCGTGCTTGCGGAATCCGTGGAGGGCGCCGGGAATGATCGTTCCGGTGAACGAGGCCGCCCGGGTCGCATTCCGCTCGAACGCGGCGATGACCTCCGCCGGCCGCCGGTCGAGGTACTCGTCCCGACTCCCGACGATGACCGCCACTGGCACGCGGACCCCTCGGAGGGCCGCCCACGTGGCATCGGGCCGGTAGTAGGGAAACGTGTCTTCGGCCTCACCCGGCCGGTAGAGACTGATGAAGCGCCGGGCGCTGTAGAAGCCGAAGGCCCGGGGCACGAGGGCCGCCGGGTCGCGCCGGGCGATCCCCTCGGCCACGGCCACTCGTCGCGCCAACTCGCCCCGGCCGATCCGCTTCCGCTCGCCGGCCACGTCCGAGATGGGTCCGAGCAGGATCAGCCCGGTCACGCGCCGGTCGCGGGTGCGAGCCGCGTAGTGGAGCACCTTGTTGGCGCCGGTCGAGTGCCCGGCGAGGATCACCGTGCCGTAGCCGCACTTGACCGCGAGGGCGATCATGGCCCGAACGTCCTCGACACTCTGCCCGAAGCGCTCGAAGGCGGCGCCCACGAGCCGCTTGCCGGCGCGCGCGACGGTGTCGTGGCCCCGGGTATTGAGCTTGAGATAGCCGATGCCCGCCGCGTTGAGGCGTCTCGATAGCTCCCGGATGAGCGGCTGCCCCGAGGAGAACGCCGATCCCAGGCCGTGGACCCAGATGAGGGCCGCTCGCCGCCGGCCTCGCGGCTCGGCGATGACGCCGTCGAGGACGATACCGTCACGCGTGTGGACATTGACGAGTGAAATGGGGACGCCGAGCACCTTGCGCATGGCGGAACCATGACCAGCTTCGTGGCCACCGTCAAGTACCGCAGGACAATACGCGACGGCCCGGGAGATCCGCTGAGGTTCCACCGGAGCGCGCGATGCCGGATGCCGTCGGGGGATCGATGCCTCTGGGGCGTAGCCGCGCCGACCGCCACGCTCATTCGCCGCCTGTGCTACGATCGTCCCGGCCTGACGGTGGCCGACCAACCGACGAAGCGATGACCAGCCCGTTCACCCCGTTCGCCAAAGAGGCGATCGAGCAGTCCATCGGCAAGCGTTTCGAGGAGCAGGTCCGCCGGTACCCCGGCCGCCTGGCGGTCAAGAGCCAGGGAGACGCCTGGTCCTACGCCGAGCTGAACGAGACCGCCGATCTCATCGCGCACGCGATCGTGGCGGCGCGGGGAAGCGCCGAGGAGCCGGTGGCGCTGGTGCTCCACCAGGGGGCCCTCTTGCTGGCGGCCATCCTCGGCGCGCTCAAGGCGGGGAAGATCTACGTGCCACTCGACCCGGCCTTCCCGCGAGCGCGGGTCAGCGACATGCTGGCGGACTCGCAAGCGCCGCTCATCATCGTCGATGAGCACACGCGCGCGCTCGCGGCGGAGGCGGCGTCGGGTCGAGCGACGGTGCTCGACGTGAGCGGGCTCGAGCCCGGTGTCCCCGACGAGCATCCCCTGCCCGAGATCCCACCGGGCACGAATGCCTACATCTACTACACCTCCGGCTCGACCGGACGGCCCAAGGGCGTGCTCGACACGCACCGCAATGTCCTGCACAACGTGATGCGGTACACGAACAGCCTGCGCATCTCGCCCGACGACCGGCTGACTCTGCTGCAAGGCCCGAGCTTCAGCGGCGCCGTCTCGAGCATGTTCGCGGCGCTCCTCAACGGCGCCGCCGTCTTCCCGTTCGACGTCGCGAAAGAGGGCGCGGATCGCATCGCGGGCTGGCTTCGGCGTGAGGCGATCACGATCTACCATTCCGTCCCCTCGCTCTTCCGCCACGTGGCGACGAGTGGCGAGTCCTTCCCGGCGCTCCGCATCATCCGGCTCGAGGGCGACCGGGCCTCGGCCCGGGACATCGAGATCTACCAGAAGAAGCACTTCTCCGCGACGTGCACGCTCGTGAACGGGCTCGGGGCCACCGAGTGCGGCATCGTGCGCCAGTACTTCGTGGGCCCCGAGACCCCGATCCCCGAAGGGGTCGTGCCGATCGGCTATCCGGTCGAGGACATGGAGATCCTTCTCCTCGATGAGCCCGGGCATGCGGTCGGCGCGGGCCAGGTGGGCGAGATCGCGGTCAGGAGCCGCTACCTGGTTCCCGGCTATTGGCGGCAACCGGAGCTGACGGCCGCCGCCTTCGCGGCGGATCCGGCCGGCGGGCTCCGGGTCTACCGCACCGGGGACCTCGGGCGGATGCGGCCCGACGGCTGTCTCGAGCACCTCGGACGGAAGGACTCCCAGGTAAAGATCCGGGGGAACCGGGTCGAGGGCGCCGAAGTGGAGGCCGCGCTCCTCAGCATCGGCACGCTCAAGGAAGCGGCGGTGGTGACCTACCAGGAGGGCCCGGGGGAGCCGCGCCTCGTGGCCTACGTCGTGCCCGCGACGGAGCCGGCGCCGACGACCACGGCCCTTCGCCGTCACCTCGCGGAGCGCCTGCCCGACTACATGGTCCCCTCGACGTACATCGTGCTGGGTGCGCTTCCCCTCAATGCCAATCGAAAGGTAGACCGGCGGGCCCTGCCGGCGCCGGACGGGCGCCGGCCGGAGCTGGACGAGGCCCTCGTTCTGCCCAGCACCATGCTCCAGCTCCAGCTCGCGCTCATCTGGCAGAGCGTGCTCGGAGTGGAGCCCGTGGGGATCCGGGACAGCTTCTTCGACCTGGGCGGGCATTCGCTCCTGGCCGTCCAGATGATGGACCAGGTCGAGCGCGCGCTGGATCGGAAGCTGCCTCTCTCCGTCCTGCTGGCGGGCGCCACCATCGAGCATCTGGCGGACGCCATCCAGACGGAGGCGGGGGAAGTCCACGCTCCCGTCGTGTCCGTGGAGCCGCGCGGGACGCAGCCGCCGTTCTTCTTCCTGCACGGCGACTACCTCAGCGGAGGGTTCTACTGCGCGAACCTGGCCCGACATCTGGGTCCTGACCAGCCGTTCCACGTGCTGCCCCCGTGTGGGATCGACGGGCAGGCGGTGCCCTCCTCCTACGAGGCGATGGCCCGCCGCCATCTGGAGGCGCTCCGCTCGGTTCAGCCCGAGGGCCCGTACCGCCTGGGCGGCCTCTGCAACGGGGGCCTCGTCGCCTTCGAGCTCGCCCGACTGCTCGCCGCGCAGGGCCAGCGGGTGGACGTGCTCGTACCGGTGGCCGCGTCGGCATCGAATGCCCGGCCGGCGTGGCGCTGGCTCCGGCGGCTGCTCCGATCGATCGCGGCCCTCGGAGGATACGGGCCGGACCGGCAGGCGTACTTGCTCATGCAGGCGAGCACTGTCCTGACGCAGCTCGACGGGATGACGCCCCGCCAGCGCACGGCCTTCGCCCTGACCTTGCCGCGAAAGATCCGGTGGCTCTTCGGGAGCGAGCTCGCTCAGGCCCCCGCGCCCCTGGGACTCGAGCGGGCGCCGGACACGCCGCAAGCGAGGCGGGCGCGCCTCCGGAATACCTATCTCCGCCTCGATGCCGAGTACGTTCTCCGCCCCTACGCGGGCCCCGTCACGCTCCTGTGGCCCGCGGAGGATCCGGTCGAGCCCGACGAGGCCGCGCGGTGGTGGCGACGGGTCGCTCCCCGCGTCGACGTGCGCGTCGTTCCCGGAACGCACGTGACCTGCCTCACCGAGCACGTGGGCGCCGCGGCCGAGACGCTGCGGCACTGCCTGCGGGAGCCCCGGGGCTGATGGATCTGGTGCTCGCCGACGCGGAAGCGCAGGTGTGGCGGGCATCGCTGGATGCCGACGGGCCCGCGCGCGAGGCGCTGGCCCGGGCCCTCAGCGACGACGAGCGCGCGCGGGCCGATCGATTCCGCTTCGCCCGCGATCGCCATCGGTTCGTCGCCGGGCGCGGAATCCTCCGGGTGATCCTGGCCCGGTATCTGGCGAGTTCGCCGCCGCGCATCCGTCTCCGCTACGGCCCCTGGGGCAAGCCGATGCTGGCCCCCGAGCCGGGCGCGCCGGACCTTCGCTTCAACGTGTCGCACGCGGACGGGCTCGTCCTCGTTGCCATCGCGCGCGGGCGCGAGATCGGGGTGGACGTGGAGCGCATCGCTCCCGAGCGCGCGACCGCCGCGATGATCGCCCGCTGCCTCACCCACCGGGAGGGCGCCGCCCTGCGTCGGCTCCCGCCGGAGAAGCAGCCGGCGGCCTTCTTCAGATGCTGGACGAGAAAGGAAGCGGTCCTGAAGGGCCGGGGCGAGGGCCTGACGCTCCTGCCCCGAAGCGTTGAAGTGTCCCCGGACGAGGACGGACCGCCGGCCGTCGTGGCCATCGCGGGCGATGCGGCCGAGGCCTCCCGGTGGTCCCTCCGAGATCTCGCGCCGGCGGTGGGCTACGTGGGCGCCCTTGCCGTGGATGCTCCTTGACGGGGCTCCTGGGGCCGGCCACGCCGGCCCTCCTCGTCGCGGTTCTTCTCTTCACCGGATGTGGCGAGCCGCCGCGCGGGACTCCCCTGCTCTCCGGAGCCGTCTCGCCATCGGATGCGCTCCGCAACCGGGATCAGCCGGTCGGGCCGCTGGCCGTGCTGCCGAGCAACCCGCGCTACTTCACCGATACCCACGGCCGGCGCGCGGTGTACCTGACGGGCTCGCACACCTGGAACAACGTTCAGGACTGGGGCGCCCCCGACCCGGACCACCCCTTCGACTACGACGCGTATCTGAGCGCCCTGCAGCGCTACGGGCACAACTTCATCCGCCTGTGGTTCTGGGAGCAGGCGACGTGGGTTCCCTGGACCGAGGAGCGCGTGAGCATCGGACCGCCGCTCTACCTGCGAACGGGTCCGGGGCACGCGCGGGACGGCGGTCTCCGCTTCGATCTCGCCAGCTTCAATCCCGAGTACTTTCGCCGGTTACGTCAGCGCGTGGAGGCCGCGGGGCGTCGGGGATTCTTCGTCTCGGTCATGCTCTTCAACGGATGGAGCATCGAGAGGAAGGTCAAGAACTCGGGCAACCCCTGGAATGGGCATCCCTTCAACCGCGAGAACAACGTCAACGCGATCGACGGGGACGGCGACGGCGACGGAGAGGGAACGGAAGCGCACACGCTGGCGAATCCGGCCGTGACCGCGGTGCAGAGAGCGTATCTGGCCAGAGCGGTCGAGACCCTGGGCGATCTGGACAACCTGCTCTGGGAGATCAGCAACGAGAGCCATCCGGACGCCGTCCAGTGGCAGTACGAGATGATCCGGACGGTCAAGGAGCTCGAGGCGCGCCGCGGAAGGCCACATCCGGTGGGGATGACCTCGATGTTCCCCGTCGCCAAGGAGGGCAACGCGTCGCTCTTCGAGAGCCCGGCCGACTGGCTCGCCCCCCACGCCAGTGACCGCGATCCCTACCGAGTCGATCCGCCGCCACCGGCGGGGCGGCAAGTCGTGCTGGCGGACACCGACCATCTCTGGGGAATCGGAGGAAACCCGCGCTGGGTCTGGAGAAGCTTCCTCAGGGGCCTGAACCCGATCTTCATGGACCCCTACGAGATGCGGCTTCGCAGTATTTACCCGGCGTGGCCGGTCCGGTCGACTCCAGCCCCGGAGTGGGACGAGCTCCGTCAGACCCTGGGCTACGCGCGCGCCGTCGCGGACCGAGTCGACCTGGCGTCCATGGTCCCGATGGGGCACCTGGCCTCGAGCGGGTTCTGCCTGGCCGCTCCTGGCCGCGAGTACCTCGTGCTCGTCCCCTTCCCGGGTGGACGGCTGCGGCGGCTCGCCGGCCTGATGGAGCCGCGCCTCGCGGCCGGCTCGGCTCAGATCGATCTCTCCGCGGCCCGAGGGCTGCTCGACGTCGAGTGGATCGACGTCGAGCGGGGCCGAATCATCCCCGCCGATCCCGTCGAAGGCGGTCAGCGTCTGGAGGTCCGCGCCCCGTTCGTCGGCGAGGCGGTCATCCGCCTCAAGACACGCCCCGGCCGGGGGGCAAGTCGGCCTCAACCGGCCATGGAATAGAGCATGCGCATGTCCCATGCGGCGACGTCCAGCAGCCGTCGCCCCCCGAGGGCGGGGGCCAACGCGGTCTGGCGGGTCGAGGCCACCAGGATGTTCGGGGAGCGTGACCACGGGCCGGTGGTAACGGGGACGAATGCGGCCGCCGAGAGCAGCCCCAGCGCTTCATCGGAGAGCGCGGGGGTCCAGATCGTCAGCTTGTCGAAGCCGCCCCATTCGATGGCGGCTCGGAGCAAGTCCGCTCGGATCCGAGAGGTCATGCCCTCCCAATCCACGATGTTGACCCCGCGTGATCGATCCAGCCGATAGGCCTGCAGGACGAGGTATCCCTCGAGCTCATCGCCGCCCTGGAAGAGGAAGCGATACTCGTGGAGCGGGTTCCGGAAGCGCCACGCAAGATAGCGCTCGTCCCTCACGTGACGGACCCGGCCGTCGTGCCCGAGTCGGCGGACGAGATCGGCCATGGGGCCGATGCGCGGCGCCCGCTCCAGGCGGATCTCCCGGCTCCCCGGTGGTCGACGCGGCCCGCCCCGACGGTCGACACGGTCGAAGGGAGGGCGTGGCGGCCGTAGCCGCGCGAGCGGGCCGGCAAGCCGCCACAGGACGGGAGCCCTGGTCAGGCCCGAATGAACACGCTCGAGCACGGGGGCGGAACGCCGACGCTCCAGGGGCCGCATCGACCCGACCCG
>Ga0214473_10007365_pt1 | contig 13061 bp, 14 predicted proteins | sample RVTome_7_FD_203509 | JGI IMG/M metagenome (GOLD analysis project Ga0214473, IMG submission 203509) | Soil microbial communities from uranium-contaminated site in the Upper Colorado River Basin, Wyoming, United States - RVT98D197 | ecosystem: Environmental > Terrestrial > Soil > Contaminated >...
CAACGTATTTCCGAAAATTATGAGTTATGGGGATAGGCGTTTTGAAACCCTTCAAACCGCATTTAATGAAAATATCTCCAAGATCGAACCCATTACAGGGCAAATAGTTTTTACAGATAATTTAATAGATCAAATCGTCTATAGGCTATACGGCCTATCAAAAGACGAAATGAGGTTAATAGAAGGCGATAATACCAAGCAATGATTCAGGTTATGGCAAGCGAATTTTTGGGGCGGCGGGGGTTATGGATTGCCCATACCCACCCGTTGGGTGGGGCACCCCCCTATGGCGAATAAGTTGTCGGCAGACGAACTGCCGACCTACGCTTTGCCATCCACCACCCTGGCCAGGTCGGCGATGTTGTTTATGTAATCCTCGAAAAGCGCCTCGAGCATGGCGGTGGCCCCGGAATGCCCCTTGCGCAGGCGCCAGACCCGGTCGATAGCGGAGGTGTCGGCGTTGTATATCTCCCGCAGATCGTTCAAGAGATCGACTATGAAATCGTGCGGCTCGCGGTCGGCCATCCAGATCATCCCCCGGCCGGCGGCCAGCACGCTCGATAATGAATTTTCCAACAGGGCCTCGATATTTTCGCGTTTGCCGCCGGTGGTCAGAAAGCCGCGCCGCAGATTGACCAGCATCGATTTAAGCTCCCGTTCACATTGATAGCGGAGATTTTTTTTCTCGATGACCGCGTCGGCCAGGGGATCGGCCCCGTAGAGCGCTATATGACGTTGTTTCATGTCGGAGAACTCTATCGGGAAGGTATCGAGCGAGGAGGCCACGTGCCCGCGTTCGAAAATCAGGGGCAGGGCCAGCCCCTTGCCCGCCTGTGGCGGGTATTTCTGCCGGGCCTCCATGATGATCTCCAGATCCGAAACCCTGACCCTCTCCAGCACGATCAGGGTGTTGATATCCGATTTCCCCTCTATAAACCCGCCGCCCGCGGCCGAACCGAATAACATCATGGAATATAGCTGATCGCCGAAGGCCTTGTAGATCCGATCGGCGAACCCGGTTAAAACCCTGCGGCTTTTTTCCGGCAGATGAGAAAGCTTCTGCAATATCTCGTCTTTCATAAACCCCTCGATTCTTTGATTTTCGTAACTATAGCCGGGAGTATATCCCCCGATTTTCCGAGCAGATGCAGGTCGACTATGTATGTCAGTTCGCTCGGTTCGATATTGATCTCTACCACGAACGCTCCGTGCTGTCTGGCTGTCGGCGGCAGCGACGCGGCCGGTTGAACCACACCCGACGTTCCCACGGTAAAGAACAGATCGCATTTTCTCGAAACGGCGAAGGCCTTCTCGATAGCGCCCGGTGGCAGCATCTCGCCGAACCAGACGACGTCGGGACGGAGCCGCCCGCCGCATCCGCAGAGCGGAGGGAATTGTTTGAAATTTTCATTGTAACTTATTTCCCCGCAATCGAGACATCGGTTGCGCTTGATATTGCCGTGCAATTCGATAATATCGTCCGACCCGGCCAGCCTGTGAAGCCCGTCGATATTCTGGGTAATAAGCTGGAAATTGTCGAACAGCCCGGTCATCTCGGCGATAGCGTAATGCCCGGGATTCGGCTTGATTCCACTTATTATTTCACGTCTGTGCTGATACCATTCCCAGACCAGCTCGGGATTGGCGTTGAAAGCGTCGAAAGTAGCCAGCTCCTCCGGCCGGAATTTCTTCCACAGGCCGTCCTGGCCGCGGAATGTCGGCACTCCTGATTCGGCGGAGACTCCGGCGCCGGTGGAGACGACGACAGATTCGGCGGTTCGCAGGGCGTTTAAGAATCGCTCGGAAAATTCGATCGGCATGCCTTGAGAAAATAGGATATGACACCGGCAAGGTCAACGTCAAACGGGGACAGCCGCGACTTTCATGATTTGATCCGACGTTTTGAAATGATAGATCGGCGATAGCGCGGTCTGGCCGAGAGTCTTCTTAAGTATTGATAAACAGATTCAACAATGAAGTCGAGCCCCGCCGAGGCGGGGTTGAAATCGTCGAATAAATTTTTTCCCTGTCGGAAAGCGGGGGGCGCCATAACTCATTGCAAAATAACAGGTTGGATTTTCGCGATACTGGTTGGGATCAATGGCTGCAATAATCTTGGCCAGCTTAAGTCCGATTTTTCTTGACAGGGGACGGTGGTATTGTAATATAACGCATTGTTTTCTATTGTAGAATATTGAACCTTTTAAAGGAGACGCGAAAACACAGAAAGACGGATTAATCCTCCATTGGGTGTAAAATGGTGTTGAATTAAGACAAAAGCCCGAACGGATGTGTGCGAGCGCCGGACTTGTGCATATCTTTTTTTTGGATCAAAAAAAACCGGCAGGTAAAAAGGAGTTTAGATGTTCAAGCGAGTAGTTCTGGTAATGACAATGATTGCCCTGCTGCTCTTGGTCGGTTGCGGTAAAGCGCCGGAAACCGAGATGCAAAACGCCGATACGGCCATGCAGGCGGCGCGCTCGGCCGAGGCGGAGCAGTACGCGGCTGATACGTATCAGATGGCCATGGATACGTTGAACGCGGCCACGTCGTCCAAACAGGAACAGGACAGTAAATTCGCGCTGTTCAGAAGTTATGGGAAGGCAAAAGAGCTTTTCATGTCGGCTCAGGTTTTGGCCGAACAATCGGCAACTGAGGCGGCCGCCGAGAAGGCCAGGATGCAATCGGAAGTAATGACTCTTATAAACGAGGTCCAGGCGACATTGGGAACCGCCGATAAGGCTATTGCCGGCGCTCCCAAGGGCAAAGGAACCAAAGCCGATATCGAATTGCTCAAAAACGATCTGGCCGCGGCCAAAGCCGGATTCGAGGCGGCCAAGGCGGATTTCGAGGCCGGCAAATACATTGCCGCCAAAGTCAAATTAGATGCGGTCAAAGCCAAGGCCGAGGGCGTCATCAGCGATGTCGAAAAGGCCAAAAGCAAGAAAACGCCCAAATAGGTAAACGAAACAGGTTCTCACGCGGCATCGCGGGATGAGGGATCGCCATTCGGGCGGTCCCTCGAGAGCAAATTCAGAGCAGTTCAGAGTTAATTTTGTTTCAGGGTCGCCGGGCGCTAGAACGCGAACTCCGAATTTTTGTTGCGTTGATTCTATTTACATTTGGTTGTCAGGATCCGCCGCAAAAATCGCTGGAAATCGCCGAATCGGCCTTGAAGCGAGCGGCGGCCGAAAAAGCGCTGACCCACGCGAATTCGAAATATCGGCAGGCCGAAGATATACTTCGAAAAGGGCGGCTCGAATTGGCGCGTCAAAAAGGCCGCCTGGCGCCTTTCAGAAATTACGCCCTGGCTGATTCTCTTTTAAATGCCGCATACGCGACCGCCAACGAGGCGTTGTCGGAAGCCCGGTACCGGATCGCTTCTTTGAGTTCCACGGCCTCCCTCGAGATCAGCGATTTAAGAAACGAGCTGGCTGTCTGGCACGAGGCTCTTAACGGGTCTTTGGTGACATTGAGCGCCGGAGAGCACCTCTCCAAGGCCGATTTGGCCCTGAAAATGAGCGAGAGCCTTTTCAGCAACAATGAATACGAGGCCGCCATCAAGACAATCGATCAGGCCCGGCAATCTCTGGCCATCCTCGGGGAGCTCATCGGCGACCATGTCGAAAACGAGAAGAGAGAAATCAAGAGCTGGAGACGCTGGGTCGACGAGACTCTCAAGGAATCAATCGGGAAAAAATCGGCGGCCATAATCGTGGATAAATCGGCGCACAAGCTTTATCTGGCCAGGAACGGAAAACCGACCCTCGCATTTGATTGCGAAATCGGGTATAACTCGGCGGGGCAAAAGCTGTTTTCGGGAGACGGAGCCACGCCGGAAGGAAAATATCATATTACGGGTATAAGAAACTCCGGCAGCAAATTTTATAAGGCGCTGCCCATCGATTATCCCAGCCCCGGCGATAAGAAATTGTTTAATAACAACAAGGCGAAAGGAATAATAACAAGGCGGGCCCGGATAGGCGCGTTTATTGAAATTCACGGCGAGGGGGGAAAAGGCAAGGACTGGACCAACGGCTGTGTGGCTCTCAAGAACGAGGATATCAACCGTCTGATTCCTCACGTAACCGTGGGGACTCCCGTCACGATAGTCAGGCGCTCGGATAAATGGCCATGAAAAGGAAAACAATTCTGGCATTATACGCGTCGGCCTCCCTGGCGCTGATCCTGGCGTTGTTATATACAATATTCGCCGGCGGCCCGAGCATGGATAAGAAGGCGGCTTTCGGCGATCCCGCCCGCGTGAAATTGCCCGACGATATGAAGGCCGCCAAGGCCGAATTGAATAAGGCTCGCAGGGCCGCGGAAAAACTAAGACCGAAAAATCTGTATATAGTGGTAAATACTCATTCGAATACGATTGTTCTTCGAAACGACAAGCTGGCGATTTTCAAGGCCCTCTGCTCCACCGGCTCGGGCGGCGAACTGATCGACAGCGACACCGGCCGCCGCTGGATCTTCAACACCCCGCGGGGGGTTTTTAAAATAGACAGCAAGCTGAAAGACCCCTGGTGGAGAAAACCGGACTGGGCCTTCATCGAGGAAAACGAGGAGGCCCCCAAAGACGAAAGGGAGCGCTACGATCCGGAAATGATGGGCGAATACGCCATGGGCTTCGGCAGCGGCTACTTCATACACGGAACAATTTATGAACGTCTGCTGGGCGTCAGCGTCACCCACGGATGCGTGAGAGTCGGATCAACGGACTTGAGAAACTTATATGAGAAAGCCAGAATCGGAACTCCCGTTTACATTTTTTAAAAAATGTCGATTCAATCGTTCTTTTTCCGCGTTCTCGGCGCTGGCGTTCTGGCTTTTGGCGATCGCGCTGTCATGCGGAACCGGAGACAACAATAAAGCGAGCGTCCCGCCCGACAGCCGCGCCAAATGGGACCGCCGGAGCGCCGAGAAAGAGTACAGGACGCTGATGGCTCAAATAGACCTGGCCAACACGGGGCAAATTTACCTGGCTGTCGATTTTAATAAGGGGGCCTTAAAACTCATGCTTAAGGGGGCGGTCGTCTGGGATTGCCGGATGGATCTCGAATTTGCCGATTCGCTCGAGGTCAGGGAATTTATAGATAGATTTCGCGGCGATAACGAAAGGCTGGTGCGTCCCCTGGCCGGGAAATATCTGTATGAGGCTACCGATAAGATATCCGATTCGATACTGACGGTGGTCGGGGAAGCCGTTAAAGTCGATCCCCGGATGCTGCAGCGCGATCTGCCGGAACGGTTTCAATTGATATGGGAAGACGATATGATAATGGAGATTCATACGGATATCGAGGGCCGGCCGATTTCTATTTTCAAAAATGCGATCGAGGAGATCAGGCGAAAAATAACCAGTCCGTTCGGCAAGGCGACGGTTATTATGAAAATGGAACCGGACGACGCGCTGACCTTGTTCAGGGCCTCCGAACGGGGAATGCTGACCATAGTCGCTCTCTAAAAAGACAAAAGCGGACTGAAAGCGCCGCGCTCGATTCCGCGCTTTTCCGACACGGGGAACACGCAGACGGCGGTATCGATCTTCGACGCGATAGAGCCGATATCACAGATCAGATCGCTTTTATCCGGAAGAATCGCAGGCCAGGCTTTGAGTAATTCCATGAACAGACAATCATTATGGGCGAGGATATGGCGTCGGTTGATAGGCGCGCCCCGTAATATCCTCGACCCCTCCATTTTTCATCGTATATCCTTGATCCCGATATTGGCCTGGGTGGGGCTGGGCGCCGACGGCCTATCATCATCGTCATACGGCCCCGAGGAGGCTTTCAGGACGCTTGGCCAGCATGCCTACCTGGCGCTGTTTCTGGCGCTGGCCACGACAATAACGGTATTTGTCATCTCCTATGCTTACTCGCGCATCATAGAGCAATTTCCCCATGGGGGCGGCGGTTATGTAGTCTCCACTCACATGATCGGGGAAAAGGCCGGCGTCATATCAGGCAGCGCGCTTTTGGTCGATTATATACTTACGATCGCGGTTTCAATAGCGTCCTGTACCGACGCTCTATTCAGTTTCCTGCCTATCGGTTTCCTTCAATATAAACTGGCGCTTGCAGCAGGCTTGATTATAGCGCTCATCGTCCTGAATATTCGGGGAGTCAAGGAATCGATAACGATCCTGGCGCCTATTTTCCTTACATTCGTTTTGACTCATATGGCGCTCCTCGGCTACGGAATTTTCTCGCATACTACGCAAGTCGGGCCGGTTTTAAGCAATTTTCAGCAAGCGGTCAGATTAGACTTAACAACTATCGGCTTTTTCGGGATTATGGCCATATTCTTGCGTGCGTACTCATTAGGCGCCGGCACTTATACCGGGATCGAGGCTGTTTCCAACGGCTTGCAGATAATGCGTGAACCTCGGGTGCAAACCGGCAAGAAAACGATGCTCTATATGGCCACGTCGCTGGCTATAACCGCCAGCGGTATCTTAATATGTTACCTCCTCTGGGATATCCATCCTGTAACTGGCAAGACTTTGAACGCCGTCCTGGCCGAGGCCGTCTTCGGCGGCTGGAGCGTCGGCAAGGGACTGGCCGTACTCACCATATTCTCCGAGGGCGCCCTTTTGATTGTGGCGGCTCAAGCCGGTTTTATCGACGGCCCCCGGGTCATGTCGAATATGGCCGTGGACTACTGGTTCCCGCGACGTTTCGCCACCCTCTCGGAACGGCTTACCATGCAAAACGGCGTTCTGGTCATGGGCATCTCCGCTCTTATATTGCTGATTTTCACCAACGGTTCGGTTTCGGCCCTGGTTATCATGTACTCCATCAACGTTTTCCTGACATTCTCCATGTCGCAATTCGGCATGGCCCGATTTTTCTTCAGACACCGTAGAGTGCAGGACAAATGGAAACGTCATATCAGCATCCATCTGGTCGGTTTGATTCTATGCTTATTTATCCTGATTGTCACCGTAATTGTGAAATTCGCCGAAGGCGGCTGGCTGACCGTATTAATAACCTCCGTCGTCGTCGGGATTTGCCTGATAATAAAAAGACACTATCGACGGGTTCGCGCAGAACTTGGCAAGCTCGACGACGCGCTTATGCATCTGCCGTCAGACGGCCCGGTCAACGACCGCCCGACCGACCCGCGGCAATTGACCGCGATCCAGCTCGTGAGCGGCTTCAACGGATTCGGGATACACACGTTACTTTCAATCGCCCGAATCTTTCCCGATGTTTATAAAAATATCATATTCGTATCCGTGGCTGTTGTCGATTCGGGGTCTTTCAAAGGGCCCGGTGATATGGAAAATCTCAATCAATCCGTCCGCGAATCGCTCGACAAATATGTCGATCTCGCCCGAAGGCTCGGATTTGCCGCCGATTACCGCACGGGAATCGGCACCGATATCGTGGAAACCGCCACCGGGCTCTGCCAGGAGGTGTCGAAGGAATTTCCCCGCTCGGCCATATTCAGCGGCCAGCTGACATTCGCGCTCGAGAAATTTTACCACCGGCTGCTGCATAACGAGACCGCTTTCGCCATACAAAGGCGTCTTCACCTGCTGGGATTGGCGACAATTATTCTGCCTATAAAAGTGGATACCAGAAAATCCTGATTTACCATAAGTCGGTTTCTCCGGAAAGCCCGCCGCCCGCGAGAATCCGATAATCGTTGACAGTAATCGAAAGCTGTCTTAGAATTAATTTAAACGTGTGAATATCGCGCGAGGGAGGAAATATGGCCGCTAAGAAAACGTCGACGAAAAAGACGACCGTGGATACGTCGGCAAGGAAAACAGTATCGTCCAAAACTCAAAAGACCGGATCCGTCATTAGTCTGGATAATTACCTTGACCTGGTTAAAGCGAAAGCCTACGAGATATACCAGAAAAGGGGGGGCGTCCATGGAAGCGATCTGGACGACTGGCTGAGAGCGGAAAAAGAAATCAGGCAGCAATACGGTTTGAAATAATTTCCCGCGTAAATGGTTTACCCGTTGCTCCTGTGATTTTGCATTCGAGCGATCCGGTCGATCTCGATCGGACAATGGTTAAGACATTATTTTTTTTAAAAATCGACCATTATCGTTCCCGGCATGGCCTGGCGCCCCATATTCCAATCCCGGGTTTATTTCCTGTTTGTCTTCCCTCCCTCAACAGGGGGATACCATCTCCCTTCCGTTTCCCAGCACCGTTCCCGTTTTTCCTTGCCAAAATCGAATCGTCCGATTAGATTGTATGGCTGTAAGTTATGCGGATTACTGTTTTCAAATCGAAGATTCACCGGGCTACGATTACCGGGGCCGATCTCAACTACGAGGGCTCCATAAGTATCGATAGGGGTCTTCTGGATGCCGCCGGTATCCTTGTTTACGAACGGGTGCAGGTGGTTAACCTCAATAACGGCAATAGGTTTGAAACGTATGTCATAGAGGCCGAGAGAGATTCGGGGAAAATCGAGCTAAACGGCCCGGCCGCCCGATTGGGACAGCCCGGCGATCTGGTTATCGTCATAAGTTACGCCTCGATGTCGCAAGAAGAAGCCGAAAGCCATGTCCCCACCATAATCAACGTCGATACTGATAACAGGCGTATCCGGAAAGCTCATTGATCGCCTCCCCGATCGTCCCGATATACAAAATACGCAGGAGTAGGATTTTTGAAAAATCAGGTCGATAAAGTCGCGCTTATATTAGCCGCAGGCAAGGGGAAAAGGATGAAGTCGGATCTTCCCAAAGCCTTGCACCGGCTCGACGGCAGGTTTATGGTAGATTATGTGATCCGATCGGCCAGGGCGGCCGGAATAGACCGTCAGATACTGATAATCGGCCACCAGGCTGAAAAAATTCGGGCGGCGCTGGCCGACCGCAACGTGGAATTCGTGACGCAATCGCCTCAACTTGGCACCGGTCATGCCGTCATGACGGCGGAACCGTTGCTTGCCGGTTTCGACGGCGATCTGGTCGTCTTGTGCGGCGATATGCCCCTGGTCAAGCCGCGGACCATCGAGGATTTGATAAGCAAACGTCACGAGCTCCGGGCCTCGGCCGTGGTCTTGACCGCTGTTTTGGCCAATCCCGGTTCGTACGGCAGGATTGTGCGGGACAAAGATGGATATCTGGAGGCTATAGTCGAATATAGGGATGCCGACGATAATACCAGGAAGATCAACGAGGTAAATACCGGCGCTTTCTGTTTCGACTGGAAAGAGCTTCGGGCGGTTTTGGGGCGCCTGCAGACGAACAATGATCAAAAAGAGTATTATCTTACCGATTCGGTAGCGTTGATGGTAAGCGACGGGAAAAAGGTGGGGGCCCTGATCGCCTCGGATCCTGCCGAGGGTTTCGGGATAAACTCGCTGGATGAGCTCGCTAAAATCGAAAAACTGATAAAAACTGGAACTCATTAGGCTGTTTTTCGGTATAATATTTTAGATTGACAGAATCGAGAGTTAGAGGTATAATTTCAACGGAGAACTAATGAAAAAAATAACCCTGGCAGTAGCGATATTGATTCCGATTTTGGCCTCGGCTCAGGATATATCCGGGCTGAACGGACAGTCATACGTCAAAAAAGGATCGTTTTCATTGTTCGATCCCTCGAAATTATCCATACGTCAGAGCTATTCCCTGGGGTATTACAGCGGCGGAGGGAAAAACGGGAGTATCGGGTATTATATTAACTCCCTGGAGTATCGCTTCTCCAATCCCTTGAGGATACGCCTGGATCTCGGTTATCTGCATAGCCCCACGGCCATGTTTTCCAGCGGGCCGTCGGAACGGAAGAACGGGCTATTCGTTCCCGGATTCTCCCTCGATTGGAGACCGTCGGACAGTTTCAATTTCAGGCTTGATTACCGGCAGGTTCCCCGCTCGGGCTGGGGTTATGACGGCGCCGGTTACGGGCTAAATCCATTTATACGGGAGGATTACCGTTAAAAAACGTCACGCCCTCGTGGCTCTTCTCCGGTTTTCACCGCATCGAAAATAATGAAAAAGCATAGTCGCTCCGTTAAAAAAACAAAAGGAATATTTGCTTTAGTTTCGTTGTCCGGGCTCGGGGTTTCCGGATGGGCGATATTGATCTTGTCGGTAGCCATTTTGACTCTTGTCGGCTCGATGATAATAAATCCGGCGAAGAGTTATCGCGCCGAAAGCCCGTTGGGCGCCGTAACGGTACAGGTTCTCAACGGCTGCGGGATCAGGGGCGCCGCGGAATCTCTGGCCGACGCGTTATTGCCGGGCGACGTCTCATTGCTATACGACGTGATCGAGAAAGGGGACGCAAAATTAGGGGCGTTCGACAGGACGGTCGTGGTGGACAGGCGCGGATCGAAAGTAACGGCGGGACAGTTGTCGGAGCAGGCTTTGAGGGTCGCCGAAAGGCTCGGAGTGGATACGGATGACATTATATTATTGCGCCTGGACGACAATATTCTCGATATCGACGTCACTATTATCGCCGGCTCCGATTATATCGGCTATGTCCGGAGGCTGAAAAGGGCAAAGGAGGGACCGCTTTAGTTTGACCTCGAAAAGCATCGCCAGAGCGGCCGGGAAGTTCGCGTCGGACAAAAACGGTTTCGACATCGTAATACTCGACTTGCGGGAATGTTCCGATGTCGCCGATTATTTTGTAATATGCTCGGGTTCGGTCGATGTTCACGTAAAGGCAATCGCGGAGTCGATAGCGGATAATTTAAAAGAAAAAGGCGTGACTGTCTGGCACAAGGAGGGGATGAAAGCCTTACAGTGGGTGCTTCTGGATTATGTCAGCGTTGTCGTTCATATTTTCCAGCCCGAGACCCGCAAGAAATACGCGCTGGAAAAATTATGGGGCGACGCGCCAGTCGACATAATCGAATGAAATCAGGCGGGGCGGCTAAATTAATCCGCCGCCCGGCCGAAAATAGCAAATAGAAACACTATTTCATCAGGGTTAAGAAACAATCCACAGAAAACGGTAACATGCAAGGTGAATTATGAAACGAGGTGAAAAGGATTTGGATATAGTCGAATTGAAATCGAAGACGATCGCGGAATTGACGGAACTGGCGGAAAACCTGGAAATCCCCGGCGTCTCCGGTTTACGAAAATCGGATTTGATATTCAAGATTCTCGAGGGCAAGACGGAACAGGACGGTTTGATTTTCGCCGAAGGAGTCCTGGAAGCGCTTCCGGAGGGGTACGGTTTTTTGCGAAGCGCCGGTTTTAATTATCTGCCGGGTCCGGATGATATTTATGTCAGTCCCTCGCAGATCAAGAGATTCGACCTGCGAAACGGCGACACCGTATCCGGGCAGGTTCGTCCGCCCAAAGAAAGCGAGCGGTATTTCGCTCTTTTGAAAATCGAGGCGGTTAATTTCGAGAATCCGGAGATCGCCAAGCACAAGGTTCTTTTCGACAACCTGACTCCGCTTTATCCGCAGGAGAAGATCAAGCTGGAGCACGATCCCAAGGACGTCTGCACGAGAATCATGGATCTTCTGACGCCGCTCGGCCGCGGGCAGAGGGCGCTGATAACGTCGCCGCCTAAGGCCGGCAAGACGATTCTTCTGCAGAAAATCGCCAACTCCATCACCATCAACCATCCTGATATCAGGTTGATCGTGCTTTTAATCGACGAGCGTCCCGAAGAGGTTACCGACATGAAGCGGTCGGTCAATGCTGAAGTGATTTCCTCGACTTTCGACGAACCCGCCGACAGACACGTGATGGTTGCCGAGATGGTTATCAACAAAGCCAAGAGGCTTATCGAGCACAAGAACCACGTGGTCATTCTGCTCGACTCGATAACTCGTCTGGCGCGCGCCTATAACGCCGTGGTGCCGCACTCCGGCAAGATCCTCTCGGGCGGCGTTGATTCCAACGCGCTGCAAAAACCCAAGCGATTTTTCGGCGCCGCGCGGTCGGTCGAGGAGGGAGGCTCGTTGACCATTATCGCCACCGCCCTGATCGAGACCGGCTCGCGTATGGACGACGTAATTTTCGAGGAGTTCAAAGGCACCGGCAACATGGAAATCGTGCTCGACCGCAGGCTGGCCGACAGGCGTATCTTCCCGGCCATCGATATCAACCGTTCCGGCACCCGGAAAGAAGAGCTTCTGCTGGGCGAGGATGAGTTGAAGCGGATCTGGATAATGCGGAAGTTCCTCAGCGAAATGAATCCGATCGAGGCCATGGAATTCTTGCTCGACAGGATCATGAAAAGCAAGACCAACGCCAAGTTCCTGGAGAGCATGAGCGGCTGAACTGCCCGTCTTTTTTCCTTGTGCCCGCCCGTCAGGGATCGCGATATCCGGTTTTGGTTGGTGTCGATCATAATTAAAAACCTTTACATTCGGTTTTATATTCGTATATTTTTCAGAGGTTGCAGGGGTAATCTGGTAAAGGCAGCAAACGCATCCCGCTTGGGCAGGTCGGGGTCGATCGTATTATGCCGTAAATACGGATGAGTAAGCCTCTTTTCGAAAAGTTCGCCGACGACTTCGCGTCGTCGCGCCCCGGTTATCCCGTCGATATCAAAATTTACCTGTTCGATATGTTCTCCATAGGCCCGGATTCGGTGATCGCCGATATCGCCTGCGGCTCGGGCATTTTTACCCAACTTCTATCGTGCAAAGAGGATATCAAGCTGGCGGTCGGCATTGACAGATCGCTGCCGTTGTTGAGGGCCGGTATGTCTTTTTTCGGCAAATATTGCTTCAGGCCGCTCTGCGGCGACGGCGAGACGATATCCATCAAATCGAATAGCTGCGACCTGGTTACAGTCGCCCAGGGTTTCCACTGGATGAACCGTCGAAAATCCCTGTCCGAGATCTCCAGAATTCTCAAGCCGGGGGGCGGCATCGCCCTTGTCTGGTACCGACGGGCCAGCCTGACCGAGCCCCATCAGAAATTTATCGAGGAACTTACCTATAAGTACAACCCGAATTACGACCCGAGATTTATGGACGCTGATTATGCGGGAATGCTTATTCAGGACCGCGGTTACGAGGATATCGGCCAGAGAAGGTTTTTTGCCTCGAAGATTTATGATCTTCCGACATATATCAGGTGGCAGAGGTCAAAAT
>Ga0214473_10007366_pt1 | contig 13061 bp, 14 predicted proteins | sample RVTome_7_FD_203509 | JGI IMG/M metagenome (GOLD analysis project Ga0214473, IMG submission 203509) | Soil microbial communities from uranium-contaminated site in the Upper Colorado River Basin, Wyoming, United States - RVT98D197 | ecosystem: Environmental > Terrestrial > Soil > Contaminated >...
AATCCTCGGAGATGATCGCCCCGCCGCAGGCCGGACAGAACCGCGCGGCTTCCGGAACGGGGGTTCGACAGAGGTCGCAGGTGCTCATTTGCGTGCCGCGAGTATAGAACCCATTGGAGCAGTGGACTTCACGCGCTGGTGGCCCACGTGGAGGGGCTGCCAGTAGACAGCGGCGCTTCTGGACCAGCTCCTGGGAGATCGCCCGCTCGTCGAGCAGACGGCCGAGCAGCCGCTCGCGGAAGCCGCATCGTGTTCGAGAAGGCGCCGCACTTCAAGAACTCCCGTAGCACTCGCTCGACCACCGGCCGCAGCCGCCCATGCTGTCGGGGAGAGTGAAACAAGGGCGGTTCGCCAGTCAAGCCACGCCGTCGCGGGGCGGGCTCCGTCGCGCCCACCTCGATCCACGCGCAGACTCCACCGCCCCGTGGCCCACCCCACGCCTGTCGCCTCGCGGCTACGCGACCTCCTCGGCGCTGCCGCACGCGGCTCTCGATCCGCGGCCGGCTCGAGCGCGGCAGTGGAAGTCGCACCGCGCGACACCCAGGCCGCCAGCCCTTCTCGCAGCAGAAGGACCAGCCCGAAGCGCCTGCCAAAGGCGGTGCCCGCGAGCACGTGGCGCCGCAGATTCTCGTACGCCGCCACGGACGCCTCGCTGCCGATCGGCAGCACGGCGAAAACGGTCACCGCCGTTTTTTTTCCCTCCGAGCGAGAGCCCGCTCGACGCTGCGCGCGTGGACCTTGCGTCCGAAACGCTGCTGGACTCGCCGTGCCAGCTCGAGCGAGCTCAAGGACGCATCCAACGCGCGCTCCTCTTGCATGAAGTCCACCACTTCGGTGCTCAGCTTGTGCGCCCGGCGCGCCCCAGGTTTCTTCGGCACCAGAGCCGCCAATCCACCGCGCTCGAGGAGCGCGCGAGCCTGCTAGAAGGTGGGACGCGAGAAGCCGAACGGGACCCGCTCCTCACCCCAGCGCTGCCGGCGTTCGACGAAGTCGATGTCCTGCCCGAACTGGGGATGAAACGGGTGCGTGATCCGCACCGGTGCGGTCACCTCATCGGCGCGAGATGCAGTTGATTGGGTGGATGAAGGTTCGGGCCAGAAGTTCAGCCCACGGGCGGTAGGCGCCCGCGTGAGCCGGCCTGACCGGCTTGTCGCCCGCGTCGGCGGCTTCGGGCGATTGCGGTGAAAGACGCGACCTCCACGGGCTGGCCGGGGCCAGCACCCCCGCGTACTTCACGGTGTGGAACCGCGGTGGGGGCACGTTCAGGCCAGCCGGCAAGAGCGGCGCGCGCTCGAGGCCGTTCTCGAGGGCAGGCCCGTGCGCACGCCGGTGACCAAGGCCTTCGGCTGCGCGATCGACGGCTCCTGAGCGGCCACTCGACCTTCTCGGCCTTCCGCTTCCAGCAGCTCGCGATGCGGGCCGAGATGAACGAGTCCGTGCTGAGCGCGGCCTTCGTGATGCCGAGCAGCAGCCGGTGGCCGCTCACCGGCTTCTTGCCCTCGGCGACACCGCTTGTTGTTCTGGGCCATGAACGGGAAGCGGTCCACCACCGGGCCGCTCTCCGGGAGGCGGCACGTTTCCCCTCGCGGTCGCGCTGGCCCTCGTCGTCCTTGCGGCCCCTGGCCGGTCGCCGGAGGCACGCCCGCCGGCTTCTTGAACGCGCGGCTGCTGGACCTCAGATCCATCGGCGAACGCGGAGCCACACGATCATTCCCCCCGCTATCGCGGCCGACACGCTCCAGAAGATCCAGTAGCCCCATTGCCAGTCGAGCTCCGGGAAGTGCCGGAAGTTCATCCCGTAGACTCCCGCCAGGAACGTGAGGGGGATGAAGATCGTCCCGATGATCGTCAGCACCTTGCGAAACTATAGGCCATTGAATCCGCAACAGCGACGGCGGAGCCAGGGAGAGAGGTCTCCCACCGCCCACAACCCTCCCGCAACCTATGCAAGAGGTCCCGGCGTGACGCTTCATCCATTGCAGAAGGCCCATTCGCGGCTACAGGGCACCTTGCCGGTCTTGGACAGAGAGACTCTGGCCCGTGATTGGCGGATGAACCTCGAACACGTGTCGTTTCAGCCGATCGCGATCTCTCGCCCCTCGTCGTCCACCGGAACACGGACGCCCTGGCTGATTTGAGGTGGAGGCTTCTCTTCCGGCGGGCTCAAGCCCAGAGAATCCAGGATCCGGCGGATGGAGAGACCGTCCGTGATGTAGGCCACGATCTTGAGGGGACCTCCGCAGCTTTTGCACACGAGTGGGTCCGCCTGAAAGACCTTCGAGATGAGCCGCGCCCAACGCGGCGAGGACCGGCGCCTTTGGGGTGACTCCTGCTCGTGCCCATGGCTCGTCACCTCCTCCGGCGGTAGTTCCCCGCGCACGCGGTTGGCGTAGTGGGCATCAAAGTGGGTGCGATGCTTGCCGGGGTCGGGGATATGGTCGGCCAGACCAGCCGGTGGGAGAGCGTCCGGCGAGAGCAGAAGGAGCGGCTGCCCCTCGAGGCCCGCTCGCAGCGGGCGAGAGGGAGTCTCCACCAAGGAGCGGTCAGGGCGGGTCCGGCGGGCTTCAGATCAGCCCCGCCGGGCCTCGCCTGCACAAAGCGGCGGAGGAAGCCCGCGAAGCCCACGAGCCGCAGGCGGCCCGGCAGGACGTCACGACGGCTCCGCCTCGCGCTTCACCTCCGTGTGCCACTTCCAGAGCAGGTAGATCGCCGGGTACACCAGCAGCTCCATCAGGAGCGACGTCGCGAGGCCGCCCACCATCGGAGCGGCCACGCGCTTCATCACATCGGCGCCGGAGCCGGTCGACCACATGATCGGCATCAGGCCCATGAAGGCGGCGGTCACGCTTGGGCCGCACGCGCTTGACCGCCTCGTGGACGATCGCCTCGTGGAGCTCGGCGAGCGAGCGCAGCCGTCCCTTCGCCTTCGCCTCGTCGTAGGCCAGGTCCTGGAACAGCAGCCAACCGTACCCGCCTCACCCCCCGCGTACGCGGACTGTTCCAGCGGATGCTGGCCTGGCGTCGGTGACGACGGGAACGACCGCCACCGTGCGCGACCTCGTCCTCGTCGGGGGAGGCCACTCCCATGTCGAGGTCCTGAGGCAGTTCGCGTCCCGACCACCCGCCCGGACGCGCATCACGCTGGTCGCGGAGAGCCCTACGTCAATCTACTCCGGGATGGTGCCCGGACTCGTGGCGGGCCGATACATGGGCGATGGCGCTGAAGGACCGGATCGACCGCCGCTTCGTTGCGCGCTATCGCCCCTGAGAGGTAGGCGGCGCGGGTCACCGATACGCTGGGGCCGCCAGGACCTCGGTGTCCGGATGCGTGAGGCTCCAGACGTACCAGAACGTGTCCAGGCCGGCCAGGGCGCGGAGGTCGCCCGCCCCGACCCCTGCGAACGATCCCTGCGCAAGGTCGTATCGTCCCCCGGATGGCTCGTGCACCCAGCCGTCGCCCGTCCGGCGGACTTCACCTGAGCTGACCAGAGCGCGGGTCGACGCGTAGATCGAAGCGCCCTTGCGGCGATAGAGGAAGATCCATTCATCGCCCAAACGGAAGACGGCCCCGCCTTCGAAGGCTCGGAAGGGCACGGCGAAGCGGCGGCCATCCAGCTCGAAAGCCCAGACCGGCTCCTTGGTCGGGAGCCGCTTGTCCTGGGCGGACGCCTCGCGGAAGCCGGAATCGGATGCGAAGTACTGATCGTAAGGGTTGTTCTGGACGTGCTCGACTCCGCCGGCCGACAGGGCCACCGTGGCCGGGTGCCGGCGGACCCAGTCACTCCAGGTCGTCTTCATTCCGACCGCCAGCTCCTCCAGGCGTGTTCCCTTCAGCTTGCCCGTCGCGGCCGCCCCCGTGATGATCGGCCAGTAGGAGCCGGTCTGCCGGTCACGCATCACGAGCGCCGAGTTCAAGAGCCCCCCCGATGCCTCGAACCGAAGCTTCTGGCCGCCGTAGTCGCGGCCGTAGACTACGCCGGCGTTAGCCAACGGGCACCAGACGACCGCGAAACTCGTATCGCCGGCATGGTCGTTGACCACCTCGTGCTGATTGAGCAGGTTGAGGCTGTAGGCTCGCGCCTCTCCATTCACGACGACACCCAACACCCAGGCGTCACCAGGTATCCGGGCCGTGGATGCGGGGACGAAGCGCGGGACGTCGATGGCAGCGATTCGCCCGCGGGGGACGACCTGCTTGTAGCCTTTGGGACGCTCGTCGGGCCGCGCGGTGGTGGCCACGGCCAGCGAGGCGAAGCAAGTCAACGCCGTGATCCGGCTCCAGTTTGCCGTCATGCCATCACCTCGCCCACCTCAGAACCGCGTGTAGAAGCCGAGTCCGACCGTCACCCCCGCGGGCCAATTGCGTCCCTTGACCGTGAAGGGCAACGAGAGCTCGAGGTCGCGATCGGGCGCGAGCTCCCAGACGAGGCCCGGCTGGAGATAGATGACTTCGCGCTTCAGGGTCTGGATCTCGAGGCCGAAGCTGGTGGACCGCTGGCCGTGGAGGCCTCGGGCCACCCCCTTGACGCCCAGCCGAGACACGAGCCGATGACCGACTTCCGCGGTCCAGAAGAACTCGTCCCCCGGACTGATCCCGTTCTCGCGGTTGGTGCCGCGAAGGCGGTAGCCGGCCAAGACGCTGAGATAAGCCGGCCGCGGCCAAAACGAGTGTCCCACCTCCGCGGAGAGGTCGACGTCGTGTTGGCCCTCGCCTACGGGCACGATCTCCGCGTCGTTGACGAACTCGCCGGTCGGGAACTTGAGGGCGGCCCCCACGGTCGCCACTGTCGAGCCCTTGCGGAGGTTCCATCGAGCCGCGAGGCGCAGGTCGCCGAGGCCAGTGGAGCTCCGGCGGTCGGAGAGATCGTCGAACTCCAAACGATAGACGGGCAGCTGGGCCACGACCTCGAGCCGATCGGTCACGCCGTAGCGCAGGTCGAGGAAGGCGCCGGTGGTCCGGTTGCGCCCATCGAAGAAATAGGGCGTGCGCTCGCCATCGAGGAAATAGCGCTCGGTCGTGTCCTGGCTGAGGAGGCTGATCTGTCCCCAGGCACGCCGGGCCGGCAGGACCCAGGCTCCCGCCCAGGCGCGGGGAGACGGGCAGCCCAGCAGGATCAGGGCCCCCATCAGGCCTGCTCGTAGAAGGACAGCTCTCATGGCCCCGACACTAAGCCGCGGGCATGCGCGCAAGGTGTCGGCAACCTAACAGAATCCTCGGCCGGGCGTCCGTAACCTCCTCTATCAGGGAGGTGTGCCATGAGGTGGCCGCTCATTCTGTCGCTCTCGATCGGCGCGGTGGCTTGCGGGTCCGGGAACGGCGTCGACCCCGCCCGCTCCTCCACGACGCCCGGCGCCTCCACCTGCCTCATCCCTCAGAGCCAGCTCGTCAACGGCGGGCCCGGCCGAGACGGCATCCCCGCCCTAAACCGGCCTGCCGCCGTGTCCGCCGCGGCCGGGGATCGCTTCCTGAGTCCCGACACCCTGGTGGTCGGGGTGGCCATCGGCGCCGAAGCGTGCGCCTATCCTCACAACCTCCTGTGGTGGCACGAGATCGTCAACGACGAGCTTGGAGGCCGCCCGCTCGTCGTCAGCTACTGTCCGCTCACGGGCAGCGGGATGGTCTACGACGCGGCCATCGGAGGGCGAACGCTCAACTTCGGCGTTTCGGGGCTGCTCTTCGACAACAACCTCGTGCTGTTCGATCGCGCGACGGACAGCCTGTGGTCGCAGATGCGCGTGCAATCCGTGTGCGGAACGCTGTCGAGCACCACCCCCACCCTGCTCCCGGTTGTCCAGTCCACCTGGGCGGCCTGGAAGGCGCTGCATCCTGCCACCACGGTCGTCAGCTTCGACACAGGCTTCGCGCGCAACTACAACCAGTACCCGTACGGGAACTACGACCAGCTCTTCCTTCCGTGAATCTCGCCCGTGGCCTACCTCCCAAGCCGCCTGAAGGCCCTCTCCAGGCGAACGCGCTGGGGAAGCCTGTCCAAACCTCTGGAAGTGTGAAGTCCCCAACATCGGCAGGTCGACCGTCCGCGTTCTACTGGGCAGGCATGGACAGCACGCTGCGAGGTTGCGGCATCGGTCTTCGGCGCGATCACTATGGGACCGTCCTCTCGGAACGTCCGGAGATCCCCTGGTTCGAGGTGATCTCCGAGAACTTCATGGTCCCGGGAGGACGGCCCCGCCACATCCTGGAAGGCGTCCGCGCCCACTACCCGGTGGCACTCCACGGCGTGTCGCTCTCCGTCGGGTCCGCGGAGCCGCTCCATCCGGACCACCTCGCGCACCTGCGAGAACTCGTGCGCTGGGTCGAGCCGGCGATCGTCTCCGATCACCTCTGCTGGACGAGCCTCGGCGGCCACAACAGCCATGACCTCCTGCCGCTGCCGTTTACGGCCGAGGCCGTTCGCACCTCGGCATCGAAGATCCGACAGGTGCAGGACGCCCTCGGCCGGCGCATCCTCGTCGAGAACGTCTCCAGCTATGTCGCCTTCCGGTCGTCCGAGATGAGCGAGTGGGAGTTCGTCGGAGCGGTCGCGGAGGAGGCGGACTGCCACCTGCTCCTCGACGTCAACAACGTCTACGTCAGCTCCCGCAACCAGGGCTTCGACCCGGTGAGGTATCTCGACGGCCTGCCGGTCGGCCGGGTGCGGCAGTTCCATCTCGCGGGCCACGAGGACCACGGCGCCCTGCTGATCGACACCCACGACGCTCCGGTGTGCGACCCGGTGTGGGCGCTCTTCCAGCATGCAGTCTCGCGCTTCGGCCCGCAGCCGGCCCTGATCGAGCGCGACGCGAACATCCCGCCCCTCGCTGAGCTGGTTGCCGAGGCGCGGCGCGCGGACGCCGTGCTCGCCGGGCAGGAGGCTCTCGCCGGTGTCTGACCAGCGGCGGCTTGCTTCGGTACAGGAGACGATCCTCGGCGGAATACTCGGCGGGCAGGAGGTGCCCGAAGCGGACCTTCGGGGGCTATTCCTCGACCCGCACGCGGGCACCGTCGAGGCGCGGTGGCATGTCTACGCGAGCGGCCTCGTGGCGAGAGCGACGGAGGCCATCGAGAACGATTTTCCGGCGCTCTCCAAGGTCCTGGGCCCAGGTCCACTGAGATCCCTCACCGATCGGTACACCCGCCGCTTTCCGCCCCGATCCTACGATCTGGGGCGGACCGGCGATCGGCTCGCCCGCTTCCTGGAAGGCGACGAACTGACCGAGGACCTGCCCTTTCTCCCCGACCTGGCCCGGCTCGAATGGGCCGTCGCGGAGGCGTTCGTATCCAGCGACGAGGCCCCGCTGCGTTGGGACGACCTCGCGCGCCTCGGCGCCGACGCCGCCGCCGACCTCCCGCTTCGCCTGCAGCCGGGAGCAGCGCTCGTCCGCTCCGAGTGGCCGGTCCGGGACATTTGGGCGAGTCGGGAGATGCCTCCCTCCGAGATCGACATCCCCCTCCGCGGCCGCCCCTGCTCCGTCCTCGTCGCGAGGCGGGGGCTCGACGTCGTCTGCCGGGTCTTGGACGAGCCAGGCACGGCGGTGGCGGAAGCCGCTTCGACCGGCCGTCGCCTGATGGAGATCCTCGAGCAGTCGGAAGCCGAAGTTCCCTCTCTCGTCGCCGCCTTCCGCTCGCTCGTGGAAGACGGCGCTTTCGCTCGGCCGGTGGACGGGTCGCCCGCGGCCGATGTCGCCTGTCTTTGCGACCCAAGGAGAAAATGAACGTGCCCACATCGAAGTCCCGACGGATCCTGGTCGCCTCGCTCGCCAGCGCTCTGGCGCTCCCGGCGCTTGCCGGCGCGCAGGAGCAGGCCGGCCAGAGCGGAGAGAAGGTCCACTGCTACGGCGTCAACAAGTGCAAGGCCACCGGGGACTGCGGCGGCCCCGGCCACTCCTGCGCCAACCAGAACTCGTGCAAGAGGCAGGGCTACATCGACATCGACAAGGACACCTGCCTGCGCATCGACGGCGGCCGCCTCACCCCCGCCGAGGAAAAGGGCGACAAGGCGCAGAAGGACAAGAAGGAGAAGCACTGACACCGGCGGGGACCGGCGTGCCGATCGCCGGTCCCTCCTCGAGAGGAGATTGCCAATGCGAATGCCGTTCCTGACACCCAGCCGGCCCGCTGCGCTCGCCGCCCTCGGGCTCTGCCTTGCGCCTCTGGCGTCGGCCGCGGAGACGCTGAAGATCGACGCCGACCACTCCAGCGTGACCTTCAGGGTGCGTCACCTGTTCACAAAGGTCCAGGGCCGCTTCCAGAAGTTCGAAGGCTCCGTCGACTTCGACGAGAAGAACCTCGGCGCGTCCAAGGTCAGCGCCACGATCCAGGCGGCCAGCGTCGACACCAACGTCGAGGTGCGGGACAAGGACCTCCGTAGCAAGCGTTTCTTCGACGTCGAGCGTTACCCGACGCTCACCTTCGCGAGCAGCGGCGTGCACGACACCTCCGGCAACAGGGGGAAACTGAGAGGCACGCTCACGATGCACGGAGTGTCCAAGGAGGTCGTGTTGGACACGGAGTTCCTGGGGAAGGGCAAGGACCCCTGGGGCAACACCCGCTACGGCTTCCACGCCGAGACCAAGGTCAACCGGAAGGACTTCGGGATGGCGTGGAACGAGGTCGTCGAGGCCGGCGGCGTGCTGGTCGGCGATGAGGTCGAGATCTCGCTCGATGTCGAAGCGGTCCCCGCAGCCCGGTAGCGGAGGCGCCCAACGCCAAGTGCGACTCGACTCCAGCCCGCGAGTCTCGACGACGACCGCCGCGCGGAGTTCGAAGCCGTAGCGCTGCCGCAGGCACTCCTCGCCTTAGGCTGGGAGACCCTGGCAGGCGCCGTCGACCGCCTACCGGAGTGCTACCGCGCCGCCGTCGTCCTGCGCTTCACCGAGGACCTGAGCTACGCGGAGATCGCCGAGCGACTCTGCGTACCGACGGGCACGCTGATGTCCCGGAGACGCCGGGGCTGCCGCAGGCTTAAGGACTGCCTCGGCCAGAGCCGACTTCCTGAGTCCGGCCCGGTTCGCGAGAGACCTGCCCAAGACGAGAGGTCCGAAACGAGCCGGCCCAACTCCCGTCGATTCCGAGGTACGTCCTAGCGAGTACGAGCGCCGGACGGGAATTTCTGGGTTGCACAAGCCGATCGCAGAGGATCACTGGACCTCTCGCGTGGACTGTGCGCGTGGAAAGGCAGGCTCGCCAGTGTGCTCTCACCGCTGGCAAGGGGGTCGAGCGGACCGTCCTACCAGCGGACTACTATTGAGCGGCCGGGGCCACAACCAGGCTGAGCGCTCATGAGGGAATGATGAGGCGAGTCCGAAGCGGGGCCGTCATCCTAGCTGCGGCGACCATCCTGGCCGCAGTCTCCGTTGCCGCCCTTTGGCATCGTGGCGCGGCACGCGCCGGCGCACACCAGCCACCCTCGCCCCTCCTCCCCCTCGACCCTTCCGCAGCCGCCGCCGCGGCAGCCGGAACCCAGGAGGACGGGCTTCCCGGCGCCCCTCCATTGCCGCCGGAGCTACTGGCGCGGCTCCACGCCAGGTGGGCCGCACGCGACCCGTCGTACAAGCCGCGCACGAGCCACCTGGACCCTGACGGCTCGCCGAAATACACGAACCGCCTGTTCCTCGAAACCAGTCCCTACCTGCTGCAGCACGCGCACAACCCCGTGAACTGGTATCCGTGGGGCGACGAGGCCTTCGAGACCGCGCGCCGGCTGAGCCGGCCCGTGCTGCTCTCGGTCGGCTACTCCACGTGCCACTGGTGTCACGTCATGGAAGAAGAATCGTTCGACAACGAGGAGATCGCGCGGTACATCAACGAGAACTACGTCATCGTCAAGGTGGACCGCGAGGAGCGGCCCGACATCGACGCGATCTACATGAGCGCCGTCCAGGCGCTGACGGGGAGCGGCGGGTGGCCCATGACGGTCTGGCTCACCCCCGACCGCAAGCCCTTCTTCGGCGGCACCTACTTCCCTGCCCGCGACGGCGACCGCGGCGCCCGGGTCGGCTTCCTCACGCTGCTGCGAAAGCTGAAGGAGGCCTACACGTCCCAGGCCGACAAGGTGAGCGAAACCTCCGCTCGCCTCACCGAGGCCATTCGCCAGAACCTCGCCCCCGCTCCGGGCAAGAAAGGCCTGCCGGACGGTCGCGTGCTCGAAGCCGCGGCCGCGCACTATCGCTCCCGATACGACTCGGCTCGCGGCGGCCTCGGGGGCGCCCCGAAGTTCCCGAGCAGCCTGCCCGTGCGCTTCCTGCTGCGGTACCACAGGCGGACCCAGGACGAGGAAGCCCTGCGCATGGCCGCGCAGACCCTCGAGAAGATGGCGGCGGGAGGGATGTACGACCACGTCGGCGGCGGCTTCCACCGCTACTCGACCGACGCCCAGTGGCTCGTGCCTCACTTCGAGAAGATGCTCTACGACAACGCCCTGCTGGCGATGGCCTATCTCGAGGGCTACCAGGCCACCGGGAACGAGGACTTCGCCCGCGTGGCCCGCGAGATCCTGCGCTACGTCGAGCGCGACATGACGTCGTCCGAGGGAGCCTTCTACTCCGCGACCGACGCGGACAGCGCCACGCCCGCCGGGCGCCGGGAGGAGGGTTGGTTCTTCACCTGGACGCCGGAGGAGATCCGGGCCGCCATCGGCCCGGAGCGGGCGCGGATCGTCGAGGCCTACTACAGCGTCACACCTGCTGGAAAGTTCGAGGGGCGGAACATTCTCCACGCGGCGCGGCCGCTCGAGGAAGTGGCGCGCGAGCTCGGCCTGCCCCCGGAGAAGGTCCGGGCCGTGGTCGAAGAATCAAGGGAGCTGCTCTACACCGCCCGGGCCAAGCGGCCCCCTCCACTCCGCGACGAGAAGGTCCTCGCGGCCTGGAACGGCCTGATGATCGGCGCCCATGCACAGGCGGCGCTGGTCCTCGGCGACGAGCGGTACGCGGCCCGGGCGGCCCGGGCCGCCGAGTTCGTCCTGACGCGGATGCGGAAGGACGGCCGCCTCCTGCGCAGCTCCAAGGACGGCCAGGCACGCCACAACGGCTACCTCGATGACTACGCGTTCCTGATCGCCGGTCTGCTGGACCTCTACGAGTCGACCGGCGTCCCGCGGTGGCTCCGGGAGGCCAGCGGTTCCGCATCGAGGGTAGCCGCGGGTAGGGCAGGGCCCCCTTCCTCAACGGGTTAGCCCCTTCGCTCCAGAGCCGAGCAATTTCGCGTTTGGTCAGGGCGATTTTGTGCTTGACAGTCTGATATATGTGTAATATATCAGATACAGGAGGTGCGTGATGCTCCCCAGGACTGCCCTTCCGTCAAGGGACCGCGAGCTTTACTCCCGGCTTCGCCAACTGCTCAAGGAGCCCGGCCTGATTCGCGGCAACCTCGTGGGAATGCGCCGCCTGTGCGGCAAGAAGACCTGCCACTGCCAGACAGACCCAGCGGCCCGCCACCGCTCCTTCTACCTCGGCCTCAGCCTCAACGGAAAACACCGCATGGTTTACATCCCGGCAGAGTGGGAGGATCGCGTCCGGGAGTGGGTCGCTCGCTACTCCGAGGTCCGGGATCTGCTCGAGCAGATCTCCCTCGGCTTCCTCAGGCGCATCGAGAAGCGCAAGAGGTAGTCCTGCTTCGCCGCTTCGCCGCCTATCTCGAAAGGCGCTTCGGCTTCCGCCAGCTCGTGGCGGGACTGCACGATGCCCGGCTCTTGCCCCAGATCCCAACCTGCAACGTCTGGCTCTCGGCCTTCGGGATGTACGTGCTGCGCTTGAGGAGCTTCAACGCCCTGGAGCAGGAGCTTCGCGTCGGGAAGCGCTGGGAGGCTTGGGTCGGTTCTCGCAAGCCGAGCGCCGACACCATAGGCCGCGTCTTCGCGAAGATGTCACCCGACGAGCTGCGTCAGATGCTTGTCGCGATCCAGCGCAGCGCCTGGCGGCGCAAGGCCATCCATCTGCGGCCAGGTGAGTCGTATCGGGTGGTCGCCGTGGATGGGCACGAGATCGGCGCATCGCGGGCCCGCTGCTGCCCGGAATGCCTGGTTCGCGAGGTCAAGCTCGGAGACGAAACCGTGCTCGAGTACTACCACCGCATCGTGGTGGCTCAATGGGTCGGTGTCATTCCACCAGCGATCTTGGACCTCGAGCGTATCAGCCCCAAGGAAGGAGAAGTGTCGGCAGCACGCCGGCTCTTGGAGCGAGTCTTGCGCCAGCACTCCCGGCTGATCGACGTGATCTCCGCTGACGCCTTGTACCTCGAAGCCCCTTTTCTCAAGCAGGTACTCGACGCAGGCAAACACGCCGTGATCGTCATGAAGCAGGAACGGCGAGAGCTTTATCAGGACGCCGAACGGCTGAGGAGCCTGATCGAGCCTCAGGTCCTCGCCGCTGGCCCCCGAACCACCCGGCTCTGGGACATCCCCAACCTCTCCTCCTTCACGACCCTCGACCGACCCGTCCGAGTCGTCTGGGCCCAGGAGCAAACGCACAAACGCAAGATCGTGGGCGGCAAGGCCAGAGACGTGCTGGAGGAGAAAACCTGGATCTGGGTCACCGACCTTCCTTCCGCGATCGTGCCCGCAACCAAGATCCAACGCTGGGGTCACGATCGTTGGGATCTGGAGAACCGCGGCTTCAATGAGCTCACCACGCTTTGGCACATGGACCACTACTTCATCCACGACACCACCGCCATCGAGACGCTCCTGCTAACCCTCGCCCTCGCCTTCGTCACGACCTACCTCTTCTACGGACGCAACCTCAAAGCGTCAGCGCGACGCTACCTCACACGCTTGGCCCTTGCCGCTCGCCTGGTCGACGATCTCACCCTGCTGCGGGGCGCCAGCGTCTGGCCAGCCCTTCAGAGGTCGGGCTAGCCTCCTTCCCACCCTCTTGCCCCGCTTGGGCCCCCGTGGGTCAGGACCCCCCGTCACTCCACGACCCAAACACCCGATCCCGGTCTCTTCCCACCGCCACCGCGCCCTCTGAGCCGCCTCCCGCGCTGGTCGCGGACCCAGGCGCCGCGAATCTGCACCCCCCGAAAGCCCAGCCGGCTCATACCTCTCCACAAGGATGCGGAACCCCTG
>Ga0214473_10007367_pt1 | contig 13060 bp, 10 predicted proteins | sample RVTome_7_FD_203509 | JGI IMG/M metagenome (GOLD analysis project Ga0214473, IMG submission 203509) | Soil microbial communities from uranium-contaminated site in the Upper Colorado River Basin, Wyoming, United States - RVT98D197 | ecosystem: Environmental > Terrestrial > Soil > Contaminated >...
CGATTTCGCCTGCCGAGATATGTAAAAGAGTGAAGATGGTCATCAGGCGAAATCGGTGTGCCAGTCCCCGCCTCATGACCGTCATTGTAAAGAATGCACGCCTTTTGCGCGGCTTAGTAATTATTTCTACACACCTTGGGTGGCGCCCATAAGCGGAGTGAGCCGAAGGCGAACGTAGCTTATGGGTGTCAATGCGTTTTTTCATACGGATCAACCGGTCGGACGCGCTTTGAAATGCGGCAAAGGGAGAGCGTACAGTGTTATAGCCGCGACAGCAAGGATAAGATGAACTGTGAGATTCGACCAGTCTGCCGCGATGATATCGCGCGCCTCCGGTGAAATAAGGGAGATGTCGGCCATACATCTCAGGAGGTGCAATGCTCCGGCGACCAAAAACGCGACCAGGGCTCTGACTCGGCGCCACGGAGTCAAAATCATCGCGAAATTCACGACATAGGCGAGGAATATGGCCGTAAAAATGAGGTCGAGATAAGAAAATCCAAGTGCCGCAGTGGTTGGAAATGAAGCTGATTTAACGACGAGTGGCAGGCTTACGAATAGGAAAATGCAGTAAATGAACACCGCCGCGAGCGGTAACACTCCGCTCCTGAACGGCATTTCACAGCCGCAATCTGTCCAGAATCTTTCCGATCTTCTCCAATGAATAAGCAGCGCGGGAATGATCATCGGGGCAAATAGCGAGAGAAGCGAGTATGGACCAAAATCGGCCCTTGACGGAGTCAGAAGGCTGAAACCGAACGGGTCCAGCATCTGGAGAGCGTCGCCGCGGAAAGGTCGCATGCCTCCCGCGAACGGAACCAGACATGCGAGGAAGATAAAAAAAGTCATCAGCCACGCGGGATTGCCGAGCACCTGTCCGGTGAGCAGCATTATGAGTCTTGTCTGGGAGCTGACATTACGTTGCAGCATTGACTGTTACGCCGCCGAGTGCGATCACTTCCCCGGTTGCGTCCTTATCGCCCTCGATTTTCAAAAGCATTACCCTCCTGTCCGGTGAGAGATAACTCCCGAGGTCTCCGACCCTGAGTATAAAAGCGGTAGCGGTCGATCCAAGGCCGGTGAAAACATCCCACTCGGCGGTTGAATGGTTGAAAATGCTCACATTAAGCGGTGCCGATTCATCCTGGGACGTCGCGATATTTATTCTGAGCGACCCGGGCATTGAAATCGACGGCCCTGTTGACGGGAATGTCAGAGCATACTGCATGCTTCCATCGGTCAGGAGGAGGTTTCCGGCTTGAGAGATTTCCATCTTGGCAGCCTGCATTCCGATTATGCTGCCCCGTACGCCTTCGATGGGCGCCTCTCCAAGCTCAATAGTGGCCGGAATATGGATAAGCGCCAGGGTTTCCTCGGTTACCGAGCGGACTCGCGGACGCGTCATGGCCATCGGGGCGTCGCCGCTGAGCCATCCTGCCAGTATGATCTCGTCTTCTCCGGAGTTCTTGAAGGCGCGGGCGTTCAGGGCTTTGAGAGCGCTGGCTCTTAGTTTTGCCGCCCTGTCGGATTCAGCGACGTTTTGCGTCACGCCGGCCGGCAGCGACTGGACCCGGCTGTCAAAATTGATATCGAACGGCACTGACCCATTCCGGAAAATTCCGCCTTCGGCATCGACCTTAACGCTGGTGAATCCGCCGTGGATATAATAGAACAGGAAAGGGCTCTCCAGCCCATAACCGAGATCCGCGATCAGATTCCCACTGAGCTGGTGGTTTTGAAGAGTGACATTTTCCAGCCTGACCGAGCCGGAGTTGTATACCGCTCCGTTCGTCTCGAAGTGCTGCTCGGTCCAGATTTTTATGTAAGCGCCGTCTACGAAGGCATTCCCGGATCTCCCGTGATGCACAAGCGTGAGCACATCGCCCGGCTGTGAGCCGGGGTCCATATATTGGGCATTCGGTGTCGGGGTCTCCAATGCCCGGATGAGGTTCTCGCTCTCAACCTCGACATCGTAACGTTTCCCCATCGGGCTGAAAAGGCTGAAATAGCTCGACTGCCACCCCGCGGCCTCATCGGGGAATACATCCAGGACATTGACCCTGGTCAGCATCAGGCGGTTTCCCTTCGTCTTAAGCGCCCACGAATATGTAAAAAGAACGAAGCATGTCACGATGATCGGGATCGTGTACCAAAGCCATTCACGTCTGCGCATTTTATAAAGGACGTAGTAATTAACGGGTCCGACAATGACGATGTAAAAGAGGAGAAAATAAGCGATCGCGCCTAGGTGCGGAAGGGCGGTCAGTTTGTCCGACTGGAGGGAGTTGTTAAAGTCATAGAAGGCGCAGTATTCGGACCTGTCCACGAACGGATTGGCAACGGTATTCCGGTTGTAATAGCCCGGATAGCCGGTATAGTCCTGGCGGATTTTATTCAGCGGTTTCATCCGGTCATCGAGCGACATCAGGTAGCCGATCAGAAAGTCGGCATAGGCGCTTAACCCGATTTCGGACGAGGCCGATTTCAGGGCTTTAAGGTCGAGCCCGCTCAGAAGGATGTCTCCTCGTCCGAATGAGATTTGCTGCAGGATCGGCACATCCCCTTCGCTGAACAGCGTCCGTGCGGAAGAATCGGCCGCGTATGTGCATGGGAAATCTCCCAGAATCTGGCGATTACCGCTGAATCCGGGGATCGACCGCAGCGAAGTGAGCGTGGTGCGGACGGTCGGCTGAGTGAGGGCGTAGGGACCCGCGACTCCGCTTCCGTCGAACGCTCCGGTCAGAAAAGACCCCTGATACCTTTTTTCGTCCTCGGCGAGCCAGATCACCATCGCTCCGCCCGAGATAATGTATTCGGCCAGGGCTTTGCGCTGTTCGAGCGTTAGCGCATCCCAGCGGCGAGTGTTCATTATGATTCCATCGATACCCTCATAGCCCTCGACATGGTCGGGGAGGTTCTGCGGACGGACCCAAACCATCGCGGGTGTTACGGGTTCGTACCTGAGATTGTTGGGGGGGGTGGTTGCGCCGGACATGTACGGGTTTCTTCCACCGCCCTGGTATAAATTCCGCGATATTTCCTCGGTCACTAAAACCGCGATATCGCTGAAAGATGCGCCGTCCGGGAGCGTGATGCCGGACAGAAATACGAAATCGGCGCCCTCGTCCGACACCTCGACCCAGAGCTTCTCATCGTTTTTCAAAAAATCAAGCTCGATCACCTGGGTCGCGAGCGGAAGGCCTTTTTCCACGTACTGTATATAAAGAGCCGGGGACGAATCGTTCTCAAGTATGTAAGGATAAATATAAAAACTTTTGCGGGAATTGGTGGGAATATCGCATTCGGCTTTAAAGGTGGCGGTGAAGGGGTGAGTGACGTCCTCGCTGACGATTCTTAATTCTCCGCGTCGCGATGGACCGTTGTTTTCAAGGGTTATTTTTACCGGGAAATACGCTCCCTGCCTGACAAGGTTGCCAAGGCATGCATGCGCTTCCATTGTCAAGCCTTCGAGGCTGACCTCAGGGGCTTCCAGCGGACGCTCCTTGGGCTGCTCGGCGGTGTCCTGGGCGTGGGAGAGGGTGGGGAGCAAAAGCAGCGCTGCGAGCACTGATGCGAATGTCAGCAGTTTCCGTACTGTGCTTCCATGCCGTAAAAAAAATGAAAAATGATCCGATTGCTTTCCCATGATGGTATTTTTCTTAAGTCGATTAATAAGATTTATTACTTATCAGACATCCGGACGGCGCGAAAGTTCGATTCGAGCCTAAGGCATAATTTTTGCGACGCTCCAGCTAACTCACAGATTATCCGCTCCATGACTGTCGCGGTTCTGTTTGATATTCCCGCCATAACAGTCCCAGCTACCAACAGAACCGCGACAGTCATGGAGCGGATCGCACTTTGGTTCCCGACAACCAACAGAACCGCGACAGTCATGGAGCGGATTCCTATTGTTTAAATTCTACCAGAAAGATTTTAATCATGCTAAGAAACCAAATCTCACCCCATGCCCCCTCTCCACCGCCGTGGAGAGGGGGGGGGTAGGCGGGTGAGGTGGACAAAATGTCCGCATGAGGCCGATATGACATAATATAGCGTTTGATTCGCCAAACGGGATAATATAAGCCTACCTCAACGCCGGTCGGGGAAAGGGCTTCAAGTCTGGTTCAATAATACGCTATAAAACGCGAATTGGTACGATTACTGCACAATATCCCCGCAACTCGCCTGTCTCGGGGTGCTTGAATATGAAACTAAATTTGAAACTAAATATGAAACTCGACCGTGTCTTATATAGCCTGATTTTATTTCTATTAATAATCACTGCAATTTCCTGCGGCGGCGGTGGATCTCCTTTTACACTTGAACCTTCCAGCCAGCCTGATGCTGTCCCTGTCCTTAACCTGAATACCCACGGGGTCAGTTTCGACGGCTCATCGCTGGCTCCGAACACCGCAATTATCACAGTCCCGCCCGGATCGAGCCATGTCGTCAAATTCGACCCGACGGTCAATTTCCAGCCAGCTTCATTCGACTCATTTGATGTCAAGTGCTCGAGCGGATCTTGGTCGGTCGACGGCGACCAGGTCGGGAATGCGGTATCGACGGACGAAAATGTCCTTGAATGGACCGCTCCTCTGACCGAAGGGGATGTACAGATTCTATTTTCACAGTCCGGTTCAGGGACAACACCCCAGCTCGGAATGATGGTGCGTGTTTCGACCGACTGGCATCTATCTCCTCGACCGCCCGCGCCGATCGAACATGTCGTCTCATGGATCGACCCGGTAACAAGCATAGAGGCCGACGCTGCCGCCGGAGAAATCCTTGTAAGGTTAAAAGATAGCGCCCCGCTGACGTCAATCTATTCATTTGAAAGCGGTCAGGCCATGAACCTCCTCGAACGCGTCAGCGAGACGCAGCCAATTTTCAGAATGAGATTTGATGACGGTGTTGACCTCCGCCAGGTGATGTCGGATATATTAAACGATCCCAATGTCGAGACTGTCGAGCCGAACTACCTGGCTTTTATAGCCGTAGTCCCGACCGATCCCGATTACGGGTACAAACACGAATTTCCCAAGATCGACGCCCCGCAGGCCTGGGACATCGCGACCGGATCCGCCGACGTGTGGGTTGCGGTTGTCGATACAGGCGCGGACCGCGACCATCCCGACCTTGCCGCTAATATCCTTCCCGGCGCGGATTTTATCACCGGAGGCGACGGCCTTGGCGGCGAGACCCCCGGCGACGGGATCGACAATAATCAGGACGGAATGGTCGACCAGAATGTCGGTCACGGATCCCATGTGTCGGGCATAATCGCGTCAGTCGCAAACAACGGCGTGGGCGCATGCGGAATAGCATACAACACGAAAATCCTCCCTCTCAGAATATTCCCATCGAACGGCGATACCGGCGCAACGTTCTCAAGCATTATCGAGGCGATCGAGTACGCCACCAATGTCGAAAATGTGAAGGTCATCAGTATGTCGATTGGCTCGACCTATGAGTCAAGCCTGCTGCAGTCGGCGATCAACTCAGCATGGTCCGCGGGAAAGGTCGTTGTGGCAGCGGCCTGCAATTCGAACACCGACCTGCCTTATTATCCCGCCGCGCATAACAATGTTATTTCTGTCGCTGCGCTCAACAAGGACGGCGGAAAGGCGAGTTTCTCGAATTACGGCGCCTGGGTCGATATCTCGGCCTATGGAACGGGCATTTACTCGACCTATTTCAACGACGGCTACGCGTACATGTCCGGGACCAGCATGGCATGTCCGCTGGTTTCGGGATGCATAGCGCTTCTGTTCTCGTACGAAGTAGGTTTGAGCAACGATCGGGTGGTCGATGCAATCACCGGTAATACGGACGACGTTAACGCGCTGAACCCATCATACACGGGATTGCTCGGTTCCGGTATCGTGAATCCCAACCTTGCCCTGACGGGAATTACTCACAGCCAGCCGGGAGATGTTGGCGACGCCGACGGCGGTGGCGATGACTCCGGCGCCGGTGTCGTGCCCGGTCCGGCAACCGATATCTGAGAAGGATTTTGGACATCGATAGATACAAAGTCAAAGGACTGAAATAGAACGTGACATCACAGAGGAAAGACATATGAACGCACACCGAATTACCCTAGGAATTATCTTCTTTCTGCTCCTGGCGGCCTGCCTGATGCAAACATCGTTGACGGGCTGCTCGAAGAATGGGGACAAGAATGACGATACGTCGGCTGAACAAACCGCGGATGAGGCGGCATTCTTCGGCCGTCCGGACACTGTGGACTCGCCTGCCCCCGCAAAATGGCAGCCTGTGAGCAATAATGTTATGAACCAGATCCTCACGATGTATGAGGGCTCGGCACTGAACATCACCGCTTTGGAATCCGACACCGGCAACAAAAATTCCATGAAATGCACATTGGGATATCGCGCGGATCTTAGCGGCGAGAAGCAGATCATGGACGGATTCTCGGTGTTTTACGCGACATTTCCACGCATGGAGCATTACAGGGTAGAGCTCTCGAACGGGCAGTCATGGGACGCCCCCTGGAGCACCCTTGAAGCTCTTAACGAGGCGGGACATGTCATCGAAATGTCCGACCACGACGCCCTGATGGTCTGGCGGATGGTCATCGGCGCTGAATTGCCGGGCAACCAGCCATTAGATCTAATATCGGTTCAGGTAGAAAACTGACCTGGCTGATTGAACACCGACCGGGCTGATTGGACACCGAAAAAGCCTGACGCAAGGGCTTTTACGTCTCACGAGAGGCTCATGCGGGACTCTAAATCCCGGCACTGTCTCGATTAATATATAAATCGATCTGAGGCTCACGAAACGATACACAACCTGGAGCCTTGGCGCGGATCCGTCCGCGCCTTTTGTTATCTTCCGATCACGTGGCATGCGCGGCCCGCGCATGTAGCACGGACTTTCCAGTCCGTGACCGAGTCGCATGGACTTTCAGTCCATGACTTGGCATGTGCTTTTACGTGGCATGCGCGGCCCGCGCATGATTTTTCTTCCCTTTAACTTGAATATGGTATAATTATTTCTATAGGAATACGGGAACGGAACACGAGCTCGGGATGGCCGACAGGGTCGGAGGATTTCGTGAAAAGGCTGGAGGGGATACTCGGTCGACGTCTCACGCGCAAGAGTCCCGGGAGGAAACGTAAGCAGTGCGATTAGCGGCGAAATACATAACCTGTCCCGAATTTCGTACTCAATTTAATAGTTCGTCGGCACCTATTTCAAGGATTGTCGAGGGAGAAGGCTAGGAACTAACGCTTGCGCTTCGAATTCTTCTTATTGGGCTTCTTGAGAGCCATAACTTTTACATATACCTTGGCCGCTTCCCCGAATCCCTTGCCGGTCAATTTATACTTGTCGCTGCCTTGTTCCTTTTCGACAAGTTTCTTGCCGTATAACCGATTAAGGGTAACAGAAATAGTGCCTTGCTTCACCCGCTTCATGTCTGCTTTCAGCCTATCGATTGGTTCCCAATCGAGATAGGAACTGAATAATAGCAGCATCTCATCCCTGACCGAGCAGTCCGAAAGGACAGTCTTAAACTCTCCGAAATCCTCGATGATTCCACCGATTGGAGCAGTTATAGATTCAATCGCGCTAATAGAATCACTGCTCGACAAACCTGCTTTTACTCTGATAAGTTCCGCCAATGCCCATTGTGCACAAGCAACAGCACAACCACTATCCATTACATTTGGAACAACTTCAAGGTTATGGCAGGTGCGTTTGTTTCGGAGAGTGTTCACAACCCTAAGCGTTCTTGCCAAAACCAGCCGGAGTGATTCCGGCAAGCTGGGAGTAGTTGAAGAGAGGTTATTAAGAAAAGCATCGATATCTCTTGGGCGCGAGCCTGTGCCATTTGTTTGAAAATGAACAAGAATATCGACCATGTCCTCTACAAACTGTCCAATGGCGCTGCTGTAATACGCACCCATCAAGAAATCCTTTTTAAGTTCAGCAAAGTGCGTGAACAGATCGTCAACCAGTTTATCGGGAATAGGAACTGCTTTTAACGCTTTCTTGATTGCTTCGAGATCAGCCATTGGACTCTCCACCACCGAGTTGCTTTACGAGCACAATTGCGGCATCCTCACCGGCCTTAATGAGCTTGTAGTTTCGACCTTCCTGACGAAAATAACCTGCCCCCATGATATTTTTGGAAATATTCCCATCGTGACAGCTGTGATCTCTGCACAGTTCTGCCAGTTCGCTTGCACCGAACAAAGCAATTTGACCTTTTTCTTTCCATAACTTCATAGCTAAAAGGAGAGCCAAATTGGTTTGCTGCTTACTCATTTTATTTCCAGGTATCCTCCTTGTGACAATGTGGATTCCACTTTCGTCCTCATCATAAACCCGTTGCCATTCTTCTGCCGTTATGCCAACCTTCGCAAGCCATTCCCCATTGGATGTAGGTGCTGCTTTGCCAGATTGCGCATCTGTTTTAAGGGATTGTTTTGCTCCAATTAGCAAATAACTCAAAACCACTTTGTATGTTGCTTCGCGCAGTTCAGAGGGAGCGTGGTCAGCTGCTTCTAATGCTTGTTCAATAATGCTCTTAAAATGAGTCATTTATTTTTCCTCCTTAACGGGTTTACTTGGTAAATCATGGATCACAAATTCTTCTCCAATGGTCGAGATTGCGTACTTGCCCTGTTCGCTTCCTTTGTTAAACCAGCTTTTTCTCGATTTTGCATCACGGAATTTCTGAGTCCAGGCTTCTGGCCCACGCACATTCAATAAGCGGTAGCAGGTGAAAACTTCGTCAACCGTAACCTCATTCAAATCATGGTTTTCCTTCAAGTAATAGCAGAAGACGGCAAACTTTTCTTCATGGCCACCAGGACTTTTTGTGTTATAGAAAGCTTGGAGTTTTTGTTTATCGATTCCTAGTTCCACAGTTTTTGGTCCTGTAACCGCCCGTTTTCCGCCAGCGCGTTTTGAGCCTCTTGGACTTCTCGATGTGGAAGAATCCGTCAAACTCGCACCGTTAGGAGCCTCCAGTCTTGCTTGCTGTAGAGTGTCAGCCAACTCATTGTATTTATTTTCGACGAATTCTTTGTCGCCTTCTATCTCGATAAGTGTATCGCCGCGTTGGATTTTGATTTTATACGTAATCCCTTCTGTCATGTGCTCCTCCGCATAAAATATTAAGATGCCTGATTATAGTATATGGCAATCATCTTGTCAAGATATACAGGAAATATACTATCTCACATCCATTGTTAAAATAGTTGCCGCCAAATAGTTGCCCCAAATAGTTGCCGACGACATATTAAAACGAATAAGATATCGAAGGCCGGGTGACGAAGGTCTGGGCGTCGGTGGCGGAGTTGAATTCGTCGCAGGCCGAGGGACCGTTCGGCGAGTCCGAAAATGTCGCGCTGATCAAAACGATCGAGTGCAAAACCGGCACAACGATGCCGTATTGGAATCAGTTCATGGACTGAAAGTCCATGCGACCCGGTCACGGGCTGGAAAGCCCGTGCTACACAAGGTCACGGACTGGAAAGGTAATGCTTCATGCGCGGGCCGCGCATGCTACGAAAAAATCCATTTTTTCCATTTTTCAGGTCAAAAAACCCATTTTCCGCTTGAAATTAAAGCTAAACACTTGTATGGTATATCAATCAGGCAGGGAAAAATGCGGAAAATTTCGATTATGCTGTCAGTTTTAAGCCCGCTCGTGCGTTATAGTTATGGCTGAGAAAGTGATTGATAAAAAACAATAATAAACCGAAAAAAATAGATCTCCCGAAATAAGCCGTCGGGAGAGAAGGTAAAGAAAATGTCAAAGGAACCGCAGGAACTGAAGAAGAAAGCACTGGAGCTCGCGCTGGGACAGATCGAGCGCCAGTTCGGGAAGGGCGCGATCATGCGTCTCGGCGACGATGAGGTCAGCATGCGCCCGGAGGTAATCTCGACGGGATTGCTGTCGCTCGACATCGCGCTTGGGGTCGGGGGCATCCCGAGGGGAAGGATCGCCGAAGTGTACGGCACCGAGGGGTCCGGCAAGACGACCGTCGCGCTTCACATCGCGGCCGAAGCTCAGAAAGTGGGCGGGACGGTCGCGTTCATCGACGCCGAGCACGCGCTCGATCCGGCCTACGCGCGGAGGATCGGTGTGGTCACGGACGAACTTCTCATCAGCCAGCCCGACACCGGCGAGCAGGCACTTGAAATCTGCGAGATGCTTGTGAGGTCCGGAGCGGTCGACCTGGTCATTATCGACTCGGTCGCGGCGCTCGTTCCGAAAGCGGAGATCGAGGGCGAGATGGGCGATGTGCATGTGGGCTTGCAAGCTCGCCTGATGAGCCAGGCGATGAGAAAGCTTACCGCGGCGGTGAGCAAATCGCGCTCGACGATCATTTTCATCAACCAGGTGCGCGAGAAGATCGGGGTTATGTTCGGAAGCCCGATTACTACAAGCGGCGGACGCGCGCTGAAATTTTATTCATCGATAAGGCTCGACATCAAACGGCTCGGCAGCATCAAGCAGGGGAACGATGTGATCGGGAGCAAGATCGCGATCAAGGTCGTCAAGAACAAGCTGGCTCCGCCGTTCAAGGAGGTCGAGGCGGAAATTATTTTCGGAAAGGGACTTTCGCGAACAGGCGATCTTCTGGACCTTGCTGTAGAGAAGAACATCATCAAAAAATCCGGCGCGTGGTTTGCATACAACGATGAGAAACTCGGGCAGGGACGCGAGAATGTCCGCGATTTTCTGGCCGAGAATCCCGACCTCCTCGGCGAGATCGAGCTCGCGATCAAACGCGAGTACGGTCTTGATGAGGAATCGATAGTGATTCCGGACCAGGTGCCGTTGGGGGAAATGGAAGACGAGCAGTAATTATTTCGTTTCGGATAGCAGCTACTTTTTCGAGGACGAAAAAGCTAGCTGCTACCGAAAGGGCTACCGAAAGGGCTACCGAAAGGGACCGAACGGAGAATTTCGGATTTGGAATGTGTAGAGGGGCTTCCGGGCATTGCAGGAAGCCCAATTTTCGTTTAGAATGGGTCTCAAGTCTGGAAGGTCATTTTTCTTGTCGATAAAAAGACAGGGGAGATGGCTATGTTTTGTGCTTTAGTTTTTTTTAATTTCCATTTCGGGAGAAGCACTATGAAAAGACTGAACAACACGAAAGAACAACCCCTGGAGGTGTTACACATACATGCAATTTCCAACATGGTTAATTATTATTTTCTCAATCATACCGGCTTTAGGAATAGGATACTGGTTCGGAATAGCGATAAAGCAGTTTCTCGAGAAAGGAAAAATCGAATCGGCCAATTTGAAAGCTGAGAGGATTGTTAAAGAGGCAACTACTGAAGCGGACGCAAAGACCAAGGATGTGCTCCTTAAAGCAAAAGACCAGGCAGAGCAGCTTCGTGAGGAAGCTGACATAGAAGCGAAAAAACGGCGCAAAGAAATTGAAAGACTTGAGATCAAGTTACAACGCAAAGAGGAATCGCTGGACAAGAAATACGATAACGTGCAGAAACGTCTGGACGTAATCGACAAGAAAGAGAAGCGCATAACGACACTCGAGCAGGAACTTGAAGAAAAGGTGGCGTCGCAGGACACCGAGATCGAACGAATTGCCGGGCTGACTCAGGACCAGGCGAGGGAATACCTTCTCGAAAGAACCGACAAGAAGCTGGACCTTGAGTACGCGCGTCGGCTTGCCGACCACGAGACAAGGGTCAAGGAAGACAGCGACAAGATTTCAAAGAAGCTGGTGACGCTCTCGATTCAGCGGACCGCGGTGGATCATGTCGCTGAGACAACCACCAGCGAGGTAAAACTCACATCGGACGATATGAAAGGCCGGATAATCGGCCGAGAGGGCCGCAACATCCGCACGTTCGAGACGCTGACAGGGGTCGAGGTAATCATCGACGACACGCCGGAAGCGGTTGTGCTGTCCGCATTCGACCCGGTCAGGCGCGCGATCGCGAAGTTGACCATGGAAAAACTCGTGCAGGACGGGCGAATTCATCCCGCGAGGATCGAGGAATCGTTTGAAAAGGCGAAGAAGGAAATCGACAAGTCCATCTGGGAAGCCGGACAGCAGGCCGCTCTGGAGGTCGGCATCGGCGACGTGAACCCGGAGCTTATTAAACTCCTCGGACGTCTTCGATACCGGACAAGTTACGGTCAGAACATTTTGAAGCACTCGATTGAAGTGGCTTATCTGACCGGGAATATAGCCGCGGAGCTCGGCACGAATCCGACATTGGCTCGTCGGTGCGGATTGTTCCACGATATCGGAAAGGCGCTCGACCACGATGTGCAGGGCACGCACGCGTCGATCGGAGCCGAGCTCGCGAGAAAGTACAAGGAGCCGAAAGGCGTAGTGCACGCGATTGCCGCCCACCACGCCGAGATCGAGCAGAAGACGATCGAGGCGATCCTTGTGCAGGCCGCGGACGCCATCTCTGCCGCAAGGCCGGGAGTTCGCGGCGAAACGCTTGAGAGCTATATTCGACGCCTGACCGACCTCGAGGACATCGCGAGCGGATTCGAGGGCGTCGACAGGTGCTTTGCGATACAGGCGGGGCGCGAGGTTCGCGTTCTGGTAATTCCCGAGGAAGTCGACGACCAGTTGACGCCGCTCTTAGCAAGGAGGGTCGCGGACCGAATCGAGGAGCAGCTAGATTATCCGGGACAGATCAAGGTCACGGTCATAAGGGAGATCCGCGCGCACGAGATAGCGAGTTAGAGCGGAGATGTAAAATCTGTGAAAACACAATCCGCGGCCGGAAAGGTCGCGGGTTTTTTAATCTCATTTGCATCCGCTGGCAGCGTATGTCACATTTACCCAATCTCTGGAAGAGCCTGTCTCAAAATTCACTTTTTTGCTATAATGGATGCATCAAGCTAAATACCAGAGAAGGCCGATGAATAACGAGATCAGAGCCAGCTACAACGATGTTTATCTATTCCCGCGGTCGGTTGAGGAATGGGTTTCCGCTGACCATCCCGCGCGATTCATCAGGGAGTTTGTGGAGAGTCTGGATTTGGATGCGATGGGATTCAAGTCCCGCGCGGCGGAAG
>Ga0214473_10007369_pt1 | contig 13059 bp, 14 predicted proteins | sample RVTome_7_FD_203509 | JGI IMG/M metagenome (GOLD analysis project Ga0214473, IMG submission 203509) | Soil microbial communities from uranium-contaminated site in the Upper Colorado River Basin, Wyoming, United States - RVT98D197 | ecosystem: Environmental > Terrestrial > Soil > Contaminated >...
CGAGCGCCGACGAGATGCTGTCGAAGATAGTGTTGACGATCAGCTCGGTTTCCTTCTTGGTCAGGTTCGACAGCTTGGCGACCTCGTCAACGAGGTCAGCCTTCGTCATCGTCGGCACACTCGCCCTCCTTCGGCAGCCTTCCGGGAGTTCGAGGTCACGCTATCACGCGCCAAAAACGCCTGTCAAGCCGCGAGGTTCCATGCCGATCTCGCCAGGGTAGAGGTCCAGGGGGCTCAGTCCAGAAGATAGAGAGGCAGCTTGGAGGACCCAAGCACGGGCAGCGCCGGCAAGCCAGGGCCGGGCCAGCCGGCGGATCGGAGCCATGTGAGGCCTGCCTCTCCGCCTACAAGCTCGGCCAGGTCGAGCAGCCGCCAGGCGCGGCGGGGCCGGACGAGACGCGGCTTGCCTGGAACCCCGCCCAGCTCGCCGGCGAGCCGGATCGCCTCGTCCAGTCCCCCCAGCGAATCGACGAGACCCAGGTCCTTCGCCATCCGCCCCGAGTACACCCGCCCGTCCGCCAGCGCCCGCACCCGCTCCTTCCCGAGCCGGCGACCCTCGGCGACGGCCATCACGAACTGGTCGTGCATGTCGTCGAGGACGGTCTGGAGGACGGCGCGCTCCTCCGGTGTCATGGGCCGGGCGAACGACGCGCTGTCCTTGAACCGGCCCGACTTGATGACCTCGTAGCGGACGCCGACCTTCTTGAGGAGGCCTTCGATCTCGGCCAGCTGCATGATGACGCCAATCGACCCGGTGAGCGTGCCGGGGTTCGCGACGATGCGCGTCGCGGCCGCCGCCAGGTAGTACCCTCCCGACGCCGCCACCGACCCCATGGAGGCGACGACGGGCTTGCCCTGAGTGCGGATCTTCAGAATCGCGTCGTAGATCTCCTGCGTCGGCCCCACGACGCCGCCCGGGCTCTGGATCCGCACGACGATGGCCCGGATCGACGGATCCTCTCCGTAGTCATCGAGCTCGCGCACCACCCGGTCGGCGTCGACGATCAGGCCCTCGACCTCGACGAGGGCGACCCGGTTCCCGCCGAGGGACAGGACACCGGGCTCGCCAAAGACGAGGACCCCCAGCACGACCGCGAAGCAGCCGGCGAAGACGAGCGCGGTGACGCCGAGCGCCCGGACCAGCTTGCCGCGCATGTTCCTGGGCTACCGGCCCGGCCTACTCGTCATCGTCGCCATCGTACCGGTCGCGGTCACGCTTCCGGCCGCGACGGCCGCGGTGCTCCTCCTCCTCCACCACCGGGATGTCGGCGGCGAGATCTCGGAGCGACAGCCCGATGCGCCGCTCGTTCGGCTCGATGCGAATCACCTTCACCGTCAGCTCGTCTCCGAGCTGCACCACGTCCTGGGGCGTCGCCACCGGGCGGCTCGACATCTGCGAGATGTGGAGCAGACCGTCCACGCCCGCCTCGAGCTCGATGAAGGCGCCGAATTCCGTGAGACGAACCACCTTGCCCTTGATGTTCGACCCGACCGGGAACTTCCGGGTGACGTCCTCCCACGGATCCCGCTGGAGCTGCTTGAGACCCAGCGAGATTCGCTTGTTCTCCTTGTCGACGTGGAGGATGACCGTCTCGATCGGCTGCCCCTTCTTGAGGAGCTCGGAAGGGTGCGCCACGTTCCGCGCCCACGTCATGTCGGAGATGTGAAGGAGGCCGTCGATCCCCGGCTCGAGCTCCACGAACGCGCCGAAGTCCGTCAGATTGCGCACCTTCCCCTGCACCTTCACGCCGGGCCGGAAGCGCTCCTCGATCGAGTCCCACGGGTCGGACTCGACCTGCTTCATGCCGAGCGAGATGCGCTTCTGGCCCTTGTCGACCGCCAGGACCATCACCTCCACGTCGTCGCCGACGTTGACCAGCTTGGACGGGTGCCGCACCCGGCGGGTCCACGACATCTCCGAGACGTGGACCAGCCCCTCGATGCCGCGGTCCAGCTCCACGAACGCCCCGTAGTTCGTCAGGCTCACCACCTTGCCCGGGTGGCGGCTACCCACGGAGAACCGCTCCGCGACCGACTCCCAGGGATCGGGGCCCTTCTGCTTGTGCCCGAGCGAGACGCGGCCGGATTCCTTGTCGAAGTGGAGGACGACCACGTCCAGCTTGTCGCCCACCTGCACGAGCTCGGACGGGTGGCTGATCCGTCCCCACGACATGTCGGTGATGTGCAGCAGACCGTCGACGCCGCCGAGGTCGATGAAGGCGCCGTAGTCGGTGATGTTCTTCACGACGCCGGTGGTGACCATGCCCTCGTGGATGACCGCCAGCGTGTGCTTCCGCTTCTCCTCGCGCTCCTCCTCCAGGACCACCCGGCGGGAAAGCACGACGTTGCCCCGGCGCCGGTTGAACTTGATCACGCGCGCCTTGATCTGCTGCCCGATCATCGAGTTGAGGTTCTTCACCGGGCGCAGGTCCACCTGGGAGCCGGGCAGGAACGCCTTGACACCCACGTCGACGGCCAGGCCGCCCTTGACCACTTCCACGACCTTCCCGTCGACCGGCGCGCCCTTCTCGTAGGCCCGCGTGATGACGTCCCAGACCTTGATCTTGTCGGCCTTCTCCTTGGAGAGGACGATGAGGCCCTCGGAGTCTTCCTTGGCCTCGAGGTAGACCTCGATCTCCTGGCCGATCTCCGGCGTGATGCCGCTCCGGTGGAACTCGTCGATCGGGATCGTGCCCTCGCTCTTGTACCCGACGTCGACGAGGACCTCGTTGCTGGTCAGACCGATGATGGTGCCTTTGACGACCTCGCCTTCCTGCAGGTCCTGCAGGCTCTGCTGGTAGAGGTCCTCGAGCTCCTCCTGCCCGGTCTCGGGGGCGCTCCCGCCCGCGATGGGCCTCGCCGCCGGCGTCCGGTCCGTCGCTGCCATCGGGCCCTCCCCAACCTCCCACGGGGATGCTCCGGTCCCGGCACCCCCGCCGTACCGCCCCGCCGCGTGGGCCTCGGGATCCTGTGTGAACTGGTCCATTCCTGTTGTTCCTCCGTTCAGTGAATTCGACCTGCCAGGGCTCGCCCCGGGGTCGTGGGATCCGTGCGTGTGTCCTCGGCGGCGGCGGGACGTCCCCGCTCGACCTCCGTCTTCAGACGGCCGACGGCCGCCATGATCTCGTCGCTGACCTCCTGGTATCGCGTTCTCCCGCGCTCGCGGACGAATCTGATCGGCGCGCCGAACGTCACCGTCACCCGGGCCGGACGCGGCAGCACCGCGCCCCGCGGCAGCGCCCGGCCCGAGCCCTGGACGTAGACGGGCACCACCGGCGCCCCCGAGAGCGCGGCGAGCATCCCGGCACCCGGCCGGGCCGGCTGGAGGTGCCCCTCGGTGCCTCGCGTCCCCTCCGGGAAGACCAGGACGGCTCGGCCGTCGCCGAGCAGCCGGAGCGCGAGGCGAAGGGCCGCGGAATCCGATCCGCTCCGGTCCACGGGATGCGCGTTGAGCCGACGGATGAGCGCGCCGAACCCCGGGATGCGGAACAGCTCGGTCTTCGCCATGTAGTCGAGCTCGCGCGGCATCACGGCGCCGATCAGCGCCGGGTCCAGCACGCTCAGGTGGTTCGAGGCCAGGAGCAGGCGGCCCTCCCGGGGCACCCGGTCCGCGCCGACCACCGAGAGGCGGAACAGGACGCGACTGAGCGCGGCGATCATCAGCTTCAGGGTCGCGTAGAGCACGCCCGCTCGACCTCCTTCGCCATCAGTTCCACGACCTCGTCCACCGTCATGTCGCTCGAGTCGACGTACGTCGCGTCAGCGCTCTGCGCGAGTGGGGCGACCGAGCGCGTCCGGTCCGCGTCGTCCCGGGCCCCGATGGCGGCCCGGATGGCTTCCAGGTCGGCCGCGCCGCCGCCGGCCCGCTGCTCCGCGAAGCGACGCCGGGTGCGCGCGTCCGACGACGCGTCCAGGTAGAACTTGCACTCCGCCTCCGGGAAGACCACCGTGCCCGCGTCCCGTCCCTCGACCACGACCGGACCCCGTGCCGCATGCTCGCGCTGGAGCCGGTCCGCGAACGCCCGGACATCCGGGCGCCGGGACAGCGTGGCGGCGCGCTCGCTCACCGCGGGCGAGTAGAGCGTCTCGGTCACGTCCTGACCGTCGACGCGCACGCGCTGCCCGCCCGGAGCCGGCACGAACTCGACGCTGAGACTCCGGAGCACGGCCTCGACGGGCGCGCCCCGGGACGCGCGCCAGGCGACCGCCCGGTAGATCGCGCCGCTGTTGACGTAAGCGAAGCCGAGCCGCTCGGCCAGCCGGCGAGCCACCGTGCTCTTCCCGGCTCCGGCGGGACCGTCGATCGTCACGACCACGTCCCGGCCCGGCTCACCGGCGCTGTCACTCGGCCTCACGCCACCACCTCGACGGCATCCTCGCCGGCCAGCGCGCGGCACGTGGCCACGAAGTCCGGATAGGAGGTGGCGATGCAGTCGATCCCCTCGACCAGGGTCGGACCGTCCGCCAGGAGCCCGGCGACCACGAGAGCCATCGCGAGGCGGTGGTCGCCCCAGCTCGACACGCGCGCCCCGCGGAACGGCGCCGCGGCTCCCGCGGAGCGGCCCGCGACGCGGAAGCCGTCCGGCCGCTCCTCGATCGCGACGCCCATCTTGCCGAGCTCGGAGGCGAGGACGCGGATCCGGTCCGATTCCTTCACGCGAAGCTCGGCCGCGTCGCGCACGACGGTGGGGCCCTCGGCGCAGGCCGCCGCCACGGCCAGGATCGGCATCTCGTCGATGGCCCGCGGCACGAGCGTGCCGCCCACCTCGACCCCGCGAAGCGGCCCTGGCCCGACCCGGAGATCCGCGATCGGCTCGCCGTCCCCCTCCCGCGCCAGGACGTCGACTCGCGCTCCCATCGCCTCGAGGATGTCGAGGACCCCGGTCCGCGTGGGATTGACTCCCACTCCCCGCACGGTCACCGCTCCGTCCGGGGCCGCCGCGCCCGCGACCAGGAAGAACGCGGCCGACGAGATGTCGCCCGGCACGCGGCAGAGACGGCCCACCAGCCGGCGGCCCGGGACCACCGTCACCGTCTCGCCGTCCACCCGGACGTCGCCGCCGAACGCGGTCAGCATCCGCTCGGTGTGGTCGCGACTCCGGACCGGCTCCACCACGCTCACCGGTCCGGACGCCGACAGCCCGGCCAGGAGCACAGCCGACTTCACCTGCGCGCTCGCCACCGGCGAGACGTGGCGGATGGGGTGAAGCGGCCGCGCGCCGACGATCGCCAGCGGCAGCCTGGCGCCGCCCCGCCGCCCGACGACACGGGCGCCCATCCGCGTGAGCGGCTCAATCACGCGATCCATGGGGCGCCGGCGGAGGGACTCGTCGCCCGTGAGCACCGTGGTGAACGGCTGGCCCGCCAGGACACCCACCAGGAGCCGCGCCATGGTCCCGGAGTTCCCGCAGTCCACGACGTCACCCGGCTCCGTGAGCCCCTCCTGCCCCGCCCCCTGGATCACGAAGTGCCCGGGCCCCTTTCGCGCCACCTCGGCGCCGAGCGCCGCGACGGCTCGCAGGGTCGCCAGGCAGTCCTCGCCCTCGAGGAAGCCCTGCACCTCGGTGAGCCCGTCGGCGAGCGCTCCAAGGAGCGCGGCGCGGTGCGACACCGACTTGTCGCCGGGTACGGAGATCGTGCCGGCGATGCGTCGGACGGGACGGACGACGGCGTTCACGCGAGCTTCTCCCGAACCTCGCGGGCGCGTCCGAGCTCCGCCTCGAGGGTCGTCCAGTCGCCGCGCGCCACGAGCTCGCGCCACCGTCCGAGGACCGCCTCGTAGCGCGCGAGCGCGTCGAGCAGCGGCCCCCGGTTCTCGCGGAAGATGTCCCCCCAGAGCGCCTCCGCGGACGCCGCGATGCGCGTCGTGTCGATGAAGCCGCGCCCCGCGAGAGGCAAGGCGTCCCCGTCAGCCGCCGAGACCAGCGCATAGGCCGCCAGGTGGGGCAGGTGGCTGATCTGGCCGACCAGATGGTCGTGGGCCTCCGCGGAGAGACGCCGCACCGTGCTCCCCAGCCCCTCCCAGAGGGCGGTCGCCGCCAGGACCGCAGACTCGGGCGTGTCGGGGGTGGGCGTCAGGAGCGCGAGCCGTCCATCGAAGAGGTCCGCCGCCGATGCCTCGAAGCCTGAGCGCTCGGAGCCGGCCATGGGATGCCCGCCGACGAAGCTCACCCCCGCCCGGGCCGGACATCCGCTCGCCGCGTCGACCACGCTCCGCTTCACGCTGCCGGCGTCGGTCAGGACCGCGCCGGGCGCGAGATGCGGCCACGCGGCGCGAATGAGGCCCGGCAGCGCCCCCACCGGCGCGCACAGCACGACCAGGCTCGCGCCCGCGACGCCCGCTGCCAGGTCGGTCGTACCCACGTCGGCCGCCCCCGCGTCGAGCGCCACCCGGATCGCGGCCTCGTGCCGCGCCACCACGACCACCTCGCGGGCGAGCCGTCGGGCCCGGACGCCCCGGGCAACCGAGCCCCCGATGAGGCCCGGGCTGACGACCGTCAGGCGTGGCCAGCGGGGCGCGCTCACGAGCGGGCGGCTCCCTTCCCGAGCACCGTCCGCAGCGCCTCCACCAGCCGTGCGTTCTCCTCGGGCGTCCCGACCGTGATCCGGAGCGCCTGCTCGACGCCGAAGCTCGTCATCGGACGCACGATCACGCCGAGCTTGAGGAGTTGCTCGTAGACTCGCGTCGCATCGTCGAACTCGGCGAGGATGAAGTTGGCGCGGCTCGGGACGTGGCGGACGCCCAGGGCGGTGAACGCCGCCGCCAGGCCTCGCACGCCCTCCCGCACCGCCTCGACGGATCGCTGAACGTGAGACTCGTCTCCCAGGGCGGCGAGCGCCGCGACCTGGGCCAGCGTGTTCACGTTGAACGGCTGGCGGATGCGGTTCACGAGCGCGATGCAGTCGGGGTCGGCGACCGCATAGCCCACCCGGAGTCCCGCCAGGCTCGCCATCTTCGAGAACGTCCGCAGGACCACGACGCGCTTCCCGTGCCGGAAATGGCTCAGCGTGTCCGGGAAGTCCGGGCCGGCGGCGAAGTCGTAGTAGGCCTCGTCGAACACGACGATCACGTGGTCCGGTACCTTGTCGAGGAACTTCTCGACTTCCTCCGCCGTCACGATCGTGCCCGTCGGGTTGTTCGGGTTGGCGATGAACACCATCTTCGTGAGCGCGGTGATCGCGCGGCGCATCTTCGGCAGGTCGATCCGGTGCTCCTTCAGCGTCACCACCACGCGGGTTCCGCCGACGGCCTGGACGATCGACGGATAGACGACGAACGAGGGATGCGGGAGGACGACTTCCTCGCCGCGTCCAACGAAGGTCCGGGCCAGGAGCTCGATCAGCTCGTTCGAACCGTTGCCCAGCACGATCGACTCGGGGGACACCCCGTGCTTCTTCGCGAGGGCCTGCCGGAGGTAGTAGCCGGAGCCGTCCGGGTACCGGTGGAGCCCGGCGAGCGCCTTCCGGACCGCCTCCAGCACGCCGGGCGGCGGCGGAAAGGGGTTCTCGTTCGACGCCAGCTTGACCGCCCCCGGGATGCCGAGCTCCCGCTCGAGCTCCTCGATGGGCTTGCCGGGCTGGTAGGGATGGATGTCCAGGATCGGCTCGTTGACCAGGCGCTCCCAGGCGGCGCTCACGTCGCGCGCCTCACACCAGCACCGGGTACGACCCGAGAACCTTGAGAAAGAGACAGCGCTCGCGGACGGCCGCCAGCACGCCCTGCGTCACCGGGTCGTCCCGGTGGCCCTCGAAGTCCACGAAGAAGACGTACTCCCACGGTCGCCGCCGGGTGGGCCGCGACTCGATCTTGGTGAGGCTCAGGCGCGCGCTCGCGAACGGCTCCAGGATCCGGTGGAGCGTGCCTACCTCGTCGCGGATCGAGAACAGGATCGAGGTCTTGTCCCGTCCCGTCCGGCCGGCGGCCCGGCGGCCGATCACGAGGAATCGGGTGACGTTGTTCGCGTAGTCCTCGATGCGCTCGCGGAGCGCGGGGATGCGGTACAGCTGGCCGGCCAGCTCGCTCGCCACCGCCGCCGTGGCGGCGTCGAGCGCGGCCTGCTCGGCCGCGATCGACGTGGACGGCATCTCCACCACCTCGGCGTCCGGCAGGTGCCGGTTGAGCCAGCCGCGGCACTGGGCCAGGGCCTGCGGATGCGAGAACACACGCTTGACGTCGCCCAGGTCGGCGGCGCGGGAGAGGAGGTTGTGGTGAATCTCGAGCGACACCTCTCCGCAGATCAGGAGCTCCGAGTCGATCAGCCCGTCGAGGGTGTGGTTCACCACCCCCTCGCTCGAGTTCTCGATCGGCACGACTCCGACGTCCGCGCGGCCGCGCTCGACTTCCTCGAAGACCTCGGGAATGCCGCGCGCGGGCAGGAACTCGGCGCTCGAGCCGAAGTGCCGGAGCGCGGCCAGATGGGTGTTGGTTCCCTGGGGGCCGAGGTAGGCAGCGCGGAACGGCCGCTGGAGACAGCGAGACGCCGACAGGATCTCGGACCAGATCGAGCGGATTGCCCCGGCGGGCAGCGGCCCCGGGTTCAGACGAGCCAGCTCGTCGAGGATCTCCTGCTCGCGCTCGGGGACGAGGACCGGCTCACCGGACTCTCGCTTCGCGCGGCCGATCTCGAGCGAAAGCTCCGCCCGCTGGCTGAGCAACCGGAGGAGCAGGCGGTCGATTTCATCGATACGTGCTCGCCATTCATCCAAACCCATCAAATCTCCAGGAGGGGGGCGTAGAAGAGCCCGCACAGTATAGGCCAGGGATCGGCGCCATGCAAGCAAGCCCCCGCCAGGGGCGGCCGCAAGAGGGGCCGGGCCCTACCTCCGGGAAGGTCGACAGCCGCCGGCTAGAGCGGAAGGCGGGAGGGTCGGCTCGGCCCGGAAACGGCCAGGCGGGCCACCTCGGCCGGCGTCAGCTCCCTCCACTGCCCTGACGGAAGCTCGCCCAGCTCGAGCGACCCGAAGGTGACCCGCCGAAGGCGCTCAGGCGGGGTGCCGGAGCCTCACGATGTTCAGCGCCTTCACCGGCCTCGCCAGACCCTTGACGGCCAGGAGTCCCACCTCCTCGACCTCCAGGAGTGGCTCCACCTCCGGGAGGAGTCGGGGCGAGATCAGGATCTGGCCGGGCTTGGCCTCGCCGCAGAGACGCGCGGCCAGGTTCGTGACGGTGCCGATGGCACCATAGTCCCAGCGTCCCTCGAAGCCGATGGCGCCGATGGTGGCGAACCCCTTGGCGACGCCGATGCCGAGGTCAAGCTCGTAGCCGCTGCGGTGCCAGCGCACCGCCAGCTCGGCAGCCCGTTCCCGCATGGCCACCGCCATCCGCACGGCGCGTTCCGCGGCATCCGGCACCGGGAGGGGATCGTTGAAGAAGATCATCATCCCGTCGCCCGTGAACCGCTCCAGGGTCCCCTCGTGGGCGAGGATCAGCTTGCCCATCTCGGCATGGTACTCGCGCAGCACCCCCATCAGCTCCTCGGGCTCGGAGGTCTCCGCGAAAGCGGTGAACCCGCGGAGGTCGAGGAAGACGACCGTAATCTCCCGCCGGTGCGTCTTCAGGGGATCATCCGCCCCGCCCCGGATGATCAACTCGGCCAGCTGGGGCGAGAAGAAGCGTTTCAAGCGGCCGAGCTGCTCCACCATCCGGTAGGTGCGGGCGTTGTCGATGGCGGTCGCCGCCTGGTTCCCGACGATGCGCAGGAGCACCTCGTCCAGCTCGTCGAAGGCGTTCGGCGTTCGGCTCTCCACGACCAGGACGCCCACGAGGCGGTCCTTGACCGTGAGCGGGAGGGCAAGCTGGCTCTGCGCGTCCGGCAGGCCGGGCATCGAGACTGGGGCCTCCCCGGGGCCGACCTCGCCCGCGGCTTCCATCCGCGCGCGCACGCTCTTCAGGTAGCGCATGCTGGCGCCGATGTTCCCGATCCGCATCATCTTCCGGCGCTCGCCGACCACGCCGATGACGCCCTCCCCCAACAGCACTTGGGCTCCCGCGCCCTCGTCGGCGTAGCCGCGGGTCGCCGCGACGCGTAGGACGTCGGCGGCCAGGTCCTTGAGGAGGATCATCGAGTGCGCGAAGCCGAGGACGCGATCCATCGCCCGGAGGACGATCCCGAGGACCTCGTCGAGGTCCAGCGTGGAGGTGATCTCGGAGGAGATCTGCTGGATGATCCGGACGTCGTTGGATTTCCTGGCGAGGTCGCGGTTAAGGCGGTCGATCGTCTGCTGATTCTCGGCGACCTGCTCACGGAGCGCGGACGAATCGTGAGGGTCAGCAGCCACTGTCGTATTGCGGCGTCAGCGAGGCCCGGGGATCTCCGCCAGCGGGATCCGCTCCCCGACGGCTTTCCTGACGGCGGTCACCCGGAAGATGTCGGCGGCCCGCAACTTGAAGATCCCCTTCATACCAACCATGGAAGCGATGGCCTCGATCTTCATCTCCATGACGTCGAAGATCGGTCCGCTGGTGTCGGACCGGACGAACTCCAGCTCGAGGTCCCACGCCTCGAACGTCTCGGGACTGATCACCCACGCCACGGCCCGCGGGTTCTCCGCGATGTTGCGCTTGGTCTTGTTGAAGAACTGGTGGGAGAGCGCCACGTGATCGGGATCGACGTAGTAGACCTGCGAGATCGCGCTCGCGTTCGGCGTGCCGTCGCGCGAGCACGTCACGACGTGCGACGGAATGACACCCTGCAAGGCCGGCTTGATCTCGTCTGGTAGGAGGTCCATGGAGCGCTGCTTCTCCTAGGACAAGAGGGTCCCGGCACCGGGACCCGGAGTCTGCAGAAAGACCTCCGCCGCCCGAAAGGTGATCGCGACGCCCGGCGTGTGGGCAAGGCCCAGAGTTAGCGGCCGCGCAATCGCGTCCGGGAAGCCGGCCGCGAGGGCAGACGCCAAGAGCGCGCTGCGGTACACCTCCTGGCGGGCACGGTCCGCGTCATCCGTGGGTCGGGATGAGAGGTATGTCCCCTTGAGCTGGTAGGCCTCGTGGCTGGCGAGCGCGACGCCAAGCGCGATCCGACCGTTCTCCGTCAGGTCGCGCAGAACACGCCCGGAGCGGGCGGCCGGGACGAAGACCGTCACCGTCCGCCGATCCTCGTGGACCATTGCGCCGACGGCGAAGGTGTGCGCGGGCCGAAGCGCCTCGTCCCGGGTCCCGATTTGCATGAACGCCGGACCGTGCAAGACCTCGACCACTCGATCGGGGATCATGCCTCGGGCGATCCCGCCCCTACGCCCACTGCTTGCCGAGCTTTCCGAGCCCCGCCTTCCCGAGCTCGTCGGGGCTCAGCACGATTCTGAACCGGCAGTCGGCGTTGAACTTCAAGAAGAACGGCTCGGCGAACCGGGGCACGTCGGAGGGGCTGTCGAGCTCGATCAGCAGTACGGCGCCGCGGCGGCCGTCTTGCTCCGTGAAATAGACCGCCTGCGGCTTGAGGCTCTCGAGAATCTTGTTGATCGTGTCTCCGGCCGTGCCGGCCCGCACGAGGCTGTTGAACGGCTCGTGGGGGATGTCGACCGTGAGCAGCATCCTCATGCGCTGACCTCCTGTTGGAGACTCGAAGATCCCGATCGCCCGCTCTCGCGGATAGTTGAGGAGACCATATGATAGTGGAGCGGGACGACCCGCACAAGGTGCGTGCGCTTCAAATGCGCTTCTGGCGCTCCCTCGCGGACGAACGGGCGACCCTGACCCCCGCCAAATTGTGGAAGTTGGGCTAGCTCTGCGGGCTGGGAGAGTGGCTCCCCCCGGGGGCCGCCAGACGCCTCACCTCGGACGACGTCAGCTCCCTCCACTGCCCCGACGGTAGCTCGCCCAGCTCGAGCGACCCGAAGGCGACCCGCCGAAGGCGCTGCACGACGAGGCCCACCGCGCGGCACAGCCGCTTGACCTCCCGATACCGGCCCTCGGACAGGCTCAACTCGACCCAGTGGAGCCCGGCCCCGGCGCCACGCAGCCGCCGGGCGTGATCGACGCGCGCCGGCCCGTCCTCGAGGATCACCCCGCGCTCGAGCGCCTGCAGCACGTCCGGATCGAGGCGCCCCTGGACCAGGACGTGATAGACCCGGCGGGCGCCGTGCCGGGGATGGGTCAGATGGAACGTGAGGGCACCATCGTTGGTCAGGAGGAGGAGCCCCTCGGCGTCGAAATCGAGCCGCCCCACCGAGTGGAGGCGAACGCCGAGATCCGGCACGAGGTCGAACACGAGAGGCCGCCCGCGCAAATCCTCTCGGGTGGTGAGGAACCCTGGGGGCTTGTGCAGGAGCACGTAGCGCTTCGGCTCGGCTCTCGGGACCGGCTGCCCGTCGACCTCGACGCGGTCCCGGTCGGGGTCGGCGTGGGCGCCCAGCTCGGTCACGAGCACGCCGTTGACGCGGACCCGTCCCGCCACGATCAGCCGCTCGGCGGCCCGCCGCGACGCGACGCCCGCTTCGGCCAGGAGCTTGTGGAGCCGGACGGGCGGCATGGCCCTCAGGCCGGGGACGAGAGCCCGCGCTCCTCCCCGACCCGATCTGGCCCGACCCGATCTGGCCCGACCCGATCTGGCCCGACCCGATCTGGCCCGACCCGATCCGCCTCGATCCGATCCGGCCCAGCATCGAGCGCGAGGTCCGCGTCGACGGATTCCGGATCGGCCAGCGCGACGGCTACCTCGGCGGCATCGCTTCCGGCAGGCGCCTCCCCGGGCGCGCCCGCCGGCGATTCGAAAGGCGGGAGGTCCCCGAGGTCCCTGAGGCCGAAGTGCTCGAGGAACTCGCGCGTCGTTCCGTAGAGCACCGGTCGGCCCGGGGTGGCCTTCCGGCCGACGACCCGGACGAGGCGCCGCTCGAGGAGGTGCGTCAGCACGCTCTCGGTCCCGACGCCCCGGAGCTGCTCGATCTCGGGCCGCGAGATCGGCTGGCGGTACGCGACGATCGTCAGCGTCTCCACCGCCGCCCTGGACAGGCGGCTCTTCAGGCGGAGCCGCTGGAGGCTCATGAGCACCGGAGCGTGCTCGGGCCGCGTCACCAGACGCACACCGCCCCCAACCTCGACCACGGCCAGGCCGCGCGGGGTCT
>Ga0214473_10007371_pt1 | contig 13058 bp, 10 predicted proteins | sample RVTome_7_FD_203509 | JGI IMG/M metagenome (GOLD analysis project Ga0214473, IMG submission 203509) | Soil microbial communities from uranium-contaminated site in the Upper Colorado River Basin, Wyoming, United States - RVT98D197 | ecosystem: Environmental > Terrestrial > Soil > Contaminated >...
GCCGTGCACGCTGCTGAGCTCGGCGCGCTCCATCAACAGCCGCATACAGCACGCCGTGCTGCTCAACGCGATCAAGGCGCCCACCGCAAGGGACTCCTTCGCGGGGAGCTGGAGCAGGAGGCACACGGCGCAAGCCGCCGCCGCAGTGAGCACGACCTGCAAGACGCCAGCGAGCAGGGTTCTGGCCCCCAGGCGTCGCAGGTGATTCCAGGAGAATTCCAAGCCTAGGTTGAAGAGGAGCAGCGACACGCCTAACTCGGCGATCGCCGTAATATCCTGTTCGCGGCGCAGGACGTGCACACTCCCAGGCCCGCCCAGAATCATGCCCGCGAGCAGGTAGCCGATCAGCGGGCTCTGGCCGAAACGAGAGACGATGCCGCCGAGCAGTAAGGCCGCGCTCAACAACAGCACGATATCGAACAGGAGTTTCCAGATGTCCACTCTGACTCGCCCTCCGCGCGGGCCAGCGCAATACACGGCGAGGGGGGGAGCCCTCGGTACGATGCAGCGCCGTCTGACCCGGCGCTTCCGACAAGACACCACCGTTCAGGCACGGCGCCGGTTCGCCGGCGTTTATCGTGTTCCACGGCGTTTGGAGCAAGGGCCAAGCGGCGCGACTGGCTGGGGGAGCGGGCTAACCCTGCTTGCCGAGCGTGAGGAAATCGGCGGCAAGGGCGATCGCTTCAGCCGGGCTTGCTGCCAAGCGGAGTCGGCCTGACTCGATGTGGGGCTTCAACTGCGGTTCGAGCGTTCGCCCCAGCAGGATCAACGGCCTGTCGTTCTTAAGGGCCAGGACGACCTCGGAAAACGTACCCAGACCGCCCGGCAAGGCGATGACCACGTCGCTCGAAAGGACGTTGATGACGTTTCGCGCGTCCCCCATGCCGGTGACGATGGCGATGTCGAGGTGGGGCGAGGCGGCGTGGTCGTCGCCGTCCGGCAGGACGCCAATCACGGTCCCGCTGGCCTCCCCAGCACCGGCGGCCGAGGCGGCCATGACGCCGCAGTTGCGGCCGCCGTTCAGAAGCACCCAGCCGCGCTCTGCGATCAAGCGGCCCAACTCGACGGCCATCGCGAAGACCTCGTCGGTCACACTGGCCCCGCCCATCACCCCTATGACCGGTTTGCGCACGGTTTGTCCCCGATCAGCGGAGGGCGTCGCATCTCGATGCGGCCGGTCGCCATGGCAGTCAAGCCACCACCTTCGAATCCGGACGACCCCCGGGAGCGGCACCCGTGGACCATTAAAGCTTCCTCCGTTGCCTTCGCCGGGGAGCGCGGTTGAAATACACCGCGTGGAGCCTTCCTTCGAGATCTTCGACCACACCGCCGACGCCGGCCTGCGCATCCGGGCGGCGACGCCTGCCGGCCTGCTACGACCAGCCGCCGAGGGGTTGTACGCGATCATCGGCGAACTCGTCCCGGCGGATCGATGGTCTCGGAAGACGTTCGAGTTCGAAGGCTCGGACGCGTCGATCCTGCTGCGCGACTACCTTGCGGAGCTCCTGTTAACCTTTGAGCGTGACGGCCGGATCGCCTCGGCGGACGACGTGACGGGCTTTGACGATCGCCGACTCAACGTCACCGTGCGCCTGGCACCTGTCGACCCGAAGCGCACGGTCTACCATCACGAGGTCAAGGCGATAACCTATCATGAACTGGCCATCCGCACGATCCCGGGCGGATACGAGGCCACCGTCATCGTGGACATCTAGACCATGGCCGACAACTACACCGGACCCCTCGAACGCCTCGATGCCAACCGTTGGCGCATCCCCAAGTCCTACAAGCCGGGGATGAACGTCGACGGGATCATTTACGCCGACGAGGACATCCTAGCCGCTGTCAAGCAGGACAAGTCGCCAGAGCAGGTCGCCAACGTGGCCTGCCTGCCGGGCATCGTCAAGGCCTCCCTGGCCATGCCCGACATCCACTGGGGGTACGGCTTTTGCATCGGCGGTGTGGCCGCGACCGATCCAAAGAAGGGCGGAGTCATCAGCCCCGGCGGGGTCGGCTACGACATCAACTGCGGCGTCCGCTTGCTCCGCACCAACATTCCGCTGAAGCGCGCCGAAAAGCACATGGAACGCCTGGTCGAGCAGCTTTTCACGACCGTTCCCTGCGGCGTGGGTCGCGGAGGCGTGGTCAAGTTCAGCAAGAAAGAGTTGAAGCGGCTCATGACCGAGGGCGCACCCTACGTGGTCGCTAAGGGCTTTGGCTGGGACTCCGACGTGGCCGCCACGGAGGCGGGCGGCCGCATTCCCGACGCCGAGCCCGACCTTCTGTCCGAGCGGGCCCTCGAACGCGGGCACGACCAGTGCGGCACCCTGGGCAGCGGCAACCATTTCCTCGAGGTCCAGGTCGTCGAGCACATCGATGACCCGCGCGCCGCACAGGCGATGGGGCTGGAGCAGGGTCACCTCACGGTCATGATCCACTCGGGGTCGCGCGGGCTGGGATACCAGGTGTGCGAGGATGCGCTCAAGCGTCTGCATGATGTTCCGGGCAAGTACGGGATCGACCTGCCCGACAAGCAGCTCGTATGCGCCCCGGTCGAATCGCCCGAGGGCCGGCACTACCTGGGGGCGATGCGGGCCGCGGCCAACTTCGCCTGGTGCAATCGGCAGATCATGACCCACCTGGCCCGCGAGGCCTTCTTCGAAGTGTTCGGCCAATCAGCAGAGGAACTGGGCATGTCCCTGGTGTACGACGTGGCCCACAACATCGCCAAGATGGAGCCGTACGAGGTCGAGGGGCGGACCTGCGAGCTGTGCGTGCACCGCAAGGGGGCGACGCGGGCATTCCCGCCCGGGCATCCCGAGCTGCCCGAGCGCTACCGGGCCATCGGCCAGCCCGTGCTCGTCCCGGGCGACATGGGGCGATCGAGCTACGTGCTGGTCGGGCGTGACGGATCGATGGAGCACACCTTCGGCAGTTCGTGCCACGGGGCGGGGCGGCGGATGTCCCGCGGGGCCGCGATCCGGGCCAGCAAGGGACGGTCGATCCGACAGGAGCTGCTTGACCGCGGGGTCATCGCCCGGGCCCGCGGCCGCACCGGGCTCGAGGAAGAGCAGCCCGACGCCTACAAGGACGTGATCAGCGTGGTCAACGTCCTCCACGCCGCCGGCATCAGCCACAAGGTCGCCAAGCTCCGCCCCCTCGGGGTGATCAAGGGCTGAGACCATCGTGAGTTTCTCACGCCGTGCGTTGTGTGCGTTTTGCGCGCAGGTTGCCGGGTGGTCCGGCCAACGGGGCGCTACGAATCTGGGGCACGAAGGCCCTCAGCCCTGAAGGGGCGCCCTACCGCAGCCCAGGGCAACGCCCTGCGGAATCATCGGGGAAAAGGGCAACGAGCCCTGAAGGGGCGACATAAGATGTCTATCCCGCCCTTTCAGGGCTTGATGGTTCGAGGAGGGCTGGGTTCCCAGGGCGCTGCCCTGGGCTCTTGTATCACGCCCCTTCAGGGCGGAAAGCTCCTTTGGTTGCGGGCGCAGGCCGGCCTTACCGTGTAACGGAAGTAGGGATCGCGGTACGTGCCCTTCGCGGCCGCCCGCGGTGACGCTCAGCTTCCGGAATCCGTCAGGTTAGCCGACAGGGGGGCGAAGTCGGCGAGATCGGCGTCGGCGTCGCCGTCGAGGTCGGCGCGCTGGAACTGCTCCGGATCGCAGCCGGGCGGCGGCGTAGTGACATCGGGGCCGGCCATGCACCCGGCGAACGCCGACACGTCGTCCAGGTCCACCGTTCCGTTTTGATCGAGGTCCCCGGGGATCGCGGGGATGAACTCATACGCGCCGCGATCTACGATGGCGTTGAAAACGCGCGGCCGGCCGTCCAGGTCCGTTACTACGCCAGGCGGCACAGCAGCGCTGTCCCCGGTGTCGATGGCCGGGGAGCCGGCCTGGAGACGAGGATCGTCGTCCGAGGTTCCGAAGACGTCGTCGGGACCGTCCGGGTCGCGCATCAACGGGTCGGTGCCGTTGTTCTCGACGCCCCCGAACATGCCGGTCCAGCCCTGTACGGTCGAGAATCCCACCAGCGCGGCGCTGCCGGAGACGCCGATTTGTGCGGGCTCGTCCATAACGCCACTGGAGGTGTTGCTCCACAGGATGCTGTTCGACACCGCTGCAGCGCTATCGCTGATGTACAGGCCACCGCCGAAAATCGCGCTGTTGCCCACGACGGTGCAGTTGACCAGCCCCGTGTTGCTGTTATCGACGTTCATCAACCCGCCGCCCAGCGTTGCCGTGTTGCCGGCAATGAGGCAATCGTACAGACCCACAAAGGAGGAAGAGGAGGTGTACAACCCGCCGCCGCTGCCGACGGCATCGTTGTTTCGGATGATGCAATCGTCCAGCGTCGCCGTTGATTCGAGAAGGCTGGCCATCCCGCCGCCGAAGCCGGCCGTGTTGTCGCTGATCACGCAACGCTGCAGCGCCGGCTGGCAAAACGAGTAGGCATACAGGCCGGCACCTTGGTTGGCGCCTTGGCTCTCGATGGGCCCGGTGTTCCCCTCGAACGTGCACGACGTCAGCACGGGCTCGCAATTGAACAGAATCGCCATGCCCGCCCCGTACGTTGCGGAATTGGCGCGGAACACGCAATCCGTCAGCACCGGATCGCACTCCGCGTAGGCGTACAGGCCGCCGCCTCCCTCGGGCCACGTCGTGCCCGTGACTACGTTGGAGGAAAACGTACAACCCTCGAACGTGGAACGGTTATTCACGAAGAGGTAAGCGCCTGCGCCGAACCGTGCCGCGGTATTCAAAGTAACCGTGCAATCACGAAACGTCGGCGACCCGCCGCCGTACACCCGGATGCCGCCGCCCCCGTCGTCGGGATCAACGCCGTCGGCGTTGCCGCCCGTGATGGTGAAGCCGTCGAGAACCGCGGTCTCGTCGTTGAGATCCGCGACGACGACGTGAAAGCTGTTGTCGCTGGTGTCGCCAGGCACGCCGAGGTCGCCGCTGAGCGTGGTCAGGTTGAGCGAAACATCACGCTCGGCGAGATCGGTTTCGCCGCCCGCGAAGCCGCCATACAGGGCGAGACCGTTGCCCAGGTGAAACGAGGCGCTTCGGTCACCCGTGGCGCGGTCGGGCTTGTAGACGCCGGCCGCGACCCAGATCTGGTTCACCTGCCCGCTGGAGCCGGCCGCAGCGCTGAGCGCGTCGGTCAAGTCGACGAATGCGGTCGCCCAGGTGGTTCCGTCGCCGCCTGGTTCGGCGTCCACGTCCACGTACAGCACGGTCGGCGGCCCGGCGGCCGCGCCTGCTTGGGCGCAAAGGCCCCAAAGCGCAAGGCACGCAACGCCCGGTCGGAGCCCGTGGGAATGCAGCCGCCCGCACTCGATCTGTTTCTTCATGACCCCAGCCCCAGCACGCGGCCCGGAAGGGCGATCTCTCGGTCCGGCCGGTAGATCATACCCGGCGCGCCGCGGCTGGTTCAACTGGCCGGCCCGAGTTTTCGTTCATGGCGTTGCGTGGGTGACCCGCCCGCGTGCCGGGGGGCTCCACGTTCGATTCACTCCCTCATGTGCGGCTTTGCCAGCGGGGGACCATGCGACGTACAATGCGGCGTCCGTAACGCGCATGTTCCGGAGGATCGGTCCCGATGGTCCTCTCGACGTATCAGCTTAGTCGGCTGGCCGGCGTAGGCGGGACGGTGCCGCCGTTCTGCGTTGCCTGTGGCTACAACCTGACCGGGGCGGTGTCGGAGCGATGCCCGGAGTGCGGGACCTACTTTACGGCCAAGGAGTGGGCCCGGGAGGTCGCCCGACTCAAGGCGGAAGCCTACCGGATCAAGGACGCGGAGCGATGGCAGCGCGTCGGTCTGGCGCTGGCGATCATCGGTGTCGTCCTTGTGGCACTTTCCATCCCGAACCGCACTGGCGCGGCCGGCACCCTGCTGCGGACGCTGGCGTTCCTGTGCGGCGTGGGGGCGTTTTTCCTGGGGCTGGCACCGTTTCGCGTGAAGCGGCTCCCGCTCTGGTTGTGCGAACACCTCGGTCTGCACCCCAGCTACAGCGTGGCCCTGGCGACGGCGCTGCTCGGTCTGGTCGTGGCCCTGCTGGCGGTGTTCGGCGTAGCGTTCCTGTAAACGAAGGGTGCCGGATCGGCAGTGGCGGGCGCCGCAGCGCTGGTCCGCCTGCGGGACCTGACCGCGTGCCGGCGCCGTCGACCCTCGAACGGCGCCGGCCGCGGACGTCCGATCAGGCCAACCACTACCCCCAGTCCCAGGCGAATCGGTCCTTGAAGTGATGGTAGTACAGACCGATGAGCCGCATGCTCACGATTTCCAGGTAGATGCTGACTCCCGTCGTGAGGACAAAGGCCAGGAACGTTCCGCCGGCTGTCCCGCCCCCCGCGCCACCTGAAGTCCCGGCCGTCCCGGCAGAGATCGCCTCGCTGAGCACGGGCACCGCAACGGTGGCGACGAAGAGCAGCGCCAACGTGGTCAGGTACGCATGCAGCGACCTGACGATGGTGACGACCATCAGGTCGACGCGGTAGACCGTCTCCATGCCGCCGAGGGCGAAACACAGCACCACCATGGGCCAGAACGCGATGCCCAGGTACAGGAGCGCGTCGAAGATGGGCTCTCCGCTGGTCGCCCCCTGCCAGAGACCGCTAATGCCACCCACCAGTGCCCTGGTCACTTCCGCGGCGGTCATCCGTCCCGTGTACCAAGCCAGGACCAGGTATCCCACCGCCGGCAGCAGTACCACCAGCCAACTCGCCGTCCAACGAAGCCAGGGGGCGGCGAGTTCGCCGACAAAGTCGCTGGTCACGTCCAGGTCGGGCAGGTCACTCTCGCCGGCCGCCGCCGACTCGATGATGGTAAAGCGGAACGCCGCAAACCACATCGCCGCCAGGAGCGACGTCGCCGGGGCGATCAGCGGCAGCAGTGAGGCGATCACCAGCACCACCCAGAGCACAACAAAGATGATCAGGTTTCCAGGCGAGCACGGGAACAGGAACGACCAGAGCACGTCGCTCCAGTAGTTGCGCCTTCGCGCCGTTTCGCGGGACAGCGGCGCGAACGCCGGTCCAACCATCGCGGCGGACGCGGGCGATCCCGAGGGCGGAGGCGAAAAGTCGCCCCGGGCGCCGCCAGGCGCCGCGCCCGAAGGCCAGCTCTCGTCGGCAAGCGGGATCGTGCCGTCGTCCTCCGGTTGCAGGGTGAAGGTCGCCCCGCAGTCCTTGCACCTCGCCCGCTTGCCGAGGGCCTCATCGGGAACGCGAAACCGCGCGCCACAGGCACACTGGCAAATCACCATGACCGATGCTCCCATAGAAGGAGCAGTAGTTTACCCTTTGGCGGCGGTCGGATACCAGCAAGGGCGCGGCTGCTTACGGGATCAACGCGTCGACGTTTCCGGCACACGGACTTCTGTAGGTCGCCGGCGATACTTCACTCCGGTCATCTACCCTGGCGGTCACGTGCGACGGCGTGAGCGGCCGCTGCACCGGGAGAGTTCGGGCACAGCCGTCATCTCGACGGGGACGTCAATCGGGGCGCACCAAAGGCGTCCGAGTGGAAGCGGCCCCCCGGGCGGGGTTAAGCTGAGCCCCGCGGACGCACGGTGATCTTCTGCCCGGTGACAGGCTTGCTGCCCCCGCGTACCATACCACGGTTGGCGCTGAGTCGGTCTCCCGGCGCGGGGGACGGTGCTCGGGCGCACTTCGTCGTCAACGCCAGATTTCGGAGGTCCGGCCGTGTCCCATGGGCGATTCCCCACAACGCCTGCGTGGCTGCTTCTCTTGGCTGCGGGTTGCATATCCGTCGATCTTCCCGAGCAGTTTACTTTTCTGCCGACGGGTACGCCCTTTGTCGTCAAGGGTACGGCGACCATGCTCGAGGGGCGGGGCGGTCCGTGCCTGGCCTGGGTGGGCGACAACGGGGTGACCTACCACCTTTTCCAGGGGCAGCGGTTGGAGAATGACGTGTTTGATCTGATCGTCTCGCCCGGCGTGACCTCGCGGCTGGAGCTGTCAACGCGGAATGATATCGAGCTTGACTGCGCCGTGGGGACGATCGTTCAGGTGGAGAGCGTCCTGGAGATCGAGGAGTAGGCGGCGCCGTGCCCCTCCAGCGTGGTCGACGGGGACCGAAGCCGATCGGCTCGTCCGTGCGAATCGAGGTCACCATGACACGCCGACGTCGCTACCTGCTCGGGATCGTTGGAGCTGGGTTGTGGGGTGCGGCGATGGCGGGCGGTTGTGTGCCTCCCGCGACGGGCGGGACATCGGCGACCGGGCCGGCCGTCGAGTTTGGCCCGGTTTATCTTCTCGGCACGGAGCTGCTCGAGCCGCCCGCCGTCGGAAACGAGGTCGTTTTCCGAGCCCAAGAATCGTTCGCGGTCGATCCGGGTGACCCCGCTGCCGGACGAGCGGTGGGGTTCTTCGTGACGTTGGCGGCGGAGCAGGCTGGCGAACTGCGCGCACGGTTGTCCGACCGGGCGTCAGGCGCGGCCAGAGCGCTTCGGCCGGTCAGCCCACCGGTTTCAACCGCAGAACTCGAGGCGTCGCACGGGCCTCGCCCGTTCAATGACACCGTGCGCGGAACCCTTCGCGCTGGTGACGGCGTGTTCTGGCGGACGGCGGAGGCAGGGCCTCCCGTTTCATCGGCACTGCGCTTGGCGGTGATGATTCCCGAGGCACTTCTCTCGCCGTTCACGAAGCTGGATTTCTTTGCCTCGCAGGGACTCGATGGGACGCCGCTTCGCGGCGCGGCCCTCGAACTCGTGGAGGGATTTTACTACCTGGCAATCATCGGCGACTCGATTCAGTGGGGTAACGGCCTCCGCGAGGAGGACAAGATGTCTGCGCTGGTGGCTGAAGTCCTCGAGCGCGAGACGGGGAAGAAGGTCATCCGACAACGCTACGCCCATTCCGGCGCGCGGATCGTGCCCGCGGAGGGGGATTCGATCTGTGAGGTCGACTGCGGCGGGGAAGTGCCCACGGCGAGCACGTCGATCACCGTGCAGGCGGACCTGATCAAGCGGCCGGATTTGCTTGACTTCGTGCTCATGGACGGGTGCATCAACGACGTGGACGTAGGGGTCATCATCAATCCCGCGACCACGAACGAAGAGCTGCAGGAGCGGTCACGGCAGTTCTGCGGCGACGAAATGACCGCGCTGCTCGGCAAGATCCGGGCGCTTGCCCCGCAAGCCGCCGTGGTGGTAACCGGCTACTTTCAGATCGTCGGCCCGGACAGCGACCTGTTCGGCCTGCGACAGTGGGTACAGACGCAGGAGATCACGCCGCTGGAAGACGACGCACGGGTGGTGGCAGAGTTGACCGAACAGTCGGTGGTGTTCCGCGATGCGGCCCACGCGGACTTGCGGGCGGCGATCGACGCGGTCAACGCGATGTCGCCCGACCCGCCCTCCATTGCTTTCGCCGATCCCGGCTTCGGCCCGGAACATGCGATCTTCACCTCCGACCGATGGCTCTGGAGCATGACCGCCGACGCCGAGTTCCTGCAAGACGTCGGGATCACCCTGGCGCTGGCCCCGGAGGATCAGATGGTCGAATTCCGCAAGCATGCGTGCTTCCAGCCGGACACGATCGATGGACTGATCTCCTGCCTCTACGTTTCCGTGGGTCATCCGAATCCCGCCGGCGCCCGGGCCTATGGCGATGCGATCGTCGAGGCGCTGCGCGGTCTGGGCGTGCTCTGAACGGCCGTTCCGCTTCGGACGGCGGGCCATCTTCCCCCCAAGTTGAACGGGTCTGCACAGACGTTGGGCGGGCATTCCCGGGTCCGTGCTCGGCCGGCCGTGTCCAGCCACGTGCCTCCCGATGCCGGCCCGTACCGTGGTCGAAGGGTGAAACCCGGCTTCTTGAGGATCAGGCGGCCTGGCCATAAGCTTTCGGACGGACTTGTGTGGGCACCGAGTTTGCGACGATCCTCGGCCAGATAGGCCGTCCGTCGCCGTTCGAGCGGGCATTGCCGTTTATGGGCAAGCATCAAGCCTCTTTGGTGATTTGTGCGTGCGGCGTGGCCATGGGGGTGCAGAGCCTCGGCTGCGTGCGGATCGCGCTCGACGATACCGCACCCGCGCCGGTCTTCGCTTCTTCCAAGGTGCTTCTGGTCGCTACCGACCTGCTTGATCCGCCGGCGGTGGGAACGCGCCACGTGTACACCCCCGCGTATCGGTTTCCGGTGGACCAGGCGGGCCGATCGCTCGGCGAAGGGACGGGCTTCTTTCTGACCGTATCCGCTGCTGATCCGGACGCTCTGCGGGTTCGCCTGGTCGACCGGGCGACGAAGGCGGCGACGGCGCTGGTCCGAGTCGAGCCGCCTCGCCTGGTGGGGCAGGACGCCGCCGCGGCCGAGCCTCGACCCTTGACGGATGAGGCATGGGAGCACGTGCGCCGGGGGAGCGGCGTCTTCTGGATTGCCGACGAATTGCTCGTCGAGGGTGTGCGGGCGTATCGATTGGCCGTGCTGATTCCGGAGTCTCTGTTGCCGGCGTTCGCCCGGCTGGAAGTCTACGCGTCCCAGGGTTTCGACGGCACGCCGCTCGGTGCGGCCGGGATCGAGCTCGTGGGGGACTTCTTCTACATGGCCAACCTGGGTGACTCCGTCCAGTGGGGCAACGGTCTGGCGGAGCCGGACAAGATCTCCACGTTGGTCTCGCGGGTGATTGAGCGGAAGACCGGCCGAAGGGTGATCCTGCAGCGGCTTGCACAGTCCGGAGCGACCATCGTGCCCCAGGAGGACGACGCGGTCTGCGCGATCAACTGCAGCGGAGAGGTGCCCACCGCCCGCACGTCCATTACCGCCCAGGTGGATCTCATTCAGCGCCCAGAGCTGATGGACCTCGTGCTGATGGACGGCTGTATCACCGACGTCGACATCGTGACGATCACGGACCCGGCCTCGACGGATGAAGATATCGCCGCCGCGACACAGCGCTACTGCGGGGAGGAGATGGCCGAGCTGCTGCGGAAAGTCCGCGCGGCGGCCCCACGGGCGAGAATCGTCGTGACGGGCTACTTCCCGTTCATCGGGCCGGAGAGCGACATCTTTGCCCTGCGGCTGTGGTCCCGGCTTCAGGGCTTTGACGCCGACCTGGAGGATGAGGAGTTGCTCGCAGAGATGACCGCGCAGTCCATCCTCTTCCGCGACGTAGCGCATGAAAGTCTCCGGGCCGCCGTCGAGACGATCAACACGGAGGCTGGGAGCGCTGCGGTGGCGGCGTTCGCGGACGCGGGGTTCGGGCCGGAGCGGGCCATGTTCAGCCCCGATCGGTGGCTGTTCAGCATGACGGCGGACACGCAGCTCTTTGGCGACGTGGACATCGACCTGCCCCTCTTTCCGGAAGATCCGATGCAGTTCTACCGTTTCTCCGCCTGCTTTGAGCCGGACGTGGTGGATCCGGTGCTGAGCTGCCTCTTCGTGTCGGTGGGCCATCCGAACCCGGCCGGGGCGCACGCCTACGCGGATGCCGTTGTCGATCAGCTCAGGTTTCTGGGCGTGATCGATTGATCGTACGACTCGCGTTGCGGCGCACATCGTGAATGGCGCCACGGCGCGGCGCCCCGGCTCACCCGCGGGCTTGTTTGGGGGCCGGCGGCCCATATACTGCTGGGTCATGCGCAAGAACTACGTGCTCGACGCCAACATCCTGCTCCACGATCCCGCGTCGATTTTCAAATTCGCCGACAATACCGTGGTCATTCCCGTGGGGGTGATCGAGGAGATCGATCGCTTCAAGAAGGAGATGACCGAGCGGGGCTTCAACGCCCGGGCGGTGGCACGAACGCTCGATTCCCTGCGCGGGCAGCAAAGCTTCACCCAGGGGGTCACGCTTCCCAATGGCGGGACGCTGGAGGTGTATTGCGAGCCGGACCGAGCCTTGAGCGGTGTGATCGGTAACGGGGATCTCGAGCTTCTCCGGGTGGCCAAGGCCATCCAGCAGTCGCGGCCGTCCATCCCGGTCATCATCGTCACCAAGGACATCAACCTGCGCATCCGGGCCGACGTGACCGGGCTGCGCGCCGAGGACTACGAGTCCGACCGGGTGCGTCTGGCGGACCTGGAGACCGGCGATACCGAGCTGACCGTCCCCGAGGAACGCTTCGCGGCGTTCCGGGCGGAGGGTGATTTGGCCTTGACCGACGGTCCGCGCCATCCGAACGAGTACGTCGTCCTCCGCGCCGAAGGCGACGGGAAGCGCAGCGCCCTGGCACGGGTGCATGCCGACGGGGGACGGCTTGTGGCCCTGCTCACCCCGGAGCGGGGCGTGTGCGGGGTCCGCCCGAGGAACAAGGAGCAGTTTTACGCCATCGACGCCCTGCTGAACGAGGACATTCGCTTGGTGACGCTGATGGGCAAGGCGGGCACGGGCAAGACCCTGCTGGCGCTCGCCGCGGCGATGCACGCCGCCCTGGAGGCCAAGCACTACCGCGGCATCCTCGTCGGCCGTCCCATCGTCCCCCTCGGACGCGACATCGGCTACCTGCCCGGCGACATCGAACGCAAGCTGGAGCCGTGGATGAAGCCCATCACCGACACGGTGGACTTTCTCCTGGACACAGGCGGACCAATCCGCGACCACCGGGACTCGGTCTCGCTGTTGCGCTCCGGCCTCGTGGAGATTCAGCCACTGACCTACATCCGTGGGCGGAGCATCGCCAACCGGTACGTGGTGATCGACGAAGCACAAAACCTCACCCCGCTGGAGGTCAAGACCATCATCACGCGGATCGGGCAGGCGGCCAAAGTGGTGCTCACCGGCGATGCGTATCAGATCGACAATCCGTACGTGGACGCGCACAGCAACGGTTTTACGTTCCTGGTGAACCGTTTCCGATCGCGCCCCATCGCAGCGCACGTCGTTCTGCGAAAGGGCGAGCGTAGCACGCTCGCTGCACTTGCTGCAGATCTGCTTTGAATGAACACTTCGCCGAGTCCAGCACAAAGGGTGGCCAGGGCGGCCGAGGGGGTGGAACTCGAAGGGAACGGCGCCTGAGCCCGTTGATCGGCTGAGCGCACGCGGCAGGCGATGCCGTTTCGGTCGATCGGTGGGACGCCCTGCGTTGTTGGCA
>Ga0214473_10007372_pt1 | contig 13057 bp, 8 predicted proteins | sample RVTome_7_FD_203509 | JGI IMG/M metagenome (GOLD analysis project Ga0214473, IMG submission 203509) | Soil microbial communities from uranium-contaminated site in the Upper Colorado River Basin, Wyoming, United States - RVT98D197 | ecosystem: Environmental > Terrestrial > Soil > Contaminated >...
CAGAGGGTGGAGCCCCCGGGACAGTCGGCGACGCAGGTACCGCCAGCGCAGCGGGCCGTGCCACCCATGCACGCGTGACCCACCGTGCCGCAGTTGCTCGGGTCGGTCCTGAGGTCCACGCATCCACTGTCCGCGGCCGTCAGCCCTGGACGACAGACGCACATCCCAGCCATGCAGTACTGATCACCCCGGCACATGGTCCCCGTCGCGCCGCAGTTGTTCGGATCGCGGCTGCGGTCCACGCATCGGGTCCCTTCGGCCACGAGCGGCGCGGGGCATACGCACATGCCCGAGACGCAGTCGGTGGCCGCCGGATCGCAGTCCCGGCCGCACCCGCCACAGTTGGCCAGGTCGCGGGAGACGTCCGAGCACGTCCCGTCGCAGGCGATGGCCGATCCGGGGCAGTTGCAGACGCCCGAGACGCACGTCGCTCCGGTCGGGCAATCGTGGCCGCACATCCCACAGTTCGTCTCGTCGGTCGCCACGTCGGTGCAGGTGCCCGGGCTCGTCCCGCCCATGCGGCACACGATCTCGCTGCCGGGGCAGGCGCAGACGCCGGCTGTGCATGCGGCGCCCGCGGCGCAGCTATGTCCGCAGGTCCCGCAGTTGAGGGGATCGGAGTCGAGGCCGGTGGTACAGCCGCCGCCGCAATCCGTCGTGCCGGGTGGGCACATGCAGACGCCAGCGGTACAGACGGCGCCCGGATCACACGCGTTGCCGCACGTGCCGCAGCTCAGCTCGTCGGTCATCAGGTCGAAGCAGCCGCCCGGACAGTCCATGGCCGGCGCCTCGCACGCGCAGGTGCCGGAGATACACGCCTCGCCCGTACGACAACCGTCGCGGCAGCCGCCGCAGTGCTCGGGGTCGCTCGATAGGTCCGCGCAGACCACGCCGCAGGTCACGAGCCCGGTCGAGCAGGCGCACACGCCGCTCGTACAGCTCTGGCCCGAGCCGCACGCGTCGCCGCACCCGCCGCAGTGGGCGTTGTCGCTCGTGATGTCCACGCACGCGCCGCCGCAGTCCATGAGCGGCGCGGTGCAGCTCACGGGGCCCGTGTCCACTCCCGTCGTTCCGTCGGGGACCGCCCCGTCGGCCAGCGGGACGTTCGTGTCGTCCCCGCCGCAGCCGCCGAGGGTCAGGACCCCCCCCAGCACCAGCACACCGACTCCGTGATACGCTCTTGAAGCCATCCCAAGACCTCCCGGCCGCGGCACTGCCGTGGCGCTGGCCCCGGTCTCGCAAAGGATCCGGACCAAGGCCCCCCCCGATGTTCCCCATATTCGAAAAGTCCATTGATAGCAGGCGGTTGGCGCCGCGAAGGGCCTGGGCGGGGGGCGCCATGGGCTGTGCAAGTGCCCGCACACAGTACGTTGCCTGCACAGTTGCCGTCCTCGCCGCCGCCGCACTCGGCTGCGGCTCCGACCACGCGCCACCGGGTTCTGACGGGGGCTCTCCCGAGGACGACGGAGCGGTAGGAACGGGGACGGTGGTCCTGTCCGCGGAGGTCGATCTCGGCGAGGGGGGCGCGACGCTCGAGCTCGGGCGCGTCGGCGTGCGGGAGCTTCGGGTGCGCAATGACCGAGGAGGCGACTTCGAGCCGCGTCTCGAGTCGGTGGGCCTGATCGACTTGCTGCGGACCGAACCGCAGGTCGTCTTGGAGGGGGCGCCACCGGCCACCTATGGCCGCGTCACGGTGCGGCTCGGGCCTGACGACGCGTGGGGGCATGCCCTTGAGCTGCAGCTCGGCGGGGTGGGCCGATCCGTCTGGATCACGAGCGACGCCGAGCTCGATTTGGACGTTCGCTGCGTGGCGCCTGCGGTGCTCGCACCGGGAGGGACGCTGCAGGTGACGCTCACGCTCGAGCTCGGCGAGATCGACGACGTGCTCGAGGGCATGATCCCCGAGGAGGGGGACGTCCACATCGATGCCGACCGCGAGCCCGAGGTCCTCGACGCGGTGGAGAGGTCCCTCAGCACGGCGTGGAAGCTCACCTGCCAGAGCCTGGCGGCCGACGGCGCTCACGAGTCCTGACGGGCATACCGTCGCCGCCGAGCACGGAGCACCACCACGTCAAGAGGCCTTTCCCCTCCCCGCGGCAACGGTTAACATCCGCGCCCAGCCGAGCGTTTTGCCGCGTTGAGGGAGGAATCCCATGTCGTTCAAGCCCAAGTACGCCAACCTCGTCGACGTGTACGCTCGCAGCGTCGAGCGCTTTGCGGCACGCCCCCTCTTCGGCGTGAAGCAGGGCGGCGAATGGAGGTGGATGACGTACCGCGACTTCGGCGAGAAGGTCGATCGGACGCGTGCCGGCCTGGCCGCCCTGGGCATCGCCGCTGGTGACCGTGTCGCCGTCATCGCCAATAACCGGCCCGAGTGGGCCATCGCTGCGTACGCGACCTATGGTCTCGGGGCGGCCTACGTCCCGATGTACGAGGCCCAGCACGACAAGGACTGGAAGTTCATTCTCGACGACTGCAATGCGAAGGCCGTCTTCGTGGCGAGCGCGCAGATCCGCGATCGGATCAACGGCCTCAAGGCCGAGCTTCCGGATCTCCAACACGTCATCGTGTTCGACGGCGGCGGTGAGGGCTCGCTTGCGCAACTCCAGACCCGGGGCGAGCCCGTCGAAGCCCTTCGCCCCGACCCCGAGTCGATCGCTGGTTTCATCTACACCTCGGGCACCACCGGCAATCCGAAGGGCGTCCTGCTGACGCACCGAAACCTCGCGAGCAACGTGAGCGCCGTACACTCGATCTTCCCCATGAGCGAGGAGGACCGATCCTTGTCGTTCCTGCCCTGGGCCCACTCCTTCGGTCAAGTCGTCGAGCTGCACGCGCTGCTGTCCATGGGCGCCTCCCTCGGCATCGCCGAGGCGGTCGACAAGATCGTCGCGAACCTCGCGGAGGTGCAGCCGACGCTTCTCTTCAGCGTTCCGCGCATCTTCAACCGCATCTACGACGGCCTGCACAAGAAGATGGCGGAAGAGGGCGGCTTCAAGAAGAAGATGTTCGATGCGGCCGTCGCCAACGAGACGCTGCGCCGCGAGCTGGCGGCTCAGAAACGCTCGAGCGGCTTGGCCGATTTCAAGCACCGCATCTTCGACAAGCTCGTCTTCTCGAAGGTCCGGGCACGCTTCGGTGGTCGTCTCAAATACGCATTCAGCGGCGGTGCGGCCATCTCGCGGGAGGTAGCGGAGTTCATCGACGGTCTGGGCATCACGGTCTACGAAGGGTACGGGCTCACGGAGACTTCCCCGATCGCCACCTGCAACTGGCTCGGCTCGCGCAAGATCGGTTCCGTGGGCAGGGCCATTCCAGGCGTCCGCATCGAGATCGACAGGAAGGTGACCGGGGATCCCGTGAACGGGGAGATCATCGTTCACGGGCACAACGTGATGAAGGGTTACCACAAGCTGCCCGAGGAGAACGCGCAGGTCTTCACCGCGGACGGTGGCTTCCGCACGGGCGACATGGGCCGGCTCGACGAGGAGGGATTCCTCTACATCACGGGGCGCATCAAGGAGCAGTACAAGCTCGAAAACGGCAAGTACGTCGTTCCTTCGCCGCTGGAAGAGCACCTCAAGCTGTCGCCCTTCATCTCGAACGTGATGGTTTTCGGCGACAACAGGCCTTTCAACGTCGCGCTCATCGTTCCCGATACAGACTCGCTCGGTAGGTGGGCGCGGACGAACGGCATCGGCAGCAACGGGGACGAGCTTCTGTCGAACCCGAAGGTGAAGGAGCTCTTCCGGGGGCAGCTCGAAGAGTTCTCGGCCGAGTTCAAGCAGTTCGAGAAGATCCGCCAGTTCGTCCTCGTGGGCGAGGACTTCACGACCGAGAACGACATGATGACCCCGACGCTCAAGCTCAAGCGCCGCAACGTCATCGAGCGCTACGGCGCCACCATCGACTCCCTCTACAGCGCTTGATTTCAGCGCCCCCGCGGCGGCACGTACACGTAGGCGCCGGAGGTGCCGGTCGCGAGCACGCTCCGGTCCATCATCGGCAGCACGAATGGTGAGGCCTCGGGCATCGCCAGGCTTTGGGTCCACGCCACGTCCCCCGGCAGGAGATCGGGTCGGAACTCGTAGATCTCCGCGCTCGACAGTGGGGCTCCGTCGGCGCCGATTCCCCCGACGATCAGTGCCAGGCCGTCGCCGAATCGCGCCGAGCCAGGGAGTGCGCGGGCGGCGGAGAGGGGATCCGGTCTCGGGACGATGGGCACCAGTGCACCGGGCCGCACGCTCAGCAGAATCAGATCGGCGGCGGGCACGTCGTCGGTTCCCCGGCCGCCGACGACCAGCACGAGGCCCGTGTCGATGGGCACGAGAGACGAATCGCGCAACGAGACGCCGAGGTCGGCTGTCACCGTGGCATCGACTCCGTCGGGATCCACGAGCAAGCCGCGGCTCGAGGCCGTGACGCCCCCGGTGACGACGACGCGCTCGCAGGGGCACGGTCCCTCGTCGCGCACGGGCACGCTGGTTGCGGAGGCATCGCGCACGGGCGCGGGCAGGGGGTCGAGCCGCGTCGTGACGAGCGTGATCTCTCCGGTCTCCCCTTCCTGTACGTCGATGCGCGTCACGGCCCCGCTGGCCGGTGTGGCCGATCCCGGCGCCCCGCCGAGGAGCAGTGCCGATGTCCCTCCCAAGAGCGACACCACGGCCGCACCGACGCGGTGGTTCTCGAGCTCCCCGGTCCGGAGCTCGGCGATCGTCAAGCCCGTGGAGTCGACCAGGATCGCCCCTGCGCTGCTTCCGCCCACGGCGAGCAGCCGGCCCGGGCCCATCGGAGCCCACGTCGCGCCTGCGCGGATGGATACCTGTCGCACGACCCCCAGAGATGGCTCGCCGTCGCGTTCTGGAGCGGGGTCGTGAATCCTGTATCGGTAGAGCCGCCCCGAGGCCGTGGCGAGCAGCGCTCCCGACGCATCGGCCACGCCGCCGACGACTCGGTCATCCGGAGGAGGATCTTCCGTCGGCCGCTCGAAGACGCCGACGCGGCCGAGGAACACGTCGGGCCGCTCGGCGAGGGGGGCATCGCTGAGAATGTCGAAGGGCAGGGACCTCCCCTTCGCATACACGAATTCCCCTGCGAGCACGTCGACCCGGAACGAGTAGCCCGTGCCGTAGGGCACGGGACCCACCGACAAGACGCTCGTGTCCACAGGGAAGCTGTGCTCCGCGATTGGGTCGGCCTGCCCGACCTGCTCGATCGCGACCCGCAGCTCCGTTCCCCCCTCCCGCGGATCCACGTCGATCGGCGTGACCACGCGGAACGGAACGGGCGTGGGGCTCGCCTCCGCCCCGCAACCGGCGAACATGGCGACCCATGCCGCAGCGAAGATCGCTGCCCTCAGAATCCGCCTTGGCCCAACCACCCCTGCGGATCCCCTTCCCGTGCCCCTAGCACGATCAGCAGAACTCCGGTCGCAATCGCGGCCGCGGCGACCCCCCCGGCGACGATCCAGACGAGCTTGTTGCCGTCTCCGTCGTCAGGGGTGGGCTCCGCTGGGCCGGCGCCGAGACCCGCCGCGAGCGCCCTGGCCGCGGCCCGTGCGTCGGTGGGTCCGGCGACGGAGGTCCGGGCCGACCGTCCGGCGCCCGGAAGGCGCGCCGCGACCACCCATCGATTCTCATGCCGTCGCACGTCGACGAGCAGAAGCGTGGATCCGAGAAGTCGGGCGGCCTCGACGAGCTCGGCCACGGGCGTCCCCGGTGGACCGGGATCGCGCAGCACGGCCTCAGGGTCGGGCTCGAGTCGCATCGGCGGCAGGATCTCCTCCGAATCCACGGCGATTCGGCTCCCGAGCGCGTGGTGCCGAGGCGCGGTGATGCGAATCAGGTGTTGGCCCACCGGCAGCTCGAGCCGGCCACCATCGACCCGCGTCGTCTCCTCGCAGTCGATCCACACCCGCGCGTCCGGAGGGAGCGAGTCGATCCGGATCGGTGCCGTCAGTTCCGAGCGAGCTTCGGCCCGCCGCGCAGCGACCTCGTCGACGAGCGTGGGCGGGTACTCGATCGGATCGGGCTCGAGCCCCGGGAACACCGCGAGGGCGCGGTCGAGCGCCGCGGCCTCCGCGTCCCGGTCGCCCGTGGCCCGCGCGACCATGGCTCCGAGCAGGAGAGTCTCGATCAGGTCCGACCTCGTCAGCCCAGCACCGCCTGAGCGGTCCGCACGGTCGATCACGTCGTGGATCAGGCTGCCAGCCTCGGCGAGCCGAAGGCCCGCGTACGCTGCCCGGGCCTCGCGAAGCGCCTCCGCTTCTGACACCTGCTCTACGGACAGCGGCTCCGGCTCGCGCACGGACCAGCCTCGTGCCGTGAGCTCGATCGATAGCTCGTCGGCGATTTGCCGGGCAGTTGGACTGCCGGCCGGCGTCGCCCGGACGATGAGGACGTGGGGCCCCGCCTCCTGGGCCCGCGCTGGTGTGCCCACCGCGAGGGCCAGCGCACAGGGCAGCAAGGCAGGCGGCAGGCGGCAGAGCACGGACGCGATGGTATCGCGTGGGGGAGCTGTTCGCAGCACGTTCGCCCTCGACCGCCGGGTGGGGCAGAATGGATCGTCCGATGCCGGAGCCACCCACCGCGCCCACCGAGTCCCGCCGCATCGGCCGGTATCTGCTCTTCGAGTCCGTCGGGACGGGCGGCATGGGCGAGGTCCACCGCGCGCGGTCCTTCGCCGCGGCCGGCGTGACGAAGGACGTGTGCATCAAGCAGATACGCGCCGAGCGACTGGCGCGGCCGGGCTCGGCGGACCGGTTCATCGAGGAGGCGAGGGTGGCGATGCGCCTCGCCCACGGCAACATCGTGCCCGTCTTCGATTTCGGTCGCGCAGGCGATCGGTACTACCTCGCAATGGAGTGGGTCGAGGGGGCCGATCTGAAGGCCATCCTGCGCGAGGCTGCGGCGCGCGGAGAGCCGCTCACGGTCGAGGTGGCCGCCCACGTGGGGGCCGAGATCGCCCGTGCCCTCACGTACGCCCACGAGCTCGGGGCGGCCGAAGGCCAGGCTGTCGTCCACCGAGACATCAAGCCCGCAAACGTCCTCGTCTCCCGCGCCGGCGACGTCAAGCTGACTGACTTCGGCGTCGCGACACTCACCGGAGCATCGAGCCCCGACGTTGGCGGCACGCCCGCCTACATGGCCCCGGAGCAGATCGAGGGCGGTCGAATCGGACCGGCCACCGACATCTTCGCGCTCGGGGTGCTGCTCACCGAGATGTTGATCGGCGCGCGGCCTGTGGCGGGCTCGGATTGTGGCGAGCTGCCCTCCGAGGTCGCGGACCTCGTGCGCTCCATGCTCGCGGTCGATCCGTCGGAGCGACCCGCGAGCGCACGCGCGGTGGCCGACACGCTCGAGCGGATCGTGGGCCGCTCACGGGCTCGCGGCGAACGATCGGCCCGGGACGACCTTGCTGAACGGGCCACGCGCACTCAGCTCGAGAGCGTGCGAGAGCCGCCGCGGGAGCTCGGCGCGGATGCGAGCTACGTTCGCGATGGCACCGAGGACGACTTCTCGAGGCGGATGGCCGCGACGATCTCCACGTTGAGCATCGGTCTCCCGACAAGTCCGGCTGCGTCGCCGGCGCGCGACACGGCCGAGGTCGCGGGTCCACGACGGGTGGCGGCGCCGATCGGGCGGGTCGCCGTGGTGGGCGTCGCGGTCATCGCTGTCGGAGCGCTCGCGTGGACGGCCTTCGGGCCCGGTCGGGATCCCGGCGGGGAACCACCGCCGGGCGTGCAGGAACGGGACGACGCTCTACCGGGCGGAGGCGCGCAGAATGCCCGGTCCGCGCTCGCCGAGCCCGCGCAAGCCTTGAACGCGACCGAAATGGAGGAAGCACCGGCGGAGCCCCTGCCCGACGCTGTCCGCACCTCGACGCCTGCTGCTCCACCTGCGATGGCCGAGCGCGCTGCGCGCCCTGAGCACGGGTCGGACCGGACCGTCCAGTTGACCGAGCGCTCGACCTCGACGCCGCGGCCGACAGTTCCCACGCCGCGGGCGTCGGCCACCGCGGCGCCTTCACCCGCGGTCCTGCGCGTGCAGGTCACGCCCTGGGCCGAGGTCCTGGTGGACGGTCGATCCGTCGGCGTCACCCCGATCACGGGACTCGAGGTGTCGCCGGGCACCCACACCGTGCGCCTCGTCAACGCTCCGCTCCACCAGGAGCGAAGCACGACCCTCGTCCTGGCGCCTGGCGAGCACCGCGACCTGCTGGTGGACCTCCGCTGACAAGCCGTGAGCCTTCCGCCTCGCGGCTTGTCGCTTCTTGTTCGAACCGCGAATCTGCAGCCAAAGGCAGGCGGCTGAGCTATCGTCCTCGGCAAGGTGCGCTCCTCCACGTGGATCCTGTGGCTCGTGCTCGCATCCGCCAACGGCTGCGGCGACGATGACGCTGGCGTCACAGCGGTCCGGCCCATCTTCGATCCCGCCGTCCTCGGTGGTGCGGGGGGGTTCTTCGACTTCCCCTATCCGAGCGATCTGCGGACGGACACCACGGGTCATCCATCGCTGGCCGGATTCCCTGCCAGGCTGGCTCTGATCCGTGACTCCATCGCCGTGATCGAAACCGAGCGGCCCGGGTTCAGTCCGCTCGTAGCGGGGTACTTCCGTTTCACCGGCGCGCTCGACTCCACGGCGCTGCCGACACCGGCGCAGACACTCGACCCCGCTTCTTCGGTGATCCTTGTGGACATCGACGTGACGAGCCCTGAGCGCGGGACGCAGTTCCCCGTCCAGGTCGCTTTCCGCGCCGAGAGCTCCGCTTTCTGGGAGCCCAACACACTCGTGGCGCGCGCGGTGCCCGGGATGTCGCCTCATCCAGGACGGCGCTACGCCCTCGTGATCCGAGAGGGGCTGCTGGCAGCGGACGGGACCGCCGTCATGCACGCGGATGCCTTCGAGGACATTCGCGCCAGAATCGGCCCGGCAGAGATCGTGGATCACTACGCGCGCCTTTTCCGCGATCTCGAGCTGTCCGGCGTGTCGACCGATGGCGTGATCGTCGCAACGAGCTTCACGACGGCCGATCCGGCGGAGGAGCTCGACGCCCTCAGGAGATTCCTCCAGACAGCGGAGCTCCCGGTCGTGACGAGCTGGGCAGCTGGTCCGTCCACGTCGCGCTACAGGTCCTATTCGGCCAGATTCGAGACCTACGAGTTCTTCAGCGGTGAGTACCCCTACGACGCGTACATCGGCGAAGGAGGATTCCGGTTCGATGCGGACATGCAGCCGATGGACGTCTCGCGGCGCACCGTCGCGATCACCGTCACGGTCCCCGCGACCGCGATGCCGCGGGACGGCTATCCCCTCGTGCTCTACGGTCATGGCACGGGGGGTGACTCGAGGACACACGTTCGGGACGAGGGCTCCAAGGTCGCAAACGTGGGCCTCGCCATGATGGGCTTCGACGCGGCGCTCCACGGCATTCGCAACCCCGATGCCGTGGATCCGGAGGCGCTCCTCCTCACCAATCCGATCGCGTCGCGCGAGATGATCCGCCAGACGGTCGCGGACATGATGTTGCTCTACAGAATGCTGGCTTCGCGGTCCTTCGAGATCCCGGCGTCCGTGACGGGTGCCCAGATGATCCGGTTCGACCCGAGCCCCACGCTCTACATGGGTCACAGCCAGGGCTCGCAGGAGGCGGGCCTGCTGCTGGGTGTCGAATCGAACATCGACGCGGCCTTCCTGTCCGAGGGCGGCGGCGGCGCCGTCATCACCATCGTCGAGAGGGAGTTCTCGGGGCAGCCCATCGCCTGCGCCATCGCCCTGGCGATCGGCGAGGCCTGCTCTGCGGTGACGGAAGATCACCCCGCGATCGGGATCATCGTCCAGTCCCTTCTCGATCCCGCTGATCCGTTGGTCTACGCTCATCGCTTCATCCGCGAGCGCCAACGTGGATGGAAGCCCTTGAGCGTCGCCATGACCGAGGGGACCGAGGACGACTTCACGCCGCCCCGGGCCATCGAGGCGCTCGCAGCAGCAATCGGCCTGCCCATCGTCGAGCCTGTCCATCGAACGTCCCTGCCCTACGACCTCATGGGGGCGGCGCCTATCACCGCACCCGTGCAGGGGAATTTGGCCACCTCATGGGGCGACAGAGTGACGGGCGGCCTGATGCAGTGGCCCGGGGCGGGGCACTTCGTCATCTACGACGACGCCGACGCCGCCAACCGGTACGCACAGTTCCTGCGGTCGGCCGCGGACGGCGCGCCCGTCATACCCGCCCCGCTGTGACCTGCTAGGCTGCCCGAACCATGGACCGGCGACCCCTGATCGTCACCCCCACCTACAACGAGCTCGACAACCTCGAGCGCTTCGTCGAGGGCGTGCTCGCGGTGCTGCCCGACGCGCACGTCGTGATCGTGGATGACGCCTCGCCCGACGGGACTGGCGACCTGGCCGACCGGCTCGCCGAGGCCGACGAACGCATCCACGTGATGCACCGGCCAGGCAAGCTCGGCATCGGTAGCGCCTATCTCGACGCGTTTCGATGGGGGCTCGAACGCGGATACGACCCGCTCTTCGAGATGGACACGGACCTGTCCCACGATCCGAAGTACCTGCCGTCTTTCATGGATGCGCTCGCGGCGGGAGCGGACGTCGTCATCGGCTCGCGGAACATCCCTGGCGGCGGCGTCTCGGGCTGGGGCCTTGGCAGACACATGTTGTCCAAGGGAGGCAGCCTCTACAGCCGGACCATTCTGGGCCTGTCCGTTCGCGACCTCACGAGTGGCTACAAGGCATTCCGCGGCGGCGCGCTACGCGCCGTCGACCTCGACCGCGTGAGGTCAGAGGGCTACTCCTTCCAGATCGAGCTCACCTATCGCGCCGTTCGCCGAGGCTTTCGTGTCGCAGAGGTGCCGATCGTCTTCGTCGACAGGCGGGCCGGACAGAGCAAGATGAGCCGCCGCATCTTCGCAGAGGCCATCGGCGTCGTGTGGAAGCTTCGCTTCGACGCAATCCGTCGCCGTCTCTGACGAGGACACCTCGTCTCTTCCTATCGTCAGAGGCGCCAGACCAGCTCGGCCGCGATATCCAGAGATATCGCCGTGCGGTCCGGAAGCACCCAGATCGTCGGCGTCAGGATGTCGAATCCGAGCTGCAGACGGTCATCGAGCGGGATGTTGAGGCCGGCCGCCAGACGTACGACGGGCCCATTGAAGGGCAGGTACCCGATGCCGAGGCGCAGCGGAACCGTGATGTCACTCGACGACACGATCCGCACCCGATCCTCGATCTGGATATAGGTGAGCATGTTGCTCACCCGCCCAGCCTTGCCGCGCAAGTTGGCGTAGCCCACGTACGCGCCCAGCGCGATGTCCCGCGATATGCGGTAGTCGATCCGGGCTCCGATCAAGTGGTTGTAGAAGCTGTCTTGGGACGTTCCGATGGCCCCTTCCGTCTGGGCCACCAGGTGCCAGCGATAGCGCAGCGGTGGACTCGGCCGGGGCTCTTCGGGTTGGGCCCCCTGGGTCGGCGCGGTGAGCCCCTCGGTGGCTGGCCCCTCGACCGGCGGCGTCTCCACCTGCTCCGTCGGCTGGTCCGTGGCCGCGGCCTGTCCGCGCCACGTGGAGGGTGGAGGCAATGCCTCCCGCATCAGTCGATCCACGACCGCGTACAGGTCCGCCGCTCCGGACGTACCCCTCGCGAAGAAGGGTCCGGTGCCGTCGAGGCTTGCGACCGTGATCTCCACGACGTAGCTGCCGGCGTGTGCCCATGCTCTGGCGAAGGCGCCCCGCTGCGACTGCGCCATGTAGGTTGCGCGCCACAAGTCGGCCGGACCGGGTGGGTACGGCATGCGAAGCTGCTGTGCGGCGGCGACGGTCTGATCGCGCGTGAGGACCTCGTAGCCCATCGCTTCGCCGGTCGACCGCATTTGCCTCGACACGTGCTCGCCGACGACGGGATCGACGCCGTAGGGAGCGGCGTCGATGACGATCAGGCGCAGGCGGGGTGCGGCCGGCGGCTGTGCCGCTTCGGGGGAAACCTGTTCTGGCTGGTCCGCCGGGGGCGGCGGCACATCCGCCGGGGGCGGTTCGGGCACGCCCCTATCGGGGGGGACAGGCGCCTGGGCGAGGGCCTGGCCCCCGACCAGACTCCAGAGGCCACACAGCAGAAGCGCCCCTGCGGGCGACCGATTCGAGCGAGTTCCCCGGGTCACGGGGCCGGAGTGTACTACAAGACGGCCGGTGCTGATCTCCGGTCGCGCGGCCCGAGTGGATGGCCCGCGATGGCCGAAAAGGGCACGAAATAGTGTATCCTCCAGGGCCGAGCATCGCCATGAGCCAGGACGCAGGCTACTACCTCAAGGTCGGCACGGAGGCGATGCCCATCGAGGGTTCGTTGAGGATCGGGCGAGCCGAAGGCTGTGAGCTGATCCTGGACGACCCCATCATCTCTCGCGAGCACGCTCTCATGCGCGTCGAGGGCGGACATTGTTTCGTCGAGGATCTCGGCAGTCGCAACGGCGTGCTCGTCAACGGTACCAAGATCAACGGCGAGAAGGCCCTGTATCACGGGGATCGAATCACGATCGGCAGTCACCACCTGATCGTGCTCCTGTCCCGCGTCGGCCCTCCCGGCGAGATGCGTCAGCCGCGGCCCGATGAGTTGCCTGCCCACAGCAACAAGACCCAGGGTGCGACCGTCTTCGAGATGTTCCTCTCCTCCTGTCGACGGGTCCTCGAGGCTGGAGACATCCCGAGCGCGGAGAGCATCATCGACAATCTCTTTGCGACCCTGCGCGGCTCGGTGTTGCGGCAGCGTCTCCCCGATTCGACGGTCGTCGATGGCGCGATCGAGCTCGGCCTCGAGCTCACCGAGAGGACTCTCAACGTCCGGTGGCTCCAAAGGGTCTTCGTTCTGGTCTCGACCACGGGGACAGTGCTCGGCGATCCCCATTTGGATCGCATCGACAAACTCGTGCGGATGATCGGTGCGGTCCCCACCGAGGCCATACACTCCTACGTGGACGTTCTGCGCACCCAGGCGTCTAGCGATCCCGTCGCGCGCAGTGCTGCGGCTCGTCTCGCGGTGCTCGTGGGCGGGCA
>Ga0214473_10007373_pt1 | contig 13054 bp, 11 predicted proteins | sample RVTome_7_FD_203509 | JGI IMG/M metagenome (GOLD analysis project Ga0214473, IMG submission 203509) | Soil microbial communities from uranium-contaminated site in the Upper Colorado River Basin, Wyoming, United States - RVT98D197 | ecosystem: Environmental > Terrestrial > Soil > Contaminated >...
AAATTCCTTAAATTTGATCCTGCATGAGGATTCATCGGGAAATGATTCAATAAATTTGATTAGATTCATGGCAAATATTTTCCTATAATATAATCATTTTGTTTATCATTCCCGACACTCATATTAAATTATATGATCTCAGAAAGTTTAACAGGACGATTTTCCAGGTATGATTTCTTCGCAGCCATAGCAATCGCAACTGACATCAAACCGTCATTGCCATCAACAGGTACTTTTAAATCATTGATAACTGTATCACAAAAGATCTTCAGTTCATTAGCATAGGCCTCGAGATACCTCTCCATGAAAAAATTCAAAGGCAGCGAGCCATGCACTCCATCACCTGCATAATAGCGATGATTCTCAGGATAATTATTATCGTTACATACCATTCCCTTTGATCCAAAAATTTCCACGCGCTGATCGTAGCCATAAACTGCTTTCCTGCTATTGTCGATCACTCCAATTGCACCGTTAGCGAAAGTCAGAGTGAATACTGCAGTATCAACGTCTCCTGCTTTCCCGATTGCAGGATCAACCAGCACCGAGGCTTTAGTATATACTTCAGTCACTTCGCTGCCTGTAATAAACCTTGCCATGTCAAAATCGTGTATGGTCATATCCATAAACATACCTCCCGATGTGGCACTATATTCCGCAGGTGGTGGTGCAGGATCGCGTGATGTAATTTTAAGAATATGAGGATCGCCAATTTTGCCATCAGCAACCATCTGTTTGAGCTTCATGAAAGCAGGATCAAAACGGCGGTTAAATCCGACCATCAGTTTAACACCCGCCTTTTTCACTGAATCAATTGCTCCTTTTATTACTTCAAGTGAGAGATCGACCGGTTTTTCACAGAAAATATGCTTTCCTGCTTTTGCTGCCTCCACAATATATTGTGCATGGGTATCGGTTGGAGAGCATATTACAACTGCTTCAACATCAGGATGATTAATAACATCCAGGTAATTAGTGAAGACTGATGTTACGCCGAATCTTTTTGCAACTTCATTTGCACTTTGAAGATTAACATCAGCAATTGCTACAACATCTGCCTGAGGTACACTCTGAACCAGTGTTGCAATATGAACCTTGCCAATGCGGCCGGTTCCGATTACTCCAAGATTTAATTTTTTCATTTTTATGTTCTATTTGTTTTTACTCCCCTTGGGGTTGGGGTAAATAAATTGATTTTCAAGCGATAAGGAAATTAATATTCATGATTGCCAAAAGTTACAGCAGATTACAGACCAAGTGACCTTATGAAATCGCGGTTTCGCTGTGCACATACTTTTGGATTCCCCATTCCGGGGAGAACATCCTGCTCAACAACAATCCATCCGGAGTAATTTTGTCGTTTTAGCTCTTTAACAATAGCAGGGAAATCAACGGAGCCTTTTCCAAGTTCGCAGAAAACACCACTCCCCACTGATTTAAAATAATCCCATCCCTCTCTTCCTGATCTGGCGGCAACGTCAGGATGGCAATCTTTAAAGTGTATATGCCAGATGCGATCATGGTGCTTTTTCAACGCATCCAGCGGATCGCCTCCCCCGAACATATAATGGCCCATATCGAGGACAAGTCCTAAAAGTGAAGGATCAGTGAGCTTTAGCAAATTATCTATTTCTTCGGGTGTCTCCACATATCCGGCGCAATGATGATGAAAGACAGTCCTCAGGCCAGTTTTGGATTTCACTTCCCGGGCAACAAAATTTGCCCCATCGGCAAAAACTTCCAATTCATCATTATTGAGGCCCATTGCAGGGATCACTCTTCCGGCATTGAGGGTGCGTTCTTTTACACTGCCATTATTATCCGCAAGGACGATAAATGCATCTGCATAGCCTGCATCTGCCATCAGTTTTGCAGTTTTTACTGCAACCTCCGCACCCGGGGCATGATTTGACCGGTCTTTCATGAATACAGGAACAAATGCCCCAACCATCGTGAGAGATCGTTTATCAAGCTCCTTCCTTAATTCTGAGGAAGCAATTGGCATAAAGCCCCAGTCGCCAAGTTCAGATCCTTCATAGCCGGTCTCTTTTATTTCATTAAGGACCTGTTCAAATCCGGCAGCTTTACCATCAAGGTCAAATTCGAGGACACCCCATGAACATGGGGCATTGGCAATTTTAATCATTAATCTGATTTTTTAATAGTTGATTATAATGTTTTCAAAACTTCCTGCTCCATTCATCATGCCAGCGCTCAATAACCACCTTTGTCTGTGTGTAAAATTCAATCGCATGAAGTGATTGCCCATGTAGGTCTCCGTAGAAACTCTCCTTCCAGCCACTGAAAGGGAAAAATGCCATCGGCGCTGCGATTCCAATGTTTACTCCGATATTCCCGGCTACAGTATCGTGTCTGAATTTTCTTGCGGCAGCACCACTGCGGGTAAATATGCAGGCAGAATTCCCATACTTACTCTGGTTTATTAACTTAATTGCATCTTCGAGTGTGTCAACATTTATTATTGTCAGGACAGGCCCGAATATCTCTGTATTATACAGTTCACTATCACTCTTCACATTTCCGATTATGGTAGGGCCTATGAAGTTACCATCTTCACCTCCAGGAATGTTAATGTTCCTTCCGTCAAGCAATAACTTTGCCCCATCGTCTAATCCTTTCTGTATTAATTTTTCGATGCGTTCTTTGCTCTCCCTGGTAATAACAGGACCCATCTCAACTCCCTTGTTCATGCCGTTTCCGGTTACTCTTGCTCTTGATGAAGCGATGATTTTTTCAGTAAACCTGTCAGCCATATCACCAACATTTATCACGACAGCGGCAGCCAGACAGCGTTGTCCTGCACATCCAAATGCACTATCGACAATTATTTTCACGGTTGTCTCCTCATCAGCATCGGGCATTATCACAACAGGGTTTTTTGCCCCTCCCTGTGCCTGAACCCTTTTCCCGTTTGCAACTCCGGTACTATAAACATATTTTGCAACTGCGGAAGATCCAACAAAGCTGATAGCGGGGATGGATGGATGCTCAAGAATTGCATCCACAGTCTCTTTCCCGCCATGAACCATATTCAAAACGCCATCAGGTAATTTCAGCTCCTCAAAGAGTTGAAAGATCTTTGCCATGGTCATTGGCACTTTCTCGGACGGTTTGACAATATATGTGTTTCCACAGGCAATAGCGTATGGCATAAACCAGAACGGGATCATTATTGGAAAGTTGAAGGGCGAGATACAGGCCCCAACTCCCAGCGGCTGGCGAATATAGAACTCATCTATACCTGTCGCGATATCTTCCGAAAATTCGCTCTGCAGAAGTTTTGGTATCCCGCAGGCCACCTCAACATTTTCAATGGCGCGTATTATTTCAGCTTTAGATTCTCCAAAAGTCTTGCCACACTCCCTGGTGCATATCTCAGCGATCTCATCTGCATTAGTCTCCAACAGATGCTTCATCTTAAAGAGATATTGTATCCTTTGAGTAGCCGGGGTATTTCGCCATTCCGGCCATGCCTTCTGAGCGGAATCTGCTGCATTGAGGATATCCTCTTTCGATCCGGCAGGAACCTTTGCCAGGAGCTTACCATCTGTAGGATTGATAACGTCCAGTAACTGTGAGCTATTGCTGTCAACCCACTTTCCGTTAATATAGTTTTTCAGATTTTGTGCCATATTCCAATTCTTTCCATTAAGAACATTCTATAAAAAATACCTTTGTTTCTTTTTATTTTCGATATAGGTCTGATAAGCCTTTTTAACACTATCGATTTCCGATACCTCGGAAACCGCCACCTCCCACCAGGCATAACCAGGAACTCCTTTATACAGATCAGTTTCAATAGTAATGACAGATGTGGTAGTGTGAGCCTTTGCTTCTTTTAAAGCTTCTTTAAGGGATTTTATGTCATGAGCTTCAATGACATGTGCCCCAAGGCTCCGGGCATTTTGAGCAAAATCGACAGGAAGAGTATCTCCCGTCAATTGTCCGGTATCCTTGTCGCGATAACGGTATTTTGTCCCAAATCGCTGGGAGCCTATCGATTGCGATAACCCGCCGATACTTCCGAATCCGTTGTTATTCAGGAGAATGATAATAAATTTGACTCCTTCCTGAACGGATGTCACGATTTCATTATTCATCATAAGGTAATTTCCATCACCAACCATTACATAAATTTCACGGTCGGGACAGGCCATTTTTGCACCAATACCTGCAGCACACTCATATCCCATGGTTGAATATCCATATTCAAGATGGAAGCCCTTTGTATCGACAGTTCTCCAAAGCTTATGCAGGTCTCCCGGCAAACTGCCTGCAGCACAAAGAACAACATCCCGTGGTCCGGCAAAATCGTTAACAGCACCAACCACTTCAGCCTGGGAGACGGGTAGTAAACCTGTTTCTTTATAGAATTCACTGACCTGTGCATCCCAGGTTTTATTCAGATTCTCTGCACGTTTGATATATTCATCTGATACCCTGTAACCGGTCAATAAATCATACAGCTCTTCAAGGCATACTCTGGCATCAGAGGTAAGAGGCAAGGCACCCTGTTTATACGAATCGAACCCGGCTATATTTATATTAATAAATTTTACATCAGGATTCTGGAAGGCTGTTTTCGATGCCGTCGTGAAATCGCTGTAACGGGTACCTATTCCGATAATAAGGTCAGCGTCGGAAGTGAATTCATTCGCCCCGGGTGTCCCTGTTACACCTACTGCTCCAAGGTTTGATGGATGATTGAAATTAAGAGATCCCTTTCCGGCAAATGTCTCGGCGACAGGAATCCCGGTCCGTTCAACTAACTTTGTAAGGATTTCTGAAGCTTCACTGTAGATCACTCCTCCACCGGCTATAATAACAGGTTTCCGGGAAGATTTTATCATTTGAACAGCCTCTTTCAGAAGGTTTAAATCGGGTCTGGGACGGCCAATTTTCCAAACCCTCTTCCTGAATAACTCTTCCGGAAAGTCAAAGGCCTCTGTTTGTACATCCTGTGGTATTGCCAGGGTAACGGCACCCGTATCAGCAGGAGAGGTAAGAACCCGCATCACCTCCTGGAGGGAAGTTATCAATTGCTCCGGCCTGTTTATCCTGTCCCAGTATTTTGAAACCGGTTTGAAACAGTCATTTACTGAAATATCCTGGGTAGAAGATGATTCAAGTTGTTGTAAGACAGGCGCAACATTTCGGCTCACAAAAATATCTCCCGGGATCAGCAATACAGGCAACCGGTTTATAGTTGCACAGGCAGCCCCGGTAACCATATTGGTCGCACCGGGTCCTATTGACGATATACATGCAAAAGTCCCCAGCCGGTTTTTCATTTTAGCATAGGCAATGGCGATATGGACAGATGCCTGTTCATTCCTGGTCATAATATAACGGAAATCGGGATTTTCCATCAAGCCCTCACCAACCCCGGCCACTATCCCGTGTCCGAATATTCCCAGGCAGCCGGCAAAAAATGGATTCTCAGCGCTATCGAGTTCAACATACTGGTTCTTAAGGAACTTTACTACTGCCTGTCCTACAGTTAATCGATTAGTCTTCATAAAGATATTCTCATTATTTATTTCTCTTTACCATTCATTTCAATAGTCACAACAGGAATTCTGGGATCCATCCCTTTCCATGTTCCATAGATCCATTTGTGATCAGGATCGTCAGTAAATGCGAGACTCTGGTCACTGCCCGCAAGGAAGTTGAGATAGTAGACATTATATCCATGACCCGCAACAACAGGGTGGTATCCTTCAGGCACAAGAACCACATCGTTATTATGCGGTTCAGCTATTTCATCGAGGCTCCGGTCATCATTATATACCTTTTGAATAGCAAATCCCTGTGGCTTATCAATTTTGTAAAAATAGATCTCTTCAAGGCAGGCTTCAGTCACAGTCCCGGTGACAGGATCTGTTTTTCTGGAGTCATGTTTGTGTGCAGGAAAGGAGCTCCAGTTACCGGAGGGGGTATAAACCTCTACACAAACAAGACGGTTGCAGGCTGACCCGGGTGGGAGTATCCTGTTTATCTGCCGGCTGGCATTATCTCCCCCCCGATGTTCAATACCCAAAGCTTCTACATCAGAAGGAGTTATATAATTAGCCGGAAAAACATTCTCCGCACTGCACCAAGCACAGGCCATATCGAGAAAATCACCTGACGGAGAGATTTCAAATTCAGTATGCCGGGGAAGGTATAATGCATGAGGCAGGCCGCTGAAAACATCTCTTCTTCCATTTGTTGTTTTCCATTTCCCGGCTGAGGTTTCGGCTAAAAAATTTCCACCCAGTAATACAAACAAATATTCATTATTACCTGTTTTTCCAACCCATTTTTGTCCCGGCTTCAATCTCCTCGACATGAAATTCAGGTGATTCCATCCAGCTTCAGCAGCTGTGATAGACTGGTATAATTCATTTTCCGAAATTGATTTTGCCAGTAAACGGCAATTTTTATCTCTGTTCATTGATTAGTTTTTAAACCAGCATCATACCCCGGATCTTTGCTATCAGATCAGTGGTGGCATTGCAAAATTGGTTCAGTGTCATTATTGTTGCACCGAAGCCATCAAACTCCTCCACCGACATCCCCTTTTCGTCGTAAGCACGGTGGAAATCCACAAATTTATTTTCAAGTTCGGCAATGATCTTAGGATCCACAGGATTAGCCATGTGGTCTTCGACTGTTACATCCGAAGCATTGAATCGTTTCTGCCAGTGCCAGGGCGGAGATATCACAACATCGCCTCCAATGAATTCTGACCAGTGACGATGATGCCTGAATGCTGCACTCAATAGCCTCAGACGATATCCTCTTTCTGTGTAGATTCTGTAAGCTTTCTTCATTACGGCTACCCCAGCCCAGTCGAGGATCTCGGGGTTTGCAATAATATTTTGCTTATCTGCCACTACCTTCAGCCAGTCATCGAGTCTCCCCACCATGATAGTACAGACTGGCCCCATAGTACTTATATCTTTTCCATCTTTTTCGCGCCTTTTGAATCCACGTTCCACGGCTTCAGCAACAGCAATTGACTGCGGAAGCGTGAAACTTACAGTTGCATTAATGCTTACCCCGCGATATGTTGCCTCCTCGATAGCCTCCACGCCTGCCTTTGTAACAGGTATCTTAACTATCATATTAGGGGCGAGTTCGCTGAAATGGACTGCCTGCTGAACGATCCTTCTGGCATCGCGGTATAACCTGGGATCTGTCTGTATTGAGAGCCGTCCGTTTTTGCCTTTTTCCCTTTCAAATATTGGCATCAAAACTGCTGCAGCTTTCTGCGACATCTCCTCGATCAGCTTCCAGGCAACGTCATCCTCCGAAGCAGATGGATTTTCAACGATGATTTGCGGAATCCGGTTTTTCCATTTATCCCACTCCAGCTTCAGCACATTCAGCACAATAACAGGGTTGCAGGTTGCTCCCAAAGCGCCATGGCCCATTGAGCTGGTTAACTCTTCGATCGCACACGAATCGTTCCATAGTATAGTTGGCATCGTCTGCGAAATCCTGTGGAGTTTGCTTATGTATCCGTTGTTCTTTGATAGTTCTTCTTTCATAGTGATGTTTATAAGTTTTGGTTTTTTCTGGATATTACCAGAAGAAGTAATACAACACTGCAAATATTCCACAAACACCTATAGCAGCAATATTAAATGTCATTGAAGTCTTAAACAGCCCTTTTCCTATAATAATAGCCTTAAGGTTCATTTTCTTTTTTACATTATTAAGGATCATAATGAGGCCGACCAGGATAAATCCGACAACAAGTACATAGATTGATTCAAGAGCCATGCTTTTAAAAGGACCTACAAAAAATCCGGCAATAATTCCTGTCAGCAGTGCTACAGCTACAATCTTTATTCCAGTGTTAATTTTCTTCTTCCCGGATTCTTTGTCGATAACATTCTCAATTCTTTGTCTTCTTTCCATCAGGCTCATCCCAACCATCACAAAAGAGAGAATGATAAATACATAGCCAATTCTTAAAACAAATGGCATATCAGGGTTTAAAATTTTAAATGCTATTCCTAGTGGAATTGTCAGTAAAGCTGTCCATAATGCTGCCTTTGCTGAAGCCTGACGCCAGAAGAGGCCGCAGAAAAATATCAGAAATTCTCCCGGGTAAATGAAACCTGTGTATTCCTGTATATATTGATATGCCTGGTCAAGCGTTTTTAATTGAGGGGCAACAATTGTAGCTATCGTAAGGGCAATAACGGCCACTGTCATGCCGGTTCTAACAAGCTGTTTTTCAGTCGCATTTTTATTAATATAACTCTGATAAATATCAATGGTGAAAATAGTTGAGGTACTATTAACTATGGAACTGATCGAAGATACTGCTGCTGCTGCAATTGCAGCAAATGAAAGCCCGGTAATCCCTACAGGTACTATGTTGCTGATTAACCATGGGTATGCTTCATCCGATTTTCCCAGCTTTGCACCAAGGGCAAAGACAGCGATTCCGGGAATAACAACCAGAAGAGGGATCAGCAGTTTCAGGTAACCGGCAAAGGCTACCCCAAGCTGAGCTTCTCTTAAGCTTTTCCCTGCAAGTCCCCGCTGGATGATAAACTGATTAAATCCCCAGAAGCTGAGATTAGTCAGCCACATGGACCCTAATATTACACCTAGTCCGGGGAGATCAGAAAATGCATCCTTTGTCCCTCCCAATCCGTCAGGCGCAAAAAGAGTATCTTTTTCAATTATCATATGGAATTTCTGAGGAGCTCTGTCTAATAATTCTGCAAAACCGGCAATAACCCCGTTCCCATCGCTAAGGGCATTAAGTGCAAAAGCAGTTGTTATCAGCCCGCCAAATACTAATACAGTTACGTTAATAACATCTGTCCATGCAACAGCTTTCATGCCTCCACGCAGGGAGTATAATGCTGAAAAGAAAGAAAAACCAATAATTCCGTAGGTCAATGGGATCCCAATGATCCGTTCCATCGCCAATGCTCCCAGATATATAACCGCGGTCATATTAATAAAAATATAAACCAGAATCCAGAACACAGCAAAACAGGCGCTTACCCTCTTATCATAACGCTGTGTAAGAAACTGGGGCATTGTAAAGATCTTTTTCTCGATGAAAACAGGGAGAAAATATTTTGCAACAATAAGAAGCGAGATAGCTGCTATCCATTCATAAGCGGCAATAGCTAATCCGATTGCATAACCGGAACCTGACATAGCAATAAAATGTTCCGCGGAAATATTCGCCGCCAGAAGAGATGTGCCAATTGCCCACCATGGCAAAGAACGGCCTGCCAGAAAATAGTCCTGCGATGTTTTCTGCACCCCTTTCTTTGTGCGGGAGACCCATAAACCGACAAAGACAATGATGCATACGTATGTAATGCTCACAAGCCAGTCGATAGAGGTAAATTCTTTCATTAACAACTGTTTTTCAGGTAGCGGGTTTCCTCAATAAAAATAGGAAAAATAGTCCAGTTATTTTACCCTCTCCAGAATATTGAGAAAAGAGGATTGGAATTTCCTGATTAAATGGGAATTAATTTATATAAGTGTTCGAATTAGTTTTCTTGGGAGGGTGCTCCTAAGGGATAAGGAGATTCTTTTTCTTTAAAAGCAGGATCTTTTGATATTGAAATTGTGGCAGGTGGAGATCCTTCGTTTTACTTCAAAACAAAGACTTTTAGGGTATACAGTTTTGGTTGATGGAGATCCTACCCCCCTGAGACTTGAATGACCTGTCATCCCGAGCGCCCAGGGCGCCGTAGCTTTAGCGAAAGCGACCAGCGAGGGATCTCCCCCGGTTTTAATGTTCTCCTGATATAACTATCATAATAGAGATCCATATTATGACAAACTACATATTTTATAAACCCGAATCCTTTTTCAGGAATTCAGAAAGCTTCACAATATGGTCGGTATTTAAATAATCAATCCCCATATTAATGAAGGTCTCCCATGCATTAATGTCATCAGGGGCATTCCAGAACCTGATTTTTTTATTCAGGGTATGAACCGAATCGATAATATGTTGCAAACGGATTTTATCCTTCTCAATAATAGCTCCATCTCCATTCCATGAAGTGAATTTTCTCAGATTCTCACTGTAAAGGGGCACTCTTTTCAACTGCTCGATGTTATACTTCTCATTCAGGATACCATCAAAAAAGATGAAACCGGGATATTTACTGAACTCAGCAGGTGAGGGTCTGTTCCCGGTTATCACAATACGGACCGCATATTCGTTAACGTCAGGATCGAAGACTTCAGGGTATTGCTTTAGCTTGTCGACTAAAAGAGAAAGGGTAGGCTCAGTGTTTGTTTTCAGATCAACCAGTAATTGAAATGTGGAAGATTGATCGTTCCATGCTCTTCCCTTGTTTTCTGTGAATAATTTCACAACAGGCTGAATATAAAGGATATCCAGCGTGTTCTCAGGTTTGATATCCTGCCTGTAGTGTGCAACAAACAGCTTTCCCTCTACAGCCCATATGTCTGCCTCTATCGAACCAAAATGGTTATTATATGCCAGCCAGAAAGGGGTTTCATTCTCATAATCATTATGTGAATGGGCATTTAGTGTTGAATATTGAGCCTTAACCGAATAAAAGATGCATGATAACAAAAGAAAAGCTATTTTGATCTTTTTCATTTGAATTGCTTATTTCTAAATTGAACAATTTTCGTACTGTCACATAAATATAGATGAAATAGCTGTAAAATGATTTAAGAATAAATAGTTTTGTAAATAGCATACAGTTTTATTAGACAATTGTTAATTTAATACAATTCAAGATTTTTAATATTTTTTTTAGAACCCCCTTCTCTCCCGATAGCTCCCGATAGCTATCGGGACGGGACTTCCCCCATAAGGGAAGGAGTTACAGATACCTTTTCCCCCTTGGGGGAAATAAGAAAGGGGGTGCAAGATATAAAAAGAGAAACTTTAATGTTACATGAACTCTAGAAGCCAGTCAATTGACGTATCAAAGAAGACAAATTTCCGTTGGGTCATTGTAAGCCTGCTTTTTCTTGCAACTGCCATTAATTATGCTGACCGTGCAGTACTATCGATAGCCGGACCGGAACTGGCCAAAAGTCTGAATCTGAATTCAGTGTCGATGGGATATATTTTTTCCGCATTTGGCTGGTCGTATGTTATTGCCCAGCTTCCGGGAGGATGGCTTCTGGACCGATTTGGATCAAGAAAAATATATGCCCTCTCTCTTTTCATCTGGTCGTTTTTTACATTTATTACAGGGTTCACAGGTTTTTTTGTTGGTCTTACAGCCGTTGTTGTTCTTTTCAGCCTGAGGTTCATGCTGGGTATAGCTGAAGCTCCCGCTTTCCCGGCAAACAGCAGAATTTCAGTGGCCTGGTTCCCTACAAAAGAGACTGGTAGAGCTGCAGCCATATTCAATTCAGCACAATATTTTGCAACAGTGCTATTCGCTCCTTTATTGGGATATATTGTTCAGACTTATGGCTGGAAGTATTCTTTTATGTTCATGGGTACGGTAGGTTTTATCTTTCTTATCTTCTGGCTGAAGTTTGTACATGCGCCAAAGAAATCAAAGCACATAAATCAGGCAGAGCTTGACTATATAACGGATGGAGGGGCTCTGGTTGAAATGGACCATGGAGCGAAAGCCAAAAAAGCCAGTAATGATGCTCCAAAATGGAAGTTCCTCAATCAGCTTTTAAAAACCCGGATGTTCATAGGTGTGTATATTGCACAATACTGCATCAATGCAATCACCTTTTTCTTCATTACCTGGTTCCCGGTTTACCTCGTTCAGGCGAGGGGTATGACTATTCTTAAAGCAGGAATTGTGGCTGTGCTGCCTGCAATTTTTGGTTTTGTAGGAGGAAACCTTGGTGGTATCTTTTCAGATTTTCTGCTCAAAAAAGGAGCTACTCTCTCTGTTGCCCGAAAGGTGCCCATCGTTTTCGGAATGTTACTATCGATGAGTATGATATTCTGCAACTATACTGATGTCGAATGGCTGGTGGTTGCTTTTATGGCGTTGTCATACTTTGGCAAGGGTGTCGGCGCCCTCGGATGGGCAGTCAATGCCGATACGGCTCCAAAAGAGATAACAGGACTTAGTGGTGCTCTTTTCAACACATTTGGGAATCTTTCAAGCATAGTAACACCAATAGTAATCGGTTACATAATCGGTGTTAAAGGCTCGTTTAACGGGGCGCTGGTTTTTGTCAGCTGTCATGCATTTCTGGCCATTGTGAGTTATGTTTTTATTGTAGGGAAAATCCAGCGGTTCCAGCTGAAAAAGGTATAACTGTTATGAACATTGAAGATCTCAAAGGTTCGCCTGTTGTTGCTGAAATGAGAGTAAGTCCGGTTGCAGGTTACGATAGTATGTTGCTGAATCTCAGTGGCGCTCACAGCCCATTTTTTACCAGGAACGTTGTAATATTAAAAGACAATGCCGGACATACAGGTGTCAGCGAAGTACCGGGGGGAGAGGCTATCAGGCAGGTGCTGGAAGAATCAAAGGCACTCGTAATAAACAGATCGACAGGTTCTTATAATAGCATCCTTGATGAGGTCCGGCAACGATTTGGCAACATGGATTCAGGTGGACGCGGGTTACAGACCTTCGATCTGCGTGTTACCATTCATGCACTCACCGCATTGGAAACAGCATTGCTAGACCTTCTCGGGCAGTTCCTTGGCGTCCCTGTAGCTGCACTTCTTGGCACGGGAGTGCAACGCCGGAAGATCGAAATGCTTGGCTACCTCTTTTATGTTGGCGACAGGAATAAAACTGATTTACCATATTCTGACTCTTCAAATCAAAACGATGACTGGCTAAGATTAAGGAGCGAAAAGGCCCTTACACCCGGAGCAATTGTAAGGCTGGCGGAAGCTGCTCAGCAGCGTTATGGATTCAAAGATTTCAAACTGAAGGGTGGGGTTATGAATGGCAGCCTTTACATTTACTCCCTCTTATTAACAATAATTATTAACAAGGAAAGCGTATGTTGTTGATTTTCTTTTCTTTTTGCTTCTTTTTCTTTTCTTTGTTAATTGTTGTTAATATGTTCATAAAGA
>Ga0214473_10007374_pt1 | contig 13054 bp, 13 predicted proteins | sample RVTome_7_FD_203509 | JGI IMG/M metagenome (GOLD analysis project Ga0214473, IMG submission 203509) | Soil microbial communities from uranium-contaminated site in the Upper Colorado River Basin, Wyoming, United States - RVT98D197 | ecosystem: Environmental > Terrestrial > Soil > Contaminated >...
TGGACGAACCCGGCGCGTGGAAGGTCGAGGCCCAGAGCACGCACGCCGGGGAAGCCCCCGCCGCGCTCGCGCACCAGCGCTGCAATCTCGCGCGCTGCCGCGACGTCGCCGCGCAGGTTGACGTTGAACGCGATCAGCACCCGGCGTGCGCCGACGAGCACCCCGCCGGCCGCCTCGTCGAGGAACGGCGGCCCGTAGTCCGGTTTGACCTCCCCCGCGTCGACGCGCCGCTGCAGCTCCTCTGGTCCGCCGCGCCGGAAGAACGACGGCCCCTTCCCCCCGCCGAGCTCGCCGTAGAAGAAGACCGGGAGCCCGAGCTCCGCGGCGAGCCGCTTGCCGACGAGGCGGGCGACGCGACGCGCGCGCGGCATGTCCGCCCGGTCGATCGGCACGACGGGGACGACGTCGGCCGCTCCGATCCTGGGGTGCGCGCCTTCGTGGCGGCGCATGTCGATGCGCTCCTTCGCGGCCGCGACGCCCGCGACGAGCGCGTCCTCGAGCTGCTTCTCCTCGCCGACGAGCGTGAACACCGACCGGTTGTGGTCCTCGTCGGCGTGGACGTCGAGCAGGTCGGCGTGCGCGGCGAGTGCGGCGCCGATCGCGTCGATCGTGGCGCGGTCGCGCCCCTCGGAGAAGTTCGGCACCGATTCGAGCGGCAACGGCACCGCCGTACTCTAGGAGGGTGACGCGCCGCCGCTCGTCGTACCGCTCGCTCGCGTCGCTCCAGCGCGACCTCGCCGTCTGCCGCGCCTGCGCCGAGGCCGGCTACCCGCTCGAATCGCTCCCCGTCCTCAACCCGCGCCTCGGGCAGTCCGCCTACATGTACGGCCAGGCGCCGGGCCCGAACGAAGGCGCCGAGCGGCGCCCGTGGCGCGGCCGGGCGGGACAGACGCTCCGGGGCTGGCTCGGCATGGACGAGGACACCTTCTACTCCACCTTCTATTGCGCGTCCGTCACGCGCTGCTACCCGGGGAAGAGCCCGACGGACAAGGGCGACCGCGTCCCGACCCCGGAGGAACAAGACCTGTGCACGTTCTGGAGCGATTGGGAGCTCCGGCTGCTCCGCCCGCGGCTGATCGTGCCCGTGGGAACGCTCGCGATCGGCCGGCTACTCGGCAGGCGGGCGCTCACGGACTCCGTCGGCGTCCGGTTCGAGCTCGCCGAGGACCGCGTCGCGATCCCGCTGCCACACCCGTCGGGCGTCTCGCTCTGGCTGAACTCCCCGGCCAACCGCGCGCTGGTCGAGCGGGCCGCGGCCGCGATCCACGAGGAGCTCGCCGCGCTCTGACGTCGCCCCCAGGGCGGTGGCTACGCTCAGGGCTTGGCCGAGACACCGCGCTACCGCACGACCTTCTTTCGCCTGCTGGGCTTCCTGCGACCGTACAAGTGGTCGCTCGGGGTCTCGATCGTGCTCGCCGTCGGGACGCAGGCGGCCGCGATCGTCGCCGCGTACCTGACCGGCGACGCGCTCGCGCACGTAATCGAGTCGCGCGATCGCCGGGCGCTGTGGATCCTCGTGGTGGCGATCCTCGCCGTCGGGCTCGTGCGCGCGCTCCTGATGGTCGGCCGGCGCCTGATCTCGGGCCGCCAGGCGCTCGGCGTCGAGTTCGACTTGCGGAACCGCCTCTACGCGAAGCTGCTCCGCCTCTCGTTCCGCTTCTACGACAGTCACCAGACGGGCCAGCTGATGTCCCGCGCGACGGTCGACCTGCAGAGCGTCCGGTTCTTCCTCGGCTACGGCCTCATCTTCTTCTTCCAGCACGTGCTGACGATCGTCGGCGTCACGGCCGTCATGCTCGCGGTCAACTGGAGGCTCGCGCTCGTCGCGGGCGCGATCACACCGGTCCTGATCCTGCTCGCCTACCGCTACTCGAGCATCTCGCACCCGGTGCTCCGCGACGTCCAGCAGAAGATGGCGGACATGACCACGGTCGCGGAGGAGAACATCGTCGGCGTCCACGTCGTCAAGTCGTTCGCGCAGGAGCCGAACGAGCTGGAGAAGTTCTCGGCGCGCTCGAACCGCGTCTTCGCGCGCAGCATGGACGCAAACCGGCAGCGCGCGATCTACGTCCCGCTCCTCTCCTTCCTGCCGCTCGTCGCGCAGGCGGGCGTGATCCTCGTCGGCGGCCGCATGGTCGTCCACGGCGAGCTCAGCCTGACCAACTTCTTCTTCTTCAACGGCCTCGTCCTGATGCTCGTGTTCCCGCTCCGGATGCTCGGCATGTGGATCGGCCAGGCGCAGCGGGCAACGGCGTCGGGCGAGCGCATCTTCGAGGTGCTCGACGAGATCGAGGACGTCACCGACAGGCCCGGCGCGGTCGACCTCCCGCCGGGCCCCGGGCGCGTGCGCTTCGAGCAGGTCTCGTTCGCGTACGCCGAGGGACGGCCCGTGCTCGATCGGATCGACCTCGAGCTCGCGCCCGGCAAGGCCGTGGCGCTGATCGGGCACACGGGCTCTGGCAAGACGACGCTCGCGTCGCTCGTCCCCCGCTTCTACGACGTCAGCGCGGGCAGTGTCTCCGTCGACGGCGTCGACGTCCGCGACGCGAAGGTCTCCTCGCTGCGCCGCGAGATCGGCGTCGTGCTGCAGGACCCGTTCCTCTTCTCCGCGAGCGTGCGCGAGAACATCGCGTTCGCCCGGCCCGACGCGACGGACGAGGAGGTCGAGCGCGCGTCCCGGCTCGCGCAGGCGCACGAGTTCATCGCCGAGCTCCCGGAAGGCTACGACACGGTGATCGGCGAGCGCGGGATCACGCTCTCCGGCGGTCAGCGCCAGCGCATCGCGATCGCGCGAGCGCTGATCCTCGAGCCGCGGGTCCTGATCCTCGACGACGCGACCGCGAGCGTCGACGCGACGACCGAGGCGCGCATCCGCACCGGGCTCCGCGAGGCGATGCAGGGCAGGACGACGATCATCATCGCGCACCGCCTCTCGACGCTCGCGCTCGCCGACGAGCTCGTCGTGCTCGACCACGGCCGAGTCGCGGCGCGCGGGACGCACGACCAGCTGCTCGGCACGAGCCCGGTCTACCGGGAGATCTACGAGCACGGCCTGCTCGAGCGCGAGTTCGCGGAGCGGGTAGAGGCACGCGCGTGAGCGCGGGACTCAACCCGTGTGGAAGGGGTGCGGGGAAACCGGGAGGTTTCCCCGCGAGGGACAGAAGAAGGGGGTTCGTGGGGGAAACCTGGTTTCCCCCACGGGAGCGAGGCGAAGCCGAGCGACGGGTGGAGGCGCGCGCATGACGGATCGGTCGAACGCGTTCGACGCTGCCGTTGCGGCCGCGGGCGGCCGCCTTCAGGGGTGTTGCGCGCGGCGAGGTCGCTTTGCGGCCTCGCCGCGTTTGCGCACGGTGTCCAAATGAGGGTCTGGCAGCCCGGCACGCACCTGACGATGCAGCGTGGCGCCGACGTGCGCGACTGGTCGTGGCAGGCGACGATCCGCCGGATTCGCTTCCTCGCGCGCTACACGAAGCGCTACCGGCTCCGCACGACGCTCGCGATCGTGTCGCTCCTGCTCGCGACGAGCACCGTCCTCATCCCGCCCTTCCTGACGCGGTACGCGATCGACGACGGCGTGCGCAAGGGCGACCTCGAGCTGCTGACGCTCCTCGTGGCCCTGATGCTCGCGGCGGGGCTCGCGAGCCTCGTGACCGGCGCGCTGCAGACCTACTTCACCGGCTGGACGGGCGAGCGGATCCTCGCCGACCTGCGCAACGACCTCTTCCGCCACCTTCAGAGGCTCTCGCTCGGCTTCTACGAGCGCAACCGTGCCGGCGTCGTGATCAGCCGGCTGACGAACGACGTCGATGCGCTGGACCAGCTCGTCACGGACGGCGTGACGACGCTCGTGCAGAGCACGCTGACGCTGATCGGCACGACGATCATCCTCTTCTATCTCGACTGGAAGCTCGCGCTCGCCACGGTGACGGTGATCCCCGCGCTCATCGTCGCGACCCGCCTCTTCCGCGTCCGCTCGGCGCGCGCGTACAGCCAGGTGCGGGAGCGCCTCGGGCTCGTGACGGCGACGCTCGCGGAGGACATCGCGGGGATGCGGGTGGTGCAGGCCTTCACGCGCGAGCCGCGGAACCAGCAGCGCTTCGAGGACGTGAACGCGCACTACCGCGCCGCGAACCAGCAGACCGTGGTGCTGAACGGCCTCTACTTCCCCTTCGTCGACTTCCTCTCCGCCGCCGCGACGGCGATCGTGCTCGGCTACGGCGGCTGGCTCGTGTTCGACGGCCAGACCACCCCGGGCGTCCTGTTCGCGTTCATCCTCTACGTCTCGAACTTCTTCGACCCGGTGCAGCAGCTCTCGCAGCTCTACAACACGTTCCTCGCGGCGGTCGCGGCCCTCGACAAGATCCTCGGGGTCCTCGACGAGGAGCCCGAGGTGCGCGACGCGCCGGACGCCCGGGAGCTCCCGCCGATCGACGGTCGCGTCGGCTTCGAGGGGGTGCGGTTCGCGTACGGGACCGGCCCGGAGGTGCTGCACGGGATCGACCTCGACATCCCCGCCGGGACGACGGTCGCGCTCGTCGGCCACACCGGTGCGGGCAAGTCGACGATCGCGAAGCTGCTTGCGCGCTTCTACGACCCGACCGACGGGCGGATCGCGATCGACGCGATCGACACGACGACCGTGACGCAGGAGTCGCTCCGGCGCCAGCTCGGGATCGTCCCGCAGGAGGGGTTCCTCTTCGCGGGCACCGTCCGCGACAACATCGCCTTCGGCAAGCCGGACGCGAGCCCCGAGGAGATCGTCGCCGCGGCCCAGGCCGTCGGCGCGCACGAGTTCGTGATGCGGCTCGAGGACGGCTACGAGACGAACCTCCAGGAGCGCGGCACCCGCCTCTCGCTCGGCCAGCGGCAGCTCGTCGCGTTCGCACGGGCGCTGCTCGCCGACCCTCGGATCCTGATCCTCGACGAGGCGACGTCCTCGGTCGACATCGGGACGGAGCGCCGGATCGAGGGCGCGCTCCGCCGGCTGCTGGCCGGGCGGACCGCCTTCGTCATCGCCCACCGCCTCTCGACGATCCGCGACGCCGACCTGATCGTCGTGCTCGAGCACGGCAAGGTCGTCGAGCAGGGAACGCACGACGAGCTGATGGCGAAGCAGGGCACCTACACGTCCCTCTACGGGGACTGGGCGGAGGTCGCCTAGCCTGGGTCCCGCCTGCGGCAAAGCCGCACCGCCCTTCCGGCCGATCCCCGACGCTCGGGCAGCGCCTCGCTGCGACGCTGCGGCCTGTGGCCGTGACGACCAGAGGGACCGAACAGCCGAGACCGTCGCAGCGCCGCCGGGTGATCGCGCCCATGACGCGACTCGGCCGATGGGCCGTCGGCTCGACCGTCGCCGGCTTCCTCCTGCTCAACTTCGCGTGGAGGCTGATGGGTCCCCTCGGCGGGTTCCCCGGGCTTGCGCTCGGCCTGATCGGAGGCGTGCTCGCGCTCGTCGCGATCTTCCGGCGTGGCGAGCGGTCCATGGCCGTGTTCGCCTCGCTCGTGCCCTTCGCGAGCATCGTGGCCTTCGTCCTGGCCGAACTCTTGATCGGGCACGAGTGAGCGAATCGCGCGCACCGACCTGTTAGGGTCGCTCGCGATGGAGTCGGGTGCCGTCGTCCGCGAGGCGTGGGAGCTCTACAAGACGCACTGGCGCACCTTCGTGCCCCTCGCCCTGATCGTCTACATCGTCCTCGGCCTGATCGCGCTCGTGTTCGCGCTGCTCCTCGGCTGGCTCGGCCTGGTGATCGGCGGCCTGGCGAGCATCGTCGGCACGTTCTGGCTCCAGGGCGCCCTCGTCGAGGCCGTCCGAGACGTCCGCGACGGCAAGCAGGACCTGTCGATCGGCGAGATCTTCGCGCGCGTGCGGCCGCGCCTGCCGGCGCTGATCGTCGCCGGCATCCTGGCGGGCATCGGAATCGTGATCGGTCTCGTCCTGCTGATCGTCCCCGGGCTCTTCCTCCTGACGATCTGGTCGCTGATCGTCCCGGCGATCGTGATCGAGGGAAAGTCGGCCGGCGAGTCGTTCGGCCGCAGCCGCGAGCTCGTGAGCGGGAACGGCTGGAACGTCTTCGGCGTGATCGTGATCACGATCGCCGCGGTGATCGTGGCGAGCATCATCGTCGGGCTCGCCACCTTCTGGCTCCCCGACGACGTCGACAGCTTCGTGAGCGACCTGATCTCGAACACGGTCGTCGTCCCGTTCGTCGCGTGCGCGTGGACGCTGATGTACTTCGCGCTCGCGCAGGGCCGACCGGCGGCACCCGCAGCCGCGGCGTACTCGCCTCCGCCCCCGCCGCCGGCCGACGGCCCGACCTACCCCTAAGGAGCTTTCACCGCGGAGTAGGGTTTCGAGGCGTGAGCGGCGTCGATCCCGAAACCGAGGAGCGAATCGAGTCCCCGGCCTCCGAGGAGGCCGAGCGCGAGGTCAAGCTCACCCCCGCCGAGGCGGTTGCGCGCATGCGTATCAACGTCCCGGCCCGCGCGAACCGCAAGCTGCGGACGCTGATCGAGCGGGTCAACGGCGACACCCAGCTCAAGGCGTGGTGGCACGTCGCCAACGTCAACGCCGTAGGGCGCCTCGAGATCAACGACCACTCGTGGGTGCACATCCAGATCGTCGCGAACATCGCGCTCAAGCTTCTCCGCCAGCTGACGAAGCACGGCGTCGAGCCGTCCATGGTGCGCGACTACGGGTTCACGAACGACGACTCCGAGGTCGCGGTCACGCTCGGCGCGCTCACGCATTGCGTCGGGATGGCCGTGCACCGCGACGGGCACGAGGACTTCAGCCTCTTCATGGCCGAGCCGAAGCTCCAACAGCTGCTCGAAGGGCTCTACGAGGAGCCGGAGCGGACGGTGATCGTCTGCGAGGTGCTGCAGATGATCACGAGCCACCGCGAGTACGGCAAGCCGCTGACGCTCGAGGCGGGGATCGTGCGCGTGGCGGACGCGCTCGACATGGAGCAGGGCCGCTCGCGCATCCCGTTCGAGCGCGGCCGCGTCTCGATCCACTCGCTCTCGGCGGCGGCGATCGAGGACGTGATCGTGGCCGACGGCGACGAGAAGCCGGTGAAGATCGAGATCGTCATGAACAACTCGTCCGGGATCTTCCAGGTCGACGAGGTGCTGAAGGCGAAGCTCACCGGCTCGGGCCTCGAGCCGTACGTCGAGGTGGTCGCGCACATCGACACGGAGGCGGAGAAGAGCCTCGTCCCCGTCTACCGCCTGGAGACCTGAGGAGCGCCCTCGTCGGCGCTACACTGGACGACCCTTGCGGGGTCGTCTAATGGTAGGACGCTCGGCTCTGGACCGAGTAGTCTAGGTTCGAATCCTAGCCCCGCAGCCTTCGGAAAAGCCCCGCTCAGGCGGGATTTTCTTGCAAGCGGGCCCCGGCTGCGAGCGCGCGCGCGTCGGCCTCGCCGGCGGCGAGTTCGAGCACCCACTTCGCCCCGCGCCGGCGTGCCGTGCGCCAGGGCTTCAGACCGCGCTCGACGCCGACGACCGTGCCGTCGCGCCCGACGAACACGGCGTCGATCGGGAAGCGCATGAAGAACGTGTGGACGGAGCCGGCGGGACGAAGGAGGATGCCTTCGCCCCGCGCGAGCTCCGAGCGTCCGAGCAAGCCACGCATGCGGGCCCACGGCCGGTCGGCCACGAGACACCGCTCGCAGACGACGCGGTCGTCGACCCGCACCGTGACCTGGGGACGCGCCACCTGGCGGCTCAGAACCCCACGTGGATGTGGTCGTCGTGGTCTGCCATCGGGAACGACGGGCCGCCTACGCCGATCAGCGAGATCAACTGGCGCGGCTGGATCTCCACCGGCAGCATCAGGATCGAGCGCACCGCCTTCTCGGTGATGCTCCCTGCCTGCTGGTGCCCGACGATCGCCGTGTCGCCCACCGAGGCGATGTCCACCGCGTGCCCGTACACGTGTGCCGAGACGACGCCCGGCCGCGCGTACTTGCGGTGCCCGCTGAACAGGCTGGACACCGTCACCTCGCCGTACGACTCGGCGAGGTACTCGATCACGACGATCGTGCGAACGTCGATCCGTCCGAGGCGAAGGTCGTCGCGACCCGCGGCGTAGACGGTCGCCCGCGAGTCCGCGAGCAGTTGGTCGATCAGCCGGGGCTTGGCGGCCTCGAGGCCCTCGACGAGCGCCTGCAGGCCGACGACGCGGTTGTAGCGGGCGAGCGCCACGGCCCGGTCGGCGAACGCCGTGCGGCCGGAGAGCGAGAGCGCGGCGTTCCACTCGCTGTCGATCGCCCCGCGGGCGGCGAGACCGTGCGCGAGCGTGCTCAGCTCCCTGACGGTCGCGGGCACGCGGTCGCGCGCGCCCTCCGCCCGCAGCACACCGAGCACGAGCGCCCAGCTGACGCCGTTCACGGCCGAGATGCGCTGGAGGTTCTTCGCGAACTCCGGCGAGAGCCGCTTCGCGGGAGGCGTCGGATCGCCGAGCGACCGGTTGAGCCAGATCGTCGCGGCGCCCTCCTCCTCGATCGCGGGCGTCTTCGCCTCCTTCGCGCGGCGGACGACCCAGTGCCGGCTCGAGCCCTGCGCGGGCGCGGCGGCGGGCGTGTCCGTCTCGAGGATCAGCGGCTCGTCGGCGGCGGCGGACGGGTCCGCGGCGGGCGCGAGCGGGTCGAGCGCCTCGGGCGCCGACGAACCGTCGAGTGCCGCCTCGGCCTCCGCGAGCGCCTGCTCGGCGGCGAGGGACTCGGACTCGGACTGCGGAGCGGCGTACGGCTCGGCCGACGGAAGCGGCTCCGACTCCGGTGCGGGCTCCGTCTGCGCCGGCGGCGCCGCCTGCGCCGCGTCGAGCGCCTCTTCCTGCGCGATCTGCGCGCAGATCGTCTCGTCTTCGCCGGTCGCCTGCATCAACGCCGCGCAGCGCGCGGGGTCGAGCGCCTTGGCGATCAAGTCGCCGGCGCCCGCTGTGAACGTCGCGGCGGCGAAGAACACGAGGACGAGCCCCATGCTCGTCGCAAGCTTGTGCGTGCGGAACGGTCGGCGTGCGGCCGCGGGCTCGTCGGACTCGTCCGGGACCTGCAACGTCGCTTTCCACTCCTCGCCGGCGCCCGACCATTCGTCCCAGCCCCGCCTCGGAAGCACGACGCGCACGAGCGCGACTGCCCAGCCGAGGAGGGCGAAGAACGCAAGCCGGAAGACCAGCCTCCGAATGCGGTGCGTCCGTTCCATAGGTGCTTCGCTCCCTCCGTTGGGCGCAGAGGCCGCAAAGCTCTGACGCGGATCGACATCACATCCGCGGCCGCAACGGACTGATTCCCTTATCGCGCTCGTGCCGAAGAACGTTGCTCCCCCGACGGAGGGATCTTCGACGAGCGCGCGCAAGTTTCACTTGTTCGGGGGGTCTCACTGTCCGAACAGCTGCACGATGTATCGCAGCAACGAGCCACAGGCGTTGCGGCCACGCTGAGACAGTCAAGGAGTAATCCGCGTGACCGCACTTGCCGGTTCCGATCGTTCGGGCGTCGCCGCCCAACAACTTCACCTCGCTGATCTCGGTGTGGACCGCGTCCGTCCGATGGGCGCTTCGATCGAATTGGAGGGAGGTGAATCTTCCATGGAGTTCACGATCCGCGACTGGTTCGAGCTGGTGCGCACGCACTGGCGGAAGCAGGAGGGTCAGACGATGGCCGAGTACGGCGTCGTCCTGGCCGTCATCACGGTTGGTGCGGTCGGCGCCTTCACGCTGCTTTCGGGCGGCATCAAGGGCGCGATCGATCGCGTCAAGGGCTTCCTGCCGGCCTAGCCCCCGGCGACCAAGAGAGAGAAAGCACGGAAGGAGGATTGGAATGCGCGCAACGATCGGAACTGCTCTTCGGAGCGTTCCACGCCGCGAAGAGGGTCAGACGATGGCCGAGTACGGCGTCGTTCTGGCCGTGATCACGGTCGGCGCAGTCGGGGCGTTCACCCTGCTCTCGGGCGGGATCATCGGCGCCATCGACAAGGTCCGGTCCTGGCTTCCGGTTTAACGGGCAACGCTTTCGGTGGGCCCTCGCCGCCCGGGGGTCCACCAGAGCCCACGCATCCAAGGAGAACGATGTCCATCCGCCGCACGCACAACTCCATCAAACAAAACGAGCAGGGTCAGACGATGACCGAGTTCGCGCTCGTCCTACCCCTCCTCTGCGTGCTGCTGTTCGGAGTGATCCAGTTCGGGATCCTCTACAACAACTACGTCAACCTGACCGACGCGGTGCGAGCGGGCGCGCGCAAGGCGGCGGTCAGCCGTCACACCGACATCGTCGCGGAAGGACGCGGCGCGGTCGAGCGGGCGGCCGTCGACCTCGACGGGTCGAAGCTCGAGATCGAGGTCAGTGCGCCGGTCGTCGAACACGGCCAGGACGTCACCGTGACGGCGAAGTACCCCTATGAAATCAAGCTCCTCGACTGGGCCGTCTTCAGTGGCAAGTTGAAGAGCACGACTACGGAGCGAATCGAATGAACCGCTATTCCAACCAGCGCGGCCAGGTTCTGGTGCTCACGGCACTGACGATGATGGTCCTGCTCGGGATGGCGGCGCTCGTCCTCGACGTCGGTCACTGGTTCCGCGCGCAGCGCGATCTCCAGGCGACGGCCGACGCCTCCGCACTCGCAGGCGCCCAGGCGCTTCCGGAAGACGCCGGCACGGCTGCGGCCCTAGCAGCCGAGTACACCAGCAAGAACGGCGGCAGCGGCGCGACCGCGACCGTCACGTTCACCAGCAAGAACTACGCGAACGACACGATCCACGTGAAGCTGTCGCGGGAGACTCCCGGCTTCTTCGCGAAGATCTTCGGCATCGACTCGGTCGAGGTCGGAGCGAAGTCGGCCGCCCGTTCGATCAACCCCTCGAACGCAAAATGGGCCGCCCCGTTCGGTGTCGACGAGAAGCACCCGCTGCTCCACTGCAGCCCCGGCCCCTGCTTCGACGAGGCGACCGAGCTCGACCTCGACAAGGTGGGGCCCGGTGCGTTCCGGATCATCAACCTCGACGGCTCGAAGGGCGGAACGGGATCGCAGACCCTCGGCGAGTGGATCCTGTCCGGCTACGCGGGCTACATGCCGCTCGGAGAGTACAAGTCGGACCCCGGCGCGAAGTTCAACTCGAGCGAGGTCCAGGCCGCGATCCGGGAGAAGATCGCGAGCGGCGAAGAGCTGCTCTTCCCCGTCTATCGGACGATTCGCGAAGAAGGCGCCAACCTCGAGTACGAAGTGATCGGGTGGGTCGGCTTCGTCATCACCGACGCGGAGATCCACGGAAGCAAAGGAAAGCTGTTCGGCCATTTCACGCGAGTGATCTGGGAGGGCTTCACGAGTAGTTCTGCGGCCGGGAATCCCGACTTCGGTGTCCGCTCAATTGAGCTGATCGATTGAGCACGAGCTAAGGCAAGGGAGACATGACATACCGCCTCAGAAATATCCTCCTCGCCGTCGTGCTCGCGGTTCTGGCTGCGTTCCTGACCGCGCTGTACGTCGCGAACTACCAGAACCAGGTCGACCAGGGCCGCGAGAAGCTCAAGGTCTTCGTGGCCAAGGCCGACGTCCCCCCGGGCACGCCCGCGGGCGAGGCGTTCGGCAACTTCGAGCAGCAGGAGGTTCTGCGCAACGACGCCGCCGCCACGGCGGTCACGAACCGCGCGCTGCTCGAGGGCCAGTACACGTCGCAGTGGATCTACGCCGGTGAGCAGGTCACGACGCGCCGCTTCGCCCTTGCAGGGCAGGGCGGCATCCGGGCCGAGCTCAAGGGCAACCTGCGCGCGTTTCAGCTCTCCGGCACGCAGCACCAGCTGCTCGCCGGCGTGCTGAAGACCGGCGACCACGTCGACCTCGTGGCCAGCATCAAGCTGCCCGCGGCGCAGGACGCCTACGTCAGCCGCATCGTGCTCCGCGACATCCGCGTGCTCAAGGCGCCGGACAACCCCGGAGCCGAGCAGAAGTTGGCGTCGACGAGCACGAACATCGCCGTGATCCTCGCCGTCACCGACACCCAGGTGCAGAAGCTGATGTTCATCACGGCGGGCAACACGAGCTCGTCGAAGCACCTCTGGGCGCTCCAGCTCCGGCCGCCGAACGACGCGGTCGACAGCCCGGAGAAGCTCGAAACGATCACCTCCGTCGTCCGCGACGGGATCAGGACTGGAGGCACCCGATGACGGGCTACGACCCGCAGACCCGCGAGCGCGTTCGGATCTACTTCACCGGCTCGTGCGACGGGCTCGACACCCTTCGCGCAGGGCTCGGTGAGCACCCGGAGCTCGACGTCGTCGGGTGGAGCGAGAACGTGTCGGAGGCGGCTCCCGTGCTGACGGGCGGGCACCTCCAGGTCGTCCTCCACGCGACGCGCGCGTCGCGTCTGCCGGAGCTCGAGCTCGCGCAGATCCGCGAGCACTCGCAGGCGCCGGTGATCGTGCTGGCGTCGGGCGAGGCCTCGGCGCTGCTCGAGGAGGCGCTCGACGCCGAGGTCGCCGACGTCCTGCTGCTCCCGCAGCTGGCGGACAACGTCGTGTTCTCGATCCGCAAGGCGGCGCACGTCGGCCGCCGGCTCCAGGCGGAAGGAGGGCACGGCAGGCGCGGCCACATCGTCACGGTGTTCTCGCCGAAGGGCGGCACCGGCAAGACGGTGACCGCGACGAACCTCGCCACCGCGCTCGCGAAGAACGAGAAGAAGCGAACGCTGCTGATCGACCTCGACCTCCAGTTCGGCGACGCGGCGATCATGCTCGGCGTCGAGCCGGAGAAGACCATCTACGACCTGGTCGTCGCGCCGGGGGAGCTCGACACGGAGAAGCTCGCCGGCTACACGACGCGCCATGCGTGCGGTCTGGACGTCCTCCCCGCGCCGCTGCGCCCGGAGGACGCCGAGCTCGTCACCGAGGTGAAGATCACGCGTCTGCTCGAGGTCGCCCGCGAGTCGTACGACGTGATCGTCGTCGACACGTCGCCGTTCTTCCACGGCCCGATGCTCGCGACGCTCGACCGAAGCGACGAGCTGCTCGTGCTGTGCGGGCTCGACGTGCCGACGTTGAAGAACGTCAAGCTGAGC
>Ga0214473_10007375_pt1 | contig 13053 bp, 10 predicted proteins | sample RVTome_7_FD_203509 | JGI IMG/M metagenome (GOLD analysis project Ga0214473, IMG submission 203509) | Soil microbial communities from uranium-contaminated site in the Upper Colorado River Basin, Wyoming, United States - RVT98D197 | ecosystem: Environmental > Terrestrial > Soil > Contaminated >...
CATAAAAGGAGAGTCACAATACTACATATTCCATCCCCCGGAGACTTCCACCTGAGCGCCGGTCATAAAACTAGCTTCATCCGAGGCTAAGAAAGCAACGACATTGGCCACTTCTTCGGGCTGGCCGGCCCTTTTCAAAGGGGTATTTTCAATAATCATGTTTCGATACTTATCGGCCATCTTCGAAACAGTGGGAGTCAAAATAAAACCTGGCAAGACTGCATTGACATTGATCTGGTAACGGCCCAGTTCTCTTGCGACACTCTTTGTCAAACCAAGAATTCCAGCCTTGGCTGTACTGTAACTGATCTCTGAAACAGCTCCCCTCTTTCCCCAAACAGAAGAGAGATTGATGATCTTTCCGTAACTCTTTTCCATCATATGGGGGACAACTGCCTGGATACAGTTCAAGGTCCCTTTCAGATGGACGCCTAATACAGCCTCCCAATCCTCCACTTTGGTCTTCAAAAGATTCCCCGGCCGATCAAAGCCGGCGTTATTGACCAGAATATCAATTCGTCCGAAAGCTGTCAGGACCTTCGCCACCACATTCTCTATCTGCTTCCGGTCCGCCACATCCACAGCAAAGAAGAGACATCTTCTGCCCAGGGTTTCGATCTCTTTTTGGGTCTGAAGCCCAGTGTCCGAATTCATCTCAGCAATAACGATATCCGCTCCCTCGTGTGCCATCTTCAGGGCAATGCTTTTACCGATCCCCTGCCCCGCCCCCGTCACAATCGCCTTCTTATCTTTGAGTCTCATTATTCCACCTTACGAAATTGAAATGTTTGGGAGGGTTAAAAATTTCAAAAATTCTAACAGATGAGCCTATGACCGTCAATGTATTCTTATTATTGAAAGTTAATGGAGGTATTCGGTGGGGATGGGATATAAGCCCGAGGGGATCGACTTCCTTGTGGCCTATTTCCCATTAAAAGACCCGGATCTTTTCCTAATTACCCCAATTGAGTTAAAGTGATATTTTTATTGAAATGTTTCAAGAAAGACATGGTCAATTACCAGCAGGTCTTGGGTGTTGAAGGACTCAAGGCGCTCCTTGCCAAGTTTCTCCAGAAAACGGAGGAATTCCAGATGTTGAACTTCACCATTCAGGATTAGCCAGATATGGTAAGGAACGTTTACGCTGGCATGGATTCATCATCTGGAACGGGAAGGGTAGCATCAGGTTTGACATCAAGCCAACGGAGCATGCCGAGGTTCCGTATAATCGAGGCAACAACCGATTTATCCAAGGATGGACGCCGCTTCTGCTTCCATTGCAAGACCGATTCAAGGACTTGTGTTTCGGTTGGACTGCCATTGCCTTTTTTCTTGAGGGAGTCAGCGGCATAAATAACCGTAGCTACAATCTCGGCTTGATCCGTATTCATTCTCATGAACAGGTCTGTAGTCTTCTCAACGATGGCAGCCCATTGCGAAATTGACGAATTGAAGTCTTTTCTATTCCGCATGTAATTCGGTCCGACCTTGACCATAAACATACTGCGTATCCGTTCTTCCTGAAGCAGATTGTTGTTCACGAGCTTTGTCTCGGCGTTCTTTAGTTCCCTGCAGAACGGACCAAAACTGCCTTTCTGATAGACAAATCCGGTCGGCAAGCCCTGTTGGGTAGCAACATACGCGATCTTCTGAAAAATGGTTCTCCCAACCGGCCAGTGATACGGCTGTTCTTCAATCCGGCGCAGGATTTCCACAAGAGCAATCCATGCCGGATTCATGGTGGATTGAACGGTCCCATGGCTACGTTGATTTTCGGCGGGTGCTCCTTGTTTCAGGAACTCAATAGTCAACTCTTTTGAAGGCGTCCCGTAGGGGGCGTACATTTCAACAGGTATGTCCATCTGATTGACATACCTGTAAATCAATGGGCCGACAGCCCTCCATTCAAGCTGGCCGTTTCCGCAGCCGAGCGGCGGAATCGCAAGCGAAGTTATCCCCCACTCCTTGTAATGCGACAAAATATACTGCAACCCGCACTCAACGTCGCTGATTCTGGAGACTGATTTCCAGTGGTCTTTCGTTGGAAAATTCACGATTTGAGGTGGAAACAGGGTCTTATAAGGATAGGGGACACCGAGATTGACTTCCTTACGGTCGCACTTCTTGATATAATCCTCGAACATCTCTGGAAAACGTTTCTTGAATTCCAGGGCAATTCCTTTGCCCATGACTCCAACGCAATTGACGGTGTTGATCAGGGTTTGGGCTTTGGACTTCAAAATGTCGCCAACCAAGATCTTCATATTACCCTCTTAGAAAAATATATCACTCCTGATACAAATAGGCAAGTTGATATTCAGTTGCTGAAACTGCGACAATGCCCTTTCACTCGCCACATAAACACCAATAAGATAGCCTGGCATGACGCAGTCTGGCACGAGAACCTCCGCGCACTTCTCTGATTTGTGGCTCATTTCGTGATAAAGGTCTTGCGGATGAGTCCAGAACCGGGCAAACACCCGCTCCCGATCAATCGCTTTGAGCCCCTCAATGAGGGGCGAAAAACGAACCCAATCGCTGGCCGCGTTCCGATCCGCGATGATAACTCCAGGCAAATCCAGCACCTTTGCATCAATTCGAAGAATACAGATATCGTCATTACATGCCCGGAGCTTGCTGAGCATCGGGTTATGAGCATCAAAATACAGATTGGCGTAATCGTGTAGAGTCCGAGCGCCGGGTATCTGCTTGTTTTTTCGCCGCTCCTGGATTTCCGACATGGCCACGGAGTGGTGGTCAATCTGACCGGAGAGTTTGTGGGAGAGGATCCCATGCTGCATGATAGATGGAACATTAGTGATTGGTGCGATGAATTGAAGTTCTGTTATATCGTCACGGTTCATTTCTTACTTCTCACCTTCGATGAGGTGGACGACTTCAAGGTAGTGGGGGCACTATCCAATGCCAAAACCTTTCCCTATAAATTCATATTTTAAGACTTACAATCTACGACTTACTGGAAATCGTAGCCTTGCTTGGCCTCTTTGCACTCAAGATGCTCATCTTCTCTTGCCCGCATCCAGTGGTAAAGTTGTTGGATCCGCTCATTCATTTAAAGACCTGCCCCTCGATCGGATCCATTGTCGCATGCTCTTCAATTGTGAAGTTCGGCGGCGAAACAATTCGGAGGCAATATTCTTAAACAACTTAAATACGTCCCCGCCAATCCTGGTCTTTGAATAATTCGTAGGGACTGATGTTATCCATGCTCATTTTCGGTCTTTCCAAAAAAGTTGGGAGTGTCCCTCATTTCTCCCACCCCGATTTATGGAGTCGGGGCCGTGTAGGTTGCTGAAAAGATCGTATCCCCCAGCCATTTATTGAAGGCCGGGTTGTCGCTGAATTGTTTAAAAAGTTCGGTGTGGTCAGTCAGCAGTTCAACGATTACCCGCTTCAGGGCCTTATCGTGCTCAATGCGGGCGTTCTGCTTGTCCGAGTGCTTCATCGCATTCTGGTAGGCCCTGTCTGCGGCTACTTTTGTGGGAATCTCCTCGGCGATGACCCTACGGATCTTGTCAGCATCCTTCCAGTCAATTTTTCCGAACTGCTCGTTAAAGGATCGAAGGATATTGCTAAGGCGATCCAGCTCGGGCTCAGGCATGCGACCACCGCCACTCGTAGGCACAGGCTCGATCTCCGCGTTCTGGTCGGCGAGGGCAATGTCAATCGCCGAACGCACCTCCACCCGGTAGCTGTCCATATCGATGGCTTCGAGAATGCCTTTTGACAAGTCATCTTCCTTTGGGGCGGGCAACTTTGGAATCAGGAAGTTCAGGAAGATCGACAACTTCTCCCACATGGCATTAGTGAAGGGCAGTACCGAGGCCAGGAAATTATAGGTGCGCACGAAAGCCTTGGCCTTCCCTTTGAAGTCCACCTGACCGTCCTCGTCGAGCGTGTTCACATAGATCGCCACGCAGGAATCGAGAATCGGGTCCAGTTGATCACGGTCAGCCCCACCAAGATATAGTTCCACTAATTGTTCCACTGCCGGGTCGTTATAGACTTGATAGCCGTCAAGGCTGGCCTTGAGGTCATGCAGCTTATTGGGGTCAGTTTCAGAGCTGAGAATTGTGGTGCGGTAGTAGTCCTCGAAGGCCAATTGAATCGTGTCGGCATCATTCTGGAAGTCGAGTACAAAGGTGTCGTGTTTCTTCGGGTGCGCCCGGTTGAGACGAGAGAGCGCCTGCACTGCCTTGATGCCCGAGAGTGGCTTGTCTACGTACATCGTGTGAAGCAATGGCTCGTCGTACCCGGTCTGAAATTTGTCAGCGCAGATCAAGAAGCGGTAGGGGTCTTCACGTATGCGATCCGGGATCAGGTTACTGGAGAACCCGTTGAGCGATGCCTCAGTCACCTTCTGCCCGCCGTATTCATGCTCGCCAGAGAAGGCGACGATCGCCTGCCAGGGACTCTTCCGCTCCTTAAGGTAGTCACGGATTGCATGGAAATACTGCATCGCACGCTCGATGCCACTCGTAACCACCATCGCCCGCGCCTGACCGCCAATCTTGTGCTTGGCCAGCACCTGCTCATGGAAATGGTCGACCATGATCTCTGCCTTCTCGCGAATGGCATGCTTATGGGACTCAACATATCGACGCAGCTTCTTCTGGGCTTTTTTGGTATCGAACTCCGGGTCATCCTCCACAGTCTTGGTAAGCCGGTAGTAACTATCTACCGGCGTGTAGTTCTTCAGCACATCGAGGATGAATCCTTCCTGAATCGCCTGCTTCATGGTGTAGCTATGGAATGGGCGGTGCTTGACAACTCCGCCTTCAGGCCATGGGGCACCGAAGACCTCCAGGGTTTTGTTCTTTGGGGTAGCGGTGAAGGCGAAGTAGCTGGCGTTTGGCAGCATTTTCCTCGATTCCATGATACGGTTGATTATGTCCTCGGTGGTCTCATCCTCTTCCTCGCCACCACCTGCCGATAGTGCGATGTTCATCTTCGCCGCTGTCCGGCCGGCCTGACTGGAGTGTGCCTCATCGATGAGGATGGCGAATGTGCGCCCGCGGTGCTCATTGCCAATGTCGTCCAAAACGAAAGGAAATTTCTGGACGGTCGTGATGATGATCTTCTTTCCGCTTTCAATGAATTTTCTTAGATCACCAGAGCGCTCGGCATGCCCCACCGTGGCCGCCACCTGTGCGAATTGTTTGATGGTGTTCTTGATCTGCCTGTCCAATACCTTGCGGTCAGTAACCACGATCACCGAGTCGAAGATCGGCGAACTCTCCCGTTCCAATCCCACAAGCTGATGCGCCAGCCAGGCGATGGAGTTGCTCTTGCCGCTCCCTGCTGAATGCTGGATTAAGTAGCATCGGCCCGCGCCCAGTAAGCGCGTATCGGCCAGGAGCTTCCGCACCACGTCAAGCTGGTGAAAACGCGGAAATATCTGCACTTCCCTTTTTCGACCGGTGCGCTCGTCTTTCTCCCCAACAATCTGGGCGTAGTTCTCGATGATGTCGGTCAGCCGCTCCGGGGTAAGAATCTCGCGCCACAGGTAATCGGTCTTGATTCCCCTTGGATTGGGCGGGTTGCCTGCGCTGTCATTGTATCCTTTATTAAAGGGCAGGAACCAGGAGGCCTTGTCCTTCAGGTGAGTGCAGAAGCGCACCTCCTGATCATCCACTGCAAAGTGCACCAGGCAGCGACCAAACTGAAAGAGTAGCTCTCGTGGGTCGCGGTCGCGTTTGTACTGCTGCACCGCATCCTCCACTGTTTGTTTCGTCAAGCGGTTCTTCAGTTCGAACGTAGCGACAGGCAGGCCATTGATGAAGAGGACGATATCAAGGGCGAGTTGGGTCTCATCTTTGCTATAGTGAAGCTGGCGGGTAACACTGAAGATATTGGCAGCGAAAAGCTCGACCGCCTTAGCGTTTTCCGGCGAGGGGGTACCGTAAAAGAGATCCACTGACACAGGGCCATGCTTGATCCCTTTTCGTAGAACATCAATAATGCCACGCCTAGCAATCTCACCCTGTAACCTCGCAAGAAACTTTTGTCGCTTTGAGCTGTCTTCAGAGATTCCGAGTTGTTCCAAAACTTTGAGCTGAGTAGCCCTTAAAAAGTCAAAAAGCTTTTCAGGGTCAATTGCGTGGTCGCGGTCATAGGCGCTGGGGTTGCCCAGAACATATCGCAACCCGCCAAAAAACAAATCTGGCTCTGCTCCAATGCCTTTGCGATCGTGACCTTCGCCACGGGCGCCAACAAGGTCCGAAACGATCAGGCTTTCAAGTCCTCTCTCAGACGTGTCTGTCACACCCATATAGCACTCCTGTTTTCCTCCCCGCCGCTGGTCACCCAGCATATGTCTAAGGCGTGAATGAGCGTACGCATCGGCGTTCCATTAATTTCAAGCCTCATATTCCAGACACCATCTGGCACAATCCCATGTGCATGGCTCCGGATTATGTCGCCCCACTCATCAATCGAGTTGAATGGCTTGCCCTGGTCGGCCATCTCTTCGGCCTTTAAAAATCCGAGGTATACAAGAATCACCGGTACACCAAGAGTGGCTATCTTCCAGCTCCATGCAAACCGGTTGCAAATCTGGTAGTGTGAATCCTGCGATAGTCCCCATCCGGACAAGATAGCGTTCAGCCCGGTGTTGGCCTTCCGAATGGCATTGCCAATTTGCTCCAGGTTATCCGGATTGGATGCATTACATTTATCATTCTGCTTAAGTTCCTTGTCATAAGCCTTCGCCTCGACAAGAATCAGTCCAGGCTGTCCCTCTATTTTACAGGTGCTCACAATATCCCAATTTGGCGTGTTGGCATTTCTTGTCACCTTAAGCCACCATGCCGTCAACGCTTTCCGCTGTTTCTCGGAGAGAAAATCAGGAGATTCACCCAGCTTGGCTTCATCCGGATTCAGGAAGCCGCATGGCATCCGATGGTCGCGGCTGGCATCAACAAAACCATAAGGTTGAACCAGTTCCATGAGGCAACGAGCAACCTGGTTGCGAGGCATAGATGTGAGCATGAGGCATCGCAGTCGACTGCCTCGAAGTTCCTTCTTTTCGAAGAGCACCTTGTCATTGCTCGTCGCCATCGGCGACCTCATTTTTGGCAGTCATCTCTTCCGTTTCTATGTCTTCAGCGGTATCGAGGTCGTCCAGCGCCTCACCCGCATCCAGCGAGGGTATTTCCACACCTCGCACATCCAGTTTACCCGTAACCACATCGGCAATCAAGCGGGTGCGGTACTCGCGGAGAAGGTCGATTTCGCGCTGGGCGATGGCGGAGGCGCGGTCAAAGTCGGCGGCCGCCTCGTCGAGAAACCGGACGATGGCGGCTTGTTCCTCAGGAGGGGGCAAAGGAACCGCGAAACTGTAGAGATTGCCGATCGTAAGCTGATTGATAGTAGAAGTGAGGAAGGCTCCAGACTGATAGTCAAACAACTTGGAATTGAAGACGTGCAACAGGTAGTCGTTGTATTGGCTTCTAAAGACGGTCATGAATGTACCGAACGTTACTCCCACCGCGAGGCCATCGATCTTTGCATTCTTCCCAATCAATGCGCGGCTACCACTTCTAGAACAGATCAGAATGTCACCACTCCTTGTGCGGAGGCGCTCAGGTATCTTGTGCTTTACAAAAACGCTATCTTCAAAGACTATGCGCCCATTGGCAACATTCGAGGCCCGAAGAACAAGCACACCACTCTTTTCGTCGACCACATCGTTAGGTTCGTAGGTCAAGCCGATTACGGCTTCGCCCACATGCCTGAGACGCTTTACCTCCCAATGCTCCGGCACATGGCCGAGCCAGTCGATACCGGAGGGCTTGAAGAGGGCATTTGGATCGAGGCCGCGGGTCACGGTCCGGTGAATGATGGCTTGCTTCTGCTCATTCAGTAGAGAAATCATTTTCTGCTTTGCGCGGATAAGTCGGTTGATGCGGTGATCAAAGTGGTCGATAAATCGGACGATGGCGGATTGTTCGGGGAGAGGAGGGAGGGCCGTGTAGATCATCTTAAAGTGCTCCGGCCGTAGGCTCCACATGTCGGACGTGATACCATAAGACCAGCGTTCTGCTTCCTTCGCGAACATTGGCGTACGGTAGAGGTGATGGAAGTACCGCGGGTTTTGTCCGTTGCGTAGCCTCAACACGACGTAGGCCGGGCTGACGATGCCTCGAAAGTCGGAGATACCGATTGCTCCCTGCCATGCCCGCATCTTGTTATAGGCGATGTCGCGTGGGCAGACTAGCTTGTAGGCCGATTTGTCTTGGTTGGAACTGTCCTTCTTCGAGCTATCCGCCAAGAGTGCCTGCTGGCGGATGACGCCCTTGCTGATTGTCACCGAGAGCATCTGCTCGTCAGAGTGATTGCGCTCCTTCACTTCCGCGAACAGCACCCGGTTCGGCAGCACCTCCCAATGCGTCGGCACCTCCCTCAGCCATGGCACGCAGGAGTCCTTCATCGCGTGATAGGGCTTTAGGGCGGCGATACCTGGGCTCTTCGGGCTTCCACTCGCATATTCGGGAGACGAAGCTTCCTTCACTGCCAGCGGGTCGAATAGCGAAGCCTGTCTCATCCCTACTCTGATTGCTGTGACGGGTGTGCCATCGCCTGTCAGGTGTGGAGATAGTTCCCGTTTCTCTGCGCCTACGGGTTGTACCACCCCGATAAGCCGGCCATCGAGCAGGAAGTCTGGAATTTGTAGCGGCTCTGCGCGCAACAGTGTGTCCTTGTCTCCCGTTTTCACGGCCTCGCGCAGCTCCATGAGCAAGCGTCCGAGTACGTTTCGGCCAACGAGTGTGCCATCCTCCGTCTCCTTGGCGCCCCAGAAGGCGTCCTTACGAGACTGCTCGACGATGGGCCGGTCGCCCGTCTTCAACAGCAACTCGCTGAACGCATCCCAGTTCTGCACGAGCTTCACGTGCAGACACCAGCGCATGATCTTGACTCGTACGCGATCCCAATCTGGCCGCGTGTCGTGCCGATACGGCTTGCTCTTCATCTTTGCCGTCATCGGGCTCGCCTGCCCGATGATGAGCCGCTGTAACTCGGGCCGATGCGGAAAGCGGCAGGCTTGATACAGAGCCTCAGATGTGAAGATGCGGATGCCGTTCACACGCAAGGGAAACCCACTGGCCATGTTGGATAACCCGCCAAACTGCTCGTTAGTCTTGAGAAAGACGACGCTTTCGGCGCGGTCATAGGTCCGCGTCTGGCTGTCGCCGCGACCGTCAGAAGTTGATATCATTGAAATTGACCCCCTGAGTATAGGTCTTGCGCGGCAATAGCGGACACCAGTTTCTGAAGGGGTGACCCAGAGCGGCGTTCGGGTCGCCCCACCAAAGCGCGAGCGGAGTGTTGTTCGGGCAATTACGGAACGTCACGATCATCGAACCGAATCCGAGACCGAACGCGCTGAATCCGAGAGGCCGGAGCAACCGGCTCGGATTCTGGCTGAACGAACGTATCCGCATGCCGACAAGCAGCAGCTCCCGTTCGAGAAGTTGGCGGCCCTCCTCCGAGGAGAAGATGGCATTCTCCAGTTTTCCACCAGGCTGGCGCGGCTCGAACGGAAACCTGTGCTCTTCGGCAATGTAGGCCTGCAATGCCACATCTTCTGGAATTTCAACCGGCCAGAGCACTTCTGACTTATTCCGGTAGCTCTTCCGGTTCTCGAAGCGGATTGCGGCCCAGCAGTGTAGCTCCAGTTCCTTTCCGGTGTCCATGGCAGCCTTCTTCAGGCGGTTGGTGCACTGCCACTCACCGAGACGATGGGAAGCGATGACGAGGATATGGACGGTTGCTTTCGCCGGAGCCTCTTCCTCAATCCAAGCCGCGAGGTCGCCCCCGATGCGTCCGCCGCTGAACAGCACATCATCCAGATAGATAAATGCCCCGCCAGCCGAACCGCATTCGTCGATTTCAAACCCGCATTGCTTCTTGAGCGCTTCTCCAAACAGTTCGCGGATTTCCATCTGGCTGTGCCCGTCCTGTTGGATATCAAGCATATGTACGGCCCGCCAGAATTCGCAGGGCTTGTCACCGGCAAGCTTTTTGTGGTCAATCTGCTTCGCAAAGAACTCGCTGACATTAGACTTAGAGAAGTAAGTCTGCTTGAGCACGTGGTCAATTTCACGTAGCAACGGAACCTGTATGGCATTGTCAAACTGGCTTATCCACCGATCGACATGATCCGGTGTCGGTGGGGCAATTTCACCCGCCCGGTAGTCCTTGATGGTGTCGGCAATCGAGGCCAGCAGGTCGCCACGCTCACTCATGACACGCCTCCCCCGATAATCTCGCTGAGCAATCCTCCTGTCTCCTTCTCCAGCGCCTCGATGTCGGCGCGGATCTCTTCTAACGTGCGCAGAGGTTGGGGCTTGTAAAAGTAACGGGTGAAGGAAATCTCGTAGCCGATCTTGGTGGCCGACTCTTCGATCCATACATCGGCGACATGGGGCAGCACCTCGCGGCGAAAGAAGGCTTCGATACCACCATCTTCCAATAGCGGCACCTGCTCGGTGTCGCGGAGATCGCTGTCAGATTCGTACTCGACTATGCAGGGTTTGCCATCGAGCGTGACAGCGTACCGTCCGTGCAGGGGGTCGGCCTCGACTTTACCAGTCTTGTGCACCCTCTTGATGACGGGCGCGGCGGCTTGATCCTTCTCCGCTAGAGCGGATTGCAGAAGCTTCTGACGTTTCGAAGTAAACTTTATGCCTTGGCGGTCAGATTCTTTCTCGACTGCTGCTATAAAGATGTTGAAGTCTGTGTGCGGTCCTTGGCCAAGCGATTCATAAAGACGGTCTACAAGGTGGGCGAGCGGCTCTTCGTTCGCCTCAACGCAGGCTTTCTTGAAGCGAGCGCATGCGGCCGCAGAAAGCTCAACTTTCAAGCGGAGCGGACGCTCGACAGTGACCTTCCAGTAGCCGAAGGCCGCGTTGGGGAAGATTTTTGACTGTTCTGTCTCCTCGAAGCCAAGGAACGCCGTCATGATGCGCTGGATATCCTCGGCCGAGAGTTCGCAATTCTTCTTGCCGAGGTTTTTCCGGAGCGGCTTGAACCAGGAAGTGGCATCAATGAGTTGAACCTTGCCGCGACGTTGCTCCGGCTTGCGGTTCGTCAGCACCCAAATGTAGGTGGCAATACCGGTGTTGTAAAACATATTGAGAGGGAGGGCGATGATTGCCTCCAGCCAGTCATTCTCAATGATCCAGCGGCGGATGTTGCTCTCACCCTGGCCAGCATCGCCGGTAAAGAGCGATGAGCCGTTGTGCACCTCGGCGATACGACTGCCGAGGGGCGTCTTTTGCTTCATCTTGGACAGTTTGTTCACCAGGAACATGAGCTGACCATCGCTGGAGCGCGTAATGAGGCTGAACTCCGGATCCCCGGCGTACTCGATGACGAAACGAGGGTCGCGAATATCGTCCTTACCGCCCATGCGTTCGAGGTCGGTCTTCCAACTCTTACCGTAGGGCGGGTTGGAAAGCATGAAATCGAACTCGCGGGCGGGAAATCCATCGTGTGAGAGGGTGGAGTTGAGGCGGAAGTTCTCGGCCTCTTCTCCTTCACCCTTGAGCAGAAGGTCGGCCTTCGTGATAGCGTAGGTCTCGGGGTTTACTTCCTGGCCGAAGAGGTGGATAGAGACTTCTTTGCCGTGGTCCCGGGCCAGATCATGTAGCCTACCTTCCGCCACGGTTAGCATGCCACCCGTACCGCAGGCGCCGTCGTAAACGAGATAGGTACCGGACTCGATCTGGTCAGCGATAGGAAGAAAGATGAGTTCGGCCATCAGCCTCACCACGTCGCGCGGAGTGAAGTGTTCGCCCGCCTCCTCGTTGTTTTCCTCGTTGAAGCGCCGGATGAGTTCCTCGAAGATCGTGCCCATGGCGTGATTGTCGAGGGTCGGAAGTCGCTCCGAACCATCGGTGTTGAGTACGGGTTGGGGACCAAGGTTGATCGAGTGGTCGAGGAACTTTTCAATCAAGCTGCCAAGGATGTCCGCATCGACCAGCGTGGGGATCTGGTTGTGGAGCTTAAACTTGTCGAGAATTTCCTGGACATTTGGGGAGAAGCCGTCGAGGTAGGCCTCGAAGTCCACTTTGAGCTGCTGAGCCTTGGCTCGTGCTCGCAGGTCACGCAGGGTGAAGGGCGATGCGTTATAAAAGGCCTGGCCCGAGGCCTGCCGCAGGGCGGCGTCCTGGTTGGCGATGCCGGCGTCGTCGAGGATCTTCTTCATGTCCAGCACAGCCTTCTTGGTTGGCTCCAGCACAGCATCCAGGCGGCGAATGACAACCATAGGGAGGATCACGTCCCGATACTTGCCGCGGACATAGACATCTCTCAAGACATCATCAGCGATACCCCAGATAAAGTTAGCAATCCAATTCAGGTTGTTGTTGCTCATTACCGTTCCTCATGGACATTGTTGGATTCTTCCACTTATTTTTTCCTCTCAGAAATCTCGTCCACTCTCACCTTTCTCATTGTAAGATGCGAGGCGCCTGCCCCGCCCTCGGTCGGGACCGGGGCCTACGCCAAGGCTTCGTGTGGGCAGGTGAGGCGCCGGGGGTGAGTTCACTTAGTCCCTTTCTTACATCAATTGCTCCCAAGAATTCCATTTCTAATCCGGTTCCCAAGAAAGGCTCATTGGGCAAAGCTTTAGTGTAGTGCGTCTAACACTTCTTTACATTAGTTCCGAAGCCGTCATTCCCGCGAAAGGGGGAATCCAGTTTAAAAATACTCGATTCCGGGTCAAGCCCGGAATGACAATCAAAGTAAAGGAACTTTTGACGCAGCACATTAGCATATTTGAGGTTTTTAAGGTGATCACAAATTGTGATCACCTCATTCTTCTCAGGTCGGGTAAGTTAAAACATGTTGAATTCCCCGTCGGATATTGCCTCACTATATCAAAAAAGCAACGCTATGACAATGGTCATATAATTGGGGTTGCAATTCAGACACTGGACTTTAGACGTTAGACATCAGACTCTTCTAATATATGAAATTAATTCTATATTTCACTCTTTTGAAATTTTTTCGTATATACCAGGAGTG
>Ga0214473_10007376_pt1 | contig 13053 bp, 6 predicted proteins | sample RVTome_7_FD_203509 | JGI IMG/M metagenome (GOLD analysis project Ga0214473, IMG submission 203509) | Soil microbial communities from uranium-contaminated site in the Upper Colorado River Basin, Wyoming, United States - RVT98D197 | ecosystem: Environmental > Terrestrial > Soil > Contaminated >...
ACCGATCGGCGGCCGAGGTGGTATGCAACGGCTTGGGTGTTCCCACGCCGGCCTGGGGCGCGTACTGGACCGACCCGGGCGCGATTCCCGACCAGTGCGCCGCGGCGGGAGCGCCGCTCCCGGGCGCAGTCCTGGCGGCGCGGACGGTGACGCTCCTCGGCGACGGCTTCGAGGCACCGCGGGCGTGGCGCGCGTCGCTCGGCGTGGAGCGCCGGCTGACCCAGCTGTTCCGGCTCACCGTGGAGGGCAGCCTCGCGCTCGGCACGAGCCAGGCGGGATTCCACGACCTCAACCTGGTGGGCACGCCGCGGTTCACGCTCGCGACGGAGGGGAACCGCCCGGTGTATGTGGCGCCGGCCGACATCGTCCCGCGGACCGGTACGCCGCGCTTCGTCGCCTCGCGCGCCGACACGGCGTTCGGCCAGGTGCTAGAGGCGCGCTCGGACCTGCGCTCGCGCGCGGTGCAGCTCACCGCCGGCTTCGGTGGGATCGTGCGGCGGGGCATCCAGCTCCAGGCCTCGTACACCTGGCAGCGCGCCCGCAGCGAGGCCACGGGCACGCGCGGGGGCAACACCGCGGGCGATCCCCGCGTGGTGGAATGGGCGCGCAGCGACTTCGAGCGGCGGCACAGCGCCCTCGCCACGATCACCTATCCGTTCTCGCAGGCGCTGGAGATCACGTCCATCGGGCGGCTCACGTCGGGCGCGCCCTTCACGCCCGTCGTGGGCGGCGACGTGAACGGCGACGGTTCGCGCAACGATCGCGCCTACGTGTTCGCCCCCGGCGCGGCGGGAGCGGAGGCCGCGGGGATGCAGCGGCTCCTGGCCGCGGCGTCGCCCGGCGTGCGCACCTGCCTCGAACGCCAGGCCGGGACCGTCGCCGCGCGCAATTCCTGCACCGGGCCCTGGCAGTACACGCTCGACTTCCAGCTGAACTGGCGGCCGGCGCTGCTCGGGCTGAACCGCCGGGCCACCGTGTCCGTGGTGACGGTGAACTTCCTGCGCGGGCTCGGTGAGCTGCTGCACGGCGTGAACGGCGCCAGGGGGTGGGGCCTGAACACGCGACCCGACAACACCCTGCTGTACGTGACCGGCTTCGACACGGTGGCGCAGCGGTACGTCTACCAGCTCAACGAGCGGTTCGGCGCGACCTACGGCACGGCCACGGCGTTCCGCCCGCCGTTTCAGATCGGTGTGCAGGTGCGGATGACCATCGGGCCGGACCGGGTGCGGCAGGCGTTGGACGCGATGCGCGCCGGCGGCGTCCGGGCGGTCATGGCCATGGGTGGGGCGGGCCGGGCGGGGCCGGGGGGCCCGGGCGGACCCGGCGGCGCAGGAGGCTTCCGCGGCCCGGCGACCTCGCCCGCCGAGATGATGGAGCGCATCGAGTCGGTCCTGCCGAACGCGGCGCGCCTGGTGCTCGACCTGCGCGACTCGCTGGTGCTCGACTCGGCACAGGTCGCGCTGCTGGAGCCGGTCCGGGACTCGCTCGCCGCGCGCAACGGCCGGCGGCTCGATTCCCTGCGCTCGGTGATCCAGCGCGAGGGAAGCAACCCCGATCCCGCCCGGCTGCTGCCGATCCTGCGCCCGCTGTTCGAGGCGGCCCGGAACGACGTCGCCCAGGCGGTGGTGACCGTGCGGGCGATCTTGACCGAGGCGCAGTGGGCCAAGGTCCCCGAGTCGGTGCGGAGCTTCCAGATCGGTCCGCGCCCGGGGATGGGCCCGGGAGCGGTCAGACCGCCGCGGCCGTAGCGCAGCGGCGGAGGCGCGCCGAACAACCGCGCCCAGGCGCCGCCACCGTTGGAGCGCGGGGAGACGAGGCTACTCACCTACTGGACGTGTAACTCGCAGATCTTGCGGAAGTGGTGGCCGTAGATGGCGAGCGTGATCGCCAGCGGCAGCGCCCGGGGCCGGCAGAACAGCGTCCACCAGAAGAGCTTCCAGTACTCAAAGCGCTCCCTGCCCACAATGCCCAGCCGCACGGCGGAGCGCAGGAACGCAAGAGCCTGCTCCATGTGGTACCCGAAGTCCAGCCTGACCTTGACCTTCGGCGGCCGGTACTCCCTGAGGTAGGTCCTGACCCGTCGGTAGTACGCCTTGGGTGAGTAGATGTGGCGCAGCAGGTCTTTGTATCCCCGGCGCAGCGCGTCGAGGCTGGTGAGGGGGACGATGTTGGTCGTGCCGTCCACGTTGTCCCCCCATGCCCGCTCGAGCAGGCGCCCCGCCTCCTTGAGGCGCGCATAGAGCTTGGTGCCGGGAGGGGCCTGCAGCAGGCCGACCATCGCCGTGACGATCCCGCTCCTCTGGATGTAGTCAATCAGCTGCGGGATGGTGGAAGGCGAGTCGCTGTCGAAGCCGAGGATGAAGCCTCCCTGGACCTGCAGCCCCGCCCGCTGGATGCGCTTCGCGTCCGCGACGAGGTCCCGGTGCAGGTTCTGCTTCTTGCCGCATTCCGCCAGGCTCTCTTCGTTCGGCGTCTCGATCCCGACGAACACCGTGCAGAAGCCGGCCTCGACCATCATCCGCATCAGCTCATCGTCGTCGGCGAGGTTGACGGAGGCCTCCGTGTTGAACGGCAGTCCCCGCTTGCCCTTCCGCCACTCGACCAGCGCGGGGAGCAGCTCGGTCATCAGGCGCCGCTTGTTGCCGATCAGGTTGTCGTCCACGAAGAAGACGGATCCGCGCCATCCCAGCGCGCAAAGACCGTCCAGCTCCGCGATCATCTGCGGAGCGGTCTTGGTGCGCGGGCGGTGGCCGAACAGCGCCGTCACGTCGCAGAACTCGCAGTCGTAGGGGCAGCCGCGAGAGTACTGCACGCTCATCGAGCGGTACGCCTTGAGGTCCGCCAGCTCCCACCGCGGAGCCGGCGTCCGCTCGATGTCGGCGAAGCCGGAGGTCGTGTAGAGCCGCTCGGCGTTCCCTCGGGCCAGGTCCCCAAGAAAGGGCGCCAGCGTCAGCTCGGCCTCGTTCAGCACCAGATGATCCACCGCCTCGAACTGCGCGTGCTCCGCCGTGAAGAGTGGCCCTCCCGCGACGACCCTTACTCCCGCGTCGCGGCACCGGGCGATGATCTCGCGCGCGGAGGCCAGCTGCACGGCCATCGCGCTGACGAAGGCGCAGTCGGCCCATGCCAGGTCCTTGTCGGTGAGCTTGCGAACGTTGACATCCACCAGGCGCACGGGCCATTGCGCGGGCAGCATGGCGGCGACGGTGAGGAGGCCGAGCGGCGGCGAGCTAGCCTTCTTGTGCACGAACTTCAGGGCGTGCTTGAAGCTCCAGAAGGTGTCCGGGAACTCGGGGTAGACGAGGAGGACGTTCACTCGGTTCCTTCCTTCACAGTCTCGGCCACCACCGGCCGAGGCGCCAGCTCACGCCCTCGGGCTACGGCCGCAGCACGGCCGGGAACCGCGACACCACGGTGCGCTTGCCGCCGGGCGAGATCGGCTGCGCGCCCAGGTAGACGTCGAACAGCGCCCAGCACAGCGCGGGCGACGGGATCGCCGCCTTGTGGTCGCCGGCCACGGTGCTGTGCAGCGAGCCACCGGCGCAGGTGAACACCAGCTCGGTGCCCTCGGTGAGGCGCTCCACGCTGAAGTAGCCGCGGAACTGGTCGAGCGCGGCCTCGCCTCCCGGCATCCCGCGCCCGGCCGCCGCCACGACGCGCGGCCGCAGAGCGCCGTCGAACGCCTCCGACATCTGCTCGCCCGTCACGTTGCGCGTCATGACCAGCCGCATGGTCATCGGGAAGCTCATGCGCAGCAGCGCGTCGTAGAAGGCAGGCGCGCCGGCGAGCTGCTCGGGGGTCTGCCCGGCGTACGAGGCCAGCGCGCTGCGTGCTTGCGCCTCGTCCACGTACAGGCCGAAGGCGTACACCTTGACCTTCAGAACGGTGCGGGTGCGCAGGCCGGTGCCGGTCAGGACCTGGCTGCTGCCGTCGGCACCGGCCAGCGAAACGGGGAACGCGACCTGGCTGGACGGCTCGGTTACGGTCTGGGCGGTGGCCGTGGCTGGCACGGCGAGTGCGGCGGCGGCGAGAAGCGTCAACGTGGTGCGCACGGGGTCCCTCGGGAGAAGTGTCAGGAGCCAAGCTGCGCTAAGGAGCGGCCGGAGGCAAGTCGGGCTCGTCCTAGCGCGCCGACAGGCGCATCGGCTTCATCGCCTACAGCCCGCTCGGGCGCGGGTCCCTGACGGGTCGGTTCCAGGCAGGCGGCCGCGATCAGCGCCGCTCCCGCCCCGAATCCGGCCGCAGGGTAGTCACCAAGACGCTACACCGCTCGTGAGTGCGAGCCTAACGGACAGGCCGGCAAACCGCAGCGAGCCATGCGGGATTGTGTGTGTGCGCGCCTGGCGCACCGCAGACGGGGTGACTATCCTACGCCGCTGCCCTGAGCGGTCCCGATCCCTAGGAGGGTCAGAGATGCCAGTCCCCCCGGGCACGTTCGGTTCTACGGCGCAGCCGCCCAGCGCGTTCGAGAACGCCATGCGGCAGTTCGATGCGGCCGCGAAGATCCTGAACCTCACTCCCAACCAGATCGCGGTCATCAAGCAGCCGAGACGCGTGACCGAGGTCAAGCTCCCCGTCCGCATGGATGACGGGCGCATCGAGATCTTCACCGCCTACCGTGTGCAGCACAACGTCGCCCGCGGCCCGGCGAAGGGCGGCGTGCGCTTCCATCCGGAGGTTACCCTCGACGAGGTCAAGGCGCTGGCGTTCTGGATGACCTACAAGTGCGCCGTGGTGAACATCCCCTTCGGTGGCGGCAAGGGAGGTGTCGTGTGCGATCCCTCGAAGCTCTCCGAGGCGGAGCTCGAGCGGCTCGCACGGCGCTACTTCGCGGAGATGATCGACCTGTTCGGGCCCGACCGTGATGTGCCCGCGCCCGACGTGGGGACCAACCCGCAGATCATGAGTTGGTTCCTCGACGCCTACGCCAGCCACAAGCGGGACTTCCTTCCCGCGGTGGTCACCGGAAAGCCCATCGATCTTGGCGGCTCGCAGGGTCGGGTGGAGGCGACGGCCCAGGGGATCGTGTACACGATCCGCCAGGCTGCCACGCACCTGGGATTGAATCTCCGCGGGTGCACGGTGGCAATCGAGGGGTTCGGTAACGTGGGCTCGAACGCGGCCAAGCTTCTGGAGAGAGAAGGTTGTCGGATCGTGGCCGTGTCGGACGTGAGCGGGGCCTACCACGACGAGGCGGGGATCGATGTGTCCGCCGCCCTGGCGCGGGTCAAGACCCACGGAGTCCTCGCCGGCTTGGAGCGAGCGACGAAGGCGTCGCTGCTGAGCGATCCCATGGAGCTCCTGGAGCTGGATGTGGACATCCTGGTGCCCGCGGCCCTGGAGAACCGGATCACCGGCGAGAACGCCGGACGCGTGCGGGCCCGGCTCGTCGCCGAGGGAGCCAACGGCCCCCTCACCACCGAGGCGGACCGGATCCTGGCCGAGAAGGGCGTGTTCGTCATTCCCGACATTCTGTGCAACGCGGGCGGAGTCACCGTGTCGTATCTGGAGTGGGTCCAGAACAAGGTCGGCTACTACTGGAAGAACGAGAGGATCCAGGAGGACCTGTCCAGAATGATGGAGGAGGCATTCCGCGCCATTCTGGAGACGTCGCTGCAATACGGTGTCGACATGCGCGTCGCGGCGTTCGTCGTGGCCATCCAGCGAGTGACACGGGCTTCTGAGATGCGCGGGCTGTACGCGTAGCCCGAGGCAATGGAGGTCTCCTGATGACCGAGTCCCTGTCCACGGCATACCCGCGGTCGCCCGGATCGCTGGGCAACGTGATGGCCGAGTTCGATGCCGCCGCGGCCTACCTGGGCCTCTCCCCGCAGGAGATCGCGCTGCTCAAGGAGCCTCGCCTGAGCCTCCGGCTCAAGCTCCCGGTGCGGATGGACGACGGTTCCATCCATGTGTTCAAGGCCTACCACACCGTGCACTCCACGACCCGCGGGCCGTCCATCGGGGGCGTGCAATTCAGGCCCGAGGTCGACCTGGAGCTGGTGGAGGCGCTCGCCTTCTGGTCCACGCACCAGTGCGCCCTGCTGAACATGCCTTTCGGCGGGAGCTGGGGTGCCGTCGAGTGTGATCCGGCGGGTCTCAGCGTCGGAGAGCTGGAGAGGCTCTCGCGCCAGTACCTGGTGGAACTCATGGGGATCGTCAAACCCAACAACGACATCCTCACGGCCGACATCGGGACCAACCAGCAGATCATGTGCTGGCTGATGGATACCTACAGCGTGCATTACCGCGACTTCGAGCCGGCAGTCGTGCTGGGAAAACCCACCGACCTGGGCGGCCTGGTGTCGGGTGTTCACCCTGCGGCCCTCGGCGTGGACCTGTGCATCCGGAAGGCGTGCGAGCACTGCCGCTTGAAGCTCGATGGAGCCAGGGTGGCCATTCAGGGGTTCGGCAAGGTGGGGATGAACCTGGCGCGGCTGCTCCACGCAGGAGGGGCGAAGGTCGTCGCCGTGGCGGACATCACCGGCGCCTACGTCAACGAGCGCGGGATCCCGGTGGACAAGGTCTCCTGGCACCAGGAGTCGTACGGCCTGCTGGATGGTCTGGAGTCTGAGGTGGACCTCATCAAGCTGGACGATCCAATGCAGCTGTTCGAGCTTGCTGTGGACATCCTCGTGCCCGCCGCCGTGGAGCTGCAAGTCACCGATGAGAACGTGGACCGGGTGCAGGCGAAGATCGTGGCGGAGGTGGCCTACGACCCCGTCTCGCCGGGGGCGGACCGCAAGCTGTACGAACGGGGGACCCTGGTCATCCCGGACATCCTGTGCAACGCCGGCGGCGTGAGCGGCCACTACCTCGAGTGGGTGCAGAACCGGATGGGGTACTACTGGGCTGCGGAGAGCATTCGCCGGGACGTGTGCGACATCGTGGGGCAGGGCTTCGACAGCGCGCTGAAGATCGCCGTCGAAGACTCGATCCCGCTGAGGCTGGCCGCGGCGGTACTGGCGGTGAAGAGGCTTGCCGCGGTGGTGAGATTGCGAGGCGCGTATGGGTGAGAACGAGATCGAGCACGTCGGGAGCGGCGAGATCGGGGGCAAGGCGCGGGGCTTCCTCCGCCTGACCCGCGCGGTCCGCGAGAGGGTCCGGCGGTTCGACGGGCAGGATTACGCCTCCGTCCTCGCCTTCCCGGAGACGAAGATCGTCACCACGAGCGTCTTCCGGGAATTCCTGGCCTTCAACGGTCTGGAGGAGGCGGCCCGCGCCGTCGAGTCGGGAAGGGAGTCCGACTACGATGCCCTCCAGGCGAAGTTCCGGGAGGGCGGTTTCCCGGAGCGTACCCGGAACGAGTTGGCCGCCTCCGTCCTCAGGATCGAGGGGCCCCTTGCCGTGCGGTCGTCGTCCCTGCTGGAGGATCAGAAGCGGGCGTCGTTCGCCGGCAAATACGAGTCGGTCTTCGTCGTGCCCAGGGGCGAGGAGAGGGAGCGCCTGGACCAGCTGCTCCAGGGAATGAAGGCGGTCTACGCGTCCACGTTCAACCCCAGTGCGCTCGCATACCGCCGCAACCGGGGCCTCCTCGACGCGCATGAAGAGATGGCCCTGCTGGTGCAGGAGGTCGTCGGGAGGGCCTACCGCCACTACTGGCTTCCGGCCATGGCGGGGGTCGGCTTCTCTCAGAACGGGTACTGCTGGAACGATGAGATGCGCAAGAAGGACGGGCTGGTGCGCCTCGTCTTCGGCATGGGGACCCGTGCCGTCGGACGGGGCTACGTCCGGCTGTTCTCGCCCGCGAAGCCGCTACTGAGACCTGAGGGCGTCGAGGTCAACAACATCCAGAAGTGCTCGCAGAAGAATGTGGACGTGATAGACCTCGAGGATCGCTCGCTGAAGAGCGTGCACTTCCGCGAGCTGATCACCGACGGGTTCGAGTGCTACCCCGGGGCGCAGGCGATGGTCTCGTTGCGGGACGGCAACTATCTCTACCGTCCCGTGTCCCACGTGTGGGACGCCTCGCACGTGCCGGTGCTCACGATGGACGGCGTGCTGGCCGGGAGCTGGATGAACCTGGACCTGCCCGGGACGCTGGGATGGCTGCTGCGGGACCTGGAAGCGGCACTGGGTTTCGCGGTGGACGTCGAGTTCGCGGTGGACGTCGATCCCAAGGCGAAGACGGCGAAGGTCTACCCGCTGCAGGCGCGCCCGCTGGCCGAGGGCGAGGAGCACAAGCTGCACCCGATCCCAAAGCTCGACGAGCCGGACGTGGTCTTTTCGACCAGGCGGAGCCTTCCCACGGCGTTCGTCCCCGACATCGAGTACCTTGTCTACGTCGACGAGGATGTTTACCACTCGTGGCCCTACAACGATCGGCAGGGCGTCGCCCGGGTGGTGGGCAAGGTGACGGAGGCGCTCCGCGGCAAGCGCTTCGCCCTGGTGGGTCCCGGCCGCTGGGGGTCGTGGAACCCGCAGCTGGGCGTGCCGGTGAAGTACGCGGAGATCGCCGGTACGCTCATGCTGGTCGAGGTCGCGCGGAGGCGCGCCACGTACGCCCCTGAGGTGTCCTACGGCTCGCACTTCTTTCAGGATCTGATCGAGGACAACGTCGCCTACCTGCCGCTCTACCCGGACGAGCCGAACGAGGTGTTCAACGAGGCGTTCCTTCACGGGCAGTCGGAGCTGCCCCGGCTCCTTCCCGACCAGTACTATCGCAGGTACGACCGGTTGATTAGGGTGGTCCACGTACCGTCCATCGCGGGCGGTCGCAGGGCGCACGCGATCCTCAACGGGGAGCTTGAGGCGGCGGTCGTCTTCGTGGCGGATCGAGCGCCGGGGTAGGGGATGAGCCGCTCCCGGCGCCTGGCCCACCCTTACACGCTGGAGAGCGCGCCGTGATCCGAGAACTGTCTGTGGCCCGACACCGAGTCGCGTTGCTGTTCGGGATTGCCGCGGTTGTGGCGCTGTTCCTGCTGTTTCCGGCCGCCACCGCGGTCCTCACTGACTGGTGGTGGTTCCGGGAGATCGGCTACCAGGTCGTCTTCACCCGCGAGTTGGCCACGCGGACGCTGCTGTTCTTCGTCGTGGGCGGCGTCACCGCCGGCGTGCTGTACCTGAATCTGCGGATGGCGCAGCGGGGGCTCGTCCCCGATCCACTCGTCGTCCAGATCGGGCCGTCGGTGCCGCCGATGGACATCACGCGCGGGCTGCGCCGGGTGAGCCTGCCGGCCGCTCTGGTCCTGGGACTGCTGGCCGGGGTCGGCGCCACGCCGGCGTGGGATGTGGTGCTCCGGGCGATCAACCGGACCCCGTTCGGGATCCTGGACCCGATCTTCTCGCGCGACATCGGGTTCTACGTGTTCACGCTGCCGGCGCTTGCGGCCGCGATCGGATTCCTGGCCGGCCTCGCCGTCATCTGTCTGCTGCTGCTCGTGATTGTCTACTGGCTGCGCTCCGACATCATCGTGCGCCCCCCCCGGCTGGTCCGCATCGAGCGGTCGGCGGGCATCCACCTGGCCTCCCTGGTGGCGGTGCTGTTGCTCCTCACCGCGGTACGGCTGTGGCTGGTGGATACTCCGAGCCTCCTCTATTCGAGCACCGGCCCGCTGATCGGGGCCAGCTACACGGACTTGCTGGCGCGGCTGCCAGCCCTTCGCCTCTCGGCCGTCGTGGCGGCCGTCGCCGCCATCGCCGTGCTGATCGGTGGTTTCCGCGGACGGCTGGTGTGGTACGGACTGTGGGCCGTCGGCGGCTACGCGGTGGTGGCCATCCTGGGGCGCGGTCTCTTCCCGCAGGCGATGCAGAAGTTCGTCGTGGCCCCGACCGAGCTGACCCGGGAGACGCCGTACCTCCGGCATCACATCGCTGCCACGCGCCAGGCGTGGGGCCTGGACAGCGTGGAAATTCGCGAGCTGGGCGGCGAGGCGAACCTGACGCTGGCCGACATCCGCGCCAACGCTCCGACCATCCAGAACGTGCGCCTGTGGGACCGCGAGCCGTTGCTGCAGACCTTCGGGCAGCTCCAGGAGATCCGCACCTACTACGATTTCGTCTCCGTGGACGACGACCGCTACTGGATCGACGGGAGGTACCGGCAGGTCCTGCTCTCACCGCGCGAGCTCAACCCCGCGGCGCTGCCGACCCGGACGTTCATCAACGAGCACCTGACGTTCACGCACGGGATGGGGCTCACGCTCGCCCCCGTCAACCAGGTGACCACCGAAGGCCTGCCGGTGCTGTTCGTCAAGGATCTCCCGCCGGTGTCGAACGTGTCGCTGGCGATCACCCGCCCGCAGATCTACTACGGCGAGCTTGGCGGCGACTACGTCTTTGTGGGCACCAGGCAGCGCGAGTTCGACCATCCCTCGGGCGAGGAGAACGTCTACGCCGCCTACTCCGGTACGGGGGGCGTCCGGGTCGGCAGTCTGTGGCGCCGTCTGGTGCTCGCCGCCCGGTTCGGCTCGTCGAAGATCCTGTTCTCGCAGGACATCACCGGCGACAGCCGAGGGCTCTACTACCGCAACATCAGGGCGCGGGCGATGAAGGCGCTGCCGTTCCTCCGGTTCGATCACGATCCCTATCTCGTGATCGCGGCCGACGGGACGCTCAAGTGGATCCTCGACGGCTACACCACCTCGGACCGCTATCCCTATGCGCAGCGGCTGAGCGACGGCACGAGCTACATGCGCAACAGCGCGAAGATCGTCATCGACGCCTACGACGGCTCGCTGAAGGCGTACATCAGCGCCCCGGCCGATCCGGTGATCCAGACCTGGGCGCGCATCTTCCCCGGCATCTTCGCGCCGCTGGACAGCATCCCGGCCGACCTGCGCGCGCACCTGCGCTACCCGGACGAACTGTACCGGGTCCAGGCCGGCCTGTACACGACCTACCACATGGATGCGCCGGAGGATTTCTACCACCGCGAGGACCAGTGGCAGATCCCCGTCGTGGACGAGACCGGCGCTTCGGTGCCGTTCATGCGCCACATCATCATGCGGCTGCCGGAGGAGCCCAACGCCGAGTTCGTCTACATGGTGCCGTTCACGCCGCGGGGCAAGGACAACCTGGCGGCCTGGATGGTGGCGCGGAACGACGGCGCCGAGTACGGCAAGCTGCGGGTGTACCGGCTGTCGCGGCAGAGCCTGGTGTTCGGCCCCACGCAGATCGAGAACCGGATCAACCAGAACACGGAGGTCTCCCGCCAGGTCTCGCTGTGGGACCAGCGCGGCTCCGAGGTGATCCGCGGCGACCTGCTGGTGATCCCGATCGAGTCGGCGCTGCTGTACGTCCAGCCGCTCTACCTGCGGGCGGAGGGCGGGCGGATTCCGGAGCTGAAGCGCGTCATCGTCGCCTATCAGAACCAGGTGGTGATGCAGGAGACGCTGGAGGGCGGGCTGGCGGAGCTGTTCGGCGGCGCCACCGGGCAGGCCGTTCAGGCCGTGCCGGCCGTGGCGGCGGCGGTGACGGCGGGCCGGGGCGGGGCGGGGATCGGCGACGCCGCGTTGCGCTCGCTGGTCGCGGAGGCGCGACGCCGCTACCAGAACGCGATGGCGGCGCAGCGGGATGGGGACTGGGCCCGCTACGGCGAGGAGATCAGGGAGCTGGGCCGGGTGCTCGAGCGGATCGCGGCGGGCGGATCGGAGCCGCCGCGGTAGGGTGAACCGCCGAGCCGCGACGTAACGATTCGCGCATCGCCAACGTAAGGGTCCGCGGGAATGGCACACCCGATCAGTAGGAGGCCACCGCGACCGGATCCGCATCATTCTCCCCCGCGTGGGAGAGTTCGCGGCACTGGCAGCGATCTTTCCCCTCTACCGGTAGTCTCTCCTCGCGTTCCGCGATGCCAGTAGCTTCAGGCCCGCGCCGCCGTCCCCCGCCCGGATGTCCGCGGCGTGCTCGGTGCCCGGTCCCCCACCACCACGCGCAAGCGGTGGGTGGCGCCATCGTCCACGAGGGGGATGGCGGCGGGATCCACGGGGTTGCCGTCCAGCTCGGCCGCCGCGATCCCCCGGCAACGGTGCTCCGGGTTGGAAACGAAGATCTCATAGCCGGTGCGGCCGAAGCGCCAGGCGATGGAATACTCGGGCCAGGCCGTGGGGATGCAGGGATCCAGCTCGAAGCTCGCGCCGTGGCGCTTGAGGCCGAGGATGCTCTCCAGGCCCGCGCGGTACATCCAGCCCGCGGAGCCCGTGTACCACGTCCAGCCGCCACGCCCGATGTGGGCCGGGTGGGCGTAGACGTCTCCGGCAGTGGCGTACGGCTCGGCCTTGTAGCGCTCGACGTCCGCGGCGCTCCGCGTATGGTTGATGGGGTTCAGCAGGTGGAACAGTTCCACCGCCTCGTCCCCGTTGCCGAGCCGGGCCACCGCCATGACCGTCCACACCGCGGCGTGCGTGTACTGGCCCCCGTTCTCCCTCACCCCGGGCGGGTATCCCTTGATGTAACCGGGGTCCTGCACCGACTGGTCGAAGGGGGGAGTGAGCAGCAGCACGACCCGGGCTCCGCGCCGCACCAGCTGAGTGCGGACGGCGTCCATGGCCCGCTCGGCGTGCTTCACGGGCGCGGCTCCGGACAGGACGGCCCAGGACTGGGCGATCGAGTCGATCCTGCACTCGTCGTCCTGCGCCGAGCCTAACGACGTGCCGTCGTCGTAGTAACCCCGCCGGTACCACTCTCCATCCCAGGACTGCTCCAGCATGGCCGCCAGTCGCGTGGCCTCGCTCGCGTAACGCGCCGCCCGCCCCGTGTCCCGGGTCTCGCACAGGGGGATGAACTGCTGCAGCACCGTGTGCAGGAACCACCCGAGCCAGACGCTTTCGCCGCGGCCCTGGTGCCCGACCCGGTTCATCGCGTCGTTCCAATCGCCGCTGCCGATAAGCGGGAGGCCGTGAGCGCCGGCGGTAAGACCCTTGTCGATGGCGCGCACACAATGGTCGAAGAGCGGAGCCGATTCGGCGGAGACCCGCGGCTGTCCGTAGGCCTCGCTCTCGCCGGCGGCGAGGACCGGAGCCTCCAGAAACGGGACGAGTTCGTCGAGGATGCCGTGGTCCCCGGTCGTGTCCACGTAATGCGCGAGCGCGTACGGCAGCCAGAGCAGGT
>Ga0214473_10007377_pt1 | contig 13052 bp, 11 predicted proteins | sample RVTome_7_FD_203509 | JGI IMG/M metagenome (GOLD analysis project Ga0214473, IMG submission 203509) | Soil microbial communities from uranium-contaminated site in the Upper Colorado River Basin, Wyoming, United States - RVT98D197 | ecosystem: Environmental > Terrestrial > Soil > Contaminated >...
TAATACTCCTTCTGCGCCTTCTCCATCTGCCGTTTGACCCGTGTTTGAATGGTTCGGTCAAGCTGCCGTTTCTCAATTTCCAGCTCCAACAGATCAATGAGACGCTGCAGTCGAGCCTGAGTTGAGAAGAGCTCAAGTAATCCCTGTTTGTCTTCTACCGATATGCGCAGCTGTGAAGCCAGTGCATCTGAAAGATGAGAGGCATCCTGATTGCGCATGGCGGTCTGGAGCGCATCAGTCTGTGTATCAGGGGCGAGGCGTAGATGTTGTTCGATGAGTTGCCCGACTTTTTGCACCAGGGCCTCAAGCCGGGTGCCTTCTTCGCTCACCACCGGCGCCCGTTTTACCAGGGCCAGAAATGCTCCGTCAGTATTCTCAACTCTGACCGTAGTTGCCCGTTCACGGCCCTCAACTACGACTTTGATCTGGCCATTATCCTGTTTTTGCGATTGGAGAATTCGTCCCAGCGTACCAACGCCATAGATCTGTTCAGGAGCGGGTTCGTCGACGGTGGCGTCGTGTTGCGTAGCGAGGAATATCGTGCGATCGGCTGCCAGCGCCTGCTCGAGAGCTCTGACCGAACCCTGGCGACCAATCTTAAAGGCGACTTTCGTGAACGGGAAAATTACGACGTCCCGAATTGGCACCATTGGGTACCACGCAACGTCAGTGGGGGCACGATCCGAGTATTCTTCCATGGTTATTGCAACTATTTAGCCGACATTTGCAAGGAAGGGCGAGCCGCCCAGACTGCCGCCTCGCCCCTTCTAAAAGATGTCCAATTGTAAATCATTTCCGGTCCCTACGCCACTTTTCTAGTTGTGGATCTGGGGCAAACGGAGGGATTTAGGCCGCGGCGCCGTCGACGCCGGTTAGGCCCTCGCCCGGAATTGCGCGGCGTCGTTCCACCATTTCGCTGGTAATCACAAACTCTTTAACGCGTTTTTGTGAAGGGAGAGTATACATTGCGTCAAGCAGAAGTTCTTCCAGAATCATCATTAAGCCACGCGCGCCTACCTTACGTTCGACTGCCTGCCTGGCCACAGATTTGAGCGCGTCTTCCGTAAACTTCAACTTAACGTTATCAAAGTCGAACTTCTTCTGATACTGCTTAACCAGCGCGTTTCTCGGCTCGGTCAGAATCTTTATCAATGCCCCTTCATCCAGTTCGTGCAGCACGCCGCAAACTGGCAAGCGACCCACAAACTCCGGAATCAGGCCAAATCGAATAAGATCTTCGGGTTGCACTTGCCCAAGCACTTCCGAGTGACGCGCGGGACCCGTCTTCAATACAGCATGAAACCCTAGCGATTTATTGCGCAGCCGGCGCTCAATGACCTTTTCCAGGCCTACAAATGCGCCGCCGCAGAGAAACAGAATGTTGGTGGTGTCAACCGGGAAAAACTCCTGATGCGGGTGTTTCCGACCACCCTGAGGCGGGACATTTGCGACCGTGCCTTCAAGTATCTTCAGCAGCGCTTGTTGCACGCCTTCCCCTGAAACGTCACGCGTGATCGACGGGTTCTCGTCTTTGCGACAGATTTTGTCGACTTCGTCGATATAAATAATCCCTTGTTGGGCACGCTCAACGTCTCCGTTGGCGGCCTGCAATAGCTTGAGAATGATGTTTTCTACATCCTCTCCGACATAACCGGCTTCAGTAAGTGTTGTAGCATCAACAATAGTGAAGGGGACACTGAGCATGCGCGCCAGGGTTTGCGCCAGAAGCGTTTTGCCGGTGCCGGTGGGTCCGATGAGGAGAATATTGGCCTTTTGGATCTCAACGTCGGAGCGACGGCGGCCAATCTCGATTCGCTTATAATGCTGGTAAACAGCCACGGCCAACCGCTTTTTCGTATCCTCCTGCCCAATAACATATTCATCCAAAAAACTCTTGATCTCACCCGGTTTTGGCAACGGCGGCCGCGTTGCTACCGACTCCGCCTGCTGGTCGTCGGTAATTATCTCGTTACAGATATCGATACATTCATTGCAGATATAGACGGTGGGGCCGGCAATTAGCTTCTTTACCTCATTCTGCGACTTGCCGCAGAATGAGCAGCGTAATGTGTCATCGCTTCGTCTTACCATGCGCTAGGGGAGCTCCTTGGGAATAGAACAACGTTACTTCGGAACGACCACAGCAGAAGAAGACATATTCGTCCCAGTGACCATCTGATAATAATGCCGCACACATTCATTACAGATGAAGGCAATCTTAGCTGCTGATGGTCTTGTGACGCCGGGAGCATGCTGCGGCGTACCAGCCATGATGTTGGCAACTTCACCTTTTGCGCGACCACAAAAGGAGCAGCGGAAGCCGCGCGCTTTCATCTTGGCAATCATGAATGCCTCCGTGAGGCGGTGCGCATCATTCGCGATGCGCGATCACCTCGTCTATTAAACCATATTCTTTGGCTTGCATGGCAGACATTATTTTATCCCGCTCGACGTCACGTTCCACGGTCTCATACGACTGCCCTGTGTGTTTGGCGAGAATTTGCGACGTCAGCTCACGCATTCGCAGAATTTCCTCAGCTTGAATACGAATATCCGTAGCTTGACCCTGCGAACCGCCAGTGGGTTGGTGAATTAAGATGCGCGAATTTGGCAGTGCAAAGCGCTTGCCCTTTGCACCCGCTGCCAGGAGTAAAGCACCCATGGAGGCGCACTGCCCGACGCAAATCGTCGTGACATCAGGACGTATGAACTGCATTGTGTCGTAAACAGCCATGCCGGCTGTGATCGACCCACCGGGAGAATTGATGTAGATATTGATGTCTTTTTCAGGATCCTCAGCCTCCAGAAAAAGAAGTTGGGCAACAATCAGATTCGCAATCTGATCGTCAATCGGCGTGCCGAGGAAGATAATGTTGTCTTTGAGCAGTCGCGAATAGATGTCGAAGGCGCGTTCGCCACGCGACGTCTGCTCAACGACCATTGGCACTAGAGCCATAAGAACCTCTTAAGAAGATTTATAGGGAGAAAACGGGGTTTCGAAAAACATGCGGAGCTATCGAGGTGAGAATGGATCGTTGGTAAGCGCTCAAGTTGATTCTGAATTCTGAGTTGTGGCGTCGCCCTTCTCCGGTTCGGTCCATTCTTCTTCGGTTACATGTGCGCTTTGTGTCAGAAGGTCGAGCGCTTTTCGGTTGCGCAGCCTATTCGCGATGCTACGTTCGCCTCCCTCCTTTGTCAAGACCCCTCGCACTTGCTCTTTCGGTTGCCGTGTTGATTTGGAAATCGCCTCGATCTCCGCTTCTATCTCGGCCTCAGTGACCTCAATCTTCTCTTGTTCGGCTATTCGTTCCAGCAGCAACGAACTGCGCACATCTTCTGTAGCCTGCACTTTCAACTCTTCACGGGCGCCTTCCCAGTCGAGCTGTTGGTGGCGCGGATCGATGCCGCGGCCAATCATGTCGCGCACGACGCTTTCGAGACGATGGTTTGCCTGGTGGTTAATAAGCGTTTCCGGTACCTCAAATTGATGGGCCTCGAGCAGTTTTGCAAGCACTTCATTGCGCAAGCGGTGATCTGCTTCTGCGTCAGCGTTCTTATCCAGATCTTTGCGGATCTTCGTCCTGAGTACTTCCAGTGATTCAATCTCCTCGCCAAGACTCTTCGCCCATTCGTCATCGACGTCTGGCAATTCCTTTCGACGCACCGCGGTAACGGTTGCAGTGTATTCCACGCGTTTGCCCGCCAGATCTGTTGCTGAATGATCCGGCACGTAGTTGACGGTAAAGGTGCGCTGCTCATCGACCTTCGCACCAGACAGATTTTCAGTAAACTCCGGCTGAACGCCGGGGCCAGCCAGCGTTACATCGACATCGTCGACATTGATCTCTTCTCGTTCAGGCTCGTCGAGAAACCGTCCATGAAAATGCACAGAGAGGGTGTCTCCCGCGAGGGCGCCGCGATCCTCGACTGGCTCCAGCGATGCTGACGCTTCGCGCAGTCGCTCAATCAACCCGTCGATCGCCGTCTCAGTCACTGGTCGACGGCGACGAACTGCAGTCAAACCTTTGTAGTTCCCCAGTTCGATCTTGGGCAGTACTTCGATATTTACCTGAAACGAAAGCGGGTGGTCACCGGCCGGCGTAAGGTTTTCGGCATCATCGACGTGGATATCGGGTTCTCCGATTGTTGCCAGTTCATGCTTATCGATCGCGTCGCTGATGGCTTCGGGTACGAGTTGGCGGAGTACGTCACCACGAATCTCGTTCTTGAAGCGGGTGCGAACGACCGATGGTGGCGCGTGACCACGGCGAAATCCAGGAACGTTCACCTTCTTTGCGTACTGATCGCTAATCCGATCATATGCAGCCCGCACTACTTCCGGTTCGATCTGGATCTTAATCTCTTTACGTGTTGGTGAAACATCAACCAGTTCAGTCTTCATGATCAGTTGTCCGTGTTGTCCGTGGTCAGTTGTCCGTTCAGCGAAGTTCATCGTAGATGGTTGTTGCAGTGATGAGTTTAGAGGCCAAATGAAGCCGACTCACAACTGACAACTGACCACGGACAACGGACCACTGACCAAATTGGTGCGAAAGGGGGGACTCGAACCCCCACACCTTTCGGTACCAGATCCTAAGTCTGGCGCGTCTGCCAATTCCGCCACTTTCGCACGGTTCAATTAGCGAAAATCTCAATTACAGTAATCAAAAAGAATAGCACGGGGCGTTGGCTTTCGTCACAAGGGAGGCTCACTGGAGTAGCGCACACTCTGTATGCGCGAATTTTGGTGTGATTTACTGGATTCGTTTCTAAACGTTAAAGACCGATCCCCGAAATGACCCTAAAGGGCACGAACAAATGGCTCTTTGGGTAGCAGGACTTTGCAGGGGTCCGCCGCTCACTTCACGCGATACGTGGTCTTCGGCTGGTTGAGGAAATCTTTGCCGCTCTCCTTCGCAATCAATCCGAGCTGCTCGAGTTCGAAGTAGGCCCTTTGAATCTCGCCCTTATCCACAGTGAGCTTCCGGGCAAGCGCGGCGGGAGACGGTAGAGTTTCTCCGCCCGTGACCAGCTGATCCCGAATCTGAGTTTCAATCTGCTCACGCACTTGAGCGTAGATCGGACCATGAGACAGGTCTTTAAGCTTTATATCCATAGACAAGCATGTAGATCAAAGTGTTCGAGTTACTTTTGACAGTGAACGTGGCGCGTCGGGATCAAGTCCTTTGGCTTCTGACAGCAGAGCCGCAAAAAGCTGCCCAGGAATAATATACGGAATCGGCGCCAAAAACTCGTCGATTTCGCGCGGCATTATGAGCGATCGGGAGCAGGCTGAGGCCGCTGTGAGATCGGAGGTTATGGCTAACGTGTCCGCATGCAACTCACTGAGGCGCTCAATTAAATCCATGACACCAGGAAGCATCACACCCGGCGGAGCGAAGAGCAATACGGGAAAATGTCGTTCTACCATCGCCAGCGGGCCATGTAAGAAATCGGCCGATGAAAAGCGTTCAGCCACAACATAACACGTCTCCATCAGCTTCAATGCAAGTTCGTAAGCATTCGCATACGCCAGCCCGCGACCCACAACGACGCAATTCTCCATGAAAACATAGCGCTGAACCAGTTCCAGGATTGCCGGTTGCTGCTCAAGGGAACGCATGGCAAAGTCAGGAATTTTTTCAAAGGATAGCTTAGTTGAATGAGACAGTTCTGCTGCCAACATGTAGAAGAGCATCATCTGACCGGTGAACGTCTTCGTGGCTGCCACTGAACGTTCCCTGCCGCCGTGCATCAACAGAACCTCATCAACAATCCGCGTCATTGAGGAATTTGCCTCGTTAGTAATTCCTACAGTGCACGCGCCACATGCCTTGGCATTTTCCAACACCAGGTTTATGTCTTCCCCTTCACCGGATTGAGATACGCCTACTACCATTGCGTGCTGCAGGCGCAGCTTGGCTTGATAAAGCGTATGGACCGAAGGGGCCGACAGTGAGACTGGAATTCCTGTGGTTATTTCAAGAAGATAACGGCCAAATAACGCTGCGTTGTCGGAGCTGCCGCGGGCTACGAGGACGATCAGATCAATGTCCCGCTTCGCTAGAAGCTTCCCCAGACGAGCCATGTTGCCGCGCTCCTCTTCGATTGTGCGCGCGAGGGCGGCGGGCTGTTCGGCAATCTCCTCGAGCATCAAGGACAAGAGTAGACCTCCCTGAGTAGTTCAGTGTGTGGCCTGTTGCAGCATTGTGTTCGCCGCGATTTTGGGCTAATACTCCTGCGTCCCTAAAGATAGATAGCCCGTCTAACTTCTCTGTGCAGAGCACTCTAGCACGAAGCTGGACTCGAGTCTGACAGAGTGATGTTGCATTTTCAGCTAAAAATGGCCCGATTGAAAGGAAAATAACATGCCAACTTTTATTGCCCTCTTGAAGTGGACCCAACAGGGAGCGGCCAAAGTAAAAGAAAGTCCTAAGCGTTTGGACACAGGTCGCAAAGCTTTCCAGAAAATGGGCGTGCAGATAAAAGATACTTATCTCACGATGGGCCGGTATGATCTCGTCTGTGTGATCGAAGGGCCAGACGACGAAACTGTGGCAAGGGCCCTACTCTCTCTCGGTTCGCTGGGGAATGTGCAGACCGAAACGTTGAAGGCTTTTACCGAAGAGGAGTATCGAAAGATCACGCGCTCGCTGTAGCCTGCTAGTGCGGCAGAACTACCCTTTGTAGCCTGGGCCACGGATAACCTGCCCGGCCAGCACCGAAGTCCGCCGGCCGTTGTCAACCGCGATCTGTCCGTTAATGATCACATAAGGAATTCCCTCCGGATGCTGGTTCGGCATTTCGAAACTTGCGCGGTCGAGCACCCTTTGTGGGTCAAAGATCGTGATGTCTGCATACATCCCCTGCCGCAAGAGACCGCGATCACGAAGCCTCACACGAGCTGCAGGCATTCCGGTCATTTTGTGAATTGCCTGCTCCAGCGTTAACAACCGATAGTCGCGAACATAGCGCCCAAGGATTCTGGGATAACTCCCCCATCCGCGAGGGTGCGACTTAGCGCCCGCTAAGGGTCCATCCGTTGCGCGGGCGCCGCTGTCTGTGCAGAAGCTCACGAACGGTGCACGCATCGCCGCGCGCAGATCGTTTTCACTCATCATGAAATAGATGGCGCCGGTCTGTCCGCGATCGGCGAGTATTAGATCGAAGAGTGCATCAAGTGGTTCCTTGTTTTGTTCGGACGCTACTTCCGCAAGCCGCTTTCCTTGAAATGATTCCAGGTCGCGATTGACGACTGAACCTATCAGGATCCCAGCAGCTCCACCACTCCCAAGGTAGATATTTTCCCACTCCTTTGAGTCATTTCTAATCTCACGCTTTAACCGTTCGCGCATGCTGGTGTCGCGAAGACGATACAACGTCTTTTCAATTCCACCTTCGAGCGCCCAGGGAGGCAGGCACGCGCTCAGGGACGTACTCCCCGCGATGTAAGGGTAGACGTCGGCGGTTATGTCGAGCCCTTCTGCGCGCGCCCGCTTGATTCTCCTCAGCACTTCCGGCATGCGCCCCCAATTCTTCTTGTAGGCTGTTTTTAAATGCCAGATCTCTACCGGAATGTCGCCGTTCCGTGCTATGTCAAATACTTCTTGCAACGACTCATCCAGAGCATTTGCCTCGCTGCGTTGGTGCGTAGCGTAAATGCCCCCGTACTGCCGCGCTACTTTGGCCAACTCCACAATTTCAGAAGTCTTTGCGAAGCGCGCCGGAACATACTGCAGCGACGTAGATAAGCCCAGTGCGCCGTCCTGCATTGCCTCGGCGACTAGTTTCTTCATCTGCTCCATTTCGTCAGGTGTTGGCGGGCGGTTGTCGAACCCAATAACCATCTCTCGCACCTGTGTTGCTCCCACGAAAGTGCCGAGGTTGACTCCTGTGCCGTCTCGCCGCAGCCGGCGAAAATACTGCTCAAGGGTCTGCCAGTCGATGTTGAGCTGGTAGCGGCGCAAGAAATCCTCCTGCTCCTTGATCAAACGATCATTGATGGGAGCAATTGATTCACCCTCACCGGTGATCTCTGTGGTGACTCCCATCATCACCTTACTCATCGCGCGAGGATCGATTAAGAGATAGGTCTCCGATTGGCCCAGCATGTCGATGAAACCGGGAGCAACAATCATTCCGTCCGCGGCGATAGTACGCTTTGCGCTTAGCTTGTTGAGGCTGCCAATGCGGGCGATGCGCTCGCCTTTGATTCCAATGTCGGCGCGGAAACGTCTGGTTCCGCTGCCGTCGATCACTGTGCCGTTGGTGATCAGAAGATCAAACTCTGGCGCAGAACCGCCGCCGGCAACCAGGGAGTTGTTAGCGACGGAAGAAACAAGAATCAACATGGTCAGAAGAAGCGAAACGGAAAGTCTCATAACAACCCCTTTGAGTGCTACTGTTGAACCGGCAGATAATGCCAGCCATAGACCTTACTAGCAAGCGACACCTAGGCCGCAAAGCATTGCGATCCACGAACCCACACGAAACAACACGAAAACAAGTTCGTGGGATTTGAATTCGTGTTAATTCGCGTGATTTCGTGGATGATTTCGTGGATCGTTTTATTCCGTCAAAACTTTGCTCAGAAAACAAGAAGTTTGCGCCATTGCTTCGCAGAGAAATCGAAATTAGCGACCCTACCGTCGGCCGGCAGGATGATATACTTACGTCCGAACTAATTCTCACGCGAATAGTCTTTTAGGAGAGACTAATTGACACAACGTTTCGCTGGATCCCGCCATTCAGGTAGTGCCGCAAATAAGTTATGAGAGAAAGTTCGAAACTACCAGTTAGCGATCTTGCGCGTGCCATTGGCGCAACCCTCACAGGTGACGCAGAGGTTATCGTCGCTGACGTTACTCACGATTCGCGGCAGGTGAGGTCAGGTTCACTTTTTGTCGCGGTCAGTGGGGCGCTAGTGGATGCTCATGAGTTTGTTTCCGCAGTAATAGCTCGAGGTGCGGCTGGCGTTATTTCGGAACGAGCACGGCCCGCGGATTTCGGCAGCGCCTGGTTACAGGTGGAAAATGTCCGCCGCGCCATGGCTTTGGCAGCAAGCGAAGTACATCATCACCCGTCGCGTGAATTGCAGTTGGTTGGCATCACCGGCACGAATGGCAAGACCACAACTGCTTACCTTGTCGCCGCTATTCCTGAAGCTCACGGAGAGTTGGTTGCCATGACTGGCACTGTCGAATATCGCCTGGGCAGGGAACGACGTAAGGCAGACCGAACGACGCCGGAAGCCACTGATATGCAACGGCTGTTGCGCCAGGCCGTTGAGATAGGATGTAAGACAGCAGTTATGGAGTGCTCCTCGCAGGCAATGGACTTTCATCGTTGTGATGCGCTCGAGTATGCCGTTGCGGTATTTACAAATCTCACTCGCGATCATCTGGACTATCACAAAACAATGGAGAACTATTGGTACGCCAAACAGAGGCTGTTTGACGGGCGTCTGGGATCTCGTCCCAAGACATCAGTGGTAAATGTGGATGATCCTTATGGGTTGGAACTGGCTACCAGGCTGGAGCTAGAAGGATTGCGCGTGATTCGTTATGCAGTCAAGTCGGCAGCGGAAGTCTCCGCACGCGACCCGAGATTTTCACTCGCCGGCCTGCGTTTTCAACTCGAAACTCCGGCAGGTAATCGTGAGTTCTTTTCGCCTCTTGTTGGTCCGCCCCATGTCTACAATACGCTGGCAGCAGTTGCAGTGGGTTTGGCGCTTGGTTACGACCTGGATGTGATTACCCGTGCTTTGGAGAAGTGTAGTGGTGCACCTGGCCGTTTCGAACGGCTGGAACATGAAAAAGAGTTCGCTATAGTTGTCGATTATGCACACTCCGATGACGCGCTGGTGAATGTCTTGCGCACGGCTCGTGACGTGACCAACGGCCGAATCATTACAGTATTCGGTTGTGGTGGTGACAGGGATAGATCGAAACGGGCTCCCATGGGGGAAGCAGCAGGAAGTCTGAGTGACGTGGTTATTCTCACGTCGGATAATCCCCGCACCGAAGATCCTGAGCAGATTCTGGCGGATGCGGCTGAGGGTATCGAAAAAACGGGCAGACCTTATCGAAAAATCGCCGATCGTCGGGAAGCGATTTTTGAAGCGATTGGTCAGGCAAGCCCCGGCGACCTGGTACTGATTGCAGGGAAAGGCCACGAAGATTATCAAATCATTGGCCATGAAGTCTTTCATTTCGATGACAAAGAGGTCGCGGCGGAGGCTTTGCGGGGAGCGGCGAGGAGGTAAGAGATTGCGGATTTCGAATTGGGGATTGCGAATTTACCGACATCTCTCATTTGACGTTTGACATCTGACATTTGTCACTGAGGGAGCGGGGAAGGGCAAGGGGCGGAGGGGTAAGAGCAAGGGGCGGAGGGTAAGAGCAAGGGGCGGAGGGGTAAGAAGCAAGGGGCGGAGGGGTAAGAAGCAAGGGGCGGAGGGGTAAGAAGCAAGGGGCGGAGGGGTAAGGGCAAAGGGGTCAGAGCAAGGGGTGAAGTTTCAACTATGCGTAACCGCTTATCATTGTTCTCCACAACTCTCCTACTAGCCATACTCACCGCAGCGGTTTCCGGATGCCAGCGTATTGCCGCAGAGAAAGCCAAAGCGCTTCCTTCCGATCCCGCGCAATCAAAATCCGTTACCTCCGCAGCGAGAGGTGCAGCTTATAAGTCGGCGACCATACTGGCCCAGTTGAGAGACTCGGCTGTCAAAGAGAGCAGTGGGATTGTCGCGTCACGCTCTTCGCCCGGAGTCTATTGGACCCACAACGACTCAGGAGATGGCCCATTCATCTATGCTTTTGATGCTCGTGGTGAACCGCGCGGAGTCTGGCGTGTGACAAACGCAAAGGCGCGCGACTGGGAGGACATCGCCGCCGGTCCGGGTCCAGAAACCGGCAGGTCTTACCTTTACATAGGTGACATTGGTAACAATAGCGGCTCCCGAACCGATGTGACTGTCTATCGCGTTCCAGAGCCGGAAGTGACGTCCTCAGATTTCTCAACCAAGAGTCAGCCAGGATTGACTGAGCCTGCAGAGCCGATACGGCTGCGTTACCCGCGCGCAACACCCGACGCAGAGGCGCTTCTGGTCCACCCGGCAACAGGCAAACTCTATATAGTGACGAAAGAGACTTTTGGAAATCCTAAAGTCTATATGGCCGCCCCACCGTTCAATTCGTCGCTGAGCTCATCACTGGTGCGAATTGCAGACCTTGAGCTGCCTAGCCTGTTCGGTCTTATTACCGGAGGCGACATTTCGCCGGACGGACGCCGCGTGGCTTTGTGTGACTACACGCAAGGTTACGAGTTAATACTGCCCGAAAATGCGGTGGACTTCGAAGTGATTTGGAAACAACCGCTAGCGCCCATTGAGCTGGGAAAACGGAAGCAAGGGGAGGCTATCGCTTACCGGTTTGACGGTATGGCAGTGTTGGCAACGAGCGAGGGGTTTCCTACCCCTTTGATTCAGGTCGTGCGAAATACGAGTAGGCGGGAAGACCAAGCGCAATGATGATCAATCCAATGAGCGACTGTATAGGCGCATTCTTGATAGTGAAGACAATCAGGTAGATCGTCACAAGAACAAAGACAGCAGGAACAAATGGATAACCCCACACGCGATATGCCTGTGGCGCACTGTCCTGGCGTTGCCGGAAAACAAAGACAGCTGCCGTGATCATTCCGTAGAAGAGCCAGAAAGCGAAAATTGCATAATCAGTAAGCTGATCGTAGGAGCCTGATAAGGCCAGTACTGAAGCCCACACCGCCTGTACGACCAGTGAAATAATCGGCACGTGGCTCTTCGACGAAACACGAGCCAGACTGCTGAAGAAAAGGCGATCGCGCGCCATTGCATAAGGCACGCGCGCTGTTCCGAGAATAGAAGTCTGTAAAGAGCCAAACGACGACAGCATCATCACACCCGCCATCAAACTCACTGCAAGCGGCCCCAGAACGCGCTTAGTGGCCTCAGCCGCCACCGATGAAGCCTGTGAGACGTTAGCAATCTCAGTAGGTGTGAGTACGTAGTAATAGCTGACGTTCGCCAACACATAGAGCGTTATGACGATCAACATGCTGCTGATGAGCGCTAACGGAAGATTGCGTTCCGGATGTTTTACTTCGCCCGCCATATATGAAATGTTGTTCCAACCGTCGTAAGCCCAGAGTGCCCCCAACATAGCAGCAGCGAAACCTGAAAAGCCTCCACCCAAAACACTTACACCTTCGCAGGCACCACCCGTATTCGAGAGCGTCAGGTGTGACCACTGGCCATTCTGGTAGAGGAAAGCGCCGAGCCCCACGCCGAGCACCAGCAACACCTTCAGAGCGGTGATGAACGATGCCACCTGGCCACTGAATCTAACCGCCGCGCAATTGATTAGGGTGGTTACGGCAATCGTTATCAGGGCAATTATCTGCAGTCGTCCAAAGGGAACGACAATACGTCCAGGCAAGTAGACAGTGAAGTAGACGTGCGAAAGGGCGCCGCCAACCAGGTCGTTAAGGAAGATTGCAAAGCCCACAGCCAGGGCTGCTGCGGAGGCAGTGCGTGAAATGAGAAACTGCGTCCACCCGTATAGGAATCCCCAACATCGCCCATAGGCATCCCGCATGATCACATACTCGGCGCCTGCCTCGGGACGCCTCGTGGTCAGTTCGGAGTAAGTGAGCGCTCCCGCCAGAGCCAACAGGCCGGCGGCAATCCAGACTGCTATCACGCGTCCGGGTGTGCCTACGTTACAGGTCATTACCCGAGCCTTAAGAAAAACACCGGTTCCTATGATGTTTCCGACGTTGACGGAAATGGCCGCTATTGGCCCAAGACCTCGAACCAGATGATTACTGGCCGGTGCAGTCATGTTAATGCTTCAGTGACTGAAAGTGATAAGTGATAAGAGATAAGTGATAAGAGATCAGTACTGTCCCAACGTTTGTTAGCTCGTTGTCCGTAGGTTATTGAAAGTGAGAAGGTTAAGCCCAATGCCTCGAGGGATCGATTTGAAATCAAAACCAGTCCAACCGATGCTTCC
>Ga0214473_10007379_pt1 | contig 13050 bp, 8 predicted proteins | sample RVTome_7_FD_203509 | JGI IMG/M metagenome (GOLD analysis project Ga0214473, IMG submission 203509) | Soil microbial communities from uranium-contaminated site in the Upper Colorado River Basin, Wyoming, United States - RVT98D197 | ecosystem: Environmental > Terrestrial > Soil > Contaminated >...
TACAGCCTCCCGAGCTGCCGGCTCTTGGTCGGAAGCCGCAGGAGGGGCGAGAACACGACCAGGTAGCGTTCGGTCGGGGACCAGCGTATGACGCCGGCGCGGCACTGCGCCGAGCCAAGCGACAGCCGCCGCCAGCCCTGGGGATCGGTGACCATGCGCGGGTCGAGGCCGTAGCCGGCGATGACCCGGTCGATCATCCCCAGCACTTCGGCCGGGGTGATCGACGGCTGTTGCGACCGGGCGCCGCCTTGCCGTGCCGCCTGCAGGTCATGGATGCGATCCCCGGCGCCGTTGACTCGACCGGACATAGAGACCTCCGATGATAAGGTATTGATTGCCGTCTGCCGTGCATACGCAGCAAGACTGAGCCGCTGATCCCTAACTCAACCAGGCGCGGCGGCGTGGAGCCGATCCGCCATCTCGGCTATCAGGTCACGCATGCTGAGGCGGTTGAGCCGGTGGGGAGGGATCGCCTCCGCGCTGGACTAGGCGTCGGCGATCTGGCAGCCGGCGGCCTGCGCGTCGTCGCCCAGGCTGGCTGCCCACTCTCGACGCTCCCCACAAGCTCGTGCATATTCTGTATACAAATGACTACAAAACGTATACATGCTGGATCACTGCTGGAGACCCTGTTCACGTCGAAGGCGAGAGCAGCTGTCCTGGAGCTCCTGCTGCTAGGATCTCCCAGCCGGTTCTGCGAGCCCACCACGGCCTCGGGCTGCGCCCACTTGATCCTGAGCTTCTCCTTGCGCTCGACCTCCTCGCCCTTGGTAGCCTCCTCGAAGTCGGGATCGATCTTCGGCCGCTCGGCCTCGTCGAGCGCGAGCTTGGCCAGGCGGCTCTCGTAGTAGATCGGTACCGTGGCGCCGTCTTTGACGGCGCTGGATGTCATACACGCTCATGTAGCCGCCGAACACCGCGCGGGTGCTCGAGTCCTGCAGCTCGATCGGCGTGCCGGTGAAGCCGATGAACGAGGCGTGCGGCAGCGCGTCGCGCATGTGCCGCGCAAAGCCGTCGATGAAGTCATATTGGCTGCGGTGCGCTTCGTCGGCGGTGACGACGGCGGGCGTTTCAGGTTTGCGCAAGCACGTCATCCACGGAGCGCGCGACGATGTATCGGGCCCGTGCTTCCCGCACCTCCAGCGCCTTGAAGTGCGCCTTGCCGCACTCGATCTTCGCGCTTTCCTTGACGCGGAGGTCGTCCGAGAACAGCCCGCTCTTCGTCTCGACGACGAGATAGAGCCGCTCGGTCCCGTCCTTCTCAACCAATACTGCCCAGTCGGGGTTGTACGTACCGAGCGGAGTCGGCACCTTGAACCAGCCTGGCAGCTTGGCGTACACCTTGATCGCGTCGTTCTTCTCGAGCGCGTCGGCGAAGTCGGCTTCCGTGCCCGAGTCGTAGACCACCTGCTCGTAGACGGACTTCTTGGTCTCGGTGAGCATGTTCTTCAGATAGCCGGTCAGCTCCTCCTGCTCGAACAGGTCCTGGGCGTAGTAGTGCTCGTCGCCAAGCCGCTGGTACTTGATGCCGTCCACCACGGCGAGGCGCTTGCAGCGGTTGATAGCCTCGCCGGCAAGCTCGATGTAGGCCTGCGGATTGCGCTTGAAGTCCGCGAGCCTACCGCTGCTGGTGAGCACGCGGTGAATCGTACGGCGGGTAAGCTGGGTGCGATCCTGCAGCTCGGTCAAGACGTCGGGCAGCTCGATATCCGTCTCCTCAAGCACGACCGTTTGCGCGCCCTCGCGCGCGGTGGCCTCCACGCCGGCCTTGCCGATGGCAATGTCAGCCTTGCGCCATTGCAGCCGCGTCTTCGGGATCGCCGGTGCGTCGCGCAGCGCCTTGATGCAGCTCTCGACCAGCTTGCCATTGTCGAAATGGACGCGGTAGGTGGTCTTGTCCTTGATGCGGTCCCAGAGCGCCTCGAACTCCGTGCTGTGGAGAATTGCCTGGCGGGGACGCACCTGGCGACGCTCGTCGGCGTTCTTGATCTCCAGCCGACCGGCGAGCTTGCGCAGGATCTCGCCGATCTGGCCGGCCTGCGCGGCCATCGCCTCGGGCAGAGCGAGCGTGCCGTCCTTGAGGGCCGTCCGGAGCGTGTCCTGCACTTTGCCTCTGGCGTCGATGTAGCCCTGGTCCTTCAGGTGCTCCCACAGCGCCTTGGACTGTTCGAGACCAAGCGGGGTCGGGCTGCCGTCCTCCGCCGTCACCGTCACGGCTGCGAACTGGTGCGGCTCGACGATGCCGAAGCGGATCCCGGTCTCGGCCTCGATCTCCTTCTGCAGGTTCTCCGCGAACTGCTCGTAGCTTTCCGTGGCGAGCACGGTCAGCGTGTTGACCTCGAAGCCGCGCAGGCGCTGCCCCTCCTGGTTGACGCACAGGCGCAGGCCCCGGCCGATGGTCTGGCGGCGCTCGCGCTCCGTCTGGATGTTACGCAGGGTACAGATCTGGAAAACGTTGGGGTTGTCCCAACCCTCGCGCAGCGCCGAGTGCGAGAAGATGAACTTGAGCGGCGTCTCGAAGGAGAGGAGCTTCTCCTTCTCCTTCATGATCAGGTTGTAGGCGCGCTCGGCGTCGTCGCGGCCGGACTGGTTGTTCTCGGCGGTGTCGGTCCAGCCGCCCTTCCTGTCGATCGAGAAGTAGCCGTTGTGGACTTCCTCGGCGGCGTGGGACAGATCCACCTCCTCGAAGAGCGTCCGGTAGTCGGGGTGGTGCGCCAGCCGCCGGTACTCTTCCTCGAAGATCTCCGCGTAGGGCCCCTTCACGGCGTTGCCGTCGGCGTCATACTGGCGGTACTTCGCCACCTCGTCGATGAAGAACAGCGAGAGCACCTTGATGCCCTGCGGCCGCAGCCGCTTCTCCTTGTCGAGGTGTTCCTTGATGGTGCGGCGGATCATCTCGCGCTGGACGGCCAGCGCGTCCACGTCACCCCAGGCTTGGCCAGGGCGGAGGTACTGCTCCCCGCCCGGCACCCGCAGCTCCATGAACTCGTCGCCCCTCGCCACGCGGATCTCGCCGACCCGGCAGTCCGCGTAGACCGCGCGGCCAGTAGTTTGTTCGAGGTTGTCGCCGTCCTGGACCGTGACTTCCCGGCGGCGCATGCCGGTGGCCGTTGCCACGTCCAGTTCGACCTTGGCGCCAATCGTGCCCCGCCGGTTGCTCACCGACACCAGCCGCACATAGGGCTTGTTGTGCGCGTCCTCCACCGTGGCTGAGGCTACCTCGATCTGCTTGACCAGCCGCTGCTCGTAGGCATCCACGGCATCGAGCCGGTGGACCATGTGGTGCTTGTCCACGTGGGTAGCGGAGTAACGCAGGGTGCAGAGCGGGTTCATGGCGTCGAGCGCCTCTTTGCCACGCCCCGCGAGGCCGCCGTCCACACTCTGCGGCTCGTCGACGATCACGATGGGCCGCGTGGACTTGATGAGATCGATGGGCTTCTCGCCGCCGGTCTTTTCGCTGTCCTTGTAGAGGTTGTTGACGTCCTTTTTGTTGATCGCGCCGACGGTGACCACCATGATCTGGATCTGCGCGCTGGTGGCGAAGTTGCGAACCTGGCCGAGCTTGGCCGAGTCATAGAGGAAGTAGTCGAAGGGCACGCCGGAGTAGAGCCCCTTGAAGTGCTCCTCGGTGATCTGGAGCGACTTGTAGACGCCCTCCTTGATGGCGATGGACGGCACCACGATCACGAACTTGGTGAAGCCGTTGCGCTTGTTCAGCTCGAAGATGGTGCGCAGGTAGACGTAGGTCTTGCCGGTGCCCGTCTCCATCTCGACGGTGAAGTCGCCGGAGGCGAGCGTGCCGGAGGGCGCGAGGCCGTTGCGGATCTGGACGTCGTTCAGGTTCTTCAGCAACTCGTCATCCAGCAGCGTGAGACGGTTTCCCACGCCGAGGTCGTTCTGGGCGAAGCCCATGCGCATCTGAGCGTCCGCCGGATCGCGAGTGACCGTGAACTCCGTGCGGCAGATCTCCTGTCCACGGAACAGGTCGCAGACCGCCTTGATGGCCTGGAGCTGGTAGTCGAGGTTGGGCTCGAAGTAGAGCTTCATGAACCCGACTCCTCACCCGAGCCAGTCACTAGCTCCATGTTCTCGCTGTGCCGCCTTAGGTCCTGGTCTTGAATCGCCTCGGTCGACTTCAGGCGCGAAGTGTAGGACGGCGGCAGACCATGTTCCTCGGCTCCGGCGACGACCAGCACCTTGTACCACGTGTAGGGCTTCAGCAATGCATCCACGTCAGTCGCGCAGTAAACAGACGCTCGGCGCTTACCACCGTCGGCAACAACTTCGACGTCCTTCTTCTCATAGCCGTGGCCGAGACCTTCCGCCCGGTCGAGGGCAGGCTCTTCGTCCGCAGCAATCTGGTGGAGAACGCCAAAGACAACCGCGTTCTCATTTGCGTCTTCCATGACATTGCACTTCCCTGATCCGTCCTGACTCCGCTTGTGCCAGTGAAGCGAATATCCGTGCAGCTCGGCCACCCCGAGTGGGCTTGCTGAAGGGCACCGCTCCCTGATTCGGTTCGTCAGCATGTTGGAGCCATAAGCGAACATCAGAAAGGTGCCCTTCTCCGTCGCTGCCACCGTTACAGGCTCCGGACGTTCTCGATGCCGTGCTGCTCGAGAATCGCCGCCAGGTTGGTCTTGGCCACGTCGTCGGCGAAGGCGCTGTCGCGGAAGATGCAGTTGGTGTCGCCCGCCGGGGCGAGCGCTTCGTGCCAGTCCACGATCCCCTGCGCCAGGGCTTCCACCTCGTCGCGGGCGATCGTCTCGGTGAGGCAGGCCAGCAGCACGCCGCCGCCCACGGCGTGGACCTCCTTGCCGGTGAGCGTGCGCGTCTCGATCGGCACACACAGGTCGAGGCCGAGCTTGAGCAGCAGCTCGTAGAGCACGTCGGCCTCGGTGCGGTCTGCCTTCAGATGCTCCACGGCATCGAGCAGCGTCTGGTCGAGGTCGTCGCGGTCCGGCTCCCAGGCGCGGATATTGCTGGAGTCGAGCTTGAAGACGCGGAAGCCGAGGTCGCCTGCGAACATCGGATTCTCGTACTTGATCTTCTTGGCGGCGCGGCGGAGCCGTTCCTTGGTCAACTCGGCAATGTTGCGCGGCTTGCCAAGCTTGTCGCAGAAGTCGGCGGCGACCTTCTGGTCCTCGTTGTCTGGGTTAAGCGGCTCGGGAAGCTGGACGAGGATGAACCTTCTGGCCCCACCAATCTCCTTTGTGAGTTCCCAAACGGCATGGCCGGTTGTGCCACTCCCAGCATAGAAGTCGAGGACGATAGCATCATCGTCCTCCTCGCACATTACGCGAATGGCGTCCTGGACGGCCCACAGGCTCTTCGGGAATGTGAACCCCGCTTCACCAATGAGCCCCTCCACGAGCTTAGTTCCATACTCACTCGAGTCATACTTCGCGTTCTGCCATACGCTGCGCATCGTGCCTGAGTCTTTGTGAAAGATAATCTGGATCGTTTCGCGCCCCATTCTCGGTTCGAGCTTCGCCAGGATGCTTTCGACCGAGTCGCGCGAGTAACGCCACTTCTTTTCGTCGCCAGAGTCCGTCAAAGGCCACACCTCAATTGCACCGTCGGGTAGCCCCAAATTGGCTTGTGCAGGATGAATTGACTCAGGTGGGACTGGCCCGACCGAGATAATCCGTCCATCCCGTACGATGAACGGATAGAAGCATGTCCGGGCGTCGGTGCGGTCGGACTCCGTGCCGCTGTCGCGTAGGTTTCTCGAATCGACCTCGTCCTTTTTCACGTCGGCGAGGTACTTTCTCTGATCGGAAGGATAGACGACAACGGCATTCTCGTGAACGTATGAGACATTCTTGCCCTGTTGCCCTCGCGGGTTGTGGACAATTGTCAGGTAGGCGTGTTCGTAGGCGCCCTCGGGGAAGACATCCTTCAGCACGAGAGACAGCGTCGCAAACTCGTTCTCGTCAATCGTGCAGAAGAGAACTCCGTCGGCGCGTAACAGGCTCTTGGCAAGCAGTATGCGTGGGTAGATATCCGAGAGCCAATTCGTGTGAAAGCGGCCGCTTGACTCTGGGTTGCTTATGAGCTTTTCCCCGCCTTCCACTTGGCCTGTAACTTCAAGGTATGTACGGATGCCGTCTGAGTAGTCGTTGGGATAGACGAGGTTACGGCCCGTGTTGTACGGCGGATCAATGTAGATTGCCTTGACGCGGCGACCGAAACTCTTCTGCAGGAGCTTCAGCACCTCCAGGTTGTCGCCCTCGATCATCAGGTTCTGAGTGGTGTCCCAGTCCACGCTGTCCTCGGGACAGGGGCGCAGGGTGCCAGTCGAGGGCGTGAGCGCGAGCTGGCGGGCACGGCGCTTGCCGTGCCAGTTGAGGCCGTACTTCTCGTCGGCGTCGGTAACGGTCTTGTCGCCCACCAGCGCCTTGAGCACATCCACGTTAACCGCTGCGCCGTCCGGCCCCTCGGTCACCAGCTCCGGGAACAGCACCTTCAGCCGCTCGATGTTCTCGGCGATCGGGTCGGTGGAGCGGGTCTCGGGGTCGGAGGCGGTCAGCTTGTTCATGTTGTTTCTCCCTAGATCGCTGCCACTGGCTTAATCAGCAGAGCCTCGAACCGCTTGCGGACAAGCTTCTTGCGTTCCACCACGAAGTCCTCGAACCGATCCATCTGCCATAGCGCCCTATCGCTGGGTATGAGGTGCATCGCGAGGTACTCGGCGCTCTTGTCGGCAAACCACTCGTCAGGTGTCTTGTCGGTCTTGTGCCCCGCGCCGTTCTCTTCGCGCGTGAGCAGCATGCAGTTTGCTATCTGATTCCGCGCCGCTTCTCGATACTTCATCACCATTCGCCCGGAATCCGGATTGATTACCTTGATCTCCTTCAGCTTGCTCTGAGGAAAAATGTGATCCACCTGGGGCATGTTGTTGTCGTAGGCCGGGGTGTAGTTGAAATCGCGATACCAGAGGTTAAACAAGAGGTGGATAGTGTCGGACCCGTAACCGAGGTTCCAGAACCGGTCCTCGGTCATTTCCAGGCTTCGACCTTGTGAGCGAATCACACCGAACATCTCTTCGAGATTGAATCTCTTGATCTCTTCAATCTTCTTCACAAGTCCGTCAAGCAAGTTGTCCGGCTGGCCGCCAAATGCGCCCGCGAGCGCAGACCGCAACAAGTAACTGTCCACGTCCCTGGCGCTCTTCCATTCTTCCGGGAAGTGATATCGGAGATACACGAGCGGAATCAGGACCAGGTACGTTGGCAGAGCCTTGTCGCACTGAATGAAGGTCTTCCCGCGTACATAGTCCAGAACCTCCTGGATTGCCCTCTTGATGTGGTCCCACTCCGCCTCAATGTCGTCTCGAATGCGAGGCTTGCGGAACTTGGCGACTTCGTATCGTGCGCCTTGCCCAAGGAGGACGAGACAAGTCTTGAGGACGAAGTCCCTATCAAAGGCGAAACCATGCTTGTAAAGGGATTCGAGCAGGTCCTCCATCTGCTCGTCCGCCAGCTCCCAACTGGCGCTCAACAAGGAAAACAGCAGGTCTGACTTGCCGAGCCTGGTCCCGCCGGAATTGGCGCGGATGAATACTTCCACCACGTCGTCTTCTTTGTACAGGCTTGGATTGTCGATGCTGTCCAATTCCTGATAGGTGATCGCCTCGTCCATCTTGAATGTGCGATCCACTAGATCCAGGTGTTCGTTGAACTTGTCCGATTCCTCATTGGTGAGCGCCCGTCCGGCGATCTCCTCAAGGTCATCAAGAATTGCGCGCTTCTTCTTGGTAGTGAATACGAGATTCTTGAACTTGATCCATGGAAACAACATGGAACACGAGTCGAGAAACTTGAAACGGTACCTCACGTCGTCGGGCGCTGCGATCTCGCCACTGAGAACGTCCAGGCAGAGCTCCCGCCCTTCGAAACTCCCACAAAGCCCAATGAACAGACTTTGGAGGCGTTGCTGACCGTCGAGAACGAGGTTCTTCTTCCTGGTGTTCTCCGGAACGTAGAAATCACTCAGGCGTAGCGAGTCCTTCCAGTTGTCGATGAACTTGCGTCGTCGGATCTTGCTGGTGGTCTTCCACACGAGAAGCGTGCTGATTGGGTACTCACGCAGGATCGAGTCGAACAACCGGCAAATTTGGTCCTCGCTCCATACGAACGGTCTCTGGATGTTCGGGAGCCAGAAGCCGCCATCTTCGTCGGGATTGTTCAAGAATCCGACGATCTTGCGTATCGTTTGCTTCTGATTCTTCATTGTCTGTCCTCAGACCTCACAGTTTGGCGAGTGCGGCGGCGCGTTCGGCTTCCAGGCGCTTCAGTTCCAGATTCAATTCCACCTGTCTCGGCATCTGCTTTTCCTTGGCGGCCCCGGCGCGCAGGCGCGCGATCTCAGCCTCCAGCCGCTCGCAGTCAGCGAGCGCCTCACCCCGGGCGATCCGGCGATCGGCGGAGTCCGGGAGGTTGAAGGTCGCGGTACGGCGCGCGGCTTGAAGCGCGAGCAACGTATCCATCCAGCCCTGGTAGAGGGCGTAGAGGTTTTCGCGCGGCTGCCGGTCCAGCGCCAGCGCAGACAGAAACGCGGCCCGCGTGGGTGCTTCCACTCCGGCAGGATCGGCCGTGAGGACCTCGCCGTCCAGCACGGTCTTGCCCGCTTCTCCCTGCGACCAGCGTTTGTGGGCCAGCGACAGGTGCGCGCGCTCGCCTTGCTCGGTGACGGCCATCACCGGGTAGGGTACCGCCCGGTGCAGCAGTTCGACCAGGCGGCCGGGCTTGGCCACGGGTCGCAGCTTCAGTTGCAGGACGGCGATCTCCAGGTACTCACGGATCTCGTCCCGATATTCGGCCACGCCCACCGTTGTGGGCTTGAGCGCCGCCACCCACTGCGCCTGTTCGATGCCCTCGTTGATCCGGCGCTTGTCGGCCGCCGTCGGCGCGCCGTGCTCAGTGAGCAGCGTCTTAGGGATGCGGCGGTCCACCCGGGCGGCGGCCGGGAGGTCGAGCGCATCGAGGAGCTCGGCCGCCGTCACGATGCTTCCTCCCGCAGAATGGCGAGGAAGGCCACCACCTCGAAGTCGTTGATCCCGGCGAACTCGCCCGCCAGGGCGTGAGTCCCGCCCGGGCTGAAGAGGCTCGCCACGGCGCGCTCCTCGCTCTTGCCCGCCACCGAGGCCGCCGCCGCGGCCAGCAGCCGCTGCGCGTGGCGCATGTCTTCGCCGTCCTTCGTCGCCTTGTCGAAGCGGGCGCAGGCGCCGGCGTCGGGCAGGTCGCGGCCGAGGCAGACGCCCTTCAGCTCGTCGAGGATCTGCTTGGCCTGCGTGTAGGGCAGCAGCACGGCGCCGTCGTCGCCTATGTGCACCAGGTAGTGCGGGGCGAGCGGGTAGCCGGCGTCGGGGATGTGGGCGGCGGCCTCGCCCTCGGCGCGCAGGCAGAAGACGATTCCGGGCGGGATCTCGGCCTCGGGGCTGGTGGTCACCGCGAAGGTGCCGAGCGGCAGCGCCTCCAGCACGCCGGGATGCGCCTTGCGGAACTCGGCCAGATCGATGCGGAAGTCGGTGAGCGTCAGGTCGGCGATGGAGACGCCGGTGGAGAGGTCCTCCAGGTCGATCACCGCGTCCTGGAGCTTCAGGAGCTGCTTGCGCCGGTACTCCAGGTCGTTCATCGGGTTGCCGGACTGCTGTTCGATAAGGTTTTCCTCGCCGGTGGCCGAGATGTCGAGCAGCACCATGCGGCCGCTCACCCGCTGCTCCAGGTTGATGTACTCCTCCAGCTCCATGTTGGGCCAGAAGTTGACGAGCTGGATGCGTTCGTTCGGCGAGCCAATGCGGTCGATGCGGCCGAAGCGCTGGATGATGCGCACCGGGTTCCAGTGGATGTCGTAGTTGATGAGCCAGTCGCAGTCCTGCAGGTTCTGGCCCTCGGAGATGCAATCGGTGGCGATCAGGAGATCGAGGTCGCCGTCGCCGGCCAGGTCCTCGGGCCGCTCCTTCGAGCGTGGCGCGAAGGCGGTAAGGAGGGAGGCGAGGTCCTTTCGCAGCCCGGGCAGCGTCGTCTGGTTGCTGCCCGTTCCGGTGACCAGCGCGCTCTCCAACCCGAGGGAGGCCTTCGCCCAGGGCGCGAGCCGGTCGTAGAGGTAGCGGGCCGTGTCCGCGAAGGCGGTGAACACGATCACCTTGCGGTTGTCCAGGTTGATCGGGTCGCGGCACTTGTCCGCGATCACCTGTTGCAGGGCCTCAAGCTTGGCGTCGCGCGCCGGCGTGACCTCGCGCGCGGCGGCCAGCAGGTTCGCCAGGCGGTTGCGGTCCTCGACGAGATCCTGTCGCCAGCGCAACAGGTCCACGTCCTGTACCAGCACCTTGACCTTGCGCCCGACCAGCAGGCTCTCGAAGGCCGGGTCCTCGATGTCCACGTCCTCGATGTCGATCTCCTCCACATCCTCCGCCTGCTCGTCGATGCGGGCAAGCGTGGCCTCGACGTCGCGGAGCTGGCGCTCGACGGTCAGGGCGAAGGCCACGACCGAGCTCTCCATGCGCTTGAGCACGTTGACCCGCAGCAGATGGATCAGGCTCTCCTCGCGGTCCACCTGCCGGAAGAACCCGGTGCCGCCCTTGACCTCGGTGCTGTACTTCCTGTCGTAGGCCTCCTGCTTGTGCGGCAGCACGTAGCGTAGCGGGGCGTAGGCGGCGAGGTTGAGGCGGCGGATCTCGAGGTTGATGTTGCGGATGGCCGGAAAGGCTCCTGTGCGATCCACGTCGGCCTTGATGTTAATGGGCTTCAAGCGGTCCGGGAAACGGCCCGTCTCCGCGAGGCCGTAGTACTTCTCTATGTGCTTGCGCGACCGGGCGATGGTGAGCAGATCGAGCAGCGTGAAGTAGTCGAAGCCGAGCATCTCGACGAGACGGGAGGGCGTGCGTTCCGCGTCATCCAGGTCGAGCCAGCGGTTGAACTGCCTCTGGGCAAGGCGCGTGGTAGCTTCGATGCTGCCGATGCCGTGCTCGAGAAGCGCGGTGTCATCTCCTTCGGTGGCGAAGACGATCTGGTTGCGCAGGTCGGCCATGCGGTTGTTCACCGGCGTGGCCGAGAGCATCAGCACGCGGGTATTCACCCCCTCGCGAATGATCTTCCGCATCAGCCGGTCGTAGCGAGTTTCGCCGCCCTTCTGAGGGGTGCGCTTGTTGCGAAAGTTGTGCGACTCGTCGATGACGACCAGATCGTAGTTGCCCCAGTTGACGTGGGCGAGGTCGATGTCGCCGGAGAGGCCGCCGTCGCGCGAGAGGTCAGTGTGGTTCAGGACGTCGTAGTTGAAGCGGTCGGGCGCCAGGAAGTTGCGCCGGTCGTTCGCCTTATAGAGTGTCCAGTTATCGCGGAGCCGCCTTGGGCACAGGACCAGAACGCGGTCGTTGCGCAGCTCGTGGTACTTGATGATCGCCAGCGCCTCGAACGTCTTTCCGAGGCCGACGCTGTCGGCGATGATGCAACCACCGAAGCGGTTGAGTTTGTCGATTGCCCCGACCACGCCGTCGCGCTGGAACCTGAAGAGCTTCTTCCAGACCACCGTATTGCGGATGCCCGTGGCCGACTTCACGATCCGCTCTTCGTCGAGCTCGTCCCCGCGGTCGAAGAACAGGTGGTGGAGGACAAGGGTGTAGATGAGGTAGGGATCCCGATGAGTCGCGACCTCCTGTAGCGCCGCGATCATAGAATTCCTCGCCGCAGGCTCCGCCGTAAGCGCGGACCACTGGATGTCGAACCATTGGCTGAGCAGCCGTGCCTCGTCGGGTGTCTCAGAGGACTGAATCAGGTTGAGCGGGTTGCCGGGTGTCAGCCCAAGTCCATCGGTGGTGAATGCCAGTGACCCGATCAGCGCCAGCAGCGCATGATCCGTTCCGTCGCGCACAACGAAGGCGCCCTGCGGCACGACACCAGAGGCGCGCCGCACGTCGGCCTTGTCGGCGAGCCACTTGCCCAACTGCGCAGCAAGCCAGCGCGCCTGCAGGCGATTCCGCGCAGCCCGATCGGCGCCGAAACCGAAGAGCCCCAACTTCGTGTCATCGGATGGGAGGACGAAGCGGCAACGCCCCGAGCTCCTAAGATGAGGAAGCAGCTCCTCGAATGCAAACAAGGAGAGCACTGAAGTCACGACATCGAGCCCTCGCCCGGGGGCGAGCGAAGGGCGGACGAGGTCGACGATGCGATCGTTGCCTGTGTTACGGACGAGCTTCATGCGGCTCTCGCTTCCATCTCATAACAGACTGCAGCCTCGCCTTCACCGGACTGGTTCGACGACATTGAGCCGTTGGCGAGTACGAAGCCGGCCACGCCCGCGGGGGCCAGGTGGTGGACGATGTGATGCACCCAGGCGAAGTTGGCGTTGCCCCCTGGCGGCACGCCGTACTGCCGGCGCTTGTCGCCGGCCAGCCGCTCGCCGCCCCAGTCGGAGATGTTGAAGGGCGGGTTGGTGAGGATGAAGTCGGCCTTGAGGTCGGGATGGCGGTAGTCGTGGAAGGTGTCGCCGTAGGCGATCTGGCCGTCGATGCCGCGGATGGCGAGGTTCATCCTGGCCAGGCGCCACGTGGTGTACTTTGACTCCTGGCCGCGGATCGAGATGTCGGGCTTCGCGCCCCCTTCGCGCCCTTCTCATCGAAGCGGAGTACGGGCGGCAGGAGGGGTCGTAGAAGTAGCGTGTGTTCGGGACATCCTTGACATTGCCGTGCGCCGCCAGGCAGGCGGGCGGGATGCACTTGCGCCGGGCGGCGTGGCAGTGGGAGTCGACGTTGGGGCCGGTCGCCTCCCGCCTTCGGGCGCGGGACCGCGTGGTGCGTCGGGTGGAAGTCTTGCTGGTCTTTCGCGGCATGATGTCCTCGTATCCGCTCTCATCCAACGACTGGAGCTGCCACAATCGGGTCAGGAGGCCGTGGCCAGTTGCAGAGCCGAGCGCATTTCCGTCTCCGCTTCTCGGGCAACGAGTAGGATGACATGGCTGCGCGCCCTGGAGAGTCCCACGTACAGCAACTCCTCTCGCGGCTGCATGTTAGGCTCGGCGATCAGCACCACGACCGGGCTTTCCAGCCCC
>Ga0214473_10007380_pt1 | contig 13049 bp, 6 predicted proteins | sample RVTome_7_FD_203509 | JGI IMG/M metagenome (GOLD analysis project Ga0214473, IMG submission 203509) | Soil microbial communities from uranium-contaminated site in the Upper Colorado River Basin, Wyoming, United States - RVT98D197 | ecosystem: Environmental > Terrestrial > Soil > Contaminated >...
AAACTCTTCATCCTCGAGGATCCGTCGAAGACCGCCCCTTCCGAGATACCCAGCTTCGGCGCGTGGATCTCCCCGACCATCGTAGCCTTCCCCTTGAGTTCCACGACCTCCGTGGCTTCGATGTTCCCCTCGATCGATCCCCCCACATCCATACCGCGCGTGCGGGTGTTCCCCATGATCCTCCCGGTTTCTCCAACGACCACCCAGTCCGCCTGGACATCCCCTTCCACGATCCCGTCGATGCGGATCGTTCCCTTCACGCTCACTTTCCCGGCGATGTGCGTGCCGTTCCCGACGATCGTCTCGAGCTTCCGGGAACCCTTTCCGAACATGTTTACCTCCTGGCGAGAAATCCGGCCGGGTCGGCGGGGCGGCCGTTCTTCCATACCTCGTAATGCACGTGCGGGCCGGTTGAAATCCCGGTGGACCCGGACATGGCGATCGCCTCCCCCCGGGTGACGCGCTGGCCCAACCGGACAAGAGCCTTCCGGTTATGGGCATATGCCGTGCTGAAACCGTGACCGTGCTCGACGACCACCACGATGCCGCTTTTCTCCGTCCATCCGGCGAAGCTCACGATCCCGTTGGCCGTTGTCTTCACTTCGGTGCCGGGCGGGACGGATATATCCGTTCCGGTGTGGAGCTTGTTATTTCCGTTCACCGGGTGGTTCCGGTATCCGTAGTGCGACGTAAGGGTTCCGATCACAGGCCATCCGACCGGCGTGGCGAGATAGACGTTCTTCTGTTCGGCGACGTATTTTCGGATTTCCGCAACCGACTGCATCGCCGACTCGATCTGTTCCCTCAATTCCTCCATGTCGAGGGATCCGGAATCGGAAAAATCCGCCGACTCCAGAACGGCGGATTTCGACTTGAGGGAGAACAGTTTCCGGAAATCCTTTTCCGCCTGCTTGAGGGACGATATCGTGCCCTGCACCTCTATGAACTGCGCAGACAGGTAATCCAGCCTCGCCTTCATCCGGTTGTACTCCACGGCCTGGACCGATACGGCGACCACAAATGCGGAACCGATGAGGAACAGGCAGACCGACGCTGCGATCGCGACCACCGGCATGCGAATGCTGACGGATCTCGTCCGGCTGTGGGGGACAAGCAGGATGGTCACGGGGGTGAAAATTCTTTTCAGATATGTCCTCGCGCGATCCATGGAGACCTCCTTGGTCCTTGGCACTCCATATGTCCTTGCCCGATAACCTGTAAATGGCAACCTTTTAATGCATGAGCATTCTGCAATATTTATTCCCTGGGGGCTTAACGGGATCCCATCGAAAAACAAGGTTTATCTCTTCGGGACTGCACGCGCGAATTTCATTTTTAGAATCCGTTCGGGATCCGATGCCAGGAATGGAATCGGGACTTGATGTCCGGAGATGAAAATCTCTGTCGATTATTGTATACTGTATACAATATTTCTTCCCGCAACGAAGCCGACTGTTTCCGCCGACATGAGGCGGACCCGGAACGAACCCGCCCGCGAAAGGAGGACTTCATGCCCCTCACGCTGGAGACAGGACTTCACGTAGGGAAAGTCGTGGAAATTACGGCAGCGTCGACGAAAAGTTTCGAAGACGCCATCGCGCTGGGGATCGCCCGCGCCTCCAAAACCCTGAAGAACGTCCAGGGGGCATGGGTAAAGGAGCAGAAGATCATCGCGAAGAACGGCAAAATCACCGAGTACCGCGTGGTCCTCAAGGTGACCTTCATTCTGGAGGAATGATCGTTCGCGGCGCTCGCGCGAGGCGCGCACCGCGGGATCGAACGGAAGGTACGACGAATGAGGAGCCGCTGTTTCATGGCGGCTCCATTTCATTCGATCAGGCGGCCGAATGCGCCCGGATGAGGCGCGGCGGCTCCATCGACTGGCCGGAGTCGCGCAGCCTTGCTTCGGCGATCGACTGGTACGCCAGCAGCCGTATTACCGATCGTTCATGTTCCGTCATCGGCCGGCGCGGGGGCCGGGGAAGCGGGGCGCGGTTGCGGAAACGGACGATCGACTGCCGGAACTCGCTGCTCGCCCCCGCCTGTCCGAAGGAGTAGGCCTCTTCGCCGTACTGGACGCCTTCCGTTACGTTCCGGACGATCAGGTCAAGCGCCTGGCGCAGGACCGCGCCCCTTTTTCCCACCGTCTCCGCGTGGCGGAGGTACCTCTTGACGTGCTCGTCCTCGGTGAGGATCGACGGGTCGATCGGGCGGCCGGTGTCCTCGTCGATCAATGGCTCCTCCCAGCGCTGCACAGCGCGGTGGCGATCCTCCATTGCGCGGCGGAGGGTGTCGTCGACGCCCAGGGCGTGGCCCATGGCAAGCCGGTATGCGCGCGCGAGGGAGTCCGAGGGGACCAGCTCCGACACAAGCCCGTGTGCGAAGGCCTCCTCAACGGTCATCGGATGGCCGGTAAGTATCGCGTCGGCCGCGAAGAGGATCCCGCTCTTTTGTCCGAGCCGCGATTTCCCGGCCATCAGACGGACCAGCCGCTGGGTCCCCCCGAAGCCGGGGATCAGGTTGATGACGGTCTCGGGCTGCCCCAGGTAGATGCGCTCGACCCGGGAGGCGACCACGTAGTGCGCGGCCGCCACGAGCTCCGCGCCCCCCCCCAGGGCCAGGCCGTTCAGGTTCAGGACGACCGGGATCTTGAACTCCTCGATGAGACTCATCGTCTCCTGCGCCAGGGCGGCGAGCTCGGTGATCTGCTCGTCGGAAAGCACGGAGAGCTCGTCGCTGTTCTGGCCCGGAACGAACGCCCGGGTGCCTTCGGCGGTCAGCACCACGGAACGGACCGTTCCCTCTTCCCGGATCCGATGGAAGAGAAGCCGGAGCTGCTTGACCGCGTCGCCACGGAACCAGTGCAGGTCGGAGTTGCGCAGGGTATTGCTGCCCTTGGGCTGGTTGAGCTTGAATTCCACCGTGGCGATCGATCCGCCCCCGTCTATGGGGTGGAGCAGCATCCGCATCAGCGAGAGCTCTTCGGCGATCCGGACCCCCTGGGCCAACAGCAGGTCGCGCTCGGAGCGGACGGAGTCCAGGTTCGTCGTCATCCGGTAGGCGGTGGAGCCGGGCGCCCGTCCGTGGAGTTGGTCGCTGAAGCCGCGCGGGATCTCGTCGGCGTCGAGAATCCGGTCCGGGCCGTGGAGATGATAGAGTCCCCTGTCGATCTTATCCCGGAAAGCTTTCGCCTCGTGAGGCTCGTACATGTGGGATCCGGCCATTCGGACGATCTTCTCCCGGGCCGAGGCGTCCGCGCCGAGCGCTTTCGGGTCGGCCGGCACGAGGATCGTCCGCTGCTGCATCCACCCCTGCGCGAGGTGCCAGGTCAGCGTCTGCCGGGATGTCGTCTCCCCGTAGACCACCCGGCCGGTCTGCTCGGTCAAAAGGGCGATGTTCAAGCCCAGGTGGTCCCGGCGGCCGCTGTCCCAGATGACGTCCCATGAGCCCGAGGGATTGGTGTTGTAGGGCGCCAAGGCGTTCTTGACCACGCTCACGGTCTCGGTGGCGAAGCGGGTCTGGGCGTCCCTGCCGGGCCAGCTCTCGTGGGCCTCCCGCCCCGGGTCGAAGCGTCCCTCGTCCACGTCGGGCAGGTGCTCGGGCCAGAGAAGCTTCTTCTTGCCCTCCCCTTCCCGAAGGGCCTCGACGTTCTGGATCCGGGTCTTGCCGAAGTGTACCGCGACCTCCTCCCGCCGCAGCAGCATGTTCTGCTGCTCCTGGGTCTCGGCCAGTACCGTCACGCGGGCTCCGAGACGCGCGGCCCAGGCGATGGCCGAGTCGGCAAGCTCGTCCCGTCCTTCCTCGTCGGCGTTCGCGCCGTAGTGGACCAGCACGTTCTCCCCGAGCTTCACGTCCGCCCCGTCCGGCCCCAGCGCCTCTGCCGCCGGAATCCTGGCGTCGTACCCGTTGAGCGTCCCGTATAGACCGAAGGCGCCCGAGAACCAGGAGGTGCGGCTGCCCTGAGCGCTTGGCCGCAGCAGCCGGAAGTCCGCCGCCTGCAGGCCCCGCCCGGCGTTCTGCATGACCTTCGTGGGACGGTACTTCGCGGGAATCGATGCAACCAGGAGGTCCACCGCGCGTTGCCACTTCGTCAACCCTTCGGGGTCGTCCGTCGGGGCCGCCCGCAGGGCTTCCGCGTGATCTCTTCGCAGGATGAAATGGAGGTCCGCATGGGGGTGGCGGCTGCGGACGAAATCGCCTTCCGCCTCATCGAAGACGTAGGTCAGGACCGGGATCCCCAGGGCCGTCGCCATGTCGATCGCCAGCGACCCGGTGTGGCCGCTGCCTCCGTGGGCCAGGAGCACGTCCCCCGCGGTGAGGTCGAGCTTGGCCGGAGAGAACAGTGCGTGCTCCACCGTGGGGCCGTTCAGGATCATGGTCGCCGCCAGGGGAAGGGGCATGTCCACCGGAAGCTCGATGAGACTGCCCGTGTCGAACGCCGCGAATGCCTGCAGGGTGGCCTGTTCCCTGCCGCCCTGGTATCCGCCGATATGGCCCTCGCGCTGGGCATCCAGGGTCACGGTGGGCGACTGGCGGTTGAACACCAACGGATCGACGAGCGCCAGTTGGCCGACGGCGAGGCGCCCCTCCTGCTCCGCCTCCGGGGAGAGCGCCACGATCTGGCCGACGGCCGCGTCGCCGAGCACGTGGTGGTCCTTTTCCCCCAGCATGTCTACCGGGTCGGACGTGATTCCGTTGATGACGTTGTAGGTTGCGCCTGCGTAAAGGATCTGGACCAGGGCCTGCCCGGCCGAAAGGGTAGGCGTGGGGCGCACGAACTTCCGGAATCCCAGGGCCGGGTCCCGGTGCACGATGCTCATCCCGTCCTCGTTGCGGACGATCCCGTACGCCTCCTGGTAGGGCGGAACCGGATCGATGCCGGCGCGCAGCGGCTTAGTGCCGAGCCGCTTGACGAGCCGGCCGGGGATGTTCGCGCAGGGATCGGCCGCGGGCGCGTCGGGGCGGAACGGGGCGGTCACCGCCTCGTCCCCCTCGCGGGACGCGATGACCCGGTCCAGGAGATTGATAAGCGTCCCCTTGACCTTCAGCCCGTCGAGGTTAGGGATCCCCCGGAACAGCGGATTGGCCCGGAAAAATTCCGCGTCGCCTCCGCGGATCGTGGCCCGCACCTCGTCGGGAGCCAGGGCCTGCTGCATCTCCTTGATGGTTTCGAGGGGCTTCGCCGCGTAGAACTTGATCAGCTCGTACATGATCTTCGCGGTCAAGGTCATCGGCAGGAAGGTCTCTTCCCCTTCGAAACCCGCCGCTTCGGCCGTCAGGAAGACGATGTCCTGGACCTCCGGCTTGACCTGGGGATTGAGCTTCTGGTTGATCGTCATCTGGACGAGATCGATCAGCTCCTGGCCGGGCTGGACGCCCGGCTGGAGGGCCGCCACGACGACCGGCGTCCGGTCCTTGGTGGGGTGGTGGATGAAGGTCACGCCGACTTTCCGGAAGTACCGGGTGTGCTCGTTCAGCGCGTTCTCGTACATCGTCTCGTTGACCAGGTGGCCGTTGACGTTGGCGATGTTTCCGGAGCGCCCCGACGCGTAGAAGGTCCTGGGGGTCACCGGGTCCTCCGGCCCGTCCAGGATCAGGGCGTCCTCCGGGTCAGTAGGGTCGTAGACGACCCGCACCCAGTACGCCGAGTCGCCGCCGTCGTGGGCAAGGCGCCGCGCTTCCCGTCCCTTGCCGCGCCATTCGGGTGCGAACGCGTGGTTGTAATACTTGGCCGCGGTGAGTTTCGCATCGGGGCGCGCGGGCTCCCGCCGGCCCTCGTTGCCGCTCATCAGCCACGCCATCCGGTGCGGCTGGGCGCCCCGGTAAAGCAGCTGCCCGATCACCGCCTTGCGGCTCCGCCCCGAAGCGGTGATGAGCGCTTCGGTCACCTCGCGGGGCGACTCCACCCGGTTGCCCTCCTCGTCCTCAAGGCGGTCCGCGATCACCGGGTTCACCCACGGCAGCGGGAGGATCTCGGGGTGCTCGGTGTCCATCTCGATCGGGGTCCGGACCCTGGCCACCACAGCTTCGGGATCGAGAGTCCCTGCGAGCCCCCGCAGCTCCTCGCGGTAGGTCTCGACGCACCGGCGCTCGACGCCGGGGCGGCGCTTGAACGTCGCGTGCTGCGATCCGAAATCCTCCGTGCGCCACAGCGAGTTGATCGCCACGTCGCCCAGCACGGCCTGGATCCGCGCGTGGGCCGGGTAGGAATAAGGGGCCGCGCAACCGCAGATCCCCGGGGCCCCTTCCCGCTGCAGGGTCCGGACGTCGAACCCCCCCTTGTCCGGGTCGAAGAGCCCGTCGACCTTCGACATCGCCTCGTAGATCGGAGACCCGGCCTTCAGGAACGAAGCCCGGTGGTCCGCGACCACCTGGGCCAGTCTGCGCGGGGTGGGCGTGAAGCTCTGGAGGAGGAAGCTGCGGCCCTCCATCATCGGGAACCAGAGCGCGTACGCGGGACCCACGATCCACCCGTAGTCCGTGGACGTGTGGTGGATCTCGTGGGGCGCAAGCCCGAAGGAGTTGAACATGGTCTGGCCTCCGGCGACGATCGCGCCGACGAGGGAGATGATCCCCTTGGGCTGGCCGGTGGAGCCGCTGGAGTAGCTGAGCATCGCGGGCTCCCCGCCGCCCATCTCGACCGCCGCGAACTCGTCGATGTCCTTGCCTCCGGCGTTGAGCTTCTCCTCCGTCCGCCGGATCGCGTCGTCCCAGAGGATGTCCCGGCCTTCCGTCAACGGCGCCTTCGAGATCAGGCCCAGCTTCGCGAGACGATCGTAGACGATGAGCCTCTCGTCGCGCTCCCAGGGGGGTTCGAAGGCCTCCAGGATCCGGTCGATGACCCGCCTCTGCCGCTCGATGCTCTCGAGACGCCCCGCGCCGACTCCCTTGCGCCGCGCGTGGCGGAGGAGGAACTCCGAGACGCTGCCCCGCTGGTCGTCCGGGAGAAGGGATTCCAGGGTCGGCTTCGGAGTCCCGTGCACGATCCGCCGCACGTGGTTCTTCAGCCAGTCGCGGTGACGGGTCTCGACCGCGTCTCCCGCCGCCGCGAGGACTTCCCCCCAACGGTCCCACAGGTCCGACGCGAGGGCCCGGTCGTCGGCCCACCAGGATCCGCCGGCGTCGCCCGTGTCGTCCTCCGCCGGTACTCCGCGCAATGCCGCCGTCAGCACGCGCGCATACCGCGCGAAGACCCGTTCGTCGCGCTCCGCCGCCTTTACCCGCATCTTCGCCCGGCGGATCGACTCGTCCCGCACGCGAAGGGCTTTCTTGAGCTCTTCCCCGGCGGCCTCGTCGAGCGAGGAGAGGACGACGCGCTTGATGGTCGCCTCGTGGAAGACTTCCAGGTATTCGCGCATGGAATCGCGGTCGTAGGTGACCTTGCCCGCAAGCCGCTCCGTCACGGCTTCGCCGAGGACCCCGACTTCTTCCGCCAGCTCTTCCGGCAGCGCCGCGAGCGCCGCCCCGAGGCGCTCCTGGAAAAGGGCCTTGGGAAGGTAACGGGAAAGGGCCACGTCGACCGAATCTTTTTTCAGCTCCCGGGACCGGTCCCCCACCCGGTAGCCGTCCTCGGTGATGATCACCTTGGCGCCCATGTTGTAGACGGTATCGCTGAAGATATCGGGCCCCTTGGCCCCGAACACGAAGTGGTACGTCGCCCCGGCAAGGGTCGCCGCCAGCTGCGCGATGAGCCCGATGATGTCCGTGGACATGTACATGACGATCATGTCGCCCGGCCCCACCCCCATGTCGACAAGGACGTTCGCGAGGCGGTGGGCCTCCCGGCGTATCTGCCGGTAGCTGTACGTCCGCACGTCCACGTTCCTGCCGTCCTTCTGGTCCTCGCCGATGTTGATCACCCGGCGCTCGTCCAGGAGGCCTTGCGACTCCAGGCGGTCGAAGATGGCCCGGGCGGGATTTATCCTTCCGTCCTCGAAGCGCCTGATCACCGGGAAGCTGCTCAAGTCCAGCGAAACCGACGGCCGCTCGCTCCAGGGGTACGGATAGACCATGTCGAGCTCAAACTTCTCGGGGTTGGCGAGCCATGCGCGACGGACCACCCGCCAGCCCATCTTCGTCTCCATCAGCGACCGGATCACGCCGAGCTCGTCGCTTACCCTCTCGTCCGACCATTGGGAGTTCCGAAGATCGATGAAAAAACGCGCCGGCAGGGCGGCGTCGCCCTCGGGATTCAAGGTCCGGTTTTTCTCCCCGCAGTGGTAGGTCCCGCGGGGGAGCGCGCACTCGCTCCCTTCGTACGCAAAAGACGCGTCTTCCGCGAGCGAACAGCCCGTGGAAACCGGCGTTGCCGGGATGGACGTCCGGAATCCTTTCGCATCGGACAGAACTATCCGGTCAAGGCGGCTGTTGAACTCCCTGGAGACGATGCCCTTCGAAAGGCCCAGGACGCCTTCCAGGTGGGAGAAGCAGGCGGTCATCTCCTGCACGAACCTGAGCTCCACGCCCCTTGCCTCGTCCTCCTGGTAGAGTCCTTCCTTCGCGAAGGTGTCGATGAGGAACTCGGTGGCCCACACCGCCTGCGCCGAAGCCGAACGCATCGCTGTGAGGGATTCCTGCGCGAATCGGTCGCCCTCGGCCGCGGCCCGCTCAAGGCTTGAGAAAATGTCCCCCAGGTACCCCCGATTCCCCTGCCCGAACCCGAAATGCCGGCCGATCCGCTCCGCAAGACCGCGAACCCCCTCCCGCTGGAAATCATGAGCGCCATGCATTTTTTCGAGCAGGGAGGAGATTCTCCGTCTATCGAGGGTCCCTTCGGTACGCCGTAGTTCTTCGAGGAAGCTTCCGGCGTCGTCCCCCGCGTACCCCTGGGCCAGGCCGAAGGCCGCCGCCTGCTTTCCGTCCATGGTGGAGGCGGTGAGAGCGTAGAACTTGGCCGCCGCCGCGCCCATTCGCTTCGGCAGGATCCAGGTGGCGCCGTTTCCGGGGACGAGGCCGACCTTCACTTCGGGCAGCCGTATCAGGGTAGTCGAGTCGGCGATCATGAAGTCGGCCGAAGCGGCCAGGCCCAGGGCCGATCCCTCGCACACGCCCCGAACGAGGCTGATCGTAGGTATCCGGAGGCCGCGAATCTTGTCGCAAAGGTTTTTTTGATCGGCGAGAAAACGGTACGCAAGGTGCGCGGAGCCGGGATCCAGGAGATGGCGCATGACTTCCATAAAATCCGCGCCGGCCGAGAAGTTATCCCCCCCCGCCAGCGCCAGCGCTCGGACCGCGCTGTTCCCGGCCACGAGATCCACAAGCTCGATGAAGCGGGCGATGTCCTCTAAGCGCGGCGAGTTGAGCCCGTCCGGGCTCTCCATCCGGATGACCGCAACGCCGTCCCTTCCAACGTCCAGGTTAACCAGGCTCATCCCGGCCCCGCCCCGTGTCTTCGAGCCTACATCACCGCAATAGGATTCAGCAGGTTTCGCGAAAGATTCCTCCTTCGGCGCGATAAGTCTTGATCGTCATGGCTTGTTCGCCATAATTTTGTCCTGATTTGCATCTAACAGGGTGTCCGTCCAGTTTTTCCGCCGCCGGATCCGCGGGGAGGCAATGAAACTTGCCGTAACAAGAGAGGTTCGCGAGGGTGAAAGGAGGGTCGCCCTCGTCCCCGAGTCGTGCAAGAAGCTGGTGCAGGCGGGGATCGAGGTGACGGTGGAAAGCGGCGCGGGGGAGTCCGCGTTTTTCGCCGACGATTCCTACCGGGAAGCCGGCGCCGCGATCGGGAGCGGCGTCGCCGTTGTGCTGGGGGGCGCCGACTTCGTCCTCAAGGTGCAGCCTCCTTCGATCCATCCGGCTCTAGGCGTTCACGAGGCGGACCTGATGCGGGAGGGGGCGATGCTGCTGGGTACGCTCGCTCCGGCGAGATTCCCCGACGTGGTCGAGAAACTTGCCGCGCGCAGGATCAGCGCGTTCTCCACCGACCGGATTCCGCGAATCTCCCGTGCGCAGTCGATGGACACTCTCTCATCGATGGCGAACATCGCCGGATACAAGTCGGTGCTGATAGCCGCCAACGCGCTGCCGAGATACTTCCCGATGCTTATGACCGCTGCCGGCACGGTATTTCCCGCAAAGGTATTCGTGATCGGCGCGGGTGTCGCGGGGCTCCAGGCGATCGCCACGGCCCGGCGGCTGGGGGCTGCCGTGGAAGCCACCGACACGCGACCGGCGGTGAAGGAGCAGGTGGAGAGCCTTGGCGCGCGCTTCGTCGGAGTCGAAACCGCGGAGAGCGCGCAGGATGCCTCCGGCTACGCGAAGGAGCTCTCCGAGGAGTTCTACCGCAGGCAGGCGGCGCTCATCGCCGAACGCTGCGCCGCCGCCGACGCGGTGATCGCGACGGCGCTGATCGGTGGGATTACGGCGCCCAGGCTCATCACGGCCGGGATGGTCCAGGCGATGAAGCCGGGCTCGGTGATCGTCGACATCGCCGCCGAGGGGGGAGGCAACTGCGTGCTGACGCAGCCCGGCCGTACGGTCGTGGAGGGCGGGGTGACGATCTTCGGGCCGCTCAACCTGCCGTCCGATATGCCGTGGCACGCAAGCACCCTTTACTCGCGAAACCTGGCCTCGTTCGTGCTGGCGTTCTGGAAGGAAGGGCGGTTCGACATCGACATCGATGACGAAATCATCCGCGGCGCACTGGTTACACATCAAGGCGAAGTCCGGCGCCCCGAAAAAAAAGGGGGAGGAGACGCATCCGCATGAGCATGGAACTCGAGCTGGGCCTTTACGTATTCGTCCTGGCGACGTTTCTCGGCTTCCAGGTCATCCGCCGGGTGTCGCCGCTTCTGCATACGCCATTGATGTCGCTCACCAACGCCATCTCGGCCATCGCGGTCGTGGGCTCCATCCTCGTGGCCGGTGAGCAGAAGACCACCCTCTCCACAGTTCTTGGGACCCTGGCGGTGACCTGCTCGATGATCAACATCGTCGGCGGCTACCTCATCACCTACCGGATGCTGCGGATGTTCAAGAAGAGCGGGAAGGGCAGGTCATGATCGATTCGATCATCCCCCTCATCTACCTTGCCGCGGCGGTTTCGTTCATCCTCGCCTTGATGTGGCTCTCGGCCGTCGCGACGGCGCGCCGCGGAGTGATCTTGGGCGTGGCGGGGATGGCGCTGGCGGTGGGCGGGACGCTGCTCAAGCCCGAGATCGAAAGCTACCGCTGGATCGCGATCGCGTTCGTCGCGGGCACGGCCATCGGCATCCCCATGGCGATGATGCCCATGACCGCCGTGCCGCAGAGGACCGCGCTTTCCCACGCATTCGGGGCGCTGGCGGCGGCGCTGGTGGGCACCGCCGAGTTTTACCTGCGGACGCCGAACCTGGACCGGTTCACCATGGGCGCCCTGTCACTGGAAGTGCTGCTGGGATTTCTCACGTTCACTGCGTCCATGATGGCGTTCGGCAAGCTGCAGGAGATCCTTCCCACGCGGCCGATCACGTACCGCGGCCAGAACGTCATAAACCTGTCGCTGCTCGGGCTCGCCGCGGGCGCGGGCGCGTACCTGACGGCGCGTCCGGAGGCCACCTGGCTTTTTCCCGTGTTCGGCGCCCTGGCGCTGGTGTTCGGCGTGCTGCTCATCATCCCCATCGGCGGGGCGGACATGCCCACGGTGATCTCGCTGCTGAACTCCTACGCCGGCCTTGCCGCCGCGGCCATGGGATTCGTCCTCAACAACAAACTGCTGATCATAGCCGGCGCGCTGGACGGCTCCTCGGGCTTCATACTGTCGGTGATCATGTGCCGCGCGATGAACCGCTCGTTCACGAACGTCCTGTTCGGCGCGTTCGGCCAGGTGCAGCCGGATGCGTTATCCGAAAAAGAGCAGCGCGCGGTGCGCAGCGCGACCCCTGAAGAGGCGGCGGGCATACTCCAGGCGGCCGGACTGGTCATAGTCGTGCCCGGGTACGGGATGGCGGTTGCCCAGGCGCAGCACAAGGTGCGGGAGCTGTACGACGTGCTGACGAAGGCCGGCATCGAGGTGAAGTTCGCGATTCACCCGGTGGCCGGCCGCATGCCCGGGCACATGAACGTGCTCCTTGCCGAAGCCGACATCCCGTACGACAAGCTGATGGAGATGGAGGACGTCAACTCCGAGTTCCCCCAGGCCGACGTCGCGCTCGTGATCGGCGCCAACGACGTCACCAATCCCGCGGCGCGCCACGACCGGGGAAGCCCGATCTACGGCATGCCGATCCTGGACGTCGACAGGGCGCGCACCGTGATGGTCGTCAAGCGCAGCATGAGCCCGGGCTTCGCAGGCATCGACAACGAGCTTTATTACATGGACCGGACGCTCATGGTTTTCGGCGACGCCAAGGGGGTTGTCGGTAATATCGTCAAGGAGCTTTCAGGCGGCAGGTAACTCTTGTTTGAATCCTTGATCCCCGTAATAAAACATCACTACCCGACTAGCGAGTATTATTAGCGTGAAATGAAAATACTGTAATTATTATAAATAGTTAATTCGTATCTGAAATTCTGCCCGGAAGCCGGTTTTTATAAAATCTTGTTTTTTAACTGCTTTGTCCCTTCGTGGATTGGCCCGGATATTGCGGGAAGAGAGGGCGTAACAGTGCCGGCACACCGACATCTTCTTACCGTGGGCGCAATTTTCAAATGGGGGGGAGGAAAGGCGATGAAGACTGGAAACGGGACTGGAACCATGGCGAAGAGGGCAGGGTATGCGGTGCTCGCGTTGTGCCTTTTGGTGTTGCTGACGGGATCCGCATTTTCAGCGGGCGAATCTCCGGGGATTTTGGGCGCCGTCGACGACATGCGAGCGGGAGAACTTTCCCAAAAGATGGGCAAGGCCGTTACCGTCCCCGCATTCGGCTGCCCCGACCTTGCGTACACTGACACATTCAAGACGAAAGATCTGGGGTACATCTATTCGGCCGGCTTCGCGGAGGCCATCAACGCCGTCGCAAGCGGCAATTCCGCATACTCCCCGCCGGAGATTCCCGCGGGGTGGAAGGCGGCCGCGGTCGAATGGAGGGAATACCTCGAGGCATACCCGGAAGGAGAGGCGGGGCCGT
>Ga0214473_10007381_pt1 | contig 13048 bp, 7 predicted proteins | sample RVTome_7_FD_203509 | JGI IMG/M metagenome (GOLD analysis project Ga0214473, IMG submission 203509) | Soil microbial communities from uranium-contaminated site in the Upper Colorado River Basin, Wyoming, United States - RVT98D197 | ecosystem: Environmental > Terrestrial > Soil > Contaminated >...
CCAGCGCTACCGCACCCAGCGCACCTTCAGCGTCGTGGTGGGCAGCGTGGCCGTGCTGTCGCTGCTCGTGGGCGGCATCGGCATCATGAACATCATGCTGGCCTCGGTGCTGGAACGAACCCACGAGATCGGCATCCGCCGCACCGTGGGCGCCACGCGCCGCGACGTCACGCTGCAGTTCCTCACCGAGAGCCTGCTGATGACGCTCTCGGGGGGAGCCGTGGGGATCGTCACGGGCGTCGCGGTCTCGTTCGGCATCACGGCCTACGCGGGCTGGAGCACCAGCGTGTCGCCAGCCGCGGTGCTGCTCGCGATCAGCGTGTCCTTCGCGGTTGGACTGAGCTTCGGCATCTACCCGGCCACGAAGGCGGCCGAGCTGCAGCCCATCGAAGCGCTGCGGTACGAGTAGGACGCTCGGCGCCGTCCGAGTCGGCCAGCACGCCAGTCGCCGCTACCGGGCGGCCACGCGCTGCCTGACCTCTTGAATCCGGTCCCCCTCTCCCCGGGCTTGCCCCCTTGAACGGGGAGGTAGAGGGGTTACACGAACGGGTTCCTGACTACGACTCCTTCGTAGCGTTGGCCTGGGTTCAGATCCTCCGTCCAGATCACGTCCGCGCCGAGGGCCGCCGCCCCGCGAACGATCATCCCGTCCCAGAAGTGAATGCGATAGCGCTGGGCCAGCCGCGCTCCCTCGAGGATGTCGCCGACGCCGGGCAGGAACACCGGCCAAGTCCCGAAGTCGCGGACGATCGCCGCCGCCGTTCGATGGTCGAGGCGCCTGGGAAGCTTGCGCGTCGCGGCCACGTAGAATTCCATCAGCACCTGGCTGCTCACGAGACCCCGCCTCTCGTCGCCCAGGCGCTCCAGGAGCGTCGCCGCCCGGACCCGCTTGGGCCCGGCTCCGCTGTCGTGCGCGTAGACCAAGACGTTGGTGTCTACGAACTCACCGCTCATGCAGGTCCGCTCGAGAGGGGAGCAAGGCTCCCTTCGTACCGAGGTCGAAGCCTCGGCGCAGGCGCTGATGGATCCGCCGCTGGGCCTGTTCGTACCTCGCATCCTCGCGGACGGCCCGACCCAGGTATTCGGTCAGCAGTCCGGATAGCGACGTGCCGCGTTCGACGGCGAGCAGTCGCGCTTCCTTGAGGAGTTCCTTGGGCAAGGCCAGGGTCACGTTCTGCGTGGTCATGCGCGCGCCTCCACGAAAACAGTGTAGCACGCAGCCACGTGAGCGTAGCCCGGCGTGCTTCTTCTGGCTCGTCTCGTCGAGTTCGGCGGGGGACGCTACTCGAGGAGCTCGTCGACCGGGAAGGTCCAGCCGGGGAGCGCCGGCTCGGCCTCGGCGGCCTGTCCGCAGCGGTAGACCGTCGGAGTCTCGGGAGCGCTGGCGCGGTAGACGCCAATCCAGCCTTCGCGCAGAACGTTGACATCCCACACGACCTGCGTCCCCGCCGCGAAATAGTCGGCCCGCTTGGCGGCCATGGCCTTCTCCGCGGCCGGCCCGTAGTCCTCCTCGCTGCGCACCTCGGCGGCGAAGATCGGAGCTCCGGACAGGAACTTGGGACCCGGGGGCGGGCCGACGTAGAAGCAGGCGTCGGGCGAGAACGATTTCCGATGCGGGAGATCGACCAGGAATCCCACGTTGTCCCCGTACGCCCGGCCGCGGCCGGTCCGGCGCTCATAGACCCGGAGGCTCAAGAGCACGTTGCTCGAAGCGCGACCGTGGAGGCCACCCGCAGGAGACATCAGGACGACTTCCCCGTCCACGATCTCGGCCTTTCCCTCGACCCGGTAAAGGGCCGCCACCAGCGCGGCCGCGGATGCCTCTGTCGCCATTGCTCTCTGCCTCTCCCCACGAGGCTAAGCCTCGCAGGCTGTCGGGTCAAGGCAGGTCCGGCAGGAAGGTCCGTCTGCGTGGAGGGTTGTGGCTACGGGGTGGACACGAGGCGCTTCAGGTCCTCGAGCCAGTTGAGAACGACGTTGAAGTACGTGACCCGCAAGGCCTCGTCGTCGGTTTCGGTCATGACGAAGTGCTGGCCGTCCGGGAAGATGTCGTAGCCAGACTCATCATAGCGGTGCTCGAAGAGCAGCCGCGCCCGGGAGACTCGGACGGGGGGTTCTGGACCGACGTCGACGGCCATGATCCGCCCCTTCGCGCCCTCGATCGGCACGCGATAGAAGAGCTCCTTCCCGCTGCGGGGCCAGACGGGCGCCCAGCCTCCCCCGGACGACACCTGTACCTTGGCACCGCCGTCGGGGAAGGACCTCAAGTAGACTTCCGTCTCCCCCGACTCGTCCGACTGGTAGGCGATCAAGTGCCCGTTGGGCGAAATCGCCGGCCAGGACTCGCTGGCCGGCGTCTGCAGGAAGGGCCGCGGCTCGCCCCGGGGCTCGAGCGGCAGGATCCAGATGTCCTCCCGCGTGTTCGAGCCCCGCTCGGCGTACGCGAGCAGCTTGCCGTCGGCCGTTACCGAGCCAGGGACCTGCCAAACGCCGGTGCCGCTCGAGAGTGGCTCGGGAGTGCCGCTTCCGTCCGCTCGCACGCGGTGGAGCTTCCGGCCAGGGCCCGACGTGACGATCAGGAATTCTCCGTCGGGGGTCCAAGTGGGGAACAGGTTGTCCCACTCGAACGTGAGCTGGGAAAAGCCCTCGCGCTCGATGTCGAAACGCCAGACCTGGTCGTTGGCCGCGAGCTTGATCGCGGCGATGGCACGCCCGTCGGGCGAAACCCGAGGATCGATGAGGTACCCGGCGTCGAGCGGCGTCAGCGGCCGTGCCTGACCCGCTCGATCCACCAGGACCAGCCTGAAACTGGGCTTCACGGGAGGGACATAAGCGAGGATGCCCGTCGACGCGACCGTGAAAAAGGGCTCGCCCAAGGGATTCGAGCGCACGCCGTCGACGACGGCTGCCGGCCCGCCCGTCACCGCCAGGTGATCGAGGTCGAAGGGCACGGCGAGGATTGCGGTTCCGCGCCGGAACAGGAGGTGGCCCGACCCGACGTAGGCGGGCGCCGATCCCCCCTCGATGAGCGTGCGGCGCTCTCCGGTCCGAAGCACGAGTACCTCGATCCTCGCCTCGTCGTACGTGGTGAGGCGGCTCGTGCCCACGGTGAAGAGCAGCGCCTTGCCCCCCGGGAGATGGTGTGGCCAGCGGTGGGTCTTCTCTCCTCGGGCCCGGTCGGGTTTCGTCAGCTCGCGCGGCTCGCCCCCGGAGGCGGGGACCAGCCAGAGACCCGAGGAGGCATCGGGCGTGAACACGATGCTGTCGTCGGGGCCCCAGCTTGCTCCAAAGCGGGTCGTCCCGGCGTTCTCGCGTACGGTCACGGAAGCGCCCCCGCTGACGGGGGCGCCGCCCGGGAGGGATACCTTCTTGATGCTGCGCCCGGTACTGAATCCAAGCCATTGGCCGTCCGGTGAGAAGAACGGAAAGTCGCTCTCCGTCGTCCCCGGAATCACCCGCCATTCCGCCTCCTTGAGCTCTCGGATGACCAGGCTCGGGCGGGCCATGTACACGATACGTTTCCCGTCGGGGGACAGGAGGGGAGCTGCGTGAATCCAGGACGGGTCCCCCCAGGCCTCCAGGGAGAGGCGAACAACATCCTTCGGGGCGGCTGGCGATCGCCGGATCAGCCAGAGCCCGACGCCGGCCAGGACGGCCGCGAGAACGGCGGAGAGAATGGCCGTTCCTGTCCAGCGCCTGTGACGTCGAGGCCCGCGGAGGGCTTCCTTGGTGAACGCCGCACCGGTCAGGATCTCCTCCAACTCCAACCGCGCGTCGCCGATGTCGCGCAGCCGCCTGTCCTTCTCCTTCTGGAGGCAGCGCCGCAACAGCCGTACCGCCGCGGGGGGCGTCTCCCGTGGCAGCGTCGGCCAGTCCGGCTCGCGATCCAGCACGGCCGCCACCGTGTCGGAGAAAGTCGACCCCTCGAAGGCCCGCTTCCCGGCCAGCATCTCGAAGAGCACGCAGCCGAAGGCCCAGACGTCGCCGCGACGATCCACGTCCCGACCCCGAGCCTGCTCGGGACTCATGTAAGGCGCCGTCCCCAGCACCGCCCCCGGCTCGCTGTGGGGTGAGGTGTCGCGAGTCGAGCGCGACCGCCCGGACTGCCCTGGCCAGGCCGAAGTCGAGCAGCTTGACGCGGCCCTCGGGAGTAACGCGGATGTTCGCGGGCTTGAGGTCGCGGTGTAGCACGCCCTTTTCGTGGGCGGCCTCGAGGGCCAGCGCGATCTCATGAGCGACCGTCAGCGCCTCGTGGAGGGGCAAGCGGCCGCGGCGAAGGCGATCCGCGAGGCTCTCGCCCTCGACCAGCTCCATGACCAGAACCGGCACGCCGCCGTCGGAGTCCTCCAGGCCGTAGAGCGTGGCGATGCCGGGGTGGTTCAGGGAGGCGAGGATGCGGGCTTCCTGCCTCAGACGGGCGAGACGCTCAGGCTGTCGTGACAGTTCCTCGGGCAGCGTCTTGAGGGCGACCTCGCGATGCAGCTTGATGTCGCGAGCACGGTAGATCTCGCCCATGCCCCCGGCGCCCAGCCAGGAGACGATCTCGTAGGGGCCCACGCGCGTTCCGGCTGAGAGCATTAGAACGAGAACCGCACCATCAACTGCAGCATGCGCGGGAAGCCGCGCGTCCCCGTGATGCGCCCGAAGTTCGAAGAGCCGAAGCTCGTGTTCGGCGCGCTGAACTGCGCCTGGTTCAGGATGTTGATCACCTCGAACCGGACCATCAACGTCTTGTCGCCACCCAGCGGTTCGACCTTCTGGAACGCCACGTCGGTCTCGGTCCTGAACGGCGTGCGCTGGCGGCTGTCGGTGCGCGGTGCGTTGCCGAAGGTGAAGGCCGGGGCTTGCGTCCAAGCGGCCTGGTTGAACCAGTTGTCGATGCAACTGCACGAAGGGTCGTAATGGCTTTCGGTGCTGCCTGACGTCCCGGGATCGGTGCCAGCCAGGTTCGGACGCTGACCGCTGCCGAGCAGCCCCGAGTTGTTGGTGTTCTGCCCTACGTTCACCGGGAAGCCGCTCTGATAGAAGCCCACGACCGTGATCGACCAACCGCCGAAGAGCGTGCGCGCCAGGCCCGGCTCCGATAGGCGGCTCTTGCCCCTGCCGAATGGCAGCTCGACCGTGCCCGCGATGTTGAGGCGGTGGGGCGTGTGGAGGAGCGAATCGGAGTACTCGGCCTCCAGGTCGTAGTTGTTGACCGCCCCACCTCCCGACAGCGCTCCCGGTCTGCCGCTGAAGGCGTTGCCCTCGCCGAAGATATTGTCCTTGTTCGAGCTCCAGGTGTAGTTGATCCGGCCGCCCCAGCCCTCCACGATCCGGCGCTCCAGCCTGAGGACGACCGAGTGGTAGCGGGCCTGGCCGGCGCTCACCTGATGGGCCAGGACGTCGTCGAACTGCGGATAGGGCCGCAGCAGCTGGCCGCGCGAGATCGTCTCCTGGTCGGCGAACGGCCCGAAGCGCGGGTCTCCGAAGAACGGGTTGGGCACTTGGTCCAGAAGCGCCGCCCCCAGCGCCTGGAAGCGCGGATCGAGCTGGTTGATGTTGACCGTGCTCGAGGTGGTGCCGCCCACGCCGAGCCGCTCGCTGTGGGCGCCGACGTAGCCGATCCCCGCGACGATGTTGCCGGGCAGCTCCCGCTGCAGGTCCAACGAGTACTGGTGGACGTATGCGGACTTCCGGAACTGGTCCACGAAGTTCACCGACCCGCCGGCGCCGGTCAGCAGGCCGTCGGCGCTGCCCGTCGGCTGGCCGAACCCGTTCGGAAACGGGTTGACGATCGAGCAGGTCGGGCACGGCGTCAGGCCCTCGTCCGTGCTGGCCACGTAGTCGGTTACCTGGGTGAAGCCGCGGGCCCCGAGGTTGTCTTCGGTCGGGAACGCGTACTGGTGAGGCGCCCAGAACAGGCCGTAGCCGCCACGCACCACCGTCTGGGGATTGATGGACCACGCGAAGCCGCCCCGAGGCGCGAACTTGGTCCGGCTGGGGTCGCTCTGGTGCGTGGGATAGCCGTCGACGCCGGCGTACTGCAGGCCGCCCTTGAGCGGTGGCCCACCCGGAATCTGGAACGGCCAGGGCCGGTCGCGATCGAAGCCGACGGTAAAGGAGTTGGTCTTCTCCTGCAGGCCCTGCTCGAACTCGTAGCGCAGACCCAGGTTCAGGGTGAAATCGGAGTTGATCCGGAAGTCGTCCTGGACGTACCCGCCGTAGTAGTCGATGTGGAAGTCGTTCGGAGTGGCCACCGTGATGTCGCCGTACGAGGCATAGCCGAGCAGGAACGCCGCCAGGGCATGCTGATCCGCCGTGGTGGCGTTCAGCGGATCCGGCCCACCCGTGAACTGGCCGTCGAAGAAGAACGCGCCGCTACTCTGGCCGAAGGAGGTGTTCCTCAGCCCGATCTTGCGGTAGGACGCCCCGAACTTGACCGTGTGGCGGCCCCACAGCTTGGACATCGAGGCATTCAGGTCCCAGGAGTAGTAATCGGTGTCCTGTAGCGCACGATCGCCGAACATGAGGCCGAAGAAGTAGTCCGTGCCGTATTCACCGATCCCGAGATACGGGAACTTCTTCCGGGGCACCGCGTCGGCATAGGCCGGCGCGAAGCCGAGCGTGCCAGGGTCGAAGTCGGTTGGCACGCAGTCGTCTCTGAAGCTCGTGTAGCCGAGACGCACGTGCGCGACCGTGCTCGTGTTGGGCGTGATCGTGTTGTTGACCGCCACAACGTGCACCGTGCGGTATAGAGCACCGTCACCCGGGTCGCCTGGGTACTCGCCGATCTCGCCCCCGAACCAGCGCGGCGCCGGTTCCGTCGAGTCGTAGATCCCGTACAGCGCGGAGGACCGGAACTTTTCGTTCCAGTGGTGATCCAGCTTGAAGGTGCCGGTGACCGAGACGTCCTTCAGCGCGTCGGTGACGACACCTCCCTTCGACGGCCAGTACGGGCGGACGCCACGCGCCACGGAGCTGATCCGGTCGGCCGGGATCACGTTGCCTGGGAACGGGTCGCGGATGAGCTGACCGGGGTTGTCGGGATCGGGCCGCGTGGTCAGCGGATCGAAGATCGTCACCGCGCTCTGCGAGAAGTCGCCGCCCAGCTCGCGCGAGGTCGGTACTCTCATGACGTCGCTGGCGGCGGTCGTCATCCTGTAACCCTCGACAGACGCCCAGAAGAACGTCTTGTCCTTCACGATCGGGCCGCCGAGCGATCCTCCGTACAGGTAGTAGTACGTGTCGGGCTTCTCGCAGGCCGAGGCGTCGCCCTCCTCGCACGCCTTCTGTGGGAAGTAGAGCAAGCTCTGCCCCCAGCGCGGCCGCGTCTGCCCCAGCAGGCTGCCGTGCCAGGTGTTGGCACCCGACTTGCCGGTCGTGTTGAAGACACCGCCGCCGGTGCGCCCCATCTCCGCATCGTACGTGCTGACCTGGACCTTGACCTCCTCCACCGCCTCGATCGAGGGGATGATGGCAGCGCGGTTACGGATGTCCACGATCGCGACACCGTCGAGCGTGTAGTTGTTGCCGCGGCGCGGCCCGCCGCCGAGCGACAGCAGCGAGGAATTGGTTTGGTCCTGTTGTCGCGTGAACTGCGGGTCGCCCGTGGGGATGACACCCGGGGTCGTGATCGCCAGGTAGAAGGGGTTCCGGCCCACGCTCGGCAGCGTCTCCAGGGTCACCTTGTCGAGCGTGCTCCCCACCGACGCGTTCGAGGTCTCGATCGCGGTGGCCTGACCCTCGACGGTCACTGCCTCTTGCAGGGCTCCGACCTGGAGCGTCAGGTCGAGCATGATGAACTGCTGGGTGCCGATGTGGATGCCCATGCTCTCGATGGTCTTGAAACCCTGCATCGAGGCCTTGACGGTGTACCTTCCGGGCTCGACGTTGACGAACGCGTACTCGCCGACATGGTTCGTCTGCGTGCTCCGGTCGATGCCGGTCGCTTCGCTCCGCAGCGTAAGGTTCACGCCGGGCACGACTCCGCCCGCCTCGCGCACCGTGCCGCGCAGGCCTCCGTGGTACGTCTGGGCGATCGCCTGCGAGGCGGCGATGAGGACCAGGGCCATCGCGAGCCGGCCGGCCCACCGCGTCGCCGCGCCTTCCTCTGTGCGAGCCTCTCCTTTCTCGCCCGCGCCAAGCGGCGAAGGGATCTCGTGGGGGCCGAGACGGGTCCCCGGGGAGAGAGGCACGATGGGCTCCGATCCGTTGGCGCGGATCATACACCCGTCCGGTGCCCTCGAGGCGTCGAGCTCTCGGGCGACCACGCGCCGGCCTGACCTCCTGAGCCAGCTGGGCCTTGCTTTCGTTGCGGCGAAGGCCGCATCCTTCGTGACCGTCACAGCCATGATCCGGTTCGCTGAGGGCTACTTCGGCGGCATGAGCCGCTTCAGCTCCTCGAACCAGTTGAGGACGACGTTGAAGCGGCCGACTCGCGCGGCTTGCCCTTCGCTCTCGACCATGACGAAGTGCTGGCCGTCGGGGAAGACGTCGTAGAAGGGCCAGTAGCCGTCGTCGAAGAGCGCCCGACCCTTGGAGACCCGGATGGGGGTTCCCGCGTCGACGTCGGCGACCATCATCCGCGTCTTCCAGGCTTCGAGCCCCGCGCGGAAGAAGAGCTCCTTCCCGCTTCGCGCCCAGGCGGGAAGGAAGCCTCCTCCCGAGGACACCTGGACCTTGCTGTCGCCGTCGGGGAAGGACCTCAAGTAGACCTCGGTCTGACCCGATTCATCCGACTCGTAGGCGAGCAGGCGGCCATCGGGCGCGATCGCGGGCAAGCCCTCGTTCGCCGGCGTTTGCAGGACGACGCGCGGCTCGCCCAGGGGCTCCAGCGGCATGGTCCAGATGTCCCACCCGGTGTGGGTTCCGCGCTGCGTGTACGCGAGGAGCTTCCCGCGGAGAGAAACGGGGCCGGGTACCTGTTGTCCTGTCCCTGTCGACAGCGGCTCCGGAGCGCCGCCGCCGTCGGCGCGCACGCGATGCAACCTCCAGCCGGGAGTCGAGGAGACGATCAGGAAGTCGCCGTCGGGCGTCCAGATAGGAGACTGGTGATCCCACTCGAAGGTGATCTGGGAGAAGGCCTCGCGATCGAGGTCGAAGCGCCAGATCGCGTCGTTGGGAGCGCTTCGCCGCACGGCGATGGCGCGCCCGTCGGGCGACACACGAGGCCATCCGACGGAATCGACGAACGGGGTCAGCGGCCGCGCGGCGCCGGCGCGATCTACCCGAACCAGCCTCTGAGCGAGCCGCTCCTGCGGCACATAGGCGAGGAGCCCCGTCCGTGACATCGCGAAGAGGGGCCTCCCGGCAGCGAGCGAGTCGGACTGCACACCGTCCACGACGGCCAGCGGGGCTCCGGCGACCGCCAGACGATCGAGGTCGAAGGGCACTGCGAGGATGGCGCTGCCGCGGCGATACACGAGATGGCCGGACTCGGCGTAGCGGGCGGCCGTCCCGCCCTCCAGGATGATACGGCGCTCCCCGCTTTCGACGACGACGACTTCGATCCGAGCGTCGTCCCACGTACTCAGGCGGCTCGAGCCCATGGTGAACAGAACGGCCTTGCCTCCCGGGAGGTATTGCGGCAGGCGGTGGGTCTTCTCCCCCAGCGCGCGGTCGGGCCGCGTCAGCTCACGCGCCTCGCCACCGGACGCGGGGACTCGCCAGAGCCCCGAGTAGTTGTCGGGTGTGAATACGATCGTGTCGTCGGGACCCCAGGTGGCGCCGACGATTTCCGGAACGCCTTTGCATACCGTGACAGGCGCGCCGCCGGTGAGAGAGACCTTCTTGAGCGTGGCGTCCTCGGGGTCGTTGAAGCCCAGCCAGGCGCCGTCCGGCGAGAAGAAGGCGCCGTTAGCGTACGGCGTCTCCGGGATCACTCGCGACTGCGACTTGTCGAGCTCCCGAACGACGAGCCCCGCCTCATCGAGGTAGACGATCCGCTGCCCGGTCGGGGAGACGGCGAATGAGACGATCCCTTGAGAGAGCTCGCCCGGCTTCGCCAACACCTCCACCGAGAAGCGAACGACGTCCTTGCGCAGCGCCGGAGCACGCAGGAGCATCCAGGAGACCAGGCCGCCCAGCAGCGCCGAGAGGATGGCGATGGCCAGCCAGCGAGAGCGACGGCCCGGCGGCGGGACGCCGGCGTCCATCGAAGCCGGTTCTTTCGCCAGGATCTCCTCCAGCTCCAGGCGCGCATCGCCGACGTCGCGCAGGCGCTTGTCCTTCTCCTTCTGGAGACACCGCCGCAGCAGCTTGAGGACGGCGGGGGGCGCTTCGTTCGGCAGGGCCGGCCAGTTCGGCTCGCGATCCAGTACCGCCGCGATGGTGTCGGAGAACGTCGCGCCCTCGAAGGCCCGCTTGCCGGTCAGCATCTCGAACAGCACGCAGCCGAAGGCCCAGACGTCGCCGCGACGATCGACCTCCTGGCCCCGCGCCTGCTCGGGGCTCATGTAGGGCGCCGTCCCGAGCACCGCCCCCGGCTCGCTATGGGGTGAGGTCTCCGTGTCGAGCCGCGAGTCGCGCGCGATCGCCCGGACCGCCCTGGCCAGGCCGAAGTCGAGCAGCTTGACCCGGCCATCACGAGAAAGACGAATGTTTGCGGGCTTGAGGTCGCGGTGCAGCACGCCTTTTTCGTGGGCCGCCTCGAGGGCCAGCGCTATCTCATGAGCAACCCTCACCGCCTCGTGCGGCGGCAAGGCCCCCCGGCGCACGCGGTCCGCCAGGCTCTCGCCCTCGACCAGCTCCATGACCAGCACCGGCATGCCGCCGTCGGAGTCCTCGAGGCCGTAGAGCGTGGCGATGCCGGGATGGTTCAAGGAGGCGAGGATGCGGGCTTCCTGCCTCAGGCGCGCGAGGCGCTCAGGCTGCCTGGCGAGCTCCTCGGGCAGCGTCTTGAGGGCGACCTCGCGATGCAGCTTGGTGTCGCGGGCACGGTACACCTCGCCCATGCCCCCGGCGCCGAGCCAGGAGACGACTTCGTAGGGGCCCACGCGCGTTCCGGCTGAGAGCATGACGGCCCGCCTGGATTGAAGAGACTGGCGCGATTATACGGCTGCGGACCGCCGGCCAAATGAAGCGGGGCTACTTCGGCGGGACGAGGCGCTTCAGCTCCTCGAACCAGTTGAGGACGACGTTCAGGTGGGTGGTGGGCGGGGCCTGCCGTTCGGCTTGGATCATCACGAAGTGCTGGCCATCCGGAAGAACATCGTAACGAGCGTCCTCGTAGGGATCCTCGAAGAGCTGGCGGCCCCGAGAAACACGGATGGGAATTCCCGGGCTCACGTCGACGACCATCATTCGTCGTTTCGAACCCTCGAGCGGAGCTATGTAGAAGAGCTCCTTCCCACTCCGCGCCCAGACGGGGTACCAGCCTCCCCCGGAAGACACCTGGACCTTGCTGCCGCCGTCGGGGAAAGACCTGACGTAGACTTCGAGCTGCCCCGACTCGTCCGCGTGGTAAGCAAGAAGGCGACCGCTCGGCGAGATCGCGGGCCACCATTCGTTAGCCGGTGTCTGCAGGAAGGCCCGCGGCTCGCCGGCGGGCTCCAAGGGCAGAATCCAGAGGTCCGCCCGGCTGTTCGTGCCTGTCTTCTCGTACACGAGGAGCTTCCCGTCGGTCGTCACGGCGCCCGGGCCCATGCTGGTCTCTTCCCTTGCCAACAGGGGCTCGGGGCTGCCGCTGCCATCCGCCCGCACGCGGTGGAGCTTGAAGCCGGGGGTCAATGAGACGATCAGGGACTCGCCATCGGCGGTCCAGATGGGGAACCAGTTGTCCCACTCGAACGTGACCTGAGAGAAGGCTTCGCGCTCGATGTCGAATCGCCAGACCTGCTGGTTTGCCATTCCCATCCCGACGGCAATGACACGCCCGTCGGGTGAGAGGTGAGCGCCGGTCAGGGGGAAATCGACGCGCGGACCCAGCGGACGCGCCTCCCCGGCCCTGTCGACCAGGACCAGCCCTTGCGGACCTGGCGCATCGGGCAAGTAGGCGAGCATCCCCGTCCGCGCCACCGTGAAGAAGGGACTGCCATTGATCGAGGCGAAGGACAGCACACCGTCGAGGACGGCTACGGGAGGCCCGGTCGTGGTCAGACGATCGAGGTCGAAGGGCGCGGCGAGGATGGAGTTTCCCCGCTGGTACACGAGGTGGCCGGACTCGGCGTAGGCGGCGCCCGTTCCGCCCTCGAGGATCGTGCGGCGCTCTCCACTCGGGAGACGGAGGATGTCGACACGGGCGTCGTCCCACTTCGTCAGTCTCTTCATGCCCACGGTGAAGAGAACACCCTTGCCTCCCGGGAGGTGGCGTGGCCAGCGGTGGCTCTTCTCCCCTCGGGAGCGGTCGGGCTTCGTCAGCTCGCGTGGATCCCCCCCCGCGGCGGAGATCTGCCAGAGACCCGAGGAGAAACTGGGGGCGTACACGATGGTGTCGTCCAGACCCCAGGTGCCGCCGGCGATCAGCGAAGCGCCCTTGCAAAGGGCCAGAGGAGCGCCGCCGGAGAGCGAAACCTTCTTAAGCGCGCCATCGTCCGAGTCGCTGAAGCCGAGCCACTGGCCGTCGGGTGAGAAGAACGGCCGGTAGGCGCTCTCCGTCCCCGGGATGAGCCGCCCCTCCCGCCTGTTCAGCTCCCGAACCATCAACCCCGAGGGCGTGCTGTCCACGAAACGCCGGCCGTCGGGGGACAAGAGGGGTGTCCACGGATCAGGTGGGACCGAGGCCTGCAAGGAGAGGCGAAGGACTTCTTTCGAGGCGGATGGAGGACGCTGGACGAGCCACCACCCGATGCCGGCCACGAGGGTGGCAAGAGCGGCAATGGCGGGCCAAGAAGCGGAACGGCGAGGCCGTGGGAGGGCGGCCTCGCTCAAAGCCGGTCCGGCCTGGATGTCCTCCAACTCAAGCCGAGCGTCACCGATGTCACGCAGGCGCTTGTCCTTCTCCTTCTGGAGACAGCGGCGCAGCAGCCGCACCGCCGCGGGCGGCGTTTCTTGCGGCAGCCCCGGCCAGTCCGGCTCGCTATTCAGCACCGCCGCCACCGTGTCCGAGAAGGTGGCACCCCCGAAGGCC
>Ga0214473_10007382_pt1 | contig 13047 bp, 12 predicted proteins | sample RVTome_7_FD_203509 | JGI IMG/M metagenome (GOLD analysis project Ga0214473, IMG submission 203509) | Soil microbial communities from uranium-contaminated site in the Upper Colorado River Basin, Wyoming, United States - RVT98D197 | ecosystem: Environmental > Terrestrial > Soil > Contaminated >...
GGTCGAGGCCGGCGACGAGCCGCGCCTGGCCGTGGTGCAGGTGCCGCCGAAGCTGCGGCGGCTCGTGCGCCTCAGCGGCAGCGACGGCACCAGCTCCGTGCTGCTCGAGGACGTGATTCGTTGCGAGCTGAGCGCGCTCTTCCCCGGCCAGGCTGTCCTCGAGTCGGCGGTGTTCCGGATCGCCCGCGACTCCGAGCTGGACCTCGACGACGAGGGTGGGCGCGACTTCCTCAAGGCGATCCAGGAAGAGCTGCGCAACCGCCGCCACAGCCAGATCGTGCGCCTCGAGATCGAGGCTCGAGCCAGCCGCGAGCTGGCCGAGCTGCTGGCCGCGCGGCTGGGCCTGACGCAGCAAGACGTGTACGCCGTGGACGGCCCGCTCGACGTCCGCGCGTTGCTCCCGCTCGTGGAGCTTCCCGCGCTGGAGGATCTGCGCGACGTGCCGCTCAAGCCCCAGGCCGTGCTCGACCTCCGCGAGCGCGAGGCGATCTTCGAGGTGCTCGACGCACGCGACCTGCTGCTGCACCATCCGTACGAGTCCTTCGACCCCGTGGTGGCGTTCGTCTCCCGGGCCGCGGACGATCCCGACGTGCTGGCGATCAAGCAGACCCTGTATCGCACCAGCGGCGACTCGCCGGTGGTGCGCGCGCTGGCCCGCGCCGCCGAGCAGGGCAAGCAGGTCACGGTGCTCGTCGAGCTGATGGCGCGCTTCGACGAGCAATCGAATATCCGCTGGGCGCGCAGCCTGGAGGAGGCGGGCGCCCACGTGATCTACGGCGTCGCCGGGTACAAGACCCACGCCAAGATCTGCCTGGTGGTACGCCGCGGCCGCGACGGGATCCGTCGCTACGTGCACCTGGGCACCGGCAACTACAACGACCGCACCGCGCGGCTCTACACCGACTTCGGCCTGATGACCGCGGACAAGGAGATCGGCGAGGACGCCTCGGCGTTCTTCAACGCGCTCACCGGTTACTCGGACCCGCCGCGGATGAAGAAACTGGCGATGGCGCCGACCCAGCTGCGCGAGCGGATCCTGAAGCTGATCGAGCGGGAGAGGCGCTGGGCGGAGCAGGGCCATGCCGGCCAGATCCGGGCCAAGATGAACTCGCTGGTGGACGAGGACATCATCCGCGCGCTGTACCAGGCCTCGCAGGCCGGGGTCAGGATCGCGCTGAACGTGCGGGGCATCTGCTGCCTGCGCCCCGGCCTCAAGGACGTAAGCGAGACGATCGAGGTGGTATCGATCGTAGACCGCTTCCTCGAGCACGCGCGCATCTTCCACTTCCGGAACGGCGGCGCCCAGGAGGTGTATCTGTCGAGCGCCGACTGGATGCCGCGCAACCTGGACCGGCGTATCGAGCTGCTCTTCCCGCTCGAGTCGACCGAGTGCCGGCAGAAGGCGCTCGCCGCCCTGGACGCGGTGTTCCAGGACGACGTCAAGGCGCGCCGCCTACTGCCGGACGGCACGTACAAGCGCCGCAGGCCGGCGAAGGGCGAGGAGCCCTTCCGTGCCCAGCTGCATCTCTACCGCGAGACCCAGCGCGCGCTCGAGCGCGTGCGGGCTGCGTCGGGCGTCAGCCTCGAGCCGCTCACCGCGCCCGACAAGGCGTAACACCCGCGTGTCGAGCCCGATTCCCGAACCGAGCCTTTCGGCGGAGGAGCGGCGCGACTTCGACAAGGGCGTGGCCCAGTTCAACGCCGGCTACTTCTTCGAGTGCCACGATACGCTCGAGGAGCTGTGGGCGGGGATCCGCGGCCCGGCACGCGACTTCTTCCAGGGGCTGATCCAGGTCGCGGTGGCCTTCCACCACCTGAGCGGCGGCAATGCCGCGGGCGCCCTGAGCCTGCTGGGCCGCGCGCTGAAGCGCTTCGAGGCCTATCCCGACCGCTACTACGGCTTCGACCTCGCGGCCCACCGCGCCGAACTTCGCAGCTGGCTCGAGCGGATCCGGCCCGGCGCCCCTGCAGACGTCAGGCTCGAGGCGGTGCCGAAGTGGAGCTTCGAAGCCTGAGACCCGGCCGGGGTCGGGCTGCCGGCCCCCCTCAGACCAAAGACCGGGTCGGCTCGAGGAGCCGTGGTTTACGGTGCACAATCCCGCTCCGCGCGGCGCCGGGGGCGCGCGGAGCGGGCGATAGGTTCCTGCGGGCCGGGCCGGATGCCCCGTGGCGACTGACCTGGAGTCCATGGCCGGCCTCAAGGTGATCAGCTGGAGCGACAAGGGCTTGACCTACGCGCTGGCATCCGACCTGCCCGTGCGCGGCGCGCGTTCGTGTATGGTATGTCGTGGCTCGCCCGAGGATCGCCGCAGGTTCGAGGGATTCAATCGACTGCCGAGCACGTAGGCGTCACGGGCCACGCCGACGGAGAAAAGGGAGGCAACGAATGACAATGAGCCGGTTCGGCACCGCGTTGGCGTACGCAGTAGCACTGCTGAGCGCAGGGATCGCGGCGGCGCAGGTTCCCGAAGCCGCCGAGGGCATCCCCAACTACCGCGTGCTGCACTCGGGACTGGCGACGGCCGGACAGCCCTCGCCCGAGGCGCTCCAGAAGCTGAAAGAGCAGGGCTTCAAGACCGTGATCAACCTGCGGACGGAGGCCGAGGCCGGCGGCACGGCTGCCGAGAAGGCGGCTGTGGAGGCCCAGGGCCTGCGCTACGTTGCCGTGCCGATCTCGCCTGCGACCTTCAGTATCGAGGACGTCCAGGCCGTGGCGAAGGTCCTCGATGACGCCGAAGCCGCGCCCGTCCTGTTGCACTGCGCCTCGGCCAACCGCGTGGGCGCCGTCTGGGCGGTGATGCAGGTGCAGAAGGGCAAGAGCCTCGAAGAGGCCGAAGCCGAGGGCCGCGAGATCGGCCTCAGCAGCGGGGCGATGAGCGAGGCGATGAAGCGCGTCGCTTCCCAGGCGGCGCAGCGCTAGACGGCAGCCGCGGCGGGTCGGCGCGGCGCCAGAGCTGCTCGAGCACGCGCCGCCGCCGTCGCGGGTCCTTGAGGCCGGCGGCGCGGAAGCGCAACGGGCGCTTGTCGAGCCACGCAGCCAGGTCGGGTTCCTGCGGTGTCGTGAGCATCTCGGTGAGCCGCGCCCGGACGCTCTGGCACGACTCTGCCCAGACCAGGCGCTCTGGGACGAACGCGCCCCCGTAGAGGAGCACCAATAGGCCCGGCCCGTCCGGCGCGGCGCCGAGCTCGCCGGGCTCGAGCGGCGTGTCGTCGGTCCAGATCAGTCCCGTCTCGGGATCCAGATGCGGGAACGGCGCCGGGTGCACCACCGGGCGGCCGAGCAGCGCGCGCACCACGTCGAGAGCCGAGACGACGCCGACTGTCCGCCCGTCATCATCCACCACGACCAGGCGGTGGTAGCCGGTCTCGGCGAGGCGGCGCCCGACCTCGGAGATCGAGGCCTCGGCGCCCACGACCGCCGCCGGCGCATTCATCAGCCGGGAGACCGGTGTCTCGTCCTGCTGGCGAGCGAGGTCCCGGAGTGACACCATCCCCAGGGGGCGGCGGTGCTCGTCGACCACCGGCGCGCCCGTGATGCCCAGGCCCAGAATCCCGTGGAGCGCCGCACCGGCAGTCTCCTCCGGCCCGACGCAGAACAGCTCGCGATTCATGATCTCTTTGACACTGGCGGCCATGGCAGCCTCCCTCCGGGCCTCAACAGCCTTCTTTCTTCTTCTTGCCCTGTCTCGGCACGACGCCGACGGCCGCTCCGAGATCGACCCGGGGCAGCTCGAGCGCGATCGCTGCCGCGGGTGCTTCGTCTCCGCTGCGGGGCTTGCCGCCAAAGAAGCGGCTGACCTCGCGCAGCTTGGCGATCCGCGCTTGCTCGTCGGGCGAGGCGTTCTCGGCAAACACCGGGAACAGCACGTCCTCCTTCCACTGTTCCAGGCCGCCGCGCAGCGTGTACACGGACCTGTAGCCCTTCGCCCTCAGCAGCAGCCAGGCCTGGTACGCGTGGATCCCGCCGTCCGAGTAGAGCACGATCGTCTCGTTGCGTAGCAGGGCGGCATCGGGAAGCGAGCCGACGGGCACGTTTTCCGCTGTCGGGATGTGGTATTCGGCGTACTCCGTGTCGCTCCGGACGTCGATCAAGCGGTAGTCGGCGCGCCGGGCGAGGATCCAGTCGGCCAGCTCCAGCGGTGTGACGTGGTCCTCCTCTCGCTCGACGATCCCGGCCAGCTCCTTGACGTCGAGCCTCACGACGTTGCCGCCGTCGGTGCGCGCGAAGAGCGCCAGTCCCCCCAGCATCAGGGCGGCCAAGGCCAGGCGCTGCTCGAGCGACAGCTTCGAGAACCACGCGCGAGACATGTCATCCCTCCTTTCTCGACGCGCGCGCTTCGATCAGGCTGGCCCCGTAGAAGCCAGCCAGCGCCATCAGCACCACGGCGAAGACGACAACCCCGTACGGCAGGTGCAGAAGCTGCGGCAAGGTCAGCGGACCTGCGGGTGTCGCGTAGTAGAGGCCGCGCAGCAGTGGGAACAGAAACGCGAAGCCGACGGTCCCGGCGCCAATGCCCAGGGCGTAGACGAGGCCGTCGAGCCTTCCGGTGGCGAGGGACGCCACGGAAGTGCCGGGACAGTAGCCGCCCACCACGAAACCGACCCCCAGGACCAGCCCCCCCAGGATCTGCGGAGCCCAGTGCGTCGGCACGAGGTAGACCAAGGAGAGGTCGAGCAGCCCCATCCACGCCAGGTAGGTCACGCCCAGCATCGCCGTGACGATGGCCGTGAACATCACCTTGAACACGGCGAGGTCGGTCAGGTAGAACTGCGCCACCAGCTTGCGCGCGCTTCCGAAGCCCGCACGCTCGAGGAAGAAGCCGAAGCCGATCCCGATCAGGAACGCGACCAGCAGGCTCGCCTCGTCGCCGAACAGCCCGTACTTGTAGAACGGCGCCGTCATCTCCATTGCCACCTCATCCAGTGCGCCACGGCGTAGGCGCCGGCGAAGACCGAGAGCATGAAGGCCCAGGCGCCCGCGTTCAGCAGCGCTCCGCCGGTCAAGGCCTGGCCGCTGGTGCAGCCGCGCGCCAGGTGGGCGCCGAACCCCATCAGCATCCCGCCAGCAAAGGCCGCGCCGAGCCGCCCGGCGACAGAGACCCTAGGGCCTTTTTCCACCGTCCAGCGTACGCGCCCGGCCAGCAGGCCGGAGAGCAGGGCGCCGGCGAACACGCCGATCACCTCGAACACCAGCCAGGCCTTGAGCGGATGCGTCGAGCCGTCGCCGATGTAGGGGGCGAGGAACTCGTTCCCGGCCGCGCGCTCGGGAGAAGCGGCGTCCACGGCCCAGGCGACCGTCGCGGAGAAGGCGCCCGAGGCGCCGAGGCCGCGGCCCATGACGACGAAGGCCGCGAGCAGGATCAGGCCCAGCCCGATGCCGGCCAGGTAGGGATTGAGGTACGGCCGGCCCACCACGGCCTGCACAACCGCGTCGCTGCGCGGCAACGGCCGGACGGCCTCATGCATCGTCGACGCCATGGCTCGTTCCCTCCCTAGGTCTGCGGCCAGCGGCTCCATTGGCCGGCGTAGACGATCACGAAGCGCAGCGCCAGACCGCCGGCCAGGACCAGCAGCGGCGCCACGGGGGTGTGTGCGATCCGATGCGATACGGCGAGCACCTGGATCAGGAGCGGGATCACGACGCCGAGGCCGACCACGAAGACCCAGAACACCCCTGTGAAAGGCCCGCCGAGTAGCAGCCGCGTCGCCTCCAAGTGCGCCTCGCTGGCGCTCAGCAGGCCGATCAGGTATAGGGCGAACAGGCCCAGCTCGACGCTGAGGAACAGATTGTCGGCCCTGGCCAGCGCGGTTCGCTCCTCGACGTCACGGGCCACCATGTGGGAGAAGGCGGCGCCACAGGAAAGCCCAGAGACCAGGAACAACGGCCCGAGCAGCGCGCTGTTCCAGAGCGGGCGCGCCCCGAGCGCGGAGAGCAGGATGCCGGTGTAGATCCCGAGCGCCGTGCCCGCCAGGACGCTCGCGCCGCCGACGGCGCGAACCACACCTCGACGCGCTGCGAAGCGGCGCGACAGCGACCCGAGCCGTGGCCAGGCCGCTACGGCCAGCGCCGGCGGCTGCAACAGCACGTTCGCGACCAGGACGGGATACACCAGGACCAGGATCCACGATCCCCACGACATCGGCGAAAGCGGCTCAACGGTGAGGTAGAGCCGAAAGACGTACGGCTTGTGCTCGAGGTCGAGGAACAGCGACAACATACCCAGGCTGAGCAGCACGAGGCCGAAGAGCGGAAGCGCGAAGCAGACGCAGCGCCGCTGCCGCTCTCGGCCCTTCAGCAGGAAGTAGCCCGAGAGCACCATCATCCCGGCCACCCAGCCCCCGAGGAACAGGTAGAAAGGGATCTCCCAGCCCCAGACGTGGAGCCAGGGATCCACGAGAGGGTTGTTCCGGCTCGAGACGATTTCCAGCATGCTCACTCGCTCTCACTCCAGGTAGTAGATGCGTGGACGCGTGCCCGCCGCCGGCAGCAGCACGTGGTGCTTCCGCGACGCGATCAGCTGGCTCACCCCGGCGCCCGGGTCGTCCAGGTCGCCGAAGTGCATGCAATGCGCCGGACACACCGCCACACAGGCGGGGTCCTGTCCCTTCTCGACCCGATGGATGCAGAACGTGCACTTGTCGGCGTAGCCGTTCGGGTGGATGAAGCGCGCGTCGTAGGGGCAGGCCGCCAGGCAAGCCTTGCAGCCGATGCACTCCTCGTGCGCAACCAGCACGACGCCGCCGTTCTGGTGGACGTGGCTCGCGCCCGTCGGGCAGCAGGTGACGCAGGGCGGATTGTCGCAGTGGTTGCAGCGCTCGCTGTGGATCTCGAGCTGGAGCGTCGGGAAGCGGCCCGTCAGTCGCTGCGTGACCCAGTCGCGGTCGAAGCCCTCGGGGACCTGGTTTTCGGTCTTGCAGGCGACCACGCAATCCATGCAGCCCACGCAGGTGCGCGTATCGATGACCATCCCATAGCGGGCCATCGACCTACGCCTCCAGCTCGAGGGTCACGAAGTTGACGTTCATGCCGGTGCCGCCCATCAGGGGATCCACCGCATAGCGCGTGATGAGCTGGGCGTCAGAGGCGCCCTTGCCGAGGGCGCGCCGCAGTCCCTTGGCCGTGTGGCCGAAGCCGTGGACCAGGTAGACGCAATCGGGGCGGATCGCCTCTGTGGACCTCAGCTTGACCGGGTTGCTGACGACACCATCCTGGTTCTTGAGCCGGACGCGATCGCCGGTTCTCACACCGTAGCGGGCGGCGACGCGGGCGTTCAACCAGACCTCGTTCTCACTCATCAGATCCGCGAGCAGCGGATTGGTCTGCGTGCGGCTGAAGGTGTGGACGGGCGCCCGCCCGAAGAGAAGCCGGAACGAGCCTGGCGGCCCCACGGGCGGCCGCTGATACTTCGGCACCGGATCGAAGCCGGCCTGTTTGAGCTGCAGCGAGTAGAACTCGATCTTGCCCGAAGCTGTCGCGAACGTGGCGGGCACTCCCTCGTCGAAGTAGACGGGCTGTTTCGGCCCACGCCAGATTCCCGTCCGCTTCAGCTGGTCGAGGCTGTGGCCGGCGCCCTTCAGCCGGTGATCGAGGTACTCCTCGATGTCCCGCCACGGGTAGTACGCGCCGAGCCCCAGCTTGAGGGCGAGCTGGCGCGCGATCCACCAGTTGGGCTTCTGGTCCGCAGGGGCCGGCACTACCGGCTGGCGCAGGGCGACGAATGGCTCGCGGAACAGCTCGACGTTGAGGTCGTCGTAGCGCTCGAGGTACGTGGCCTCGGGCAGCACGACGTCGGCCCACCCAGCGATCTCGCTGCCGACCACGTCCACGACCACGAGCAGGTCCAGGCTCTGGATGGCGCGGATCGTCTCCTCCGCGTTGGGCAACGCCTGGATCAAGTTCGAGGCGTAGACCAGCCAGCCCTTGATCGGGTAGGGAGTTCCGCTGAGCGTCGCCTCGCGGATGCCGTTCGTGAGCGGCTCCGTGGCGAACGGGTACTTGTGGCCGGGGTTATCCACCTTGCCCTTCACGGACTCGGGGTAGGGTGGGTAGGGGTAGGCCGGCACGTCCATGCTGGCGGGAGCGTAGAAGCCGCCCTTGCGCCCCCAGCTCCCGAGCAGCGCGTTGAGCAGCGCGATCGCTCGGCTGCGCTGGGCGTCGTCGCCGTACCAGGTGGCGTGGCGCCCCGGGTGGACGAGTGTCGCCGGTCGGTATCGCGCCATCTCGCGGGCCGTCTCGCGGATCCGCTGCGGCTCGATCCCCGTCTCGGGATACGCCCACTCGGGTGTCAACGCCGCGATCTCGGCGGCGAACGCCTCGAAGCCGAAGCCGTGCGTCGCGACGTACTCCTTGTCGTACAGGCCCTCCCTCACGAGCACGTTCATCCAGGCCAGCAGCAGCGCCAGATCGGTGCCGGGAGCGATCGGCAGGTAGTGCTTCGCCTTGCTGGCCGCGATCGAGAAGCGCGGGTCGACGACGATGATCGAGGCCCCACTGCCCACCGCCTCCGCGAACTCCTGCACCTGGGTGTTGTGCATGTTCTCGCCCAGGTGGGAGCCGATCAGCACCAGGCAGCGGGCATTACGGATGTCCGTGCGTTCCGGAGATCCGACGTCCTCGCCGAAGGTGAGGCCAAATCCGACATCGCGCGGACCCCGGCACTGCGCGAAGGAGGGCGCGGCGATGTTGGGGCTGCCGAACGCCTTCAGCGTGTGCTTGAGGAAGGCGCCGCCCAGGCCGTGACTGAACAGAGCCACGGCCTCGGGGCCGTGCTCGGCCCGGATCCGCAGCATCTTCTCCGCGACGTGTCCCAGCGCCTCGTCCCACGTCACCTCGACCCATTCCTCCTCGCCGCGCCGGCTGCGGCGGAGCAGCGGCGTGCGAAGGCGGTCGCTGTCGAAGAAGGCGCCGACGCCGCCGGTCCCGCGCGGGCAGAGACGACCGCGGCTCAACGGGTCTTCCGGGTTTCCCTCGATCTTCCAGAGCAAACCGTCCCGCACCGAGGCGATCGCCCCGCACTTCCAGAAGCAGATGTCGCAGAACGTAGGGACGCTGCGCACGCCGCCGGGGTCGGCCACGTTGCCGAGCGCACCGGGAACGCTCCTGGCCACTCCGGCCAAAGCGGCTGCTCCCGCGCCAGCCGTCGTGATCTTCAGGAACCGTCGCCGCGATACCCCGTTCATTGGGCCCCTATTGAGCAACGACCCAGGAGACCGTCGCCTCTCGGTTGAGCAGGGACGATGCCAGGACAATCGCATTGCAGATGAGGGACTTAGACGAGTGGTCCGCGCAACGGGTGCGGCTTCGCAAGCTTTGCGCTGATGATCCCGCAGTGACCTGAGCCAGAACTCTCGGCGCCTGGGCGCTCTGCGGCGAGGCAAGACCGGCCCGCCGGTCGGGAACCGGCGGGCCGGCACCGAAGCTCACAGGACGTTTCAGTGGTGCTCGGGGTGATGATGGCGATGGCGCCGGTGATGCCCGGACCAGAGAGGCAAGCCGGACGTGTCACGCAGAATCAGCTTGGCCTCGCCCTTCCGCACCACCCGAGCGAGCCAGCTCGCCTCGAACGGCGCTCCGACGACCTCCACGCGCTCGCCCGGGGCAAAGGCCACGCCACCCTGCTCGACGTAGGCAAGCGGCCCCAGATGGACGTCGAATGTCTCGACGTCGGTCTTGAGTTGCAGGTGGACGCCCTGCCAGCCCATGCAGTCGTGGTGGCGGACCTCCACGATCGTTCCCATGATGGTCTTCTCGGTAGCCGGGTCGTAGCGGATCCCGCCGGCGCCCAACCCACAGGGAGCCTGGGCTGTGGCCCCGGGCAGGGCCAGCGTCATTGCCGCGCCGGCCAGCGCGGCCAGTCTTGCGATGCCTTTCATTCCCGTCCTCCTCGCGCCTGGGCCGAGGTCTCATGGAGGGCCGGACCGTGAGCCCGGTCAGGCGCTCCCGGGGCCGCTCGAAGCCGGCGCCCGGGACGCACTTCGAGTTACGATGCAACATCCGTGCTCGACACCCTCACCGGACGAGAGCCAGGATTCCTTGGCGGAGATTCGGCACGGCGGGCCTGGTTTCAGGCGCCTGCGGCCGGGTCGCGCGGCTCTTGCGTGCCAAGCGCCTCGAGGCAGCGCCGGACGCTAAGACCCGGCTCGGCCTCGGCGGGGGTCGCCGGCAGCTGGCTTCCAGCTCGTTCGAGCAGGGCCCGAAGCTCGGGACCGACGCCCGCGAGCCGGAGCTGGCAAGCGCCGCGGGACAGCTGCTCCGCTAGGCGCTCGAGTGCCAACAACGCCGAGAACCGGATCTCGTGGGCATGGGAAAGGTCGAGGACCACGGTCCGGGCCGAGGTCGGCAGCAGCCGGCTCACCTTGTCGAGGAAGGGAGGCACGGCGGCGTAGTGCAGGTTGCCGCTCACCTCGAGCACCACCACGGCTGGCGATTCGGCCACGTCCGCCGGAACCAGCCGGCCGTCGGCGGGCGTCAGCAGCCGGAGCCGCGGTGCGCTGGTCCTGCTGAGATGGATCACCAGGCCGAGGCCGGCGCCGAAGAGCACGGCCCACTCCATGGGCAGCGCCAGCGTCAACGCCCAGGTGAGGCCCAGCAGCACGCGCGTCTCGCGCGCCGCCAGCCACATGCGCCGGATCGCCGGCCGGTCCACCATGGCGTAGGCAATCACGCACAGCACACCGGCCAGGCTCGCCTGCGGGATCCGGCCGACGAGCGGTCCGGCCAGGAACAGGATCGGCACGACGAAGACCGCGGCGGAGGCGGCGGCCAGCCGAGTGCGCGCGCCCGTGAGTCGCAGCAGCGCCGAGCGCCCCAGGCTCGCCGAAGCGGGGAAGCCGGCCGCGAACGCCCCCGCGACGTTGGCCCATCCCTGCGCCAGGATCTCGCGGCGCAGATCGACCCGTGCGCCGCCGGCCCGCGCCGTGACCACGAGCTCGAGCGTGCCCATCAGCACGATGGCCGAGGCCGGCACGAAGAGCCGCTCGATCAGCGCGGGGTTGAAGCTCGGCATGGCGAAGGCCGGCCAGCCATTCGGCACGGGCGAGCGGTCCCCGACCAGGGGCAGGCCCGAGCGCGCATCGAGGCCGCAGGCCCACGCCACGACGGCGCCTGCCACCACCGCCAGCAGGGCCACCGGCATGCGGGGCGCGAGTCTCCGGCCCGCCGCCATGCACAGGATCGTTCCGGCGGCGAAGAGCACGGCCGGCGCTGCGGGCCCTTGGCCACTGCGTAGGGCGTACGCCACTCCCGCGAGCTCACCGCGCAGGCCCATGCCGTGGAGGTTCGGCAGGCCCAGGGCTTCGTCGACTTGCATCACGCCGATCAGGATCCCGGCGCCCGCCGTGAAGCCCACCAGCACCGACTCGGGCAGGAAGCGCACGAGCCAGGTGCCTCCGACCAGGGCCAGCGCCACGCGAACGAGGCCTGCCAGCAGCGTCAGCGTCGCCAGGACCGGCAGCCCCTCGGCGCCGAGCAGGCCGCCGGCTCCCAGGAAGGGAGCGAGCGCGCCCAGGATCAGTAGCCCCGTGGTGTTGGTGGGACCCGTGATCACCTGGGCGCTGCGACCCACGACTGCCGCCACCAGCCCGGCCACAGCCGCGGTGGAAAGCCCGTACGCTGGCGGCAGGCCCGACATCATCGCGTACGCGAGGCATTGGGGGAGACCGAGGAGCGCCACGCTGAGACCGGCGAACAGATCGCCGCGCGTGCCGGGCGAGAGCACGCTTCGGGAGGACGCGGAACGAGACCCGGAGCCTATGGTCGCCTCACCGGGAGCACGCCGCACAGACACGCGTTCAGCGCTTCACTGAGAGCCAAGCGCCGCCCTGATCTGTTGCTTCAGCTCGTCCTGGATCGCGCCCGGCATGCCCATGTTAGTCATGAAGGCCTTCCCGGCATCCTCGAAGTACAGCTTCATCCGATACATCACATCCACCAGCCGAACCCTCACCGTTTGCCCCTCCCGAGCCACGACCACCTCGATGGGATAGGCCGCGGCGCGGGCCAGCCGGGGCACTTGAGGGAGCGCCGGGAGGAGTCGCCACCCGCCTTGACGATGCTGAAGGACTGGCTGTCCATGGGTGTGCCGGTGGAGCCCATCAGCATCGTATCGTGCTCCGGCAGCTCCAACTCATACGCCAGCCGCATGCCCCATTTTCGGCCCGGTTTCGCTTCAAGCCCTGGCGCACCTTCTCCGCCACGGCTCGAAGCTCGCTGCCGGCCACCAGGGCGACGTCCTCGATCTTCCCGTCGAAGGGCCCGCCTGGCATGACGCCCATGGTCTTGCCAATATAGCCCCTGGCGCACCGGTCGCCGAGCTGGTCCATCCGTAGATCGATGCTCTGGCGCCCGGGTGGTTCAGGGGAGTCCGATCGGATACACCCCTCATTCCCCGACTGCTCTGTTCGCGCTCCGGGCTGAATTGCCCGAAGCCGAGGCGGATCGACTACGGAAACTCAGGTATCGTCGCGACTGGGGTACACGCCCGCCCTGTCCGCCGTCTCGCCAGGGACCCATGCCGGCACCGTGCTTGACACGCCCACGGCTTCGGCGTATCTTACTTTAGTAATTGATTGATTACTAGATACGTGCTATGGATCATATATATCAACACCTTGCGAGGATCGGGCAGGCCGTTGCAAGCGCCCCGCGCCTCGCCCTCCTTGACGTGCTGAGACAGGGACCCCGCACGGTGGAGGTTCTCGCCAGCGAGGCAGGGCTCACGGTGGCCAACGCCTCGCAGCACCTCAAAGTCCTGCGCCAGGCCCGCCTCGTCGAGGCCGAGAAGCGGGGCATCTTCGTGGCCTACCGAGTCGCCGACCAGGCGGTCGACGATTTCTACGGCGCCCTGCGGGGGCTCGCGGAGACGCGTCTCGCCGAGGTTCAGCAGATCGCCCGTGCCTTCGCCGAAAAGCGGGGCAGCCTTGAGCCGGTCGACAGGCAGCGACTGTTGGAGCGCGTTCGCAGGGGAGAGGTCACGGTCCTCGACGTGCGGCCGTCGGAAGAGTACCGCGCAGCCCACATCGCTGGGGCCGTGTCCGTTCCCCTGAAAG
>Ga0214473_10007383_pt1 | contig 13047 bp, 12 predicted proteins | sample RVTome_7_FD_203509 | JGI IMG/M metagenome (GOLD analysis project Ga0214473, IMG submission 203509) | Soil microbial communities from uranium-contaminated site in the Upper Colorado River Basin, Wyoming, United States - RVT98D197 | ecosystem: Environmental > Terrestrial > Soil > Contaminated >...
GTTTCTGCCCGCATTGCAGATGCCGGCGATGTTTCCCACCGAACCGTTGGGGTTGGCATCCGGCGAGACGTTGCCCGCTTCGTCGCAGTAGCGGAACACTACCTGACCGTTGCCCTCGAGGGCCGAAAGAGTCTCCCGGTCCGCGTAGTAGTTGCCCTGGTAATGCGCGATGGGGATCTTAAGGATCGATGCCGAAGGGATGCCGTGAGTAAAAGGCACGGTTGAGGATTCGCTCTTTAAATATACGTAATCGCAAATGAATTTCAACGACTCGTTGGCGATCATCGCCCCTGGCAGAAGCCCCGATTCCAGGAGGATCTGGAAGCCGTTGCAAATGCCGATCACCGGCCCGCCTCCATCGGCGAACCGCCTGACCGCCCCCATGACCGGGGAGAGCTTGGCCATCGCCCCGGTGCGAAGGTAATCGCCGTAGGTGAAGCCGCCCGGTATCACCACCGCGTCGTAGCCGGTCAGCCGGTCCTCCTTGTGCCAGACGAAACAGGCGTCAAGTCCCAGCACGTGCCTTAGCGCATGGTAGGCGTCGTGATCGCAGTTGGAGCCGGGGAATACCAGGACGGCTATCTTCATGGCGTCACGTCAACCGTCGATCTCGAACCGGAAGTCTTCGATCACGGTGTTCGCCAGCAGCCGCTGGCAGGCCTCGTGAAGCAGCTTCTCCGCATCCGCGCGCCCCATGGCCGCAAGCCGCACCTCCATGAACTTGCCGACGCGGACCTCTTCCACACCTTCGAAGCCCAGGTGGGAGAGCGACCGCTGGATGGCCTTCCCCTGCGGGTCCAGCACACCCCTTTTCAACGTGACGAAGATGCGCGCCTTCACGCCTTACCCCCTTTAATTTCCGAATACCCGGCCGAATATCGCGTCGACGTTCCTCAGGTAATACCGGATGTCGAACAGTTCGTCAAATTCCTTCCTGCCAAGCTGCGCCCGGACTTCGCGGTCCTTCCAGAGGAGGGATGCAAGGCCTTTCTTGCCGCGCCACGCCTCCATCGCCGCCTTCTGGACGATCTCGTACGCCCTCTCCCTCGAAAGGCCCTTGGCGGCCAACGCCAGGAGGACCCGCTGGGAATAGATGAGCCCCCTGGTGCTCTCCAGATTCGCTTTCATGCGGTCAGGATAGACGACCAGCTTCTCCATCATGCCGCGGAAGCGGTCGAGCGCGAAGTCGAGGACGATGGTGGCGTCGGGCGCGATCACGCGCTCCGCCGAGGAGTGGCTGATGTCACGTTCGTGCCAGAGCGCGACGTTCTCCATGGCGGTTACGGAGTACCCGCGCAGGAGGCGCGAAAGCCCCGAGATGTTCTCCGACAGGACGGGATTGCGCTTGTGGGGCATCGCGGAGGACCCTTTCTGCCCCTCCGAGAAGTACTCCTCGACCTCCAGCACCTCCGTACGCTGCAGGTGCCGTATTTCGGTCGCGAACTTGTCCAGCGAGGTCCCGACGATCGCGAGGGTCGCGAACACTTCCGCATGGCGGTCGCGCTGGACCACCTGGGTCGAGGCCGGGGCAGCCCCCAGCCCCAGCTTCCTGCAGACGTACTCCTCGACGAACGGCTCGATGTTGGCGAACGTCCCCACCGCCCCCGACAGCTTTCCCACGGAGATAACGTCCCGGGCGCGCTTCAGGCGGGAGACGTTTCGGCGCATCTCGTCGGCCCACAGCGCCATCTTCAGGCCGAAGGTGACGGGCTCCGCGTGGATGCCGTGGGTGCGGCCGATCATGACCGTGTCCTTGTGCTCCAATGCCCTCTTCCGCAGCACGTCGAACACGTTTTCAGCTTCCCGGATGAGGCGCGACAACGCCTGCCGCATCTGCACGGCGAAAGATGTGTCAAGGACGTCGGAGCTGGTCATGCCGACGTGGAGGAACCGGGAGTCGTCCCCGATGTGCTCGGCGACCGACGTCAGAAAGGCGATCACGTCGTGCTTGACGCGCTTCTCGATCTCGTTGATCCGGGAGACGTCGAACCGGGCGCGCTTTCGCACCCGCGCGAGGGCGCCGGGGGGGATCCACCCCTTCTTCACCATCGCCTCCATCGCGAGCAGCTCGATGTCGAGCCAGATCCGGAACCGGTTCTCCGGCTCCCAGATCTTTCCCATTTCCGGCCTGGTGTACCTCTCAATCATGACGCCTCCTAGACCCCGGTGTGTCCGAATCCGCCTTCCCCGCGCGTCGTCGGGTCGAGGTCGTCGACGATCCGCAGGGACGCGCGCAGCACCGGCGAGAAGACCAGCTGGGCGATCCGGTCGCCCCTCCTCACCGGAAACGGCTCGCTTCCCAGGTTGACCAGAACCACGCGGATCTCACCGCGGTAATCGGAATCGACGGTGCCGGGCGAGTTGAGGCACGTTACTCCGTGCCGGGCGGCAAGGCCGCTGCGGGGCCGCACCTGCGCCTCCACGCCGGCTGGCAGCGCCACCGAGATTCCCGTCGGGACCAGCGCGCGCCCCATCGGAGGGAGCACGATCTCCGCTTCGATGTCGGCGCGCAAGTCCATGCCTGCCGCGCCTTCGGTCTGGTATGCGGGCACCAGGTCCCCGGCCCCCTCGCGGACCAGGCGGACCGGGATCACTCGATCGCCCTCACCGCTCATCCTAGAAGGCCAACGCGCTTCCCGCCGGCAGGTCCCCGACGGCGGCAAGCGAGAACCGCTCCCGGTCGAGCATGGATGCGGCGAAACCGCGCACGTTATCCGGGGTCACATCGTCCACCCGCCGAAGCGCATCCTCCGGCGTTTCGAGCCGCCCCAGGAACAGTTCGTTCATCGCCAGCCGGGACATGCGGTACTCGGCGCTCTCCAGGTTGAGGATCATGTTCCCCTTGATCAGCTCCTTGGCGAGGGCGACCTCCCTGTCATCGAACCGCCCCTCCCGCACGGCGTCGACGACCTCGGCCGTTACGGCGAGCACCTCGCGGACCTTGTCGCGCGACGTCCCGGCGCAGATCTTCAGGATCCCCGAATCGGCGTAGGCGGAAATCGTCGAATAGACGGAATATGCGAGGCCCCGCTTCTCGCGGATCTCCTGGAACAGGCGGCTGCTCATGCTGCCGCCGAGGATGGTATTCATGACGTAGGCGACGTACTTGAGCTCGCTTCTGCGGGAGACCGACGGAGCGCCCAGGGCAATATGGAGCTGTTCGAGCGGCCGTTTTTTGAGGAATACGCCGCGCTCCGGGAGGGGAGGAGCGTCGGGCAGGAGGCGCTCTCCAAGCGCCAGCGGGGCAAGCGCCGCCGCGAAGGCGTCGACGATCGCGCCGTGCGGAAGGTTTCCCACCACCGTAACGACCGTGCCGCAGCGCCGGAACCGGTCGCCGAAATACCGCACCACCCGGTCGCGGTCGAACGACGACACGCTCACCTGCGTCCCCTGGATGGGATATCCCAGCGGATGCCCTCCCCAGTACGATTCGTGGAAGAAGTCGTGCAGGTAGTCCTCGGGGTTGTCCTCCACCATGAGGATCTCCTGCAATACGACACCCTTCTCGCGCTCCATCTCCTCCCCGTCGAACCGGGAGTTGAGGAAGATGTCGCAGAGAAGGTCCGCGGCCAGGGGGAAGTCCTTCGAAAGGACCTTCGCGAAGAAGAAAGTGTATTCCCGATCGGTATACGCGTTCATCGAGCCGCCGACCGACTCGATCTCGCGCGATATGTCGATCGCCTTCCGGCGGGCGGTCCCCTTGAAAAGCATGTGCTCGATGAAGTGGGAAATCCCGTTGTCCTGCGGGGACTCCGCGCGGGATCCGGCGGAAACCCAGATCCCCACCGTCGCCGAGCGAAGGTGGGGAACCTCCTCGCTTATGATCGTGACGCCGCTGTCGAGGACTGTTCTGCCGACCGTCATCGGTTGGGCCGTCAGCGCCGGCCTCTCCGGCCCCCGTGCTCACGGTCCTTGTCGCGCGGCGGGCGCTCGCCCTGTCCCGTCCGCTCCCCGCGCTGCTCGCCGCCGCGCCCTTCCGAATCGCCCGGCCCCGCGAATGCCGTGGGGGGGAACTCCCCTTCCTTCTCGAACTCCTTGTGGGAGAGCCTGATCTTGCCGTCGCGGTCGACCTCCAGGACGCTCACGGTGACGGTGTCGCCTTCCTTGAAGCAGTCGGAGACCGACCGGATTCGCTTCTTGGAGATCTGCGAGACGTGCAGGAGCCCGTCGGTACCCGGGAAAAGCTCCACGAATGCGCCGAATTCCATGATCTTGCGCACCCTTCCCTCGTAGACCTTGCCTACCTGCGCCTCCTGGACGATTCCCTCGATGATCGAGATCGCCGCCCTGGCCGCAGCGGCGTCGACGGCGGCGATCTTCACCGTTCCGTCGTCCTCGATGTCGATCTTCACCCCGGTCTGCTCCTGTATTCCGCGGATGACCTTGCCTCCCGGGCCTATGATCTCCCTGATCTTGTCGGTCTTCACGTTCATGACGTAGATGCGCGGCGCGAACGGCGACAGTTCGGGGCGGTGGCTGTCCAGGGTCGAGTTCATCCTGCCCAGGATGTGCATCCGCCCTTCCCTGGCCTGCCGCAGCGCGGACATCAGTATGTCACGGCTCACGCCCCCGATCTTTATGTCCATCTGTATGGCGGTTACCCCCTTCGACGTCCCGGCCACCTTGAAGTCCATGTCTCCCAGGTGGTCCTCGTCGCCGAGTATGTCGGACAGAACCGCGACCCGGTCCCCCTCCTTGATCAGCCCCATGGCGATGCCCGACACGGCGCCGGTGGTGGGTATCCCGGCGTCCATCATGGCCAGTGAGGCGCCGCATACGGTGGCCATGGAGGAGGAGCCGTTGGACTCGAGGACTTCCGAAACGATGCGAACGGTGTAGGGGAACTCCAGCTCCCCGGGGAGCACCTTGGTTACGGCCCTTTCGGCCAGCGCGCCGTGGCCGACTTCACGGCGGGCCGGGGCGCGCAGCATCTTCACCTCCCCGACGCTGAACGGCGGAAAATTGTAATGAAGCATGAACGACTTGGTCGAATCGCCAAGCAGGGAATCGATCCTCTGCTCGTCCTGGGTGGTTCCGAGCGTCGCCGTGACCAGCACCTGGGTCTCCCCGCGCGTGAAAATTGCGGAGCCGTGCGTGCGGGGCAGCACGCCCACCCGCGAATCTATCTGCCGGATGTCGGTAAGGCCCCGGCCGTCGATTCGCCGTCCCGTTTCGAGTATCTTCCCGCGGACGATCCGCTTTTCCACGTTCTTGAAGGCGTCGCCGATGAGCGCTGCCTTCTCCGCTCTCTCCTCCTCCGTGAAGGAGTTCCGGACAGCCTCCGCGATTTCGTCCACCCTTTTGCGGCGCTCCTGCTTGGCCTGGATGTCGTAAGCCGCCCGAAGTTCGTTTTCGGCGATCTCCTGGATCCTGCCCAGCTCTTCGGAGGACAGCTCCTTTTTCTCGAATACGCGCTTGGGCTTGCCTATCTCCTCCCTCATGCGCTCCTGCATCTCGAGGATCGGCTTGAGCGACTCGTGGGCGAAGAGTATGGCGTCCAGGACTTCCTCTTCCGGGACCTCGCCGGCCTCTCCCTCCACCATCAGGATCGCGTCGCGGCTGCCGGCCACGAAAATGTTCAGGTCGCTGCGCGAAAGGTCGGGAATGAGCGGATTGATGACGAGTTTCCCGTCTATTCTCCCCACGCGCGCGCCGGCGATCGGCCCGTTGAACGGCAGGTCGGAGAGGGTCAGCGCGGCGGAGGCGCCTATCATCGCCAACACGCCGGTGTCGTTTTCCTTGTCCGCCGACAGGACCGTGGCGATCACCTGCGTCTCGTTGTAGAACCCTTTAGGGAACAGCGGGCGGATCGGCCGGTCGATGAGCCTGGACGTCAGCACTTCGTATTCGGAGAGCCTGCCCTCGCGCTTGAAGAAGCCGCCGGGGATCTTTCCCACGGCGAACGTTTTTTCCACGTAATCCACGACAAGGGGGAGGAAATCTATGCCCTGCCTGGGAGTCTCGGTCCCGCAGGCCGTCACGAGGACGACCGAGTCTCCGTACTGGACGACTACGGAGCCGCCCGCCTGCTTGGCCACCACGCCGGTCTCGATGCCAAGTTTCCTGCCCGCCACTTCCTTTTCGTACACGTGTCCCAATTTATTTGTATTCCCTTCTTGTGCCGCTTCTGCGGCAACGATGATTTGGATGTCGTTCGTTTCCCGAATTACTTGCGCAGGCCCAGAGCTTCCACCACCGCCTTGTACCGCAGCGATTCCTTCGACTTAAGGTAGTCGAGGAGCCGGCGCCTCTGGCCGACCAGCTTCAACAGACCCCGCCGTGAGTTGAAGTCCTTGGTATGCGTTTTGAGATGATCCGTGATCTCGTTGATCCTCTCAGTCAGGAGGGCGATCTGTACCTCTGGTGAACCGGTGTCCGCCTCGTGCACCCTGAACTTGCCGATCAAGTCCTTCTTCTTCTCCGTCTCCAAGCCCATTTAGCTTCGCCCTTCCCCTTTCAAAGGATCAGATAATCCTATGGATTTGCCGGATTTTTATTTTATAACACAATCCCGAGGGGAAGTAAATTCATATACCCCGCACGATCCTCCACCGCCCCTCGGCGATCCGCTCCACCAGCGCCACCGCCCCCTCGGTTCCGTGCGTCAGCAGGACCATTCCGTGCGACTGCCCCGGATCGCACCCGGCAAGCCATGGCGCCGGCGAGCCCCCGTGGCGGACCGCGTCGACGGCGGCCGGGGGTATCTCCCACTGCGTGAACCCGGACAGCGCCTTCCCGATCGGAACAAGCCGGGACGCGGCCTCGCCGCGCCTTCCTTCCTCGATGAGATCGGCGAGCGTCACCGAATCCTCTACGCGGAAACGCCCCGAAGCCATCCTCCGCAGGGACGAAACGGCCATCGGGACGCCGAGCAGCCGCCCCAGCTCCGCGGGAAGCGCGCGGACGTAGAATCCCTTGGAACAACGCAACGATACGGCGAACCCTTCCTCCGACCATGAAAGAAGCCGTGCCTCGTGGACCGTCACCGTCCGCGGCGGAAGCTCCAGGTGCTCCCCCCGGCGGGCCATTTCGTACGCGCGCGTCCCCGCCACCTTGACCGCCGAGAATGCGGGCGGGACCTGCTCCCGCGTGCCGACGAGCCCGGAAACGGCGGCGGCGACCGCCTCCGACGGGGCGCATGCCCCCGGACTGCTTTCCACCGGCTTCCCCGTCATGTCCCCGGTGTCGGTGGCCGTGCCGAACCGGAAACCGGCCTCGTATTCCTTGTCCTGCGCGGACAGGTAACCCGCGATCTTGGTCGCCCTGCCGACGCACACCAGAAGGACACCGGTCGCCATCGGGTCCAGGGTCCCCGCGTGCCCGCGCTTCTTCGCCCCGAGCGCCTTGCCGGCCTTCTCGACGGCGCGGAAGGAGGTGATGCCGGCGGGCTTGTCCAGGACGATCACGCCGTCCGTCACCGCAGCGCCGCCTCCAGCGCCCCGAAGACCTTGCTCCTGACCTCGTCGAGGGAGCCTTGCACCGTGCATCCCGCGGCGTTGCGGTGCCCTCCTCCTCCGAACGACTGCGCGACCGCGGAAACGTCCACGCGCCCCTTGGACCGGAAGCTCACCCGGAACTCGCCGGCCCCCTCCTCGCGGAACGACACGGCCACCTCTACGCCGATCACCGAGCGGGGATAGTTGATGAACCCCTCGAGGAAATCCTTCCTGGCGGAGAACTCGTCCAGATCGCTTTTCATCGTCGTGATGGCGGCGACCCTCCCTCCCGCCGCGATCTCCAGGGAGCTTAAGACCCTCCCAAGGAGGTGCAGCCGCTCGGCGCTCTGGGTTTCGTAGACCTGCTCCGCAACCGCCCACGGGTCGATCCCCCGCCGGATCATCTCACCCGCTATGTGGAACGCCTCCGGCGAGGAGTTCGAGTAATGGAACGAACCTGTGTCCGTCAATATGGCCACGTATATGTTGACGGCGACATCGTAGTCGATCTCCGTGCCCATGGCCGAAAGTATCCGGTAGACGAGCATGCCCGTGGCGGCCGCCTCCGGGTCGATAAGGCAATAATCCCCGCAGCCGCCGTTCGTCCTGTGGTGGTCGATGTTGACCATGACGGCCGGCTTCGCGAGCTCCGCTTCCACGCGCCCGGTTCTTTCCCGGGAACCGCAATCGACCACGACGGCGACTTCGTACCCGGATCCGTCCTCGTCGTAAACCACGCTTTCCGCCCCGGGGAGGAACGCCAGGTTTCCCGGCACGGGGTCCGCGTTCAGGACGGTCGCGGTCTTCCCCATCTTCCGCAAGGCCAGGGCCAGCGCCAGCTGCGAGCCGATCGCGTCCCCTTCCGGGTTTTCGTGGCAGGCTATCAGGAACCTGTCCTTTTCCCGGAAGAGGCGGCAGATCGCCTCGATGTCATTTCTCACCGTCGCCCTCCGACCGTATCTCCCTGAGCAGCCGGTCGATCCGGGCCCCCTTCTCGTAAGTGTTGTCGTATATGAACGCCACCTCGGGTGAGTACCTGAGCTGAAGGCTCCGACCCAGCTCCATCCGTATGAATCCCTTGGACCGCCGCAGCGCGTCCCGGACGGCGAGCTTCTCCTCGTCGCCGCCCAGTACGGAATAATGCACGCGCGCGATCTTGAGATCCGGGGTCACGGTGACTTCCGTGACCGTCACAACGCCCATGCCGGGGTCCTTCACCTTGTTCTGGAGAATGAGGGAAACCTCTTCCCGGATCCGTTCCGCCACGCGCGCGGGGCGGTCGCCGCGGCCTTTCATGTCTCCCCCTCTTCCATCCTCAGGAATTCGATCCGGCGGCCGATGAGCTCGATCTCCCCGTCGCGCCCCACGAGATCGCTGATCCGGTCCAGCATCGACTGCGCCAGGCGCGTGTCGGTGGAGACCAACGCGATCCCTATCCGGCCCCGCTGCCACAGGTCCTGGCAGCCGACTTCGGCGACGGAAACCGGGAACCCGGAACGGATCCTTCCGGTCAGCCCGGCAAGCCTCCTGCGCTTGTCTTTGAGGGAGGCGGCGTCCGGGAAGAGAAGATCGGCCAGAAGCACCGCCACTATCATGGCACCCCGCCCCTAGGCGCGGCCGGTTGCCGGCCGCAAGCCTGCCTGGCTTACGCGAGCGTCCCGGCGACCTTCTCCATAACGTACGCCTCTATCTGGTCGCCCACCTGGATGTCGTTGAAGCTCTCGATCCCGATGCCGCATTCGTACCCTTCCGACACCTCGCGGACGTCGTCCTTGAAACGCTTCAGGGACGAGAGCTTCCCTTCGAAAACGACCACGCTGTCGCGCAGCAGGCGAATGCTGGAGTTGCGCGTGATCTTGCCCGCCAGCACGTAGCATCCGGCGATCGTCCCGACCTTCGAGATGTGGAAGGTGTTGCGCACCTCGGCGCGACCCTGGGAGCTCTCCCGGAAGGTGGGCGAGAGAAGCCCCTCCATGGCCTTCCTGATGTCGTCGACGACGTCGTAGATCACGGAATAAAGCCGGACGTCGACGCTCTCCCGCTCGGCGAGCTCCGCCGCCTTCGGCTCGGGCCGGACGCTGAAGCCGATTATGACGGCCGTCGAGGCCGAAGCCAGCATGACGTCCGATTCGGAGATTCCCCCGACCCCGGCGTGGATCACGTTCACCTTGACCTTCTCCCCGGACAGCTTGTCGAGGGAGAACTGCAGCGCCTCCATCGATCCCTGGACGTCCGCCTTTATGACGATGTTCAACTCCTTGATCGCCCCCACCTCGATCTGGCGGTGGAGATCCTCGAGGCTGAACTTCGGCCGGGCGACGGTCTTCTCCCGGTCCTTCTCCTGGCGGTGCAGCGCGATCTGGCGGGCAGTGCGCTCGTCCTTCAGGACGGCGAACTTCTGGCCGGCCGCCGGAAGACCGTCGAGCCCCTGGATCTCCGCGGGAGTCCCCGGCGGGGATTCCATGAGCCGCTTGCCCTTGTGGTTGGCGAGCGCCCGGACCCTTCCGTAGTGGATGCCCGTGACGATCGGGTCTCCGACGCGCAGGGTCCCATCCTGGACGAGGACCGTTGCCACCGGACCCCGTCCCTTCTCCAGGCGGGACTCGATGACCGTTCCGCGCGCCATCTTCACGGGGTTGGACTTGAGCTCCAGCAGGTCGGCCTGCAGCAGGACCAGCTCGATCAGCGACTCGATGCCCGTCTTCCTCTTCGCGGAGATGTTTGCGTAAAGCGTCTGGCCGCCCCAATCCTCCGGGACGAGCCCGTGCTCGGACAGCTGCTGCCGTATGCGGTCGGGCTGGGCGCCCGGCTTGTCGATCTTGTTGACCGCCACCACTATGGGCACGCCTGCGGCCTTGGCGTGGTCGATCGCCTCGATCGTCTGCGGCATCACGCCGTCGTCGGCCCCGACGACCAGCACGACGATGTCGGTGACCGAAGCGCCGCGGGCGCGCATCGAAGTGAACGCTTCGTGGCCGGGAGTGTCCAGCAGGACGAGCTTCCGGCCGCCGTGCTCCACCTCGTAGGCCCCTATGTGCTGGGTTATCCCTCCGGCCTCCTGGCCGGTGACGTTGCTCTGCCGGATCGCGTCGAGCAGGGTGGTTTTGCCGTGGTCCACGTGCCCCATGATGGTGACTACCGGCGGGCGCGCGACGAGGTCCTCAATGCGGTCTTCTTCCTGGTCGATGAGGCTCTCCACCTCGGGGGCGACGTTCTCCACCTCGTAACCGTATTCCTGGGCCAGGATCCGCGCCGTGTCCGCGTCCAGAAGCTGGTTGACGGTCGTCGGCATCCCCATCTCGATCAGCTTCTTGATCACGTCGGCTGCCTTTATCCCCATCCGGTGAGCGAGGTCCCCGACGGTGATGACCTCCTCGATCTTGAAAACGCGCTTGCTGGCCTTGGGAGGCAGGGTGGAGGGAGCCTTCTTCTCCTTTACGGGCTTTCCCCTCCTCTTCAGCGATCGTACCGGCTGGAACTGGCGCACCACCACGGGCTCCGCCTCGGCCACCGGGGCCGTCGGGGCCTTCGGGGCTTCGGGCTCTTCAATGATTTCCTGGATTATTGTTCTCTTGAGGACTCCCTTCTGGACTTTCTTCTCGTGGGGCTTGGCCTTCTTCCACTTCTTTTCCTTCTCTTTGCGCTCCTCCGCAGCCTTCTCTGCCGGAGTCTTTTCCACGACCCGGACCACCGCCTCCGCCGGCTGCGCGCTTTCCGCCTCCGCCGCCGCGGTTTCCGCGGGTTGTGCCGCCTCCGGGGCGGGCATGCCGGCCTGAACCGGTTCCTCGGGGGCACGCTCCTCGGTCGGCGCCGGGGCGCCCGCGACCGACGGAGACGCCTCCTGCGGCGGCGCCGACGGCTCTTCCGGCACGGGGGGCTTCTCGACCACCGGCGCTCCGCGCCGCAGGACCACCCTGCTGGAGCGGCGCTCCAGGGTCCCGTCCGCACGCGTCACCACGAGTGTCTGCTTGGGGGCAGGGGGCGGCGAGGTCTTGCGGAAATGACTCTTGACCCGCTCTATGATGTCCCCCTCGATGTTGCTCGAGGCCGATTTGCCTTTCTGTCCGATCCGCTCAAGGAACGCCAGTATCTCCTTGCTCGTCTCCATCCCCAGTTCCTTGGCCAGATCCCGAACGCGAGCCTTGTCCATCCACCCTCCCTACTTTCTTGCTTGCGCCGCCCACCAGGCGGCAACCTTGTCCGCCAGCGCCGGTCCGTTGGCTCCCATCTTCCACCTGGTCGCGCCTTTCGGCGTCCGGATCCGCTTTGCGAATCCCTCCACGCACTCCGCCGCCCGGCACAGGTAGATCCCGCGGCCCGGCTTGCGTCCTTCCGGATCGGGCTCCCAGCCCGTCTCCGGCCGTCCCGCTAACCTGAAAAACGACGCCTTCTCCGCGGCGCTGCCGCACTGGACGCAAGTCCTCTCCATACGGATGCGGTCACCCCTTCGCTTCACCGCCGCCCTCTTCCGGGGGCGGGCCTTCCGCGGCAGGGGGCTCGCCGCCTTCCGGCGCCTGCGCCGCGTCGCCTTCCCGCGGCTCCGGCGCTGACTCTGACTCCGGAAGAACAGGCGCTGATTCCTCCGCGGCCCCGGGCTGCGCGGCCTCGTCCGTCTTCCTGGGGGCGAACAGCCCCTCCGCGCGCTTGAGCGCGTCCTCGACCTGCCCTTCGGCGCGAACCTCGATGTGCCACCCCACGAGCTTCGAGGCAAGCTTCACGTTCTGTCCCCTCTTGCCGATCGCCAGCAGCAGCTGTTCCTCGGGGACGATGACCTCCATGCTCTTCTCGGACTCGTTTACGAGCACCCTGATGATTTCGGCCGGCTGGAGGGCGTTGCACACGAACTTCGCCGGGTCTTCGTCCCACGCGATTATGTCTATCCTCTCGCCGCGCAGCTCCTGTACGACGCTCTGCACGCGTGACCCCTTCATCCCGACGCACGCTCCCACCGGGTCGACGTCGCGGTCCTTCGATCGGACGGCTATCTTCGTGCGGAATCCGGGCTCCCTGGCGACGCTTAAGATCGAGACCACGCCCTCGTATACCTCCGGAACCTCCTGCTCGAACAGCTTCAGGATCACCCTCGGGTCGGATCTAGACAGCAGGATCTCGGGACCGCGCGGGGTCTTGGTGACGTCCTTGATGTACGCCCTTACCCTGTCTCCCTGGCGATACCGCTCGCGGGGGATCTGCTCCGACATCGGCATGACGGCCTCGGTCTTCCCCAGGTCGACGACCAGGCAGTCCCGCTCGTAGCGCTGCACGATGCCGTTGATGATCTCTCCCTTGCGGCCGATGAACTCGTTGTAGATCACTTCCCGCTCGGCGTCCTTGACCTTCTGCATTATGATCTGCCGCGCCGTCTGCGCGGCGATGCGGCCGAGATCGCGGGTGCTCATCCGGAACCCGATGTTGTCCTCATAGGCTGCCTCGGGATCGAGCTCGCGCGCGGCGTCGAGCGAGATCTCCGATTCGGGATCCTTCACCTCTTCGACGACCGTGCGGAACTCAAGGATCTCGAACTCGCCCGTCTCGCCGTCGTAGGTGGCCTCCAGCCGCTTGTTCATCCCGTACTTCTTCCTTGCGGCTATCTCCAGGGCTTCCTTGATCG
>Ga0214473_10007384_pt1 | contig 13047 bp, 12 predicted proteins | sample RVTome_7_FD_203509 | JGI IMG/M metagenome (GOLD analysis project Ga0214473, IMG submission 203509) | Soil microbial communities from uranium-contaminated site in the Upper Colorado River Basin, Wyoming, United States - RVT98D197 | ecosystem: Environmental > Terrestrial > Soil > Contaminated >...
CGATCTGGGTCGTCGAAAACGCCTATTTCCAGATTCTCCAGTTCAACCGGAACGGGAAGGAACTGAAGCGGATCGGGCTTCCTCGCGGGAACAGCAAACGGGATGTGAAAAACAGGGACATGACGGTTCCCACGTTTATTTATATCGGCCCCAGAACCGGGAATCTGTTCGTCTCCGAGACCGCGGGCCAGCGCGTCTCGATCTTCTCTCCTCAAGGCGTGCGACTGGGAACGTTGGGCGGCTCCGGCACCGGCGTCGGGAACTTCCTGAACCCCAACGGGATATCGGCAAGCGACGAGGGGGATCTCCTGGTGGTGGATTCGGCGACGGGCAAGGTGGAGGTCTTCGACGAGGATGGGACGTATAAATATACCTTCCACGACGCGGGGAAGCCCCAGGGGAGGGAGACGGAGCTGGGGACGACGGTTTCCTCCGCGCAGTTCAAGGGGAGGGTCGCGGTTTGCGAGAACCTCGCGAGCAAGGTAAGTTTTTATGAAATTACGAAATAGCGTCGAAAGGAGGTAGAAAAGTAGCGGAACCGATGGGAGAATACGTCAGAAACGATAAAGGAAAGGGGGAGGGTGATGAGGCGATTGCTGTATTTCCTGCCTGCATGCGTATTCCTGATGATCGCCGCCGCGCCGGCGTTTGCGGTGATCGACAACACGCATCACGACATGAACCAGTACTTGAGCGGCAGTTTCAGCTGTTACGCCTGCCACGGTTTCCGGCTGGGCTCGGGGCTGACCTCGGACAACAACCTCGGGACCGTGGGGTCGTTCTGCTACAACCAGTGCCACCGGGGGTCGGGAGGGATCGCGGGCGCCATTCCCGTCGCGAGCGATTTCCCGAACACGGGAAATGAAAACGGCGCCCTGTGGCCCGGTACGAGGGTCGCCAGGGGGGCCATCTACAACGGAGGGAGCGCCTCCGTGCTGAACAAGTATGGGATGGGGCACGGGAGAAACTGGAGCAATATGCCCACGATCGACAACGCGACCAAGCCGGCCCAGACCAACAATTGGCCTCACGTGGGCAGCGGCGACATGCAGTGCACCGGCTGCCACGACGTCCACTCGAACACGTACGCCCCGTTCCTGCGGGCGCACCTCAGCATAGGGACCGGGGCAGGCTCCGCCGCCGCGACCTTCTGCGTCCAGTGCCACACCGGTTCGGCCACTTCGACCGGCGACGGCCGCTGGGTCGTCGTCACCGCGAACGCCAACGGCGCGCACCCGATCGAGACCGACTCCGCCACCGCGGCCACCCGGACCGGCGGCACCCCCACCCGGCACGGCCGGTTGATCAACATCAAGGGGACAAGAGGCGCGGCCCGGAACGACGCAAACGACAACTCCTCCATCTTCAAGGCGCTCTCCCTGTTCGCGACCGGGCTCGGGGCCTCGGGCCTGGGCAACCCGGCCAACCACTACCGGCCCGGCGGGAAACTGGGCGCCATGAACACCCCTGCGGATAACGGCGCCGTGATCTGCATCACCTGCCACGGCATCCACCTCCCGAGCAACGTCGCCGGGACGAACAACCTGACCTACGTTTCCATCGGCGACCAGTCCGGGGACAACGAACCCGGCAACCCGATCTGCATCGCCTGCCACGGTCCCGGCCCGACGCCGACCGGGACGAGCAACGCCAACCCCGGGGTCAGCAGTTATTATCACCCGGTAAACGGCGAAGCCCTTTCCGTCAGCGGCAGCCGGCCGGAGCCGAACTACACCGCATCCACCGGCTCATTCACCTTCGCGGTCAACGTGGGCTCGGGAGCCGGCGCATCGGATCTCGGCGTGAACCTGCGGCTCGTCTGCACCTCCTGCCACACGTACGGTCACGGCGGTCCCACGGGCACGATGCTCCTGACCACACGCGCCCGAACCTGCGGCGGCTGCCACAATACGACTGCCGTCCAGACCGGCAGCGCGGCCAACTCGCACCATCGGTACGGTGGAAGCGCGGACTACACCCAGGCGGCCAACGGGGGATATACGGCCCCCTCCTACGCTGCAACCAATCCGACGGTGAACCTTACCAATGGGCTCGGCTGCGAAGACTGCCACGTCTTCAACAGCACCGCCCATAACTGGTAGGAGGTGGGATCATGAGAAAAACCATAATCGTATCGCTCTGCGGGTCGCTGCTGTTGTCCCTCTGGGCGATCTCCTTCGCGGGGATCGGCCCGACCATGGGACTGCCGACCGTGACAGTCTCCAATAACAACAACAACCAGAAATGGGCCCCGGTGGCCGGTCTGACCAACACCGCCGTCACCATGAACAACGGCTCGGTCATGTGCGTGGACTGCCATACCCGGAACCCCAGCCCGTATGCGCCTCCGGCGAGCTTCCCCGGGGGATCGTACAGCCTGAACTTCGTCGGTTCCCACTTCGTCACCAACACCTTCGCCGACACGAACACCGGCGGTGGGTACGCCGGGGCCGTCAGCGGCATACGGGCCACGAACGACTACTATGTCAAGCGGGACGCGGCCTGGACGACGACCAACCGGATGTCGAAATACGGGCGCATCGTCAGCAGCTCGCTCGTAAGCGACAACAGCATTGGCGCCGGGGCGACCGGCCGCCAGATCATCTGCGAGTCGTGCCACAACATCACACGGAACTTTGGAAGGTACAAGCTGCTCGGATCGGTGGACAACGTCTACCTCACCGCCGATTCCAACATCTGCTCCGGCTGCCACGCGGACATGCGGCAGGGCGTGAACAACGAGCCGAGCTTCTTCGACAACACGACCCCGGGGAACCAGCACCACCGGAACTATCAACCGACCACGCTCTACGGCGGCGCCGCGAGCCTTGGGACGCACACCGCCTATTTGATCTCGGTGACCGCGGGCTATTACGGGCCTCCCTCCAAACTTTGGGCGGCCAGCTACGGCGCGCTGACGGGCCTTCCCCGGAACGCCGTATACACCACCGCCACCAATCCCGGCATCAAGAACGTGTCGAGCGCCACGGATTGGGGGATGATCCACGTCGACAACAACTCGACCCTCTACTGCATGACGTGCCACCGGGCGCACAACGCCGTATCGTCCACGGCCGGACTGATTCTCAAGACCGGCGACAATACGCTGTATCTCTGGGGGGGATTGACCGTCCCCACCAGCAAGAACACATCGACAGGCAATACGAACCAGGCCCAGCAGCGCCAGGGCGATTTCGGGGATCCTTCCAACTACACGTACCGTCTCATCAAGGACGACCGGCCGCTCTGCAACGGCTGCCATCAGAACCGGTAACCGGAAAGCACGTAAGGGGCCGGAGGGGTGATCTACCCCTCCGGCCCCATCAGGAAAATCAAGAAGGCGGGGGAGGAAATACGATGAAAAGATTCCTGGTGATCCTGCTTGCGCTCGCCTTGACAGCGACCGTTTCGTCGGCCGGGTTTGCCGCGGAGGAGAAGGAGACGGTGAAATACGGGTCCAACGTGGGCGACAATTTCAAGCCGTTCACGCTCACGGATCCCGTCAAGCACAAGTCGGTGGCCCTGGCGTCGATGCTGGGGAAAAAGAAGAACACGATACTTTTCTTCATGAACACGACCTGCAGCCTTTGCCTCGCCGAGGAAAAGATGTTCCTGGAATCCTGGGATAAGATGAAGGACAAGGTGAACCTGCTTCTGCTGTCGGTGGATTTCGACCCCTCCCGGATCGAAGGGTATGCCAAGTCCATGGAGATACCGTTTACGATCCTGCACGATCCCGAAGGGGAAGTTTTGGGGAATGCGGGCTTCACCGGCACCCCGGCTCTCGTGGTGATCGATGCCGAAGGAAAGATCAAGGAGAAGATCTCCGGGTACGACCAGAACGCCGTCAAGGGATACATAAAGAAATTGACCCGTTAAGAAGATCCGGATCGGGCAAGCGAGGGGGGCCGGAGAAGGTCCGGCCCCCGGTCCTTCGTAACAAGACGCCGCGGGAGGATGTAATATTTACTAAAATCGCAGGGGAAACCAATTTTTAGATTCTTGAAGTACATTTCGTTCCCCTTGGCGTTGCTGTGCCTGCCGGCGTGGGCGGGCATCAATCGGCAGCTTCCGGGGCTCCCGACCGTCACCATGTTCGGCCAGGTCTTCGACAACAACAATTTTTCCGTCATCTGCATGGATTGCCACGACAGGAACCCGAGCCTGCACACCCCCTCGGACAACACGGGGCTCGGCACGCATTTCGTCTATGGGGGGACGACGAAAAGGACCGGGAATACCGGTTGGGAGAAGATCACCGTCTGGACCTCCGGCGGATTCTCCCGGTACGGGAATTTCAGCACGTTGAAGTCGGTCACGGGACAGGCGGGGGAAATCATCTGCGAATCCTGTCACCACATGCTGATCAACACGGGAAATAATAAATTGCTGGTGCAGGACAACGTCACCACCGATCCGTCCGCGCTCTGCGAGGGGTGCCACGGAGAAACCGCTTCCAGCCATCACCTGATGACGGGCGACGTCAGCACCATTTACAACCGGCCGCTCCAGACCGTCGACGATGCGTTCGTGCGCAATCCGCCGCTGGTGGGGAGCGACGTGGCCTACCCCGCTCCGAACGCGCTGAATTGTCAGAGCTGCCACAAGACGCACGACGCCCAGACGTCGACGGGAGCAAGGATCCTGCGGCGTGGCTACAGCACGGGAGGAGGCCCCGTAAGGGGCGTGAGCGCCACCGGCCTGGACCGGCAGACCGATATCGACAACACCGGGAACAGCCGGCTCGTGACGGAATTCGAGCCCCTCTGCAACGCCTGCCACAAGGTAAGTTTCTGATGCCGGGTCTCGCAAATCACCGGTAGAGGCGGAAGATGAGGAAAGTGAAAACCCTTGTATTTCTGCTGGCTCTCCTCCTGTCCGTTTCCGCGCGGGCCGATGCGCCGGAAAAGGAAGGGAACTTCGTCGGCAAGGCATCCCCGGACTTCGAGGCGGTGGACCTGTCCGGGGCGAAAATCACGTCGCGCGAGGTGTTCAAGAGCGGCAGGGCGGTGGTCCTGAACTTCTGGGGGCTCCGGTGCGGCGCCTGCATCATGGAAATGCCCCATATCAACTCCTTGTGCGAAACGTACAAGGATCGAGCGAACGTGTACGGGATCAACGTCGACGGCATCGGCGGGGGCATCCTGTCCGCCCAGATCAGGAAGATGAAGCTGGACATCCGGTACACGGTCGTTCCCGATCCGGAAATGAAGCTGGTGGACCTGTTCAAAATGGCCGCGGCGCCGCTTACCGTCATCATCGATGCCGGCGGGATCGTCCGGTACCGGCACGAGGGGTACGAGCCGGGAGACGAAGTCAGGATCGAGGAAGCGTTGAAGAGCGCCCTGGGGGGGGGAAAGGTCTCCGCAAAATAAAATTCCCGATGGAAAACCGATTCCCCCGGCATATCGCCCTGCTCCTCGTTGCCGCGGCGCTTGTCATCCCCCTGTGGAGCGAAGGAGCGTCTCCTTCGGCGCCCCCCGCGCCGATCGGCCGTCCGAAATATACCGGTTCGCAGAAATGCGCCGTATGCCACCAGATCTATTACAAAGGATGGGTGAAAACCTTCCACAGCACCGTCATCCAGGATGCGAAAAAAGATCCGTCGGCCATCGTCGCGGACATGAACGTTTCCGACCTCCCCTTTAAAAAGGAAGACATTTTCCTCACGATCGGCGGGCACTGGGACCAGAGGTATCTGACCCGGATCGACAACGATTATTACGTCCTCCCGAAGCTGTGGTCCGTCCAGAGCAAGAAATGGCGGCCCTACAGCACATATGGGTGGCAAAGGCGTCCGTATTCCAGATACTGCGTCGGATGCCATTCCGTCGGGTTCGACCCAGCCACCAGGGAGATCGAGGAACATTCCGTCGGGTGCGAATCGTGTCACGGCCCCGGCGGTGAGCATGTCGAAAAGCCGTTGAAAACCAACATCGTAAACCCCAAGCGGCTCTCCGTGAAAAGGTCGGAAGAGGTCTGCGCATCCTGTCATGTCCGCGGGAAGGACCTCACCGGGGAGTACTGGTTTCCCGTCGGGTGGAAGCCGGGAGAGGACCTTGCGAACTACCTGGTCCCCCTCGACAAGAAGGAAGGTGAGAGCGACCACGACGCCATCCACCGGCTCTGGGACAAGTGGAAGTCCGACCGGGAGGCCCAGGCCAGGGCCCGTTGCGAGGTCTGCGGCATCCACCAGAGCGTGAAGCCCCAGGGGGAGCAGATGAGCGTCAATGCATTATGCACAAGATGCCACGAATACCAGGACCGCTTCTCGCAGCATACCCGTCACAACTCACAAACGCGGATCGGTTGCTCCGACTGCCACGAACAGAAGTCGCCCGAAGCGAACGAAAACAAGGAAGGAGACGTCCATTCCTACTGGTACTTCCTGATTCATCCCCAGAATTGCTGGGATACGGACATCTTCCGGAAATGCGCGAAGTGCCACGCGGACAAGACAGTGCAGTGGGCATATGATATCTTCATGAGTTGGAAGAAACCTGTGGTTCTGGACCATTAATCGCTACCGGGGGGACAGGGGATGAGGGGGAGATGCAGGACGGCTCTGGTCCTGGTGTTGGTTGCCGCGATGGCGTCGGCGGCGGTTCCGGCGGTCGCCCAGGACACGGCGATGCGGATCAAGATCGGAGAGAAGGCGCCCAACTTCAAGCTGAAGGACGTGATGACCGGCAAGGTGGTGACCCTCTCCGAGTTCGCCGGGAAAAAGGTCGTGATGCTGGAGTTCTGGACCGTCTGGTGCGATATCTGCAAGCGGGAGATGCCCAACCTGGTCAAGCTGTACTCCCTGTGGAAGGGGAGGGGGTTTGAGCTTCTTTCGATCGTTCTTCCCTCCGGCAACGTCGAGGACATCCGCAAAATCGTGAGGGAGCATAAGGTCAATTACGGCGTTCTTCTGGACGCGGATCTTTCCGTGTCGACGAAGTCCTACGGTCTTGCAGGCCCCATTCCGCTAAAGGTCGTCATCGACTCCAAGGGGATCGTCCGCTATACCCACGTGGGGGACTATCCTCCCGGAGAGGACGAGCTGCCGTTCGTGATCGAGGATCTGTTGAAAGAGATGGAAAAAGGGAAATGAGGGAGGCGCTTCTCCTGTCCCTTTCCCTCCTGCTCCTGTGCAGCTCCGCTCCGGCGGCATCAGGCGGCAAGACGATCGAAGTGGGCCAACGCGTCCCGGAATTTTCCCTTCCCGGCATGGATGGAGCGCAGGTTTCCTTCGAAAAGGACATCCGCGGAAAGGCGCCGCTGACCCTCCTGTTCTTCATGACCACGGCGTGCAGCGCCTGTTACGAAGAGCTGAAGGAAATCAGCGAATACGCGGGAAAAAATCCGGGGAAAGTGGACATCTGGTGCGTCGCGGCGGACCTGCGGGGAGCGCAGACGGTGGCCCCGTTCCAGCAGGCGAACCGGTTCCGGGCGAGGTACCTGATCGACACGAAATTCTCGCTTCCGAGGGCGTTCGGCTTCAGCTATACTCCCTCGCTTGCCGTCGTCGACGCAAAGGGTTTGCTGGTTCACAAGAAGGGGGGCTATTCTCCGAACGAGCGCGTATCCGAACGGATCCGCACGTTTCTCAAGTAGGGGCCCCGATGCGCCGCAGTCCCTGGACATTTCTCATGATTGCCGTCGTTCTGTGCCTTGCCGGCGGGGCGCAGGGGTTCGGTCCCGGAGCGAAGGGATACGCGGGATCCGAGCGGTGCAAGGAGTGCCACGAGGGAATCTACCGGCAGTGGAAGCTTACCCCCCACGCCAATATGCTGCGGGACGCCAGGAAGAACCCGCAAGCGGTGGCGGCCAGAGACTATTCGGGCGTTCCTTTCAAGAGAGCGGACATTTACTGGACGATCGGGAGCCACTGGATCCAGAAATACCTGACGTTCATCGACAATGATTATTACGTCCTGCCCAAGTACTGGAACCTCGTCACGGGCAATTGGGAACCCTATTCCATCTTCAACTGGCGCGAGCGCCCGTACGCCATCCATTGCGACGGTTGCCATACCACCGGGTTCGATCCCGCCACGAAGTCGTTCCACGAACCGTCCATCGGCTGCGAGGCATGCCACGGCCCGGGGGAGAAGCACCTTGCGAGCGGCGCCCCCGGGGATATCGTCAACCCCGAGAAACTCTCCAAGGAACGCCGCGACATGATCTGCGAAGCATGCCACACCGACGGCAAGGATACGAAAGCCGGCGGGCAGTTTCCGTTCCCGGCGCTTTACCGGCCCGGTGAGGACCTCGGCCTGTACTTCACGGATTTTTTCGCACCCAAGCCGAAGTCGAAAAAGTGGTACTGGGGGACGATGGACTACAGGGAACGGCACCGGATGTTCCTGTTCTGGCAGTCCAAGTTCTATTCGACGACGCGCGCCTGCGACGTCTGCGGCTTCGACCGGGGGATGACGGTCAGGGAGGAGCGGTATATGTCGCGGGACGAATACTGCGGCACCTGCCACGGGAAGATCTACAAGTTGTCCTCCGTCCACTCGCGCCATCCCCCGCATGCGGTCCAGTGCGTCGACTGCCACGTCCCGCAGGTGACCGATGGGGGAAGCCGGTACAGCATCCACGACCACAAGTTCGACTTCTCCGGCCCGGAACTGCCCTGCACGGAATGCCACGAAGCGAAGGACGTGCAAGGGAAAAGGGCGGCGAGCCACGATTTCCATTTCGAGCGCGTGCGGATTCCGAAAACCTTGACGCTGGAGCAGGCCTGCGCGAAGTGCCATTCGGAGAAGGACATCGGGGGAGTCCTCAAGGACTGGAAAACCGTCCGTGGGGAAAGGAAATAAGTGCCCGAGCCCGTCCTCTCCGCGCAACCTCCGAAAGCCTGGTGGGATCTCTCTCCGGAAAGGAGAAGCCTGCTCGCGGTGTTTCTGCTTTTCATGATCTCCCTCGGCCTCCTCACGAAGATCTTCACGAGCGATTTCGGGACGCACATCGCTCTCGGCAGGGAGATCGTCCAGACCCGCTCCGTAACGGACCGTGAGTTTTTGAACTACCCCTCCCTGGGCATGCAGAACGTCAACACGGTTTGGGGGTTCCAGGCGCTGCTGTACCTCGTGTTCAGCGCCGGAGGGACCTACGGGGTATCCTTCCTTTGCTGGGCCGTGGTGTTCGGGGTATTCCTCCTCATCCATCGTTCCACCACGATTCGCGGAGCGGACCCCTTGATCGCCGTCGCCGCGATCTTCGCTTTTTCGGGATTTCTCCGCATCCGGATCCAGCCCCGGCCGGAGATCTTCACCTACCTGTTCATCGCGCTGACGATTTACCTGTTCACGGAATATTTCTACGGGGAGAGGAAAAAACGAATCTACCTCTTCCCGGCGGTAATGCTCGTCTGGGCGAACATGCATTCCGCGTACCTCATCGGATTCATCCTGTGCGGAGCGTTCATCGCGGACGCCCTCGCGCGCTCGGCCTGGAACCGGCAGCTGCAATGGCCGCTGCTGAAGAGCCTGCTGGCCTCTCCCGTCCTGGTGGGGATCGCCGGACTGATCGTTTGCGGGCTGAACCCCTCCCATTACGACTCGATACTCGCCCCCCTGCACCTTCTTTCCAAGTCCGGCGGAACCGACCAGGTGCACATGATGATCTCGGAATTGACGCCGGTGAAGGGGACCGGATTTTATTCGTATTACAAGGCCGCGGCGGTGTTCGCCGCCACCACGATGCTCCTCGGCGCGCTCGGACGCCGGCTCTACCTGCTGGATGTCTTTCTGCTTGCGATTTCCTTCAAAGGCGCCTGGGACTCCGCGCGGGCCGTTTCCATGATGGGTCTTTTCCTTTCTCCGGGCGTGTCCCTGCAGTTGACGGGCTTCCTGGCGAAGACAGCTGAATGGTTTGCCCCCAAGGGGAAGTCGGCGGAAAAATCCCGCGAGAAGACATTGGGAAAAGAAAAAGCGGGAAAAAAGGAAAAAGGAAGGGAGAAACGGAAGGAGGAGGAGAAGGCCGGGAAACAGGATGCCCCCCGCTTCTCCTGGGGGCGGACGGTCGTGACGGCGGCGACGGTCCTGGCGCTCGTGACCTTCGGAGGCACCACGATCGTTTTTTCGCTCGGCCAGCTGCAGTACGGCGTGGGGCTCACGGAACACAAATTCTCGCTGGGGGCGGCCGAGTTCCTTCGGAGGAATCCCGTTCCGGGGAACATGTTCAACTTTTTCGACATCGGCGGGTTCCTCGACTGGCAGCTCTACCCGAAGGCGCTCACCTTCATCGACGGCAGGACCTACAATTCCGCGGTATTCATGGAGCACCAGACGGTGACGGCGGCGTTCCCGGGGTGGGAAAACATCCTCGACAAATACGGGGTGACCTACATCGTCACCAAGGCGGTCGACTCCGCGGGGATGACCCTGCCGATCATCCCTGCGCTTTTCAACCATCCGAACTGGTCGCTGGTTTACGCGGACGGGCTGTTCGTCGTCTTCGTACGGAACACGCCGGATAACCGGGAATACCTGAGCAAATTCAACCTGCCGAAAAACATGTTATGGCACCAGGTCATCTGGGAGTCGTACCATTACATGTTCCTCGGGGTGAGCCCCGTGATGGCGTACCAGAACATGGCCACCATGTACGAGATCATGGGAAACTACCCGATGGCGGTCCAGTCGTTGAAGTCGGCCCTGCGCGAAGCGGACGACCCCTTCCTCCGGGCGCGGCTGATGCAGATCGAGCAGGGGAGCAGGGCCAGGTAGGAGGGGAGAGCCGGCCGAAGGATGCAGGGGAATGATCAACGCGATCAGCATCGACCTGGAAGACTGGCATCATCCGGAACTGGTCCGAAGGCATGTCCGGGGCGACCCCCGGCCCCAGGCGCGCGAAGCCACGGAACGGATCCTCCACCTGCTGGACCGGTACCGCGTCAAGGCGACGTTTTTCCTCCTGGGCGACGTGGCGGCGCACGATCCGGAGCTGGTCCGCCGGATCCACGGCGAGGGGCATGAGATCGCCTCGCACGGGATGAGCCACAAGCCGTTGTGGGAGCTGTCGCCTGCCGGTTTCGGCGAGGAGCTGAAGACGTTCGGCCGCCTCATCCGGGGCATTCTGGGGGACGACATTCCCCTGCGGGGGTTCCGCGCGCCGACGTTCTCGCTGGACGACCGGACGAAATACGCCCTGGCCTGTCTCGCGGAAAACCGCTATCTCTACGATTCGAGCGTTTTCCCCTTCCGGAATTACGTGTACGGCGTAAAGGATGCTCCGTGCGGGATCTACAAGCCCGATTTCAACGATCTGCGCGGAACGGACGAACGTTCTCCGATCGTCGAGTTCCCGCTGACGGTGGTTCAACGGGGCCGCCTGCGGATACCGGTCAGCGGCGGGTTTTACCTTCGTGTCCTGCCGTATCCCTTGATCCGCCGTCTCCTGCGGGACGTGAACCGGACCCGTCCCTTCGTCATCTATTTTCACCCCTGGGAGACGTTCCCCGGCACTCCCCGCCTGAAATCCATCGGTCCGAAAGATTCCTTCATCACGTATCATGGGATCGACGGATGCCTTGCGAAGGTGGAAAAACTGCTGCGGGATTTCTCTTTCGAGCCGATGTGGGACGTCATCCGGCGCCAGGTGCGATAGGCGATGCGCGTCAAGGAATACTTCGAAAAATGCGCGGACCGCTTCGACGGGTTCTACAAGGAGGAGAGGAGAGGGGTCTTCCAGCAGGCGGCTCACGCCGTATTCCGGAAACCGGGGCTTGTCCGCCGCTTTCAGGCGGCCGTCGATATCCTGGGCGACGTAAAGGACAAAACGATCCTTGACGTCGGCTGCGGCTCCGGGATCTATTCGATCTATTTCGCCCGGCAGGGGGCGAAGGTCATGGGACTGGATTTCTCTTCGAGCATGCTGGCTCTCGCCCGGAAGAACGCCGCGGAAGAAGGCTGCGCGGTGGAATTCGTCCCCGGCGATTTTCTTGCGTTCGAAGAGGGTCGCCGGTTCGACCATCTGCTGTTCATCGGCGTTTTCGATTATGTGAAACCCGCGGACCTTCCGGCGTATTTTGCAAAGGCGGCGGGGATTGCGAACGACAAGATCGTCGCAACGTTCCCCCGAAAAAACGCTCCCCAGTCCCTGATCCGGTATTGCTGGCTCCGGCGGCAGGACTGCCCGGTATATTTCTATACCCGGAAGCAGGTGGAGAGCCTGGGGAAGCGGTTCGATCGTTCGGCCCGGTTTCGCGGCTGCGGCCCGATATGGACCGTGGCCTTCGAAAAGAGGCCCGCGTGACGAAAGTGCTGCATCTCGGGAAGTATTATCCTCCGGAACCCGGCGGAATCGAATATGTGCTGAAAAATCTCCTGGAAGCCACCGGCTCCCGCTGCGACAATTACGCCATCGTGGCGGACAAGGGCCCCGGGCACAGGGAAGAGAAAGGGCCCGAAGGAACGGTCTATCGCCGGAAAGAGGCCGGCACGCTTTTCCTGACTCCGATCCTTCCCGGTTTGACTTCCTTTCTTCACGGATTGAGGAAAAGGCACAAGTTCGATTGCATCGTCCTTCATGCCCCCAACCCGATGACCTCGATCGCCCTGGCGATTTCCGACGCGGTCGCTCCTCTCCGGGAGAAACTCGTCGTCTTCTATCATGGGGATATTATCGTGGACACTGCGTTGCAACGGCTGGCCTATTCCCTTTTCCGCCCCATCGAACGTCGGCTGCTCCGGAAAGCGGTGCGGATCATCGCCACCTCTCCCAACCAGGCCCGGTTTTCCGGGAACCTGAAGCGGTTCGAGGGCAAGGTTGAGATTCTGCCGCTGATGGTGCCCGACGACTGGGGAGCCGGAACGCCTGAGGAGGCAGAGGAGGCACGGAGCATCCGAAGCGGGTTCGGGACGCCGCTGGTCCTTTTCGTCGGGCGGCTGGTCGCATACAAAGGGCTGTCCAGCCTGATCTCCGCCGTTCCCGAGGTGCCCGGAGCCTCCTTTCTGATCGTCGGGGACGGCCCTCTCGAGGACGACCTGAAGAAGCAGGCCGGAAGGCTCGGCGTGTCGGACCGCATGCGCTTTCTCGGGCGGGTGCGGAACC
>Ga0214473_10007385_pt1 | contig 13045 bp, 10 predicted proteins | sample RVTome_7_FD_203509 | JGI IMG/M metagenome (GOLD analysis project Ga0214473, IMG submission 203509) | Soil microbial communities from uranium-contaminated site in the Upper Colorado River Basin, Wyoming, United States - RVT98D197 | ecosystem: Environmental > Terrestrial > Soil > Contaminated >...
CTACCTGGCGATCGTGACCCTCGGCTTCGGCGAGATCATCCGGATCACCGCGAACAACCTCGACACGCTCACCGGAGGCCCTCAGGGCATCACCTCGATCCCGCATCCCCAGATCGACGTCGGGCCGGTCGACCTCGCGTGGGGGGTCCTGACCGACGTCAAGTACTACTGGCTCTTGCTGTTCTTCGTGGTGCTGTGGGCCATCGCGATCTCGATGCTGAACCGCTCGAGGATCGGACGGGCCTGGGTGGCTATCCGCGAGGACGAGGTGGCCGCCGCGGCGATGGGTGTGCCCGTCCTGCGCATGAAGCTCGCGGCGTTCGCGATCGGGGCGTGTACGGCGGGCGTCGGCGGCGTGATCTACGCCGAGCAGGTGAACTTCATCAACCCCCCGACCTTCAGCGTGCTCCAATCGATCCTGATCCTGTCCATGGTCGTCATCGGAGGCATGGGCTCCATCCCGGGAGCCATCGTTGGGGCCGCACTCGTGACGCTCGTGCCGGAGGTCTTCCGCGAGCTCGACGAGTACCGGTTCTTCGCCTTCGGGTTGGCGCTGGTCGTGGTCATGATCTTCCGCCCGCAGGGCATCTGGCCCTCACGCCGCCGAGCCCTCGAGCTCGGGATGGGCGTGGAGGAGGCTCGCTTGCCTGACATGGCCTCGAGCGTCGGACCCGAGGGGGGCTGATGGCGCTCCTCGAGGCCCAGGGCGTCACGAAGCACTTCGGCGGGCTTGCCGCGCTGCAGGATGTCGACCTCCTCGTGGAGGAAGGGGAGATCCTCGGACTCATCGGGCCGAACGGTGCCGGCAAGACCACGCTGTTCAACGTCATCACCGGCATCCTGGCTCCTACGCGCGGCTCGCTTGCCTTCGGGGGGGCACCGCTGCTCGAGGCACCTCGCCTTGGGCCCGGCATGCACCGCAGGAAGCCGCACGAGATCACGAAGGTCGGCCTCGGGCGGACCTTCCAGAACATCCGTCTCTTCCCTGGGATGACGGCGCTCGAGAACGTGATGGTGGGCACGGACGCCCATCATCGGCAGAACGTGATCGACGCGATCTTCCGAACCCCTCGCCACCGACGCGAGGACTCGGAAGCCCAGGAGGAGGGGGAGCGTCTCCTGGAGTTCGTCGGGATCCATCGTCACGGGAACGAGCTGGCCGGCAACCTATCCTACGGCGACCAACGTCGCGTGGAGATCGCCCGGGCGCTGGCGACGAAGCCCAGACTGCTGCTGCTCGACGAGCCTGCGGCGGGGATGAACCCGACGGAGAAGGCCCGGCTCATGGAGCTGATCCGCCGGATCTGCGAGCAGGGCGTGACGATCTTGATCATCGAGCACGACATGAAGGTGGTCATGGGGATCTCCCACCGTGTCGCCGTGCTCGACTATGGACGGAAGATCGCCGACGGCTCCCCCGCGACGGTGCAGCGCGACCCTCGGGTGATCGAGGCGTACCTCGGCCGCGAGGCCGGGGACGGCGAGGTGGACTGATCCCGTGAGCGAGCCTCTCCTCGAGCTTCGAGACCTGCGGGTCCGCTATGGCGCGATCGAGGCGGTGAAGGGCATCTCCCTGTCCGTCCAGACGGGGGAGCTGGTGACGCTCATCGGTGGCAATGGGGCCGGGAAGACCACCACGCTGAAGACGATCTCCGGGGTCCGTCGCCCCGCATCCGGGGAGATCCTCTTCCGCGGGGAACGGATCGACGGCCGACTCGCACACCAGATCGTGGAGCAGGGGATCTGCCAGGCTCCGGAGGGCAGGAAGATCTTCCCGAGGATGTCGGTCAGAGAGAACCTGGACATGGGCGCCTTCGCACGGCGCGACCGGGCGGTGCTCGCGGAGGACTTCGCGCGGGTGTTCGAGCTGTTCCCCGCGCTCAAGGAGCGCGAGTCCCAGCCCGGTGGGACTTTGTCCGGCGGGGAGCAGCAGATGCTGGCGATCGGCCGGGCACTCATGTCGAGACCGAGCCTGCTGATGCTGGACGAGCCGTCGATGGGGTTGTCGCCGGTGCTCACGGAGCGGATCTTCGAGCTCTTGCGAGAGATCCACGGTCAGGGCACCACGGTCCTCCTCGTGGAGCAGAACGCTCACATGGCTCTGAGTCTCGCCGACCGCGGCTACGTGCTCGAATCCGGTGAGATCGTGCTCGAGGACACCGCCGACAACCTCCTCGGGAACGATGCGATCCGGAAGGCCTACCTGGGCGAGGTCTGAGGCGCGGAGGGTGAACGTTCCGAGCCTCGGCGTCGAGCGCTTGACCTGACGAGACCCTGCTCCCGAGGCCCAAGTCGTGAGATCGGTGCCGGGGGCGGGATTCGAACCCGCACGCGCTTCCGCGCAATGGTTTTTGAGACCATCGAGTCTGCCCGTTCCTCCACCCCGGCCAGGTGGACAGTGTAGGGCTCCTCGCATGCCCGAGGCGCAACGATCCGCTGGGCGCGCTCTTAGACTTCCGACCCAGTTGCCCGAGCCCGAGGAGCCCCGCCTGTGAAGCGCCGCCCGCCGGTACGACCGACGGCGTTCGCGTTGCTCATCGTGGTGGCGGCCGCGGCCTGCACGACGAGCGGCGATCCGGTTCGGCCCGGGCCACGTTCCACCTTTCCCTCCGCGCTCGCGACGATGACCAGCCCCACACCCACCATCACGACGCCCGTCACGCTCACGGTGGCGTTCGTCGAGGCCCTCGACGGTGAGGACGCGGCCGACCGGGTCGCGCCCGCCTTCCAGGGCGCCCGCCTCGCGTTCTCGAACGCCGAGGTCGTGACGGGGCTCCCGGTGGACGTCGAGGTCGTGGCGTACGACACGGAAGGCGATCCCGCCCGAACGACCGAGATCGCCGCCGAGATCGCCTCGACCCCCGAGATCGTGGCCGCGATCGGCGCTCCGGGGCTCACCCGGCAGGCCGTGCTCGGAGACGCGCTGGATGCGGCCGGGGTCCCGTGGATCTCGCTCTCGGGCGCCGGGTCGGGCCTCGGAGACCGGGGCTGGACCGGGTGGCGTCGCCTCGTGACCGACCAGGTGGTCCAGGGCACCGTGCTCGGGCAGGCGGTCGACGACCTGAAGGCATCCGGGGACGGGGTGTGCGTGATGGGAGACGGGACGGCGCCCGTGCGCTCGCTCCTCGGCGCCGCGGTCGGCGCCCTCGACTCCCGGGTCGTCCTGCGCGCGGCGGTGCCCGAGGCGCAGCCGGACGTGGCGACCGCGGCCGGAGCTGTGGCGAAGGCCGGGTGTGGCGTGGTGCTCTGGGGCGGCGAGGGGAGCCTGGGAGCGGCTCTGCGTCGGCAGCTCGTCGAGGAGCGCCTACGACGCGTGGTCTTCGTGGGGAGCGAGCGGATCCGAGACCAGGGGTTCCTCGAGGCGGTGGGCGAGGCGGGTGAGCGCGCGCTCGCGACCTGTCCGTGCGTGGACGTCTCCACGTCGACCGATCTCGCGGCCCAGCGCTTCATCCAGGACTACCAATCCGAGTTCGGTCTGCCGCCCGGCCCGTACGCCGTCGAGGCCTGGGATGCGGCCCGCATGCTAGTGGCCGCGTTCCGGGATGGGGCCGTCGAGCGCGGACCCGTGAGCACGGTACTCGAGGTGATGACGACCTTCGACGGCCTAGCGAGCACCTACCGTTTCGGGTTCGGTGGGGACCTGGTCGACGCAGCAGCGAGCGTCCGCATCTCGCGGATCGAGGGCGGCCGCTGGCTCGAGCTCTCGACCGCCGGTCCACAGCGAGAGCACGGGCCAGGTGGCTCCCGGGCACCGGGACCCGTCCCGCCGGGCATTGCGTTGCCCCCCAGGGTAGATAGCCGTAGAGTCACGCGTGGGTGAGGATCTCGAGTGCTTGAGTTCCCGCCAGGAAGCCCTGCAACCCAAGGAGGGGGCATGTACAGCAAGCGCTTCTGGCCGATGCTGGCCCTCGTCGCGGTGCTGGCGCTCGTCGCGGCCGCCTGCGGCGAGGAGGAGGAGCCAAGCGGTCCGACGGCCCCGACGGCCCCGACCGGGGCCACGGCGACGGGTCCCACTGCGACTGGACCGGTCGAGCCCTGCGATACGGCCGCGGCTGGGGACCTGCTCGAGAGGATCTGCTCGGAGGGAGTCATCAGGGTCTCGACGGACCCGGCTTACCCGCCGCAGTCCTTCCTGAACTCGGACACGGGTGAGTACGAGGGGTTCGACATCGACGTCGCCACGGAGATCGCGAACCGGCTCGGGGTCAGGGTCGAATGGATCGCTCCGGACTGGGGCCTGATCATCGCGGGCGGCTGGAACGACCGCTGGGATATGAGCGTCGGGTCGATGACGGTCACGCCCGAGCGTGCGGAGGTGTTGGACTTCGCGCCCGCCTACTACTACACGCCGGCCGTGGTTGCGGTACATGAGGACAACACGACGGTCGCTGACCTCACGATGGATCTCGACGGGATGAAGATCGGCGTCTGTGGAGGGTGCACGTACGACTACTTCCTCCAGAAGACCCTCGATATCCCGGGCTACACGTTCGACTTCATCATCGATGACGCCGAGATCCTCACGTACGACACGGATTCGACCGCGGTCCAGGACCTGGCCCTCGGCGACGGTGTGCGACTGGACGCCGCCATCTCGTCGGAGACGGTCATCCTGGGCGCGATCGACAAGGGCAAGCCGATCAAGGTCGTCGGTGACCCGGTCTTCTACGAGCCGCTTGCGGTCGCGTTCGACAGGAGCGCGCCCCTGGACGATGCCACCCTGCTGCAGGCGGTGAGCGGCATCATCGACGAGATGCACGCCGACGGCACGCTCTCCGACATGTCGATCCAGTGGTTCAAGACGGACTACACGATCGCGACCTGATCGCGGGGGGGCGGCGGTGACGATGGAGGCAACGGGGGCCGGAGAGGTCCGGCCCCCCGCCCCCAAGGGCAGGCGAGAGCGGCTCGAGCTCGTATCGGCCCGGATCCCGTTCTGGGCGAAGCTCACGGTCGTCTGGATCTGCATCTTCGTCGTCATGGGCGTCCTGTTCGCCGCGGCGCAGTTCAACACCGCCCTGATGAGGGAGAAGTTCCCCTTCATCGCCCGCGGGCTGACGTGGACGGTGATCACGTCGGCTCTGGCGATCGTCCTGGCGTGCATCCTCGCGCTCCTCGGTGCGCTCGGCCGGTTGTCGCGGAACTCGATCGCGTTCGGCGTCACCGGCTTCTACACGTCGTTCTTCCGCGGGACGCCCCTCATCGTGCAGATGTTCCTGATCTACTCCGGACTGCCGCAGATCGGAGCCGGGCTGGGCGGCCCGTGGCTGGACATCCTGTCCTTCGACGCCCTGACCGCCGGGGTCCTCGCGCTGGGCCTGAACTACGGCGCGTACATGACCGAGATCTTCCGCGCGGGCATCGTCTCCGTGGGGCATGGACAGGCCGAGGCTGCGGACGCCATCGGGATGACGTACGGGCAGAAGATGCGCCGGATCGTGCTCCCGCAGGCCCTGCGGGTGATCATCCCGCCCACCGGCAACGAGTTCATCGCGATGATGAAGGACTCGGCGCTCGTCAGCTTCCTGGGGACGGTCGTCGCGCGGATGGAGATCTTCCGCCGGGCGCAGCTGGTCGGCAGGGAGACCTACCAGTACCTCGAACCGCTCATCGTCGCGGCCCTCATCTACTGGGGGCTCACGACCCTGTTCCAGTACTTCCAGGGACGGCTCGAGAAGCGCATGTCGAAGGGGTACGTGCGCGGCGCCGCGACTCCGGCAGCCAAGCCGAAGCTCTTGCCAGGGGGAGGGGGCGTGGGCGCAACGATGGTGGCCGTCCCCGCGGAGCTTGAGGGTGGGGCCGGGCCGGGTCCGGAGGAAGCGGAGAAGCGGACCGAGGCCGCGCTCCGCGAGCACGAGGATCCCCCCTGATGGCGGCTGGTAGCGACACCGTCGTGCGGGTTCAGGACCTGCACAAGACCTTCGGTCACCTCGAGGTTCTCAGAGGCATCGACATGGAGATCCACCGCGGCGAGGTTGTGGTGATCTTCGGGCGCTCCGGCTCGGGGAAGAGCACCCTCCTGCGGTGCATCAACTTCCTCGAGGACCCGACGAGCGGCACGATCGAGGTCGCGGGGATCCGGCTAGAGGGCGGCCACCGGACGCGGAACAAGCGGGAGCAGATCCGCCAGCTCCGCATACGGGCCGGCATGGTCTTCCAGGACTTCCTGCTCTTCCCGCACATGTCCACGCTGCGGAACGTCATGGAGGGCCCCGTGACGGTCAAGAAGAAGTCCGAGGACGAGGCTCGCGGCCTCGCGATGTTCTTCCTCGAGCGCGTGGGCATGGCCGACAAGGCCGAGGAGTACCCGATCCGCCTGTCGGGCGGTCAGAAGCAGCGCGTCGCGATCGCCCGGGCCCTCGCGATGGAGCCCGAGGTGATGCTCTTCGACGAGCCGACCTCGGCGCTCGACCCCGAGCTGATCGGCGAGGTGCTCGAGGTCATGAAGTCGCTCGCGACCGAGCTCCACATGACGATGATGGTCATCACCCACGAGATGGGGTTCGCTCGCGAGGTCGCGAACCGCGTCGCCTTCTTCCACGAAGGGATCATCCTCGAGGAGGGCTCGCCTGATGACATCCTGGTGAACCCTCAGTCGCCCGAGACGAAGCGCTTCATCGACGCGGTGCTGTAGCGATCGCGCGCCGACGTCGGAAGTGGGAAGGAAGTGGGAAGAGCGACGGACCGAGGAACCTTTGGAGCCGCTCACGCCTTCCCCAAACGCCAGCGTTTCCTACTCGGTTCCTCGGTCCGTCGAAAGGTGGCCCCAAGCGACCCGGTGACCGGTCGGCCGGTCCGAGCTCCGCGTCGGTGGTCGCTCCCGAGGACTCGCGCCCTCCGGACCGTCACGCCTTTCCCGGAGCCGTTTCCCGCCTTCCGATCCCAGCGGCCGCTTGGGACCGGAGCGAACAGTACCCACGCATCCAACGGGTGTCAATCTGACGGAAAGCGCTGCGTCGCAATCTGTTCGGATCAGCGCCGCAGCTAGCGCGCAGCGTCGTTCCGCGGAAGAAAGAGTGACAAACGGACGATGGTCGGACCGGGACCGCGTCAGCGCTCGGAGCGCTCGACGACGGGTGCCGGTCGCGCGACGATCGCCGGCTGAGGGCGGAGATAGAGCGTCCCGACGAGGATGACGTAGCCGAGCCACGCGAACAGCTCGAGCGTCGACGGATCGGCGTTGTAGCCGATCAGCCCGCGGAGGACGGCACCGACGCCGCTGTCGTCGGGCAGGGTCGGCGACAGGTCGAACGCGACCGCCGTGAGGAAGGGGAGCCAGCCGGCCTCCTGCAGCTCGTGGACCGAGTAGGCGAAGAGCCCGGCGGCGACGACGATGAGGATCGAGCCGGTCACGCGGAAGAACGTCCGCAGGTTCATGCGGACGCCTCCCCGGTACAGCAGCACACCGAGGACGACCGCGAGGCCGAGACCGAGGACCGCGCCGGCGACCTGCCCCGCGACCCCGTCGGCATCGACGGCGGTTCCCTTGGCCGCCGCGAACAGGAACAGGGCCGTCTCGATGCCCTCGCGCAGCACGGCCGTGAACGCGAGCGCGGCGAGCGCGAAGCCGCCGGCGACCAGGGCGGTGTCGACCTTGTCCTGGAGGTCGGACTTGATACGAGCGCCCTGGCGGCGCATCCAGAAGATCATCCAGGTGAGCACGCTGACGGCCGTGAGGGTCACGAGGCCCTCGAAGACCTGCTCAGCCGTGCCCTCGAATTCGGCACCGACGGCGAAGATCACGGTGCCGACCACCGCCGAGATCCCGATCGCGAGCGCCGTGCCCCACCAGACGACGTGGGCCCGGTCCGTGCGACCGAGTTGCTTCAGGTAGGCCAGCAGGATCGAGACGATGAGGGCGGCTTCGATGCCCTCGCGCAGCGTGACGATGAACGCGGCTCCCACCTGCACGTACCCCCTGCCTCGCCAACGGCCCTCGCCCGCTCGGGCTTCGTGAATCCTACTCAAGAGATCGGATTCGCGTCAAAGACCCGGAAGGACTCGGTCGGTGATGGCGGAAGCAACGGGGGGCCGGCCGTCGGCTGGCCTAGGGTAGCATCGCGCCGGTGGCGAAGGACACGGAACCCGTCAAGCGCCTGTTCCTCCTGGACGGGCACAGCCTGTCGTACCGGGCGTTCTTCGCGCTGCCGACGACGCTCGTCACCAGCAGCGGTCAGGTCACGAACGCGGTCTACGGGTTCACCTCGATGCTCATCAAGCTCCTCGCCGAGGAGCGGCCCGACCTCATCGCCGTCGCCTTCGATGTGGGCGCGCCGACGGTGCGTCTCGAGAAGTACGCGGAGTACAAGGCGGGGCGCCCGGAGGCGCCCGATGAGTTCCGGCAGCAGCTCGGGCTGATCGTCGAGGTCCTCGAGACCCTCCGCGTGCCGGTCATCGGCATCGAGGGCCACGAGGCTGACGACGCGATCGCGACGCTCGCCCTCCGGGCCCTCGATCGCGGCATCGAGACCGTCATCGTCACGGCCGACCGCGACTTCTTCCAGCTCGTCCAACCGGGCATCACCGTGATGTTCAACGTGAAGGGCATCTCGGACATCCGCCGCTACGATGAGGAAGCCGTGCTCGAGCGCTTCGGGCTGCCACCGTCGAAGTACCTCGACTACGTGGCGCTGAAGGGAGACCCCTCGGACAACATCCCCGGCGTGCCGGGGGTGGGCGAGAAGACCGCCTCGAAGCTGGTGCAGGACTTCGGCTCGGTGGAGGAGCTGCTCGAACGGACCGGCGAGTTGAAGGGCAAGCTCCGCGGGTCGATCGAGGCCGCCGAGGAGCAAGTCGCGCTGAACAAGGATCTCGCTCGGCTGAACACGTCGCTCCAGCTCCCCGTCGAGCCCGAGGACTGCGCGATGGGCGAGTGGGACGTCGAGGCCGTCCGGCGGCTCTTCACATCGCTCGAGTTCCGCACGCTCTACGATCGCCTCGAGGAGATCGGGCGCTCGGCGAAGCCCTCGGTGGAGATGGCCGAGCTCGACCTGCGGGCGACCTCGGTCGAGGAGGTCGAGCGGCTCCTCGGCTCGGACGCACCGAAGGCGGCGCGGCTCGAGCTCGATGGCCGGACCGTGCACGGGATCGCGGTCTCGGCCGGCGGCGGGCAGGCGGCGTACGCGCCCGTGCGAGCGCTCGCAGACGTGCGCCGGGTCCTTGCCGGCGAGGACCCGAAGTGGGTCCACGACGCGAAGGACGTCGAGACGGCGGCGCTCGCGGCGGGGGGCACGCTCGGCGGCGTGACGTTCGACACCATGCTCGCGGCATACCTCCTGGATCCCGCGACGCAGGGCTTCGAGCTCCGGGCGCTTTGCGAGCAGTACCTGGGGACGGACGTGGTCGGCTCCATCGGCGACGAGGCTGAGGGGCAGCTGTTCGGCGCCTCATGGCGCGGGGTCGCCGCCGAGGCGGCCGCGATCGCGCTCCTCGCGCCGGCGATGGCCGAGCGGATCGACAAGGCGGGTCTGCGAGCGCTGCTCGACGAGGTCGAGCTCCCGCTGTCCTCGGTGCTCGCGAGGATGCAGGCGCGAGGCGTGGCGCTCGACGTGGGTTACCTGCAGGAGATGGCTCGGGACGTCCGTGGCGAGATGACCACGCTGCGCGCCCAGATCTTCGAACACGCCAGCGAGGAGTTCAACCTGAACTCACCGCCGCAGCTCCGCACGATCCTGTACGACAAGCTCCGTCTGTCGCCCGGCAAGCGCACGCCGAAGGGCCAGCTCTCGACCGACGCCAGCGTGCTCGAGAAGCTCCGGGCGCAGCACCCGATCGTGGACGCGATCCTCGCCTGGCGCGAGCTGGACAAGTTGAACTCGACGTACCTCGAGGCGCTCCCACGGCAGGTGGACCCGACCGACGGACGGGTCCACACGACCTTCAACCAGACCGGGGCCGCGACCGGACGCTTGTCGTCCTCGAACCCGAACCTGCAGAACATCCCCGCTCGGACCGAGCTCGGGCGGCAGATCCGCCGGGCGTTCGTGCCGGGTTCGCCCGGCCAGGTCCTGCTGGTCGCCGACTACTCGCAGATCGAGCTGCGGATCCTTGCGCACCTGGCGCAGGACGAGGGTCTCCGCGCAGCCTTCGAGTCCGGGCAGGACATCCACGCGGCGACGGCTGCGAAGATGTATGGGCTGCCGCTCGAGCAGGTGGACGCCTCGGTCCGCAGCCGGGCGAAGGCCGTGAACTACGGGCTCGCGTACGGGATGAACGCCTACGGCCTCGCGACCCGCCTGGAGATCACGCCGGACGAGGCCCAGGAGTTCATCGACGCCTACTTCGCGAGCTTCCCGCAGATCAAGGACTACCTCGACCGGCAGGTGGGTCGGGCCACGGGGGACGGCTTCACCGAGACGATCCTCGGCCGTCGCCGCTACATCCCCGAGCTCCAGGCCTCGAACCCGCGGGTACGGGACATGGGACGACGGATGGCCCTGAACGCGCCGATCCAGGGGAGCGCGGCCGACGTGTTCAAGCTCGGGATGCTGGGGGTCGATGCCGCGCTCCGAGCCCAGGACCTGGACTGCCACATGCTGCTCACCGTGCACGACGAGCTCGTCTTCGAGGTGGCCGAGGCCCAGGTGGATCGCGCCGCGGCGCTCGTGCGCCGCGAGATGGAGGGCGCGTACGAGCTCTCGGTGCCGCTGCGCGCCGACATCGAGTGGGGTCCGAACTGGGCGGAAGCCGTGCCCGAGGGCCACTGACGGCATCGGCCGGCGTTGACGGCGTTTCCGCAGGACAACTACCATCCCTGCGCCGCGAGGCGCATCTGGCCACGGCGGATACCCAGGGGCCGTGGCGCGCGCCGCGCGCGCGGAAGGAGATGGTTCACATCGACGAGCAGAACGTGACGACGAAGGTCGCGCCCGAGCGCGACCTGACCCCGGAGGAGCTGATCGCGGCCATGGAGGCCTCGCTCCGCGACTTCAAGGACGGGGACATCCTCGAGGGCGAGATCGTGAAGGTCGACCGTGACGAGGTCCTCCTCGACATCGGCTACAAGTCCGAGGGCGTCATCCCCGCGAAGGAGCTCTCGATCCGCCACGACGTGGATCCCGGCGAGGTCGTGAAGGTCGGCGACCACATCGAGGCCCTTGTGCTCCAGAAGGAGGACAAGGAGGGTCGCCTCATCCTGTCCAAGAAGCGCGCGCAGTACGAGCGCGCCTGGGGCCGGATCGAGGAGGTCATGCAGTCGGGCTCGACCATCAAGGGCCCGGTCATCGAGGTCGTGAAGGGCGGACTGATCCTGGACATCGGGCTGCGCGGGTTCCTGCCGGCCTCGCTGGTGGACCTGCGCCGGGTCCGCGACCTCCACCCGTTCGTCGGGACCGAGCTCGAGTGCAAGATCATCGAGCTCGACCGCAACCGCAACAACGTGGTCCTGTCCCGTCGCGCGTTCCTCGAGGAGTCGCAGAGCGAGGGCCGCAAGAAGTTCCTCGAGTCGCTCCAGAAGGGGGAGCGCCGCAAGGGCTCGGTCTCCTCGATCGTGAACTTCGGTGCGTTCGTCGACCTCGGGGGCGTGGACGGTCTCGTCCACGTGTCCGAGCTGTCGTGGAAGCACGTGGACCACCCGAGCGAGGTCGTCTCGGTCGGCCAGGAGGTCGAGGTCGAGGTCCTGGACGTCGACCTCGAGCGTGAGCGCGTGTCGCTCAGCCTGAAGGCCACCCAGGAGGACCCCTGGAAGGAGTTCGAGCGCAAGTACCAGGCCGGCGAGATCATCGACGGCCAGGTGACCAAGCTCGTGCCGTTCGGGGCCTTCGTGCGCGTCGCCCAGGGGATCGAGGGTCTCGTCCACATCTCCGAGCTGTCGGATCAGCACGTGGACACGCCCGAATCGGTGCTCACGGTGGGCGACCAGGTGCGGGTGAAGGTGATCGAGGTCGACGTGCCGCGTCGCCGGATCAGCCTGTCGATGCGACAGGTCGGCGCCGCGATGCCGAAGCCGGCCACCGAGATCGAGGAAGAGGAGGTCGCGGCGGCACCGGCCGTCGAGGCCCTCGCCCCAGCCGCGCCGGAGCTCGCGGCCGAGGCCGAGCCGGCGCCGGTCGCCGTCGCGGAGCCCGCCGTCGCGGAGCCCGCCGTCGCGGAGCCCGCCGTCGCGGAGGTGACCGTCGAGGTAGCCGCCCCGCCGGAGCCGGTGGTCGCGGAGGCGCCAGCGCCGGAGCCCGTCGTCGCCGAGCCGGAGCCCGAGGCCGCGCCTGAGACCGAGGCCGAGGAGGACATCTCCCTCGAGGCGATCCTCCAGGACCTGAAGCGCCGCGAAGGCCGCTCGGAGTAGCTCGGATGCTGCTCGTCGGCCTCACCGGCGGGATCGGCTCGGGCAAGACCACGGTCGCCCGCATGCTCGAGGCCTGCGGCGCCGTGGTGTTCGACGCCGATCTGCTCGCACGCGACGCGATCGCAGTCGGGACACCCGGGCGCGAGCGGGTGCTCGAGCGCTTCGGGCCGAACGTGCTCGCACCGGGCGGCGATATCGACCGCGACGCGCTGGCGGCCGTGGTCTTCGCGGACCCGGCCGCTCGCCGCGACCTCGAGGCCATCGTGCACCCGGAGATCCGTCGGCTGTTCGCCGAGGGGGCCGAGGCCTACGAGGACACCGACGCGGTGGTGGTATTCAGCGCGCCTCTCCTCGTGGAGACGGGGATGCACACCGCGTTCGAGGTGCTGGTCGTCGTCTCCGCTCCCACCGAGACGCAGGTGGACCGCCTGTTGCGTGGGCGCGGGATGTCCGAGTCCGCGATCCGCCAGCGGATCGAGGCCCAGCTCCCGCTCGAGGAGAAGGCCGCGGTGGCGGACGTGCTCATCGACAACGAGGGAACGCTCGAGGAGCTGGAGGGGCAGATCGACCGTGTCTGGGCCGAGCTGCGGTCGCGCGCCGCGGCCGCGGGCTGAGCGGCGCGGCCGATGTCCTCGGGAGCCGTGACGTACGCGGCCGTCTTCTTCGACGCGGGCGAGACCCTCGTCCACCCGCATCCGACGTTCCCGGACCTGTTCGCCGCGATCCTGCGCCGCGAGGGTCACGACGTGGACGCCGAGGTCGTTC
>Ga0214473_10007386_pt1 | contig 13043 bp, 13 predicted proteins | sample RVTome_7_FD_203509 | JGI IMG/M metagenome (GOLD analysis project Ga0214473, IMG submission 203509) | Soil microbial communities from uranium-contaminated site in the Upper Colorado River Basin, Wyoming, United States - RVT98D197 | ecosystem: Environmental > Terrestrial > Soil > Contaminated >...
CACCGGCGGCTTCTTCCTGCTCGCCGCTTTCTTCGAGATCGCGGGGTGTTTCGCGTTTTGGACCTGGCTTCGCCTCGGGCGCACGCCTTGGTGGACCGTTGCTGGAATTGGAAGTCTGGCGCTGTTCGCGGTCTGCCTGACTCGAGTGGACTCGGCCTATGCAGGCAGGGCGTTCGCGGCGTATGGAGGTGTCTACATTGCCAGCTCCCTCCTGTGGCTGTGGATCGTGGAAGGCATCCGGCCCGACGCGTGGGACATAGCGGGAGCGCTCATCTGCCTGCTCGGCGCGGCCGTAATCCTTTGGGGTCCGCGGGCGTGACCGCCAAACGCGGGGACTTCACGCCGAACGGAGGGATAAGCAGTGGGAAGTCCCCCCGGTAGTCGGCGGCAGACTCAAAGCACGGCGGTCTAACGGGCTGTATCCGGATTCTCCTCGTGGGCGGGAGCGGAGTGGCGAATGAATAAGGCTGGACGAAGGTCATCCGTTCCGAGCGATGATGCGGGCAAGGTCACGGTTGGATACGCCGAGCTCTATCAGGGAACGGATCATCAGGTCGATGCTTACGGATGGATCGCCGGCCTCCATTTTGGCTACTCGCGACTGACTCGAGTGGAGTAATCTGGCCACTTTCTGCTGAGTGAGGAGCAGACGGACACGCGTCTCGCGGAGGCTTTCAGCGAGCTTCAGTTTGAGCTCGATATATGCGGACTCCTCGGGGGACAGGCCGAGAAACGCATCGGCGTTGCCGACCTTCCAGCCCTTCGCTTCAAGTTTTCTTCTCTTAGAGGCACGCATCGTCATAAGGTATATGTCAGAACCGACATATTATCAAGCGCGCGTTCTAGGAGCAACCTGACCCGGGCGTGACATCGACAACCGAGCCGATACTTCTCGCGGAGCCGGGGGATTTCCTCATGGCCACCCACAGTTTAAGAGCTGTAGACAGGCGCCCAGCATTGCGTGACCGCGCATCCTATGCGCTACCTTATTGTCATCTGCCTCGTCTTCAACGCCTGCCGTTCCACGATGAATGAACGCTTGCCGGATCGAGCGGAGCGCGTGCGGTCCTATTTCGACGCGCTAATCGCCGGCAACAAAACCCCGGGCATCCAGTACCTCGTTCTCGACTCCACCGGTACGGTATTCGAATACGCCGGGGGTTGGGCCGATGTCGCCCGGCAGGTACCGATGGACACCGCCACCACTCTGATGGGCTACTCGATGAGCAAGACCTTCACCGCTGCCGCGGTGCTGCAGCTCGTGGAAAGCGGGCGGATCGGACTCGACGATCCGGTCGATCGTTACGTGAGCATCAGTCCTTATGGCGGCGGCATCACCGTGCGTCAGCTCCTTTCTCATACCGCCGGTGTTCCGAATCCCTTGCCCTTACGGTGGGTTCACCTCGCAAGCCGGCACGGCGCTTTCGACGAGCACGCGGCACTGCGGGCCGAGCTCGAGCGACATCCGCGCCTTGCCTTCGCTCCCGGGACGAAATATGCCTACTCGAACCTCGGGTACTGGATGCTCGGCAGCATCGTCGAAGATGCCAGCGACCAGAGCTTCACGTCCTACGTCACCGAGCACGTTCTGCGCCCGGTGGGCGCCACACCGTCCGAACTGGGGTACGCGATCCCGGACCCCGCGCACCACGCAAGCGGCTATCTCGAGAAGTATTCTCTCTTCAATCTCGCCAAGCGTTTCCTCATCGATCGAGACATGATCGGGCCGTACGAGAGGCGTTGGTTGCGGATAGAAAGTCACTATATCAACGGGCCGGCGTTCGGCGGCCTCGTCGGCAGCGCTCGCGGCTTTGGCAAGTTCCTGCAGGATCAACTTCGGTCCCACTCGGTGCTCTTCAAAGATACCGGGCGAGAGCTCTTCTACACGCAGCAGCAGACCGCGGACGGAACCCAGATCGCCATGACGCTCGGCTGGCACAAGGAGTCCCTGGACGGCGCGGGCTTCTTCTATAAGGAAGGGGGCGGAGGCGGCTTTCACGCCCTCATGCGGCTCTACCCGAGCTCCGGGCTTTCGACGATCGTGATGACCAATGCGACCGGCTTCGATGCAAGTTGCCTGGATACGGCGGATCGGGAGTTTCTGCAGTGACTTCTCGGCGACCGACGGCTCCCAACCCTAGACCAACCTGCGTTCAACCGAGGGACTCAGCCGTGGGCGGCCCTTGACTTTACCTATTGAAAATCCTGGCGCTTCACCTATAATTGCTGAGGGGAAGCGTTGGCGTCCCTTCCAGTCCTCCATCAGCTGCTGGGCAGGCTCCCACAATAAGTCGGGCCCAACGCCTTAACGACCGGCAAATCGAGTGATGCGGGCACATCGAGCAACGCCGCCAAAACCTCGTCTTCCAATCCGCGGCGGGCCAGGCGGTTTCCTCGAGTTGCGGTCCTGGGAGTTCGCCGCGTGGCGGTACCCAAGGGGGGGCTGCAGTGAGTCAGGTACCAGCGGAAATGAAACGTCGCTGGATTCATACATAGGAGGAGGGGTCGCGAAAGCGTCGAAATCCTTGAAAAAGCTGGTCCGACGGTTGGAAGCACCTGAGTCACGTCGGCCATACCTCGAAAAGCACTACATGGTCAGGCAGGCGGTTCCATCAGACTCTCCGGAACCTGATACTTCCTGTCAGGCCGAATTGAACTGAAGTCCCTGGCGGAGAATGTTCGAACTTTCAGTCAACTGGACAGTTTGGGCAGCGCTGGCCGCCACACTGTCGGCACTCTTCGCAGCACTGTACACCTGGCTCACCTACCGCTTGGTTCGCGCGCAGACGGAACCGAATCTCATTGTGTACGTACGCCACGACGAGTCGAGACCATCGTTGGTTCAGATCGTCATTGAGAATATCGGGCGGGGTTTGGCCACGGACGTGACTTTCGAATCGTCGATGGTGATCCCGGCGCACGCCTTTGGCATTACGGAAGACAAGGCCGGGCCGGCGGAGAAAATGACCGACGGACCACTCATAGAGGGTATACCGTCGCTCGGACCAGGTGACTCGCGGAAGATCGCTTGGGGTCAATATGGCGGCCTCAGGAAGGCCATTGGAGACGAGGTAATCACCGTGACCTGCAAGTATAGGCACGGGACACGCGCCATGCCCCCTGTGACCTGCAAGCTCGATGTGCGGTCGTTTAAGGGTACCGACGCAGTAGGGTCGGAAGGTGCTCGAGTCATAAAGGAGTTGAAACGGTTGGCGGACGCAGCGGAAACCATCGCGAGACCCAGCGGACGCGCGGTTCCCGCTCAGAACACGAGGACCCGATAGTGCAACCCGACACCCCGGTGGGGACTGGCCAGGAAGCGGCAGACGTCCGATCGGTGGATGGAGTATTGCTGCAGCTCGGAATCCACGGTCAGGAGAACAAGTGGTGGATGCTGTACATCTTTCTGATGTTCAACAGCATCCTCCTGCTGAGCTGCGCCGCTCTATTCGCGGCAGCGCACTGCGGCACGCTACACAAGGTACCACTTTCCGTCTTCGCAGCGGGCGGCATCCTGATCGACATCTGCTGGTTGCCCATGGCGGCAGGCTCCGCCAAGGCCTCGGACCTGTACAGCAACGAGATAGTGGACGCAGAGAGGCGCCTACCTCAGCAATGGCCGAAGCCGCGCACCAAGCGTGCAGGGCAGCGCGCCTGTAAGAGCCCTTCGGGACTAGCGAGTTCGCCATGCGAGCTGTTCCCATCCTGCTCATCTTAGTGTATGTGGTTCTTGTAGTTGGTTTCTTGCTGCGCAGTTGACGCACAAGAAGCGGCAGAGTGGCTTTGGAAGAGAGAAATCGGAGTAGCGGTGATGTCCATATTGCAGGCCACGTAACAGCAAGCGTTTGGCGGAGCCGCCCAACAGCGGGATCGGGCTCACGTCGCCAGCAGTTTCGCATTCGCGCCGTGGCTCATTGCGTCATCGTTATGCAGTCTTTACTTACTTGCAGCCGGGCGACAATGTAATCTGATGACGTGCGTAATTGACCTGTCACCTTTGAACCTCGATTGGCCACTCGCGATCCGTCGATTTCAGAAGGATATCCGAGAGGACTTTTTCCCCGACCCGATTCATTACCAGGACTTGCTTCGCAACCAAGGGCGCACCGCTGACTTTCTTGTCTCTGTGAGTGCGGCGTTTCAACCAGACACGGCTGCGAGCTATGACATTCCGAAGCAGAATTTCACGCTTCGGCACGCTATACACCTGTCACCGGTGGATCGAATCGTCTATCAGGCACTGGTGGATCGGCTCGCTCCCGAGGTCGACCCGAAACTGGCAGAAACCGTTTTCAGTCACCGATTACGAGACCCGTCGGCCGAGTACATGTTCAAGAACAACATCGAACAATGGAAACGCTTCAGGGCTGCCGTAAGAGACGCCGCCAGAGATACGCACGTCTCACATCTTGTCGTAACCGACATCGCTCAGTACTACGAGAACATTGATTTCCGGAAGCTGAAACCGCAGCTCGAGAATGTACTTGGCGGAAGTGTGGCGAAGGAGCATCAGGCTTGCGTCGATTCGATGATCCGATTGCTCAAACGCTGGACTCCCTATAAGTATCATGGTCTGCCTCAGAACATGGATGCGAGTTCGTTCGTAGGTAATGCTTTCCTCGATTACATCGACCGGAGGGTGCTCCGACTGACTGCGAAGTATTTCAGATACATGGACGACATCCGAATACTCGCCACCAGCGAAGCCGAGGCGCGGCGACTGCTGATGAGCTTGATCGTTTTCCTCCGCGAACTCGGCCTCGGAGTTAACGCTCGCAAGACTGAGATTGTCGACCGCGATTCAGCTCGTTGGCACGAGCTGATGGCGCAAGAGGACCCTTCTCTTGATGCAATCGATGTTCTCATTAAGAGCAACGATCATAAGCAAATACAGAGTGCTGTGCCAAAGATCGTCGACAAGGTTCGGCGACTAATCTTAGAGGGCAAGACTGGAGACGGTCCCTTCCGATTCTGCATCAATCGCCTTGTAACCCTAAGGCGGTACATGGGGCTTTCGTGGCCAAACCTCGCTGACGTCACTGCATCGGTGCTAGATTTGCTTGTTACCCGGCCTTGCGACACGGATGTGCTTTGCCGCTACTTGGCTGTGGCTGAGTTCGATGCTTCATTAGAGTCTCGGCTCGCGTCGTTGATCCTAGATGAGCCGCGGTGTATTTACGCATGGCAGAACTACCATCTTTGGGTTCTCTTGGTCCAGAGGTGTATTCGCACCGACGCCCTTTTTCGGCGTGCGCATGCCATCTTGGAGACTTCCACGGTGGATCCGAACCTCAGCGGGGCATGCCTTTACTTAGGTTCCTGTGGAGAATACTCAGATCGTACGGCGATCAAAAACAGATACTCAGCGGAACAGCCGTATCCAGTTCGGCGTGCGCAACTCGTAGCTCTCCAGGAACTCCACGCCGTGGAGCGGGAACCGCTCTTTAGTGGCGAGCGAGAAGAGCCTTCGTTCTCAAATCTCGCTGCTTACCTAGATGACCTCGGAGACCCAGTTTACGTACCTGACCCTCCGCCTGTAGAACGAGACGAACTTTACGACTTCACCCTGACAGTTTACTAGTCGGCCGCAGTCCATTGCACAGAATCGCAGCCCAGCTCCCCACAGCCGCAGTCTTTTCGCTAGAACCTCAGCCTTCGTGCGCCGGCTGCCGTGGAAGAATGTAAAGCGACTTACAAAAAATCTCGCCCGGGCGAGATTTTTGTCGGGAATTGTCGCCGTTTTTGCTACCGTTTCATCAAATCCAGAACCGCCGACGTAGTCGCCAGGACGCCGGTCGCGATCGTTCGCTCCGGTGCCGGCGCGAACTGGCTCGAGTGAAGCGAGGGCAGGGCGGCGCCGGTCGTTCGGGCTGCCTCGGCACGCTCGGCGGAGACCGTTCCCAGCCAGAACAGGAAGATTGGTATCTTGCGATCCGGGAGGGAGTATTGGCCGAAATCCTCGCCGCCCATCACGGGGTCCACTTCGACGACGTTTTCCAGCCCCACTGCGCTCTCGAATACCTGGACGACCCGCGTGGTCAAATCCGGATCGTTGTAGGTCGCCGGCGTGTAGTTTTCTTCGTCGACCTCGACGATAGGGAGCTTGTCTTCCGGAACCCCCGCCGAAAGGGCCACGCCCTCTGAAATCCTCTTGATGGCATCGAGGAGGTGCTGCCGAACCTCCTGCTTGTAGGATCGCACGGTGAGCTGCAGGTGCACCTCATCGGGGATGATGTTGTGCTTGCTCCCTCCGTGGATGGAGCCCACCGTGACGACCGCCGGATCGAAAGGAGATATCTCCCGGCTGACGATGGTCTGCAAGGCGACGACGATGCGTGCCGCGATCACGATCGGGTCCTTGGTGGTCTGCGGCCAGGCGCCGTGTCCTCCCGCTCCGCGCACGGTGATGTCCACAGAGTCCACGTTGGCGAGAGCGTATCCGGAGCGATGGCCGACCTTGCCTGCTTCCAGCGATGCGTGGCTGTGGAGAGCGAGAACGTAGTCGGGGCGGGGAAAGCGCGTGTACAAGCCGTCCTCGAGCATCGCCTTGGCTCCGGCGCCCACCTCCTCGGCGGGTTGGCCGATCATGACAAGTGTTCCCGACCAGTCGTTCTTTAGCTTGCTCAGAAGCGTCGCGGTTCCGAGAAGGGACGTCATGTGAATGTCATGGCCGCAGGCATGCATGACGCCGACGTCCGCTCCGGTTTTGTCGGTCGTCCGGACGCTGCTGGCGTAGGGGAGACCGGTCATCTCTTCAACCGGCAGGGCGTCGAGATCGGTTCTCACCAGAACGGTCGGGCCGTTTCCGTTTCGCATCACCGCCACAAGTCCGTAGGAGACGTGCTCGGGATCGGGGTAGCGGCCGACTCCCTGGGTGACCTCGTATCCCAGCTCCGTGAGGCGCTCGGTGAGGAACGCCGCCGTCTCCTTCTCGTAGTAGGACAGCTCGGGATGGGTATGGAGGTGCCGGTAGGTTTCGAGGAGCGGTTCCAGCTCGCGCTCGACCATGTCCTTCAGGTCTTGCGCCATCGCCGAGCGAGGGAGGCAGAGGAATCCGCAGAGGAGCGCCGCGGTCAAGGAAAGCGTCGAGCTAGGAGCTGGGCTGGAGCCTTCTCGCATCCTCTTCTCCAAAGAGAAACGACAGGAGCACGAAGCGCTGCCCCTTGCTGACTTCCAGGGCTTCATGAAGCAAAGAGCCGGAAAAGACGATGGCGCTTCCCGCCTTGGGCCGGTAGAGGTGCGATCCGTACTCGGGAAATCGCAAGTGCCCACCCTCGTATCCGTCGTTCAGGTTGAGGGTCATGGCGAAACGGCGGTGCGCGGTGCCCGGGCTCAGGTTATCTCGGTGGGCGCGGAAGAAGCCACCTACCGTAGCGTCATAGCGGGCGATCTTGAAGCCCTCGAATCGCGTAGCCCGGAAGGAGAAGGCTTTTCTCACCTCCGGCATGACCTGGCGGCCCACTCGGTAGGTGAGATCGGCGAGAAGCTCGGGATCGGTCACCGTGTGGTCGCGCCTTCTCTTGGCTTCTTCATCGATGACGTTCTCGCGCCCACCTTCCTTTGATTGCTCGACTCCGGTCTCCTCGTTTCCCTCGGTTTCCCAGACCGAGATCAGCTGTTCGCAGTAGCGGAGATCCAAGACGTCGGGGATCAGGAGCACCGGGGCTTGGGAAGAGATCTCGATCGGTTCTTCCTGCGGCAGCGTATCCAGCAGGGTGGCGACCTGGTCTGCCCAGGACTCTTGCTCCTTCACGGGGTGTGCGGAGAGAACCCGCAGGCCGGAGCCCAGGACCAAGACCGTCATCTTGTAACCGGCTTCGATACCGTAGCGGGCGCGTACCGCTCCGTCGGGGTCGGAAAAAGCCAGGAAGGGAATGGATCGCTCGGTGAAGACGCGCCGGTTGGACTCCGGTGCCTCACCGTTGATGGCGAAGATGGAGAGCGGCCTCTGGGCGAGAGCCTGCTGGAAGTGCTTGAGCTCTTCTATGGAGGACGCGTTCTTGTTGCTGTCGTAGAACAGAAGGACGGTGGGGTTTCCGCCAGCTTTGCCGATGAAGCGCGTCGGCACGCCTTCCTGGGAGGGGAGGACGAAGTCCGGGGCCCAGTCCCCCCGTTCCAGGAGTCGAGGTCTCGAATCGCTGATACCTTCCTCCAGATTGGTGGTGACGGTTCAGCTCTCAGGATCGGACGCCTGATGAATGATCCGGATCGCTATAGAAGCTTCTTGAACTCTTCTGCGGTAAGGCCAGCGTCCCGAACGATTCCGGCCATTGTATGCGGGTTAACTGGGTTAGCCCGTGGGATCGTGAGGATGCGAACGCCGTCGCTCATGACGATATGCTTGCCTTCACGCACGACCTTGAAGCCAGCCCTTTCCAGCGCGCGCACAGCTCGAAGGTGCGGGATACCCGGGAGCTTGGCCACGCCTCATACCGTGACTTCGATCTCGCGAACGTCCGCCCCTTTGACTTGATCGTCGACAACGGACAGGTACTCTCGAATCGCGTCCTTGATATTCTCGAGCGCTTCTGGCTCGGTGGCGCCCTGGGACCAGCACCCCGGGAGGCCCGGCACGGAGGCGCTTACCCCCTCCTTCGAGCGCTTGAGCACGACTTTATACTTCACTTGGGCTACCTCTCATCCAATTTACAGGAAGAACAAGGTGCTGTCTAACTACTACCGACGACTGTTCAGCTTGGAGAGAAGTCTCAGGATCTCCAGGTAGAGCCAGATCAGGGTGACGACCAGCCCAAAGGCGCCATACCATTCCATGTACTTCGGGGCGCCTTTCTCGGCTCCGTTCTCGATGAAGTCGAAGTCCAGAACGAGATTCAGCGCCGCGATCACCACCACGAACAGGCTGAAGCCGATTCCGATCAGCCCGCTTCCATGGATATAGGGGATCCCGATGCCGAAGAAACCCAGGACGATGCTCGCCATATAGACGAGCGCGATACCTCCCGTCGCCGCCACCACGCCCAGCTTGAAGTTCTCGGTGGCCCGGATGAGCCCGGACTTGTAGGCCAGGAGGAGAGCGAAGAGAGTCCCGAAGGTGAGCCCTACCGCTTGGATGACGATCCCGGGAAACTGTGCCTCCATGATGGAAGACAGGGCGCCCAGGAAGAGCCCTTCCAGGAGTGCGTAGATGGGGGCGGTCAGCGGCGCCCAGGTCTTCTTGAAAGCGGTCACCATGCCGAAGATGAAGCCGCCAATGAGGCCCCCCCACAGCCAGGGCATGACCGCGGCCGGATTGGCGCTGGTCAGGTACATGTTCCAGGTCCAGGAGGCGGTGAGGACGGTTAGTAACAAGAGGATGCCGGTCTTGTTCACCGTCCCCTGGAGCGTCATGGCCTCGCCGCGTGCGGCGGCCGGAGCCAGGTCTGTAAACGTGCTCGCACTGAGTGCGGGGTTGCCGCTTCGCATCATCTCTCTATACCTCCCTACCGCCCGATCATAGCTCGAATCTTGTCCAATCTCATCGTTCGATTGTAGAGTAGGGGCGGGCGCGGCGAGGAGGATTGGCCATGGCCTTGATTCTGAGCTCTTCCAGCTTCACCCACCAGGGTGAGATTCCGAGTAAGTATACCTGCGAGGGGAGCGACATCTCGCCGCCCCTCTCCTGGTCCGGCCTTCCCGCGGGAACCCTGAGCCTGGCGTTCATCGTGGACGACCCCGATGCGCCGGATCCCAAGGCGCCGCAACGTGTTTGGGTCCACTGGGTGCTCTACAACTTGCCGGCGGCGGCGGGCAGCCTGGCCGAGGGCGTCGCGCCCGACGAGCTTCCAGAGGGGACGCGGGAGGGCAAAAACGATTGGGGCCGCACGGGCTACGGAGGGCCTTGCCCCCCTATCGGGCGCCATCGTTACTTCCACAAGCTCTATGCCCTGGACGCGGTGCTTCCGGACCTTCGTACGCCTACCAAGAAGGATCTGGAAAAAGCGATGGAAGGGCACGTCTTGGCGCGGGCGGAGTTGATGGGAACGTACCAGAAAAGCCGCTGAAGAAAGGTTCGAGCGTCTACCCGGATGATCCTTTCCGCTTGCGAATCTCCTCCTGAAGCCGACGGAGGAGGGGCAGAGTCCTCTGGTCTTTGGGTCGGTTCGCCGCCTCCTTCGAGTGAATGACGTCCTCGAGGGATGCGACTGACACCTTTAGTCCGCGAATGGTCATCTCGATCGCTCGGGGAGCGAGCTCGGTAAACCCTTTGGTTCCCGCGGGGCGAAACGTCAGGTCGAGATCGCCGAACCGTGTCACCAGGTTCAAGAGCTCCACGCCGCTGAGAAAGGCCGCATCTCGAGGGAAACGCACACCCTCTGGGGTGTCCGCGGTGCGGATCCGGGCATCCATCTCATCGAGAGCGGCCGCCAAGGATTCGAGATTCCGGGGCTCGAGCGAAGGGCAGATGTCCACGTCGACGGTGGAAAGGGGGGAGCCATGCAGAACGGCCGCCAAGCCGCCGACGACCACGTAGCCCACGTTGTGGCGACCCAGGCAGGCAAAGATCTCGTCGGCCTGGAGCGGACTCATATTACTCTTCGATCAGGGGCCCTTCCGGACGGATGCTCAAGTAGAAGCGGAGGAAGGCCGCGTTCGCTTCGAGTCTTTCCTCGGGCGTCCAGGCGAGCCGCTCCACGATCAAACTCCTATCGTGCTCTTCGCCATCAGCTTGACGTTGAAGCGCATCGGATAGGGCGTTCTGGTCAACTCGACTGGGCTCGCTCATTCTGTTCAGTATATTGTACATTCGGAAATCTCGCCCAGGCGAGATTCTCAGTCCGTCGGCTCGGTTACCGTGTGGGTCTGGCGCGGGGCGAGCGTGCCTAAGATCTGTTTCTTTCCGCTCGGCCAGGTTATCTCCACCTTGTCGACGCGGGCGGCTGGGCCGAGGCCGAATGTCACCGGGAGCTGGTTCTGCGAGCAATAGCCGGTCGCGCTCTTGACCACCAGGCTCTGGGTTTTGCCTCCCGCGGTTAGATCGATCTGGGCGCCGATCCCCTCTCGATTGCTGGCGGATCCCTGGAGCTTGAAGGCGATCCAGGCGTTCTCGCTGGCTCCGTCGTTACGGAAGAGGTAGGCGGGCCCGCCGTTCGTGGTGACCGCCACATCTAGATCCCCATCGCCGTCGATGTCCCCGTAGGCGGCGCCCCGGCCGACCACCGGTCTCGCGAAAGCCGCCCCCACCTTGCCGGTCGCTTCGGTGAAACGGCCGTCGCCCACGTTGCGAAAGAGGTGCGGCGGCTGGGCGTAGGAGACCCTTTGCTGCACGGCCTGGATGTCGTCGTCCACGTGGCCATTGGTGATGAAGATGTCCTGGAGGCCGTCCAGGTCGAAATCGAAGAAGAACGCACCGAAGGCAAGCGTCAGTAGACTCGCCCGGCCCACCTCGGAGACCGGGGCCACGTCGATGAAGAAGCCTCTTCCTTCGTTGTGGTAGAGCGAGACCATCTCGTTCGAGAAGTTGCCGATGACCAGGCTGGGCACGCCGCTTCCGTCATAATCGGCGGCGTCGATTCCCATGGCGCCACGCGCCGCTCCGTTCTCTCCGAAGGCGATGCCGGCCATGACCCCGACGTCGGTGAAGCCGCCTTTGCCGTCGTTTCTATAAAGACTATTGGGTTGCGTATCGTTGGCGACGGCGAGATCCGGCCAACCGTCGTCGTCGAAGTCCAGCACGGTGACCCCGAGGCCCTTGCCGCGCGGATTGTGGAGACCGGCTTCCTGGGTAACGTCGGCGAACTTACCGCGACCCTCGTTGCGATAGAGGACCGGTGAGGCTCCCTGGTAGGACTCGGGGGTGCAGTAGGACTTCGTCTTGCCGTCGAGCGTGCAGTAGATGTCGGTCTCGATCGACCACTGGACGTAGTTCAGAAGGAACAGATCCAGATCCCCGTCCCGATCGTAGTCGAGCCAGGTGGCGCTCGAGCCGAATCCGGGGTCGCGCACCCCGGCGGCCGCGCTCACATCCGTGAATCGCCCCCCGCCTTCGTTTCTCAGAAGCAGGTTCGGACCGAGCGCGGTCAGGTAGACGTCGGGGTCCCCGTCGTTGTCGTAGTCGCCGATGGCCAGGCCCATTCCGTAGATCTCCCGGTCGAATCCGGAGCCCCTCGTGACGTCTTCGAAGGTCCCATTGCCTCGGTTGCGATAGAGCGCGGCGGTGGAGGATCCTGCACTTCTCTGGCCCGGCCAGCTCTTGGCGTTGACGAAGAGCAAATCCGGATCCCCGTCGTTATCGAAGTCGAAGAAAGCGACTCCGCTCCCCATGGTCTCGGGAAGGTATTTCTTGCCGAAGGCACCGTTATTGTGCTGGAAGCGGATCCCCGCCTCGGAGGTGACGTCGGCAAACTGGACGGCGACGGGCGATGGAGTCTGCTGGAGGACCGGCAGCAGAAGCAGGGGAGCCAGGGCGAGCGGCGAGCTTCTCATGGACGCGCGCGCGGATACCTGGCGTCGAGAGCGCTGCCGTGCTCGTGGATGGCTTGCCTCTCATTGTTATCGGCGGGATGAAGTCGCCGGTAGTCGCCGGTGATAAACTGTGAGGCCTCATCCGCCTTGAAGCGCAAGTAGAGCTCGCGGTGGAGCTCGGCCTGCTCCAGATCTCCTCTTCCTTGATGGGAGAGCATGAGATTGTAATGGGCTTCTAGATCCTCGGGATCGATACGGACGGTCTTGGAGAGCTCCTCGATGGCCTGCTCGTACTCCCGCTTCAGAAAATGAATGCGCCCGATCTGATTGCGAATCACGCGGTCCCGCGGATACTTGGATGCGGCGCGGTGGAACTGCTCGAGGGCCTCGTCGTAACGGCCATCGGCCTTCAAGGTGAGACCGTAGAAGTAGTGGGCCTTGGCCAGATCGGGATCGAGCTCCAGCGCCTTGTCCAGAACCTCCCGGGCTCCCTGCGGATCGCCTTCCTGCACCCGGACGCGCGCCACGTTCACCCAACCGTCGGCGTAATCGGGCCTCGTCTCGGTGACCCGGAGGAAGGCGTTCTCGGCGGCGCGCAGATCTCCTTGCAGGAGCATCCCGATGCCGTAATCGTTCCAGCG